>Ga0247740_1000005_pt1 | contig 112418 bp, 93 predicted proteins | sample UWRJL148409B2_FD_180942 | JGI IMG/M metagenome (GOLD analysis project Ga0247740, IMG submission 180942) | Plant litter microbial communities from Arlington Agricultural Research Station in Wisconsin, United States - UWRJ-L148-409B-2 | ecosystem: Environmental > Terrestrial > Plant litter >...
CCACATGCGGATGTCGGCTGTTTGAAGATCGAGTCGGATCTTTCGGACGAGCAGGTGCTGTTCCTATCAGACATCTTCCCCACGGGGTACATGGCGGCTGAAAACGCGGAGATTGAAGCCGGCGATACCGTGGCCATATGGGGCTGCGGTCCGGTGGGACAATTCTGCATTCAGAGCGCTTGGATGTTCGGGGCGGGTCGCGTCGTCGCCATCGACTGCGTCGAGGAGCGTTTGACCATGGCGCGAACGCAAGGCCGAGCGGAGACGATCGATTTCTTGAAGCAGGATGTGTACGAAACGCTGCAGGAGATGACCGGTGGCCGCGGGCCGGACCGCTGTATCGATGCAGTCGGCGCGGAAGCCCACGGCACGGGTGGCGTTGATGCAGTAGTGGACAAAATCAAGGCCGCGGTGAAACTCACTACCGACAGACCGCACTCTCTACGTCAGGCAATTTATTGCTGTCGCAAAGCCGGCACCGTGTCCGTCCCGGGCGTCTATGTCGGGTTTCCCGACAAGTTCCCCATGGGCGCGTTGATGAACAAGGGTTTGACGATAAAGAGCGGGCAAACCCACATGCACCGCTACATGAAGCCCCTGCTCGACCGCATCGAGGCCGGACAGATCGACCCGTCTTTCGTGATCACCCATCGCATCCCGCTCGAAGAGGCACCCGCGGCCTACAAGACGTTCCGCGATAAAGAAGACGGTTGCATCAAGGTCGTGCTGAAGCCGTAGTTAGCGGATTCGTCCGAAAATTCCAGCTTTCGTGCCGTGTCACGGCGTTGGGATTTGCTGCTAGGGTCGTGACGAACTTGGCCAGCTCGTCACGTTGCCAAGCGCCTTCGAATGCTGCAAACAGATCCGCCCCGCGCGCCCAGTGACTTTCGCGGCGGGGCGCGAGATCTGCCTCGGCCGCCCGCTCGACTCGCGACGTACCTAATCTGCAGTTTTGCCATCGTCTGCAGCACCGTATTTCGTCAGTTTACGAGCAATCAACAAACCTATCTGGCGCGCGCGGTCGCCACTGAGAAGTTTCCGGACGCTCTGGGGTCTGACTGGTTCGTCACGACGACCGACCCGGTGCCAGCGTTCACAACGCTGTCTGTGCATCTGTTGAGATTGGGCGACGGAGCTCTGACGGTGGTGAACGTCGCCATCGGCGTCCTGTTTCTCGTCGCGCTATGTGCTTTGTCTGGCGCGATGAACCGGCGTGGCCGCGCAGTAGCGTTGGTCACACCTGCGCTTGTAGGCATCTGCTGGCTTGCGGGAGGCATTTTGCATCGACAGCTGTTCGATGGGCTCGCCGAGCAACGAGCCTATTCGCCGTACTGGCAACCCTCGAACGCCGGCGTGCTGTTGCTCGCCGCGATTTGGCTCGCCTTCTCGAACTCAATACTATGGGCCGTCGTCGTCGCGGGGGTCGCGGCTTGGATTCACCCGACTTATGTCTTCTCTGCTTTGGTCTTCGACGCGGGAGTGTGTGCATCGATCGTTTACATCGAGAGGAATTACCGCAGAGCTGCGCTAGTCGCGTTGCTGGGGTTTGCCTGCATTTTGCCGCCGGTCATCTTCGCCTTGACCGAATTTTCCGCGACCTCAGCGGCAGCGGCGCACGAGGCGGCAAGAGTCTTGGTCGAAGAGCGGTTGCCTCACCATGCGAGATTTTCTCACTGGGCGGGCTGGGTGAGCTTGGCTCAGTGTGTCCCTGTGGTGTGCGCCTGTATCATCACGAGCGGCAAGCGGCGGATGATGCTCGTGGCGTGGTTCACCATCGCGGCCACGGCGACGGTCGTCGTCGCCTGCCTGAACCGCGCCCAATTCGAGCTATTGTTCCCTTGGCGATGCAGCGTTTGGCTCATGCCAGTCGGGGCTGCGATTTGCCTCGGCGCCGTGTTGAGCTCGTTGTCGAACAGGAGCTCGCGAAGGGCAGCGAGCTACCTCGTGCTCACGAGCTCGCTGGTCATTCTGAGCGTTTTGGGTTGGGTCAGCGTGAACCGTGCGCCTCCCGCCGAAGACTTTCGAGGCGTTCAACTGGCTCGTACCATCGATATCGAGCAGCGACGTGAGTGGACCGCGCTAGTTCCAGTGGACTGGGAGGGTCTGCGACTCAACGCACCTCTCGCCGTTTTCGTCGACTTCAAGTCGCACCCCTACAAGGATATCGAGGTCCTGGAGTGGCAGCGCCGCTTATCGAGGGCGCGTGCAGTCTACGATGGCGCGCCCCAGCGAGCGTGCGAAGCGCTGGCGAACCTGATCGGCGCCGAGCCGCGGCTGGGCTATGTCTTGGCACCCGTCACGACGACCCTGGGTGCTTGTCCAGATCTTCGTCAAAAGAAGCGCGACGACGAGGGCGTTTTATTCGAAATCATCGGCAGGACGGCGGCGCGATAGCATGCAAACGGCCTCCACCCTCCTCGCGCAGTCGGCCTTCGACGCCGAAGGCTGAGACGCCCGCGCCGTGGCGCGTGACCATCACAAAGAACCAGCCGAGTGAGCGAGGCGCGGGCGTGATTCGCGCGCCCGCAGAGCGGCTTCGGCCAGTACGCGCTGCACGTCGGTCTCGGCAACCGGCTTCACGAGGTGCTCGTCGAAACCAACGGCGGCCGTTCGCTTTCGATCTTCCGCTTGGCCGTAGCCCGTGAGCGCAATCAGAAAAACCTTGGAGCCTTGCTCCCGGGCTCGCCGCGCCAACTCCAAGCCGTCGAAACCAGGCAGCCCAATGTCTACGAAGGCCACATCCGGCGGCTCCGAAAGCAGCTGGGAAAGGCCTCGCGGCCCGTCATCCGCCGAGACCACGCGGTGCCCGGCGCGCGTCAACAACGCGGTGAAGAGTTCGCGGATGTCGTCGTTGTCCTCGACCACGAGGACCTGCCGCGCTCGCGACGGTCGCTCGGACGGCGACACCGACTCCGATGCCGCGTCAGGGGATGCTCTTTCGGCGAGCGGCAAGCGGATGCGAAACGTGCTGCCTTGGTTCGGCCCGGCACTCTCTGCCTCGACACTGCCCGAATGCAACTCGACGATGCTTTTGACGAGCGACAGCCCAAGGCCGAGACCACCTTCGGAGCGATCGAGCGAGGAGTCAGCCTGCAGGAACGGGTCGAACACACGACCGATGAGCTCGGGGGTAAGGCCCACCCCGCTGTCACGCACTTCGGCGACGAGAAAGCCGGCTTCGGTCCGCAGCTCCAAATACACGCTGCCAGAATTCGGAGTGTACTTCACGGCGTTGTTCAGCAGATTGGAGAACACCTGCTGCAGACGCTGAGTGTCGCCCTCGACACGGCAATTCAAGTCGTCCGCTACGCGGATTTCGTAGTGCTGGTGTTTCCCCAACGCGCGCGTGCGTAGCGCTTCGAAGGCCGCATGCGCGGCTTCCAGCGGGTCCACCGGGGTGCGCTTGAGCGTTACCTTGCCATGCGTAAAACGGGCGACGTCGAGCAGTTCGTCCACGAGGTGGGCCAGGTGCTGAGACTGACGCCGGATCACGTCGAGCTCGGGGACGCTCGCGACGGGCCCTTGCTGCTGCGTTGCCAGCGTGGAAGCGAGCGAGATCGCCGCGAGCGGATTGCGCAACTCGTGTCCGAGCATCGCTAAAAATGCGTCGCGCGATTCGATGGCTTTGCGCCCTTCGAACTGACGTCGCCGGCTGCGCAACGCCGACTGCACGGCCGCCAGCATGGAACGCACGTGTACTGGTCGCTCCAGGAACGTCACGTTGCCCAGTTGACGAAGCGGGTCGCTGGTCGCCCGGCGGTGCTCGCTGCTGAAGCAGACCACGGGCAAATCGGACCAGGGCGGCTGCTGCTCGAAGCATTTCCCGAGCCGCGCGACCGCCGCCGCGTCCAACATCTCTTCGGCGATCAGCGCCAAACCCGCGCCTTCGCTCGCCAGCGTGCACAGTTGCTCGATGGTTTCACAACCGATTCCCTCCAGCCCTTCGCGCGCGATCAGGTCGATGGTGATACGCCGCTCGGAGGCACCGCGAACCCAAATCAGCACTCGCTCGCTGGAGTTCATGCGCCGACCTCTACCGTGGTGACGCTGTCGAATGACGGCACGCCCGTGAGAATGCCGCTCAGGCCGCGCAGCGGCGGACCTACGCTGACACCGTTGGGATCGAGCACGAACGCGCGGATGGTATCTTCATGTTTGCCGGAGCGCTTCTTGAGGACCGAGATTGCCTTGCGAACCGTCCCCTCGTATTCGTAGTAGCGGAGCAACACCACCGTATCGGCGAGGTAGCTCACGTCGATCGGTGAGTGCATCTGACCGATCAAGCCTGTCTGCGCCATCGTCATGAGCGAGGCAACCCCGCGTTCCGCGAGGAACGAGAGCAATTCATGCATCTGGAGGCTGAGAAACCGCGCCTCCGGCATGGCCGTGATGTAACCGCTGATGCTATCGATCACGATCACCCGGCTGCCGGCATCGACCGCAGTGCGCACGTGGTGCGTGAATTCGTCCGGTGCGAGCTCGGCGGGGTCGATTTGCTGCACGACCAGCCTTCCGGATTCGAGCAAGCGATCGGTGTCTGGGTTCAAGTGAGCGGTACGCGCCCGCCAAGTACCGATGCGCTCCTCGAACAGGAAGATGGTGGCACTTTCGCCGCGCCGCACCGCGGCAATCGCGAACTGGGTGGCGATCACGCTCTTGCCTGCGCCGGCAGGGCCCATCATCAAGGTGCAGGTCGAGCGATCGATGCCCCCGCCGAGAATCGCGTCGAGGCCTTCGATGCCGCTAGACAATGACTGCGCAAGTTCTTCGGTTCGGTGCTCGGCCGCAATCAAGCGCGGGAAGACCTGCAGCCCGCCCGTCGTCATGATGAAGTCATGATAGCCAGTGCGGAAGGTCGAGCCTCGCAGCTTGACCACGCGCAGCCGCCGTCGGTCCGCGCCGTAGTCCATGGATAACTGCTCGAGCAAAATCGCTCCGTGGACCAGGCTCTCGACCTGAACATCGGCCGCATCGGCGCTGCGGTCATCCAGCAGCAACGCCGTGCAACGTTTGCCGATGAAGTACTGCTTGAGCGCGAGCAACTGGCGACGATACCGGACCGTCGTTTGCGCCAACAGGCGGATCTCCGACAGGGAGTCGAACACCACGCGCTCGGGGCGCACCCGCTCGACCTCGTTCAAGAACGCGCGCAGCGTCTTCTGCAAGTCGACGTCTTGCGCTGCGTACAACGTGTTTTCGTCGTCCAGCGGGAGGCTGTCGTCCGCAAAGGACAGCTCGAACAGGGGGATGCCATCGAGCGACCAGCCATGAGACTCGGCGACCTGACGTAGCTCCATCGCCGTTTCCGATAAGGTCACGTAGAGCACGCGCTGGCCGCTTCGCACGCCCTCGATCAAGAACTGGAGCGCGAGCGTCGTCTTGCCCACGCCCGGCGTGCCCTTGACCAGGTACATGCGGTGCGCCGGTAGTCCCCCGCTCAAGATGTCATCCAACCCCGCGACGCCGGTGGCGTCACGCTCTGCAGCGCTAAGACTCGAGGGCTCGACCATGCGAACTTAAAATCGCACGCGCCGCGAGCGAGATCGAGGTGGAATCGACGCTGCCGACGCCTATATAACGTGGCAAGTTGACACAAGCAGCGGCTCAACAGTGAGGGCTAGCCGTCTCGCTGCATTTCGACTGGCTCACACTTGCAGGCACTCCGGCGCGCACGGCGATGGGCAGGGCGCTTTGGTGGGAGGAGGCACATCGACACAGGGCACCGCGAAGTCGCGCATGAAAGCCTAACGGAAACGGGGTGTGGTTTCGCAGCAGACAACGGCACGACGCTTGCGAAGCATCGCTCGCGACCGAAGCTGTGCGCGTTCTCGGAACCGTCAGCGCCAGGTCGATTACCTCTCTCCGGAGCCTCGATGACCACCAAAAATCCCAGCACTTCAGATCCGTCCAATAGCAATCCCGCGGGCGCCGCCGCAGCGACGACGAGCGCCCGCTCGACGGTGAGTGGTCCGGCGCGCAAAGATGATCGCTCGAGCGGTGATGAGCTGGTCGAAAAGATGGACGCTGCGCAAGCGCTCGCCGCGGCCATGCCGTTCAATCCGAACAAGCCAGGGGAGTACGGTGAGGCCAGTGCCAAGCCTAGCGTGGGCGCAACGGTTCCGCCGCTCAAAGCAAGCGCGACGGGCAGTACGCTGACCGAGCAGGTCGCTTCGACGAAGCTCGGCGCAGGTGAGCCGCGACTGGGGCAGAACCCGGGCAATCTCCCGCTGGACCGCGTGCGAGTCGACTCGAGCGGGCGGGTTCTCACGACGAATCAAGGAGTGCCGGTCGCCGACAATCAGCACTCGCTGAAGGCTGGACTGCGCGGCCCGGCGTTGCTGGAAGACTTCATTTTACGCGAAAAGATCACTCACTTCGATCACGAGCGAATCCCGGAGCGCATCGTGCACGCGCGCGGTTCGGCGGCTCACGGCTATTTCGAGTGTTACAAGGCGTTAGGCGAGCTGACTCGAGCGTCTCTCTTCTCCGAGGCCGGCAAGAGAACCCCCGTCTTCACGAGGTTTTCGACCGTAATCGGAGAGCGAGGCTCAGCCGACACCGCGCGAGACGTGCGTGGCTTCGCGGTCAAGTTTTACACGGATGAAGGCAATTGGGACTTGGTCGGGAACAACATTCCGGTGTTCTTCATCCAAGATTCGATGAAGTTCCCAGATCTGATTCACGCGGCAAAGCCGGAGCCGCACTTTGCCATGCCCCAAGCCGCAACCGCCCACGATACATTCTGGGACTTCGTGTCGCTGATGCCGGAGTCCACACACATGCTGATGTGGGCCATGTCGGATCGCACGCTGCCGCGCAGCTACCGCATGATGCAGGGCTTTGGGGTCCATACGTTCCGCTTGCTCAACGAGCAGGGCGAGAGCACTTTCGTGAAGTTTCACTGGCGCCCGCTCGCCGGCACCCACTGCCTGGACTGGGACGAGTGCGTGAAGATTTCGGGTGCGGACCCGGACTACCACCGCCGCGACCTGTGGGAAGCGATCGAAGCGGGGGCTTTCCCGGAGTACGAGCTCAGCTTCCAAATCTTTTCCGAGGCGCAAGCGGAGGCCTTCAGTTTCGATGTACTCGACGCGACCAAGCTCGTTCCCGAGGAGCTGGTGCCTTTGGTACCGGTCGGGAAAATGGTGCTCGACCGAAACCCGGATAACTTCTTCGCCGAGACGGAGCAGGTGGCGTTTTGCGCCGCGCACATCGTCCCAGGGTTGGATTTCAGCAACGATCCGCTGCTGGCGGGGCGCATTCACTCTTATCAAGACACGCAGATCTCGCGCTTGGGTGGCCCCAACTTTCACGAGATCCCGATCAACGCGCCCGTCGCGCAGACGCACAACAACCAACGTGACGGCCTGCACCGTCAAGCAATCAACCGCGGACGCGTGGCGTACGAGCCAAACTCCCTCGCTGGCGGTTGCCCGTTCCAAGCGGGCGCGGCCGGCTTCACTTCTTTCCGCGAGCCGATTCAAGGCGATAAGGTTCGAGGCAAGCCCGAGCGCTTCGCGGACCACTACACTCAAGCCACGTTGTTCTACAACAGCCAGAGCCCGATCGAGCAAGCCCACATCTTGCGCGCGTTTCGCTTCGAGCTGACGAAGGTGCAAACGCCAGCCGTTCGCGAGCGCGTCGTGGCGTCGCTCGCCAACGTAGACTCCGCACTGGCCCAAGCCTTGGCGAATCAGTTGGGCATGAGCCTGCCCCAGCCTTTGCCCAAAGCGCTCGAGTCCGTCGTACGACCAGAGGTCACGAGTTCGCCTGCACTTTCAGTATTCTCACAGCCGGGCGACGGCGGGGTTCGCACGCGCCGAGTCGCGATCTTGGTAGCAGACGGAGTAGATGGCGCCGCCGCCCGGGAGTTGCACGAAGGGTTGACTCAGGAAGGTGCGGTGCCCCGCTATATCGGCGCGCGCCTAGGCACGGTTCAAGCTGACAATGGCGACACCTTGGAAGTGGAAGTCACGCTCGAAACCATGCCGTCCGTGCTGTTCGACGCCTTGGTCATCCCGGGCGGAAAGGTTGCGGCCGTCACCCTGAGCGCGGTGGGGCAAGTCGCGGAGTTCATCAAAGACCAGTATCGTCACTGTAAACCCATTCTCGCGCTCGGCGCGGGTGCGGAGTTGATCGAAAGCGCGGGGGTGCCAAGCGCCCTGGCGTCAGGTGACCCAGATCCCGGCATGCTCGTCGGCCTCTCGAGTGCCGCCCACGCCTTGCCTGTTTTCGTCCAGGCCCTTGCCCGTCATCGCCATTTCGAACGCGCGATGGACCCGCCCGCGGTCTGACCAAGCCCATGCGGCCAATTCAGGACCGAAAGGCGCCGCGTCTAAGTAGTCGCGCTGTTCGCTCCTTTTGGTCCCGCACGCCCCCGTTCGGAGTTGGCGCGAGTCGTGCAGAGAGAAGCAACAAAGCCCACGTAAGGATCAAAATGGCCCAAGAAAACCGAAACGACGTTCTAAAAACCTATACAAGTGATGTCCACGCGCTCGTCACGCACGGGGTGCAGGCTATTCACCGCCAAGTCGAGCAGCTAAAAGACGTTAGTCATCAGGATGCGAAGACGGCTGTCGTTCTATTCGAGCAAACCCTGAGGTCGCAGCAAGCGGCCTTGGAAGACCGCGTGAAGGCCCTGGGCGGCAGCGCCACGGGTCCCGTCAAAGATGCCGTGAGCGCGGTGGCGGGCGTGGCCGCTGGCCTCATTGACGCCGTTCGCCCCGCTGAGACAGCCAAGGCAATCCGCGATGATCACACGTACTTCAGTCATCTAGGTATCAGCTGGCTCATGTTGTACACGACGGCCAGCGCGCTGAGTGATGCAGAAACGGCCGCGCTTGCGCAACGTGGCTACCAAGACACGGCGAAAATGATCATGCACGTAGACCGCATCTTGCCAAAGATCGTGATCGAAGAGCTGCGTGAGAACAAGACTCTCACGCCGCTCGACGTGCAGGAGCAAACGCGCGTGATGGTCAAGAATGCATGGGAACGTGAAGCGCCCGCTGGCGTTTGAACGCAAAGGAGAAGGTCATGAAACGAATCACGAGCTTTAGCCTCTTACTTGCCGGTTGCGCGACTCTTGCCGCTTGTGGCGGTTCGAGCCCTCCTCCAACAGATCCGTCCGGAAGTTCGACGAGTGGCTCGACCACTCCCGAGAACGGCGGCAGCATGCCGACTGGTACACTGCCGACGGATGGCTCTGCGCCGCCTTCGCCGCCGCCGGAAACTCCACCAGGCACTTCCGCGCCAGCGCCCAGCATGAAGTAAGCACAGCAATCCTTGCAACCCGAGAGGGCGGCAGCCGAGTGCTGCTGCCCTCTCTTCGTTTCATATCCTCGAGGTTCACGCCGGTGACGAGGGAACGTGGTGACGAGTTTCGTCGTCCGTCCAGCCAATTCGCTGAACGTTTTAGACAAGATCTCCGTTGAGCAACTCGAGCGCGTATGTTGCGCCCTTGAGCGTCGCGGCCAGCAATCACTTCGAAGCGATCGTCCAAAGTTATCTGGCCGCGGGTGCGCCCGAGCGCAGAGGCTGGTTGTTCCAAGCTGGGCAAGTGAGCGACACCGACCGCGAGCTCGAAGCGGCAGGCCTGGTCGAGCGGGTATTCGGCACCGAGCGCGGGTTCGCTTGGCGCCTGACGGACGTGGCGATCGAGCAGGTGAGACGACGCGGGTGAGATGTCGTCCAGGCTTTCGGCGGAAGCGGTGTCGCGCGTCAACGCGCCATAAGCGCACGTTGACGGAGCCTTGTCGCAACTGAACACTTGGGTCTCCGCATAGGACCGCCTCAGGCGAATGTTCGCTCGTCAGTGATCTCGGGAGTGGTGCTCGCGTTTCGAGAGCGCCAAGGGCAGCTTCTGTTACGCTGGCGCAATGGCACTTGGTCGGTTTTCTGACGTTGGCCTCTACGTTCTGTCGGGTTCTGTCCTTGGTCTGCTGCTCGCGCTGAGCGGCTGTAGCTCGGACGAAAACGGCTCGGGCAATACGGCGGGGAGCACGGCCTCCGCCGGCCAAACCGGCGCTGGCGCCCCAAACAACAGCGTCGGCGGGCAACCGGCGAGTGGCGGACAAGGCAACACGGCCGGTCGAGGAGGCGTGACCGGTCAGGCCGGCGCTCCGTCGTCCGGAGGATCGAGCGCAGGGTCTGCCGGGAGCGCAGGTGAAGTGAACGGTGGCGCTGCGAATGGAGGCGCTCCCACTGGGGGCGCTGGGGTCGGCGGCGGGTCTCCGGGTGGGGCGTCCGGCGCAGCGGGTGCAGCGAGCACCGAGTGCACGCGCACCTTGCTCGATGGTCTGCTGGACAGCTACTTCGCTGCGCTCAGCGCGGGCGACCCTTCGACGCTCCCGCTCGCGGCCAACGTGAAGTTCACCGAGAATGCCCAAGCAAGCCAGATTGGCTCGACCGACTTCTGGAAAAACGCGGGCGCTGCCAAGCACTCGCAGCGCGCGCTCGACACTACGGCGTGCAGCGCCGCCGCGCAGGCCGTGATCCCCGAGGGGACCACCGACCTCCCCGTTGGCCTACGCATCAAAGTGGTCGGGGGAAAGCTCACAGAGATCGAGACTATTGTCGTGCGCCCGGGAGACTACACGGCTTCCTTTGCGGTGGCCTCGAACCCCGCTGCGATCATCGCGATCGCCGATGGTATCGGCTGGCACGACGAGGTCCCGCAAGCTCAGCGTGCCACGCGCCAACAGCTGACGAGCTGGGTCGACAAGTACTTCCGCGCCTTTCCTTCTGGCGTGTGCAACGTCACCTCGGATTGCCGCCGTTTGGAAAACGGCGGTGGTAACTTCTCCTGCGGGACAGGCGCCTCGTGCAGCGCAAACACTCCCACCACCGGGGGCGAGTTCGTGCCGCGAGTGATCGTCGTCGATGAAGTACGCGGCATCTCCGCCGGCTTCACCATCTTCGACTACCAGACGACGGGGCACCTGGACATGCACATGATCAAGATGTCAGGCGGTCAGGTACATGCCGTGCACGCCATCCTGCGCAACACCAACGGCCAATCAGGCTGGGACTGACGGTGGCCGGAATCGCCTCGTGGGTCGCTCGGCAAACGACCCGCCAGCGGCTGAACTCAGGCCGCGCCACGCTCGGCGAGCCGCCGCCGATCTTCATCCAAGAATGGCCCGGGGCGACCAAAGTAGAAACCTTGGAGAAAATCGCAGCCCTCGGCGAGGAGCGCGTCGCGCTCTTCAGCGACCTCTATCCCTTCCGCAATGATCGACTTGCCCAGATCATGGCAGAGGCGAATCAACGAGCGGACGATGCCTAGCTTGGTTGCGTCGCGGTGGACGCCGCGAATCAGCGACAAGTCCAACTTGACGAACTCGGGTTCCAGCTGCGTGAACGTGGCAAGCCCCGCGTCCCCCGCGCCCAAGTTATCTAGCGCGATCCGGAAGCCGGCGGCTCGCAGCCGCTCCAGTCTGGCGTCGACGCCGTTGATTGCTTCGAGAGACGAGCGATCGGCCAGTTCGAACACGACTCGACTGGCGATGCGCGTGAGCGGCGCGCTCGGGAGATACAGCATCGGGTCCAGCAAATCCTCGGCCAGCAAGTTCACGAAGAACAAAGCGTCTTCGTCGGCACCGTTCGATGCATCAGCGGCGACCAGATCACGCACGGCTCGCCCGACGTCGGGCGTCCTGCCGATGCGTTCGGCGGCCTTGAGAACGGCCGAGGGGTGCGGCAGCACGGGTTCCTCACTACGGAGGAACGCCTCATAGCCGAGCGAGCTGCCGTCCGCTCGGACGATGGGTTGATACGCCATCCACAGCGAACTCAGCGCTCGGTCGAGCTTGGCGTCGATCCCCGCGCGGTCCCCAACGTAGAAAGTACCGCTCCCGTACTCTTCGGCGCATTGTCGCTTCAGACGCCCGATCCGGCCGAAGCTGACGGCCCGTGCAACGACGCCCCGTAATCGGTCGATCTCTACCGGCTTGATCAGGTATTGGAATGCACCGTATTCGACAGCGGCGGCCGCGCCGCTCAAGTTGGGTTGCCCTGTCATCAAGACCACGGGCAGTTCCAGATCATACTCGCGGATCGCACGGAGTAGCTTGAGGCCGCTCATGCCTGGCATTTGGATGTCGCTCACTACGGCATCGAAGGCATGCTGACCGAGCATGACCAAGGCCTCGGCACCGGTGCTGGCAGCGACGACCGTTGCCCCGGCCGTCGCCAGCGCGCGACCCAGCACCACTAGCACCTTCTCGTCGTCGTCCACCAAGAGGATCTTGGCGTTCTGATTTGCGAGCATAGTCATGTTGGAATGATCGCGTACGTCCGATTGCCCAAAATCTTAGCACGGCCCAGAAGCGGGCTGTGATTCATGAGTGCCATTCACGCGGCCATCACCTGTGTCACTATTGCATGCAGGCGCACGTGCATACCCGTGCAGACGCATGCGCGTGCAGACGCATACGCGCGCACGTGTGATTGTCACCGACATACGGAATCGGTTTTTTGTACGACTTGCGGGGGTCACGCCGACACACGCTCGCCGCTCGACGACGAGGACAGGCGAGCAGGTCTACCGAGCAAATATCCTTGAAGAAAATCGCAGCCGAACTCGCGCAGAGCCGCTCGTTCTGCGCTCGTTTCAACGCCCTCGGCAATCAACCGCTTGCCGAGATCGTGACACACGCGGACCATCGAACGGACGATACTTTGACGGGATGCATCACGTTCGATCCCTCGCACTAGCGAAATATCGAGCTTGACGAACTCGGGCTCGAGGCTCTTGAACAACCCCGCGCCCGCGCTCCCCGTACCGAGGTCATCGAGCGCGATACGGAAACCGAGTTCACGAAGTCCGCGCAAGCGATCCATCAAGCCCTCGATGTGTTCGAATGTGTCACGCTCCGTCAGCTCCAGTACGATTCGAGAGGCCAGCGTCGAGAGCGGGGCGTCGGGCAAATACAGCGAGGGATCCAGTAGGTCCTCACCGTGTAGGTTGACGAAGAACAATCGGCTGTCATGCGAGCGCTCCACGTCACGAGCGACCGAGTCTCGGACCGCACGCCCCACGTCATGCAGACGATGCAGGCGCTCCGCTGCGCTGAGCACTAGTCGTGGGCGAGCCAAAAGCGGCTGTTCGACGCGGAGCAGGGCCTCGCGACCGAGCAGCTCGCTCGTCTCTGCGCTGAAAATCGGCTGGTACACCATCCACAACGAGCTGAGCGCTTTGTCGAGAGCGCTTTCTATCCCCGCGCGATCACCGACCGGAAACGCATCACCCGCTACAGTGTCGGAAAACTCTCGTCGAAGTCGGCTGAGGCGACCGATATTTGCGGCTTGCTGCACCACCATCTGCAAGCGCTCGCCTTCAATCGGTTTGATCAAGTATTGAAACGCGCCGTACTCCACCGCAGCGGCCGCGCTGCGCAGGTCGGGACGACCGGTCATGAGGATCACGGGCAGGTCCAGGTCGTACTCACGCACGGCTCGCAGCAGGTGGAGACCGCTCATGCCGGGCATTTGAATGTCGCTGACCATGACGTCGAACGACTGCAGGGCGAGTTCATGCACCGCTGCGTTCCCCGAATTGGCGACCACGACGCGGACCCCGCGACCCGCGAGCTGTCGGGCCAACCCGGCGAGCAGGGCCTCGTCATCCTCCACGAGTAATACGGCAGTCTCGCGCCCCGCAACGGTCGAGTCGTCGTCGAGCATAGGGTTGCTTGTTAGCACGATTCCAGCGCTCGATTGAGCATGACAGTTTGTGTAAGGACGCCTGTCGGAATTCGTCAGCGCAATGACCCAGAGCTTAAGGGCAGTGCGCCTCGGTCGTAACCCCCGAGTGTGGGAGCCGGCAAACGACTGATCGCGCGTCAAGCGCAAACCGATCTCAGTGACGAGGCCGACGCGGTGCGTGAATTATGCGAGCACTTCGGTAAAGACGAAGCGCAAGTGGTACTCGTGTTCTGTTCAGCGAAGTACGACTTGCAGCGACTGGGCCGCTGTCTCGCCGAGTCCTTCCGGGGACCGGTAGCCGGCTGTACGACGTCCGGGCAGCTCGGCCCGCGAGGATTCCAGAAGGGCGGCATTACGGCCGTCAGTCTTCGGAGTGACGAGTTGCGAGTACGCAGCTTCCTCATCTCGCCTCTCGACCAGTGCCAGGCGAGGGCGGCGGAAGCTGCCTTCGCCGCAAGCGCGACGATGCTGGAGCGGACCTCGCGCCGCGCCTTCGGTTTGGTGCTGTGCGACGGACTCTCGGTTGCCGAGGAGCGGCTGGCAGCTTCCCTGTACCAGTCTCTGGCGGATGTTCCGTTGATCGGCGGCTCCGCCGGCGATGACCTCGCGTTCGCCCACACCCACATCTACCACCAAGGCAGGTTCATCTCCGACGCCGCCTCACTCGTTCTGTTCGAGACCACGCTGCCCTTCACCACTTTCAAGGTTCAGCACGTCGCGCCGACGCGGCAGCGCCTGGTCGTGACCATGGCCGACCCCACTCAGCGCGTCGTCCACGAGATCAACGGAGAACCCGCGGCCGAAGCGTACGCGGAGATGCTCGGCGTCGACTTGGAAGAGCTCAACTCGGGGCTGTTCGCGAGGAACCCCGTCATGCTCCGAAACGGTGACGACTACTACGTCCGCTCGATCAAGGGCGTGAACGCCGATCATAGCCTGTCGTTCTTCTGCGCCATCGAGCCGGGTCTGGTGTTGACCATGGGCAGGAACACGGACCCGATTGCCGCGCTCGAGCGCGGTTTTGCCAGCGCCAGCGGGCGCGTGGGCGAGCCCGAAATCATCCTCGGCTGTGATTGCGTCCTACGCCGCATGGAGTTCGAGAGCGACGGCAAGGACGCGGCCATCGGCGCACTGCTGGCGCGGCATCGCGTCGCCGGTTTCAGCACTTACGGTGAGCAGTACAACGCGATCTACGTGAACCAAACCATGACCGCCGTGGCGCTGGGCAGCCAATGACGTTGACGTTCAACCATGGGCTCTCGATAGAAGAGCTTTCACTCAAGGTGACCGTCCTCGAACGCAAACTGCGGGCGAAGGAAAAGACGATTCGCGTGCTGATCGATCGCGTCGACAACGCGGGCAGTGAGCGTAACTCGGCGTTTTGGGTGCTCGAGCAGAACATTGCCATGGAGGCGGTGGTCGCCAACCGAACGGGCGAGCTGAGGGAGCAGAAGGAGCGGCTGATGGGCGCTCTGGACGAACTGAAGGGCACTCAGGCCAAGCTCTTGCAAGCACAAAAGCTGGAGGCGATCGGCCAATTAGCGGCGGGGATCGCTCACGAGATCAATACGCCAGCTCAGTACGTGACCGACAATACGAGCTTCGTGCGGCGGGCGCTGACTAGCGTGTTCGCCGTGCTCGACGCCGCTACCGAGGTCGTCGAAGCAGCGCGCGCAGGCACCGTACCACGCGAGGCAATCGCGGCCGTCGATGCGGTGAGCAAGAAGGCGAAGCTCGGCTTCCTCAAGCAGCAGCTCCCGCTGGCGCTCGATCAATCTCTGGATGGCCTCGGGCGGATTAGCGGGATCGTGCAGGCCATGAAGTCCTTCTCGCATCCCAATGGCTCGGAGCGGCGGCCCGAAAACTTGAAGGAGGCCATCGAGACGACCGTCGCCGTCGCCCGCAACGAGTGGAAATACGTGGCCGACGTCGAGCTGCAAATCGACCCGGACCTGCCCCTCGTCCCCGTGCTGCGCAACGAGTTCAACCAAGTCGTTTTGAACTTGGTCGTCAACGCCGCCCATGCCATCTCGGACGTTACTGCCGGCGGTGCGACGGAAAAGGGGAAGATCACGATCTCGGCCAAGCGAGTCGGCACGTCGGCCGAGATTCGCATCTCCGACACGGGAGGGGGGATCCCCATGGCTCACAGAAAGCGCGTGTTCGAACCATTCTTCACCACCAAGGCCGTCGGCAAAGGCACCGGCCAGGGGCTCGCGATCGCCTATTCGGTGATCGCCGACAAGCATGGCGGCACCATCTCGTTCGAGACGGAAGAGGGGCGCGGCACGACGTTCATCCTATCCTTGCCGCTTGCGGCCCCGGTCGACACCCGAACGGCGGAGACGTGAGGTGAGGGTCCTCTTCGTCGACGACGAGCCTCGCGTACTCGAGGCGCTCGAGCGCAATCTGCTACAGCTCGATGTCGAGTGGGAAGCTTCCTTCGCGAGCAACGGGCCCGAGGCGATCGCCGCGCTCGAACGCGATCCGTACGACGTCATCGTATCCGACATGCGCATGCCGGGGATGGACGGCGCCGCCCTGCTCGGATACGCGCGCGATCACTACCCGCAGGTCGCGCGCATCGTGCTCTCTGGTCAAACGGACGAAGCGGCGGCGATCCGCGCCGCGCGCTTCGCCCATCAATTCCTGGTCAAGCCGTGCGCCGCCGACACACTGCGCCGCGTGATCGAACGAACCCTCGAGCTCAGCGCCTGGTTGAACGATGAGGCGTTGCGTGCCCAGGTCGGCAAGGTCGAGCGTCTACCGTCGACTCCTCGCCTATTCGCGGAGCTGTCGAAGCTGATGGACGACGAGACCGCTTCCGTCGATTCGGTCGTTCGTGTGGTGCGGCAAGACCCGGCAATGAGCAGCAAACTCTTGCAGGTGGTCAATTCCTCGTTCTTTGCCCAGTCGAGCAACGTCAGTGACGTTCGGACGGCCGTGCTCCGCTTGGGCATGAAAACGATCCGGAACCTTGCCCTCGGGATCGGCGCCTTCGATGCGGCCGGAGCGGGCGCCAACGCGGCGATCTCCGTCGAGAAGCTGCAACAGCGGTCGCTCAAGATTGCGCGCCTCGCTAGTCGAATCGCGACCGGGCGTGACGATCCGGACGCGGCGTTCATGGCCGGATTGACCTGTGACATCGGCGAGCTGATCGTGACCGACCCGACCCCGCCCGATCCAACCGAGTCCACGCAGCGCGCCATCACTCACGCGAAGGTCGGCGCCTTCCTGCTCGGGCTTTGGGGCCTCCCCTTTCCGATCGTGGAGGCGGTCTCCAATCACCACACGCCGGAGCAGAATCCGTACGATCGCTTGGGTCTACCTCAGATCGTGTGGCTCGCCTCCTGCCTCGTTCATGGGGTCGCACCAGACCCCGACTACCTAGCGCGCATCGGCGCTTCGGACCTACTGACTGAATTCCAGGGAATGCTCGAATGACGCTGGCCTCGAATCGACGCGTGCTGTGTGTGGACGACGAACCCTTCGTGCTGCAAGGCTTGGAGCGAACCCTGTTCGAACACTTCGAAGTGACCACGCTGTCCGAACCGGCCGCGGCCTTGTCGCTGCTGCAAAAGGCGCCGCCGTTTGCCGTGATCTTGTCGGACATGCGCATGCCCGTCATGGATGGCGCGACGCTCTTGGCCAAGGCACGCGAGATCAGCCCGCTCACGGCGCGCATGCTGCTCACGGGCCATTCCGAGGTGGAAGCCGCAGCGGCCGCCGTCAATCACGGCCAAATTTTACGTTTCTTGACCAAGCCCTGTAAGCCCGAGACCCTGGTCGCGGCAATCGAGGCCGGCGTCGAGCAACACCGCCTGGTAACCGCCGAGCGGGAACTCCTCGAACAAACGTTGACCGGTTCGGTTCGCTTGCTCACCGAGGTGCTCGCGCTCTTCGCGCCCGACTTGTTCAGTCGAACGCAACGCATCCGCGCCCTGGTCGCGCACATGGCCAAGCGCAGCGATTTGGACGATCCCTGGCGCTTCGAGGTAGCGGCCTTGCTGTGTATGGTGGGTTGCGTCGGCCTGCCCGATGCCACGCTCGAGCGCGTGCTGACTCGCCGCCCGCTGGCACCGGCTGATCAACAGGCCTTCGACGAGCACCCTCAGTCGGGCTACCGTCTGCTGTCGGGCATCCCGCGGTTCGAAGAGGTCGCGGAGATGATCAAGCTGCAAATCCCCGGGCCGTATCCGGACCCGACGACCGACGTCGAGCGGGGCGGCGCACTACTGCGCATCGCGATGGCAATGGACCATAGCCTCGAATCCGGGCGCAGCCTCTCCGAAGCCATGCAGGATGTCGCGCGCAAGCTCAGCCCAGGTCAGCTCGCGTTCTTGGAAACCTTGACCGACTTTCGAGCCAGCCTCGCCCTGAGTACGGTGCGAGCGTTGCGGATCGCGCAAATGACCTCGCAGATGCAGCTCGAGGAAGACGTGCGCACCAAGGCCGGTGTGGTCGTCGTCCCGAAAGGCCGCGAGCTCAGCATGGTGCTGCTCGAGCGCCTTTGTAAGTTTTCGAATGCGGGCACGCTGGTCGAGCCGGTTCGCGTTCGCGTGCCCGGCTAGCTCAGACGAGCCTCAGTGCCGTCGCCAGAGAGGCAGCTCGGTGGCTTGCTCGCTCCCGGGCGCCGCGCTGTTCACGGCAACCGGCGCCTCGTTCGCGGAAGATGCCAGGTTGGCCTTTCGCTCGAGTTGCGTGAGGAAATCTCGATAGTCTTTCGGGGTCGCGCCGCTCTCGTTGAACACGTCCGCAACGACGGTCGCAAAGTCCGTCCAAGAGCCAGTAAAACGCAACAAGGCAGCTACGCTCTGCTCGACCGTCACGCTGTTGTCGGCCGCGTCGGTTGCACGGCCTCGCCCGCTTGTCGCGTCAGTGGCCAGGCGCTCGAGTGCAGCGGTATTTAGACCCGCCAAGTGCGCGAGATCCTCGGTGCTGAAGGTGCGGTCTTGGCTGCGATGATACGCGAGCGTCTCCAGAGCGGATGCGAGCAGGCGGACATCGCTGTCCGTCGAGTTGGTGGCCATTCTCGTCAGCTTAGTTACGAATGTTGGTTCGTCTAGCCGCTTCACGTAAACCGCACGGGTTATTCGACGACTCCTTTTTTCATCACAAACACGAGTTGTTCACACTACCGAAACACGATCGTCTCTCGGTGAAGCAAACCGGTAATCACGTTCCGCTTCAGTCTCACGCGGAGCCAGTTCGACTGCTGGGGGGCGACGCACGGCTCGTGCCCACGGCATTCACGTCACAGGCTCGCTGCTCCCGCGCGCGATTGGTTCAAGAGCAGTGTGAGGCAAGTGGGTGCAACGACCGCCCGCCTTGTCGTCAGCTGTGACTCGAACACGCCAGGCTTGCGAGAGTTTGAGTTCCGTTGAAGAAGCGCCAGCGTCGGAGTGGTGTCGCATGAGTCGATTGGCTTCGAGCGCGCCGCGAGCCCCGTGCGTACTTCACCAAGAAGCGACCGTGCTTTGCGACGCGGGCGCCGGCTCGTCCCTCGCTCGACACGCGCGCTCGAAGCTGAGTGCTCGGGTCACCGAACCCTGGTAGCCGCGTCACAAACGCCCCACTTTGTTTCGGGTCCGCGCCCTCGGCGACGCTTCCCTTTCATGGTCGATCTCGTAGAATCACGCGAGAGAGTTGCCTCGTTCGTGGTGATCGCACTGCGAGCGTTGGCGGCTGACCAGCGCCGGAGGCGTTCATGTTTGCTTTGCATCGCCGCAGCTTCAATTGGCCGATTACCCTGTTATTATTCGCGGCCTCGAGCGGCGCTGCCGCTGTTGCTTGCAGTACTGACGGCACGCCGAGCGTGGCCACTCCGCCCGGTGGCCTGGGTACGGCTGGGCGTACGAATGGGGATGCGGGCGCAGCGGGGGAGAGCAATCCGGGCACTTCCGGCGGGCTCAACTTGCCCGACAGCGGAATCGTCACTCCGGACGGTGGCGTTCCCGTAACCGACTTGCAGATCTCGCCGCGCGACCCCGTGATCGCGATAACGATCGTAGATGGCAAGGTCACGCAGATAGAGGGTGACGGCGACGACGACGGAGCGGTCGCATTCGAGGCCAGCAGTGACGGCAGGCCCGTCGCTGCGAAGTGGTCGATCGACCGCGGAGAGCTGGGCGCGCTCGACGTGAGTGAGGGCGGCTTCGCTCCGGACGGCAACTACAGTGGCGTGGGCACAATATCTGCGCTGTACGGCGGCGCAGTCGCGACCACCTCGGTCACCGTCAAGCTGAGCATCACCCAGAATGGCGGCACTTGGGACCCCACGCCGATCAAGCCTGGTGTGGGCGGCATCGGCGGCGTTGGCGGTGAGCTCCCCGGAGGACCGGTGGACGCCGCGACCCGCAAGCGCCTGCTCGGCCCCAGCACGAAGCCCAAATCAGCGGCCGAATTTGGTCTGCTCTATCCGTATGATGGCACGGTATGGCCGCGCGGGATCTTCGCGCCGCTCTTGCAATGGCAAACCACGCACACGCCGACGCAAGCGGTGTACGTGCACCTATCGCAAGAGAACTACGATTTTCAAGGCTTCTACGCGGGCGATAGCGCGGTGCGCGAGCACGTCGATCAGAAAGCCTGGCAAGTGGCGACCAACGGCAACGGGGGCGACCCGCTCCATGTCGAGGTGCGCATCGCCGATGCGAGCAAAGCGTACGGCCCCGTGGCACAAGACTGGACGATCGCCTCCGGTCCGTTGAAGGGCACGGTGTACTACAATTCGTACGCCACCACGCTCGCCAACGCGATCGAGAAGGCCGTGTCGCCAGCGGCGATCTTGGCCATCAAACCGGGCCGGAGTGATCCGGAACTCGCGCTGCCGGGAGCCAAAGACGAATGCATCGCCTGCCACACCGTGTCTGATGACGGTTCCACGCTGTTCGCGCAAACCGCGGTCAAGCCGAACGTCGACGAGTATCGAGATGGCGCATCTTACGATTTGACTCGCGGCGGCGAAGTGCTCGAGAGCTACACGGGCGCAGCGGCCGACGGCACGACGAACAACCGCAAGTTCCTGTGGGCCGGGCTGTGGAAGGACGGCTCGTTTGCGCTGCAAAGCTCGCAACACACCGAGCAGTCCTACACGCCGGACTCGCAGATTTTCAGACGTGACAACGGCAACGCGGAAGTGGCGCCAGGCCTCGACGGTGAGATTACGCAGGCGGTCACGCCCGCCTTCTCACGAGACGGCACGCGAGTGGTGTTCAACTATTGGCAGGGCACGGCCGGGCCCGGGGGCGGCGGCGGCAAAACGCTGGACTTGATGGACTTTGCGTGCGGCAAAGTGAAGAAGCAAGTACAGGGCGCCCCCACTTGCTCGAGCTTCGAATTTTCGAACATCGAGCGGATATTCACCAGTCCGGACGCCAACGGCGTTCCCGGCTGGCCCGCATGGCTCCCGGACTCGAGTGGTGTCGTCTTCCAGAATAACTTTCGGGGACCCAACCCGTTCGCGACTTGGAAGGATGCCAAGACGCAGCTGTGGTTCGTGGGGCTTCCGTCGAACGGCAGCAAGCCGAAGCCAGTGCCGCTGCATGCGCTCAATGGTGACGACGAAGACGGCAACAGCATTTTGCCGGTCGCGACCGGCGTCACCAAGCATGACGACGACGATCAGATGAACTACGAGCCGACCGTGAACCCGATCGTATCGGGGGGTTACGCTTGGGTCGTGTTCACGACGCGGCGCATGTACGGCAACATTGCTCAAGGCGATCCGTACGACACTTCCCACGGCGTGGCTCCCATCCCGAAGAAGCTGTGGGTCGCCGCTATCGATCTCAAGTGGACCCCCGGCAAGGACCCCAGCCATCCCGCGTTCTACCTCCCAGGCCAAGAATTGGCGGCGGGCAACATGCGCGGCTATTGGGTCGTGGACGCATGTAAGAAGGACGGCAGCAGTTGCGAAACAGGCGACGAATGCTGCGCCGGCTACTGCCGGCCAGACGAGGACAAAAAGCTCGTGTGCGGCGGCAAGCCCGTCGGGTGCGCGCTGGAATACGAAAAATGCACGGAGGCGGCCGATTGTTGCCCGGTCCCGGGTTCCGACGTCGACTGCATCAACGGCTTCTGCGCGGCGAGTTCGCCGCTCAAGTGAGCGGGACCTTGCCAGCGCGGGCTGAAGGCGTATTCCATGCGCCTTCAGCCGATGCCCTTTGCTTTCTGGCCACGAACTCGCTCCCCTTCCGCATCCTTTCGTCGAAGAGCCTGCGTGAGCGACGCCATGGTCGGCGCCCTGTTGCTGTCGCTTGCGGCTTGCGCCACCAGCACGCCTAACGTCCCCTCCCTCAGCCCTCAGGCCCGAGTCGTGCGCGTCGGGGAGAGCGAGCCCCCACCAGGGGCAAGCGCGCTCGGACCAATTGCGGTGGTCGATGGCAAAGGCTGCGATATCTTCAACGCCGAGATGGGCACGCTGGAGGGCGCTACGGCGGCGCTCAAGGAAGCGGCCGCGCGCAAAGGTGCCGACTTCGTCAAAGTCACCAAGGTCGTAAAGCCGTACTCGGGGCATGACTGCTACCACCGTGAGTTCAAAATGGAGGGGCTGTGCTATCAGCTCGCGCGCGCTCCGGTTGCCTCCGCGCCGCCCGCAGCGTGTGACCCACCCTGTTCACCGGGCTATTCCTGTGATGCCGGCGTCTGCCAGGCCCTGTGCAATCCAGCTTGCGCGACCGGTCAGATCTGCCGCATCGATCGCGTATGCGTCCCCGCGAGTCCCTAGGCGTTCAGCGCGACCCATGATCTCACGTCCCTCGGCGACGGCTCGCGACTACTCGACGATCAGCCCCTCGGCCTTGTCACTCTTGGTGATGAAGTCTGGTTCGTCGATCGCGTTTGCCAAGGAAGCCGCAGCGCTGCTCTGGAACGACTCGATTCCGGAAGAGCTCGCCCATGCACTCACCGCCGAGAATGCGCGCCGCCGACTGCGGCACTTCGAAAATCGCTATCGCAGTTTGGATCGCTTGATCGAAGCCTCTGGCTGCGCGAACGTGCTGGAAATCGGCGCGGGCCTCTCGTTTCGCGGGCTAGAGCTCGCGCGCACGAGCCGCACGCACTACCTGGATACCGATCTACCGGAGCTGGTTCTGCTCAAGGCCGAACTCGCGGCCAAGCTTCACCCGGAGCCGCTCCTGGGAACTTTGCGTATTCAAGCGCTCGACGCGCTCGACGGCGCCGCTTTTCAGACCACGGTCGACTCACTGCCCGACGGGCCACTGGCGATCGCCAACGAGGGTTTGCTCGTGTACCTCGACCAACGCGAGAAGGCGCGGCTCGCCGCCAACGTGCGCGCGGCATTGCAAAAGCGCGGTGGAGCCTGGCTCACGGCCGACGTGTATCTGAAAAATCCGGGTGGCTCTGCGCCAACCGTCGGCTACGGCCGTTCGCGCGAGTTCATCGATTCGCATCGCATCGAACAAAACAAATTCGATGATTGGGCCGGCGCGGAGCGCTTTTTCAACCAGGCCGGCTTCGAGGTCACGAACAAGCTCGCCCACCAGCACCCGTTGCACGTGCGCGAGTCCTGGGCGCTCGCGGTTCGTCGCTAGAGTCGCTCTCGAACGCAGTGTGCGTTCTGCCCCCGGGCAGTGCTACGCTCCGCCGCTCTCTCCAACCGCACCGCCCCCTATCTAGCAAACGAGGCAATCGATGGACGTTCGCGCGGCAGTAGCCAATGGCCCCAATACCAAACTCAGTCTCGAGACGGTGCAGCTCGACGGCCCGCGTGCCGGCGAAGTCTTGGTGGAGATCCGCGCGACCGGCGTGTGTCACACCGACGCGTACACGCTGTCGGGCCAAGACTCGGAGGGCATCTTCCCGAGCATCTTGGGTCATGAGGGCGCGGGCGTGGTGGTCGATGTTGGCCCCGGAGTGAAGAGCCTGAAGAAAGGCGACCACGTGATCCCGCTTTACACGCCCGAGTGCCGTGAGTGTGATTACTGTTTGAACCCCAAGACCAACCTGTGTCAGGCCATTCGCGCCACGCAGGGCAAAGGCTTGATGCCGGACGGCTCGAGCCGCTTTCGCCGCGGCAAAGAAGCCCTCTACCACTACATGGGCTGCTCGACCTTCGCCAATTACACCGTGCTCCCCGAGATCGCCCTCGCCAAAATTCGGGAAGACGCGCCCTTCGACAAGGTTTGCTACATCGGCTGCGGTGTCACCACGGGCATCGGCGCGGTGATCCACACCGCCAAAGTGGAGCCCGGCTCGAACGTGGTGGTGTTCGGCCTGGGCGGCATCGGACTCAATGTGATCCAGGGCGCGCGCCTCGTGGGCGCCAATCAAATCATCGGCGTCGACGTGAACCCTGCCCGCCGCGCGATCGCCGAAGAGTTCGGCATGACTCACTTCGTCAATCCGAAAGAAGTCGGCACCGATCTCGTCGCGCACTTGGTGAACCTCACCGGCGGAGGCGCCGACTACAGCTTCGAATGCGTGGGCAACGTCGACCTGATGCGCCAAGCCCTCGAGTGTTGCCACAAGGGCTGGGGCGTCTCCGTGATCATCGGCGTGGCCGCCGCCGGCACCGAAATCAAAACCCGCCCCTTCCAGCTGGTCACCGGCCGCGTCTGGAAAGGCTCGGCCTTCGGCGGCGCCCGCGGCCGCACCGACGTGCCGAAAATCGTCGATTGGTACATGGACGGCAAGATCCGGATCGACGAACTCATCACGCACACGCTGCCCCACGAGCGAATCAATGACGCCTTCGACTTGATGCACTCCGGTGAGTCGATTCGAACCGTGGTGACGTACTGAGCAAGCTGTCTCGCTTCACGGTGCTGCTCGCGGCCGTGACCTTGACGTCTTCTCCACGCAGGAAACACCGCCCCCGCCGAGCAACCGCTTCATTCACGCGGAACTTTTGGGCAAGGGCAGAGCTGCGGGGCGCGGTGCGTCCAACACCGCGCGTACGCGGCGCGCCAACGCTTCGGGCGTGACCGGCTTCTGGAACAACGCCACGTCGGCATCGGCAACGCGTTGACGGACAACGGCATCATCTGTGTAGCCGGTCATGAGCAGTACCTTCATTTGCGGTCGCCTGCTTGCAAGCCGCTCGGCGAGCTGCCGCCCGTTCATGCGGGGCATCACCACGTCCGTGAGCAACAAATGAATCAGACCCGCGTGTTGCTCGGAGACGAGCAACGCATCGGCCCCGTTCGAGGCGACGAGCACCTCGTAACCGTTTCGCTGCAGAATGGAACGAGTGAGGGTGCGCACTTGCTCGTCGTCCTCGACGACCAACACCGTCTCGTGCCCGCCAAAGATCGGCATCGAGTCACTTCCGACAGGTGCCTCGGGCGCCGCGGAACGGTCGACCCGCGGCAGGTATACCTCGAAGCGCGTTCCCTTGCCCAACTCGCTGTGCAGCTCGACGTGACCGCCGCTCTGTTGCACGATGCCGAGCACGGTCGACAGACCGAGCCCAGAGCCCTTGCCGACCTCTTTGGTGGTGAAAAACGGCTCGAAGATCCGCTCGCGCGTCGCGCGATCGATCCCCGACCCAGTGTCGCTCACCACCAGCACGACGTACTCCCCCGGCTTCAGGCTGTGCCCAGGCAGTTTGGAGCTCATCGGCACCTGCAGATTGGCGGTCTCGATCGTCACTTCGCCTCCGTCCGGCATCGCGTCGCGGGCGTTTACGACGAGGTTCAGGATGACCTGCTCGATCTGACCCGGGTCGGCGCTCGCCCGACCGAGTGAAGGTTCACTGATCAGCGAGAGCTGGATGTTCTCGCCGAGCTGTCGGCGAAGCATCGGTTCGATTCTGGCCACGGTCGCGTTCAAGTCGATGACGACGGGTTCGAGGATTTGTTGGCGGCTGAAAGCCAGCAACTGACGAGTCAAAGATACGGCCCTGGCCCCCGCCATTGCCACTTGTTCGATGTCCGCACGCAGCGGGTCACCCTCTTTCAACGCGTCGAGCGCGAATGTGGTGTAGGTGACCATGATCGAGAGCAAGTTGTTGAAGTCATGGGCGACTCCGCCCGCCAAAATGCCAATTGCCTCCATTTTGCGCGACTGAGCCAGCTGCGATTCGAGCCGGTTCCGTTCGGTCATGTCACGCGCGATGACGAGAGCCACGTGCCGAGTCTCCACGACCAACGTCTGAAAGGTGACCGCGACTTCCACCACATCGCCGCTCTTCTTCACGGCCCGACGGCTCGCGGACAGCACTTCTCCGCTCAGCGAGGCGGCGATGTCTCTGCGGAGTTGCTCGGCTTCACTCTCGGGCACCAGGTCCGCGACGTCCAACGCCATGAACTCGTCTCGCGCGTAGCCAAAGAGCGATAAGGCCGCCTGATTGACGGCAAGGAACCGCAGCGAGCACATATCCGTCAGCCAGATAGGCAGCGGATTGTTGTCGAAGAGGAGCCGGTAGCGCTCTTCCGACGCACGTAGAGCTGCTTCCGCGCGTCGGCGGTCCGTCACATCGGTGACCATCGCCAGCGCGCCTGCGTACTGGCCAGCATCATCCGTCAGTGGGTTCGCTTCCATCCGCACCCAAACCGCGGAGCCGTCCGTGTGGACGCATTTTTGGTCCCGGCGTTCGGCAACACCGCGGCGTCGCTGCTCGAGCCCTTGCGCCGTGCGGACGTGTTCCTCCGGGTCGACGAAGTCGAACAGGCTTCTGCCCAGCATCTCTCCGGGCGCGCACCCGAGCATCTTCTCCAAAGCGGGATTGGCGAACGTAGTGCGCGCGTGCCCGTCGACTACCCAAATGCCTTCGCGAGCCGTATCGACGATCTGTCTATACTTCTTTTCACTGGCAACCAGGTCGAGTCGCGCTCGATTGAGCAGCGTGACGTCGCGCAGCGTCGACAGGTGTACGCCGGGCAAGATGTCTCGCGTCGCGTGATACTCCAACTCACGCACCGTGCCATCCGACAGCGCTACTCGAATCAGGCCTCGACGCTGGCCATCGACCACGATCTTTCTTCGCTCCGAGGCGACATCGTAGCCCGGCGCCGCAAAGTCCTCCGTGCGCCGACCCACGACCGAGGCCCTCACCGAACCGAGGAGCTTGCAGGCCGCGGGGTTTGCATCCAAGAAAACGCCGTCAGAGTCGACCAACAAAATGCCGTCATCGGCTCCGTCGAACACGGCCCGCAACAGACGCTCGCTGCGAAGGAGCTCCCCTGCATCATCGCCGCGTGCGCGGTCGCCGATTCCCATCCGCATATCCTTTACGCTCCACGGTGCCACCACGGGGCGACCCGGCACAGCGGCACGAACCGCGGTGAAGATTAGCCGAAGCAAGACTCTGGCTAACTTCCGAGCCCAGCGCTAGGCGATTCGCTGAGCGCCCGGCGAAGACTCGGAGGGTGACGACTCCTACTTGTCATGCAGTGTGCACGAGCGGCGTGAGGCGCGGAAGCTTCGTCTGTACTGGGCGCCCTCTCGGGCTTCGCCTAGGCCTAATCGCAATCTGGCGTTGGTCGTATCGACCTTCGAGGCTGCTCTTCACCGCGATGTGTAGAACTTCAGATTCGCCCCGGGGACGCGAAACCCTGTTTGCTGCGTTGGAGGCCGAGCAGGGCAGCGCTTACGTACTAAACCCCGATCTTTGCCTCGAGTACGTGAACGAAGGTTGGCGGCGCTTCGCGCGGGAAAACGGTGCGCCAGGGTTGGACTGCGGCTCGGCGGCTCGCCTCCCTATTACTCACTACTTCCGCCCGCCCCTCCGTGTGCTGTTCAGCGCCAAGTTTCGCCGTTCGCTCGAGCGCAAGGTCAGCTGGACTCACCGCTACGAGTGCTCGAGCCCGGACGTTTACCGCGAGTTCAACATGCGAGTGGAGCCGACCGCCGCATACGACGGCTTGATTGTGGTCCATTCACTGCTCGTGGAGAGCCCATTCGACAGCAATCACGCGGAGCTCGAGGCTCTTGCCGTTCGCTACACCGACCGGCGAGGCTTGATCGTGCAATGCTCGGCGTGCGGCCGAATTCGAGAGCCAACCAGCTCGAGTTGGCACTGGGCGCCCGGGCTGGTCGACGCCGAGCGCCAGAACGTGAGTCACGGGATCTGCCCGACATGCAATTTTCAGTATTACGGCTAGTGCCGATTGAGCGTACTGAGAACATGGCCGACACGGACGGGGAGAAGCGGGCACATGTCCTAGTCGTGGACGACGAGGAAGGACTTCGCACCGCTTACGTTCGCATCCTCACCGCGGCCGGCTTCGAAGTCGATAGCTGCGAATCCGCCGAAGGTGTGGTCGAGCGGCTTCGGCGTGGAGATCGATATCTGGTCATCGTCACTGACGTGGTAATGGCGGGGATGGACGGCGTGGACTTGCTCGCGGTGGTGCGACAATTCGACCTCGATGTGCCCGTCGTCGTGCTCACGGGTCGGCCGAGCTTACGCAGTACCATCGCCGCGGTCGAACATCATACCTTTCGCTACCTCGTCAAGCCCGTGACTCCGCAAATGCTGAGCGAAACGGTGCGCGCCGCTGCCGCAACCCATAGCCTCGCGACGCTCAAACGTCGCGCCCTCGAGGTCTGCGAAAATGAAGGTTGGCGGACGGCAGACGGCTCCTTGGAGGAGTGCTTCGAGAGCGCGCTCGCCCAACTATTCATGGTCTATCAACCGATCGTGGCAACGGAGGGGTGCACGTTCGGCTTCGAAGCGCTGCTCCGAACCAATGAGCCGGCTTTTCGTAGTCCTGATGCCCTCCTGACTGCCGCCGAGCGCCTCGGGCGAGTGCAGGAACTCGGCCGGATGATTCGCGGTCGGGTGAGCCAGCAAATCCAGAACGCGCCCGAAAACAGCGTGCTCTTCGTGAACCTTCATGCGAGTGACTTGGCCGACCCCGAGCTCTACTCGCCAGAGTCGGCCTTGTCGCGCCATGCATCGCGAGTCGTGCTCGAAATTACCGAACGCAAGTCGCTCGACTTCGTAGCTGAAATGCCCAAACGCCTGGCCGAGTTGCGAAAGCTAGGCTATCGAATCGCCGTGGATGACCTCGGCGCCGGCTACGCGGGTCTTGCGTGCTTCAGTCTGCTCGAGCCCGAGATAGTGAAGCTCGACATGTCTTTGATTCGCGACATCGACACGCAACCGCGCAAGCGCGCGCTGGTCGAGTCGATGATCCGCGTCTGTCAGCGTGATCTGGGGATGCAGGTCGTGTGTGAGGGCGTAGAAACGACGGCCGAGAGGGATGTCCTTCTGCCCATGGGTGCGGCTTTCCTCCAGGGGTATCTATTCGCGCGGCCCGCGCGAGAGTTCTGTGAACCCATAGGGCTCGCGCTTCATAGCGAGCAACGCTTGATTGCCGCGAGCGAATTCGAACCGATCGTCGCCATCAAATCCGCTTGAGCGTCCACAGGCGCGCTCGGTCAATCTCACGCCGCGTCGAGCACATCACGGACTTTGCGCAGTAGTGATTCCGGCGTGAACGGCTTCTGAAGGAACGCCACACCTGCCTCCAAGACACCATGATGCACGATTGCGTCGTCCGTATACCCTGATACGAAGAGCACCTTCATCTCGGGGCGCCGCAGCGCAAGCTGCTCCGAAAGCCTTCGCCCGCTCATGCGCGGCATGATTACATCGGTGAGCAGGAGATGGATCGCCGCGCCGAACTCGCAAGAGAGCAGGAAGGCCTCACCTCCATTCGATGTCTCGAGGACATTGTAGCCCTTTCTCCGCAGAATAGCGCAGGCTGCGGTGCGCACTTGCAACTCGTCTTCGACCAAAAGAATGGTTTCCGTACCGTTCAGTGCCACTGACGGACGCGCAGCTTCGTCGGCGAGCGCAACTCGGTCGGTCCTTGGCAGGTAGACCTTGAAAGTGCAACCTCTGCCCGGCTCGCTGTAAACATCGACGTGTCCCCCGCTTTGCTCCACGATGCCGAAGACCGTCGACAGACCGAGCCCGGTACCCTTACCCTTTTCCTTCGTCGTAAAGAACGGCTCGAAGATGCGAGCGCGCGTCGGAGCGTCCATGCCGATGCCCGTGTCGCTCACGGCGAGCATCACGTAGTCACCGGGCGTCACGCCGAGGTGGGCTCCGACATAGCCGGCGTCCAGCGCGACGTTCACCGTTTCTATCGTCAGCTTCCCGCCTTCTGGCATGGCATCCCTGGCATTGACGGCCAGGTTCATCACGACCTGTTCCAACTGCCCCGGGTCGGCGTGGATCCGCCCGAGCCCAGTCGCGGACAAGGTCGTAAGCTCGATGTCTTCACCCAGCAGACGCCCCAGCATCCCCTTCATCCCAACGATGATGTGATTGAGATCCAACACGCGCGGTTGAAGCACCTGTTGGCGGCTGAAAGCGAGCAGTTGCCGCGTCAGCTCGGTCGCGCGCTTGCCCGCGATCTCGACTTGCTCGACGTCGCTCCGCAGTGGGTCACCCGGTCTGAGCTGCTCGAGCGCGAAGCTGGAATAGCTGAGGATCACCGAAAGCAGATTGTTGAAGTCGTGAGCCACGCCCCCCGCCAAACGGCCAATTGCTTCCATCTTTTGGGCCTGGCGGAACTGCTCTTCCGTGCGGCGAAGCGCGGCTTCGGTCTTCCGCTGCACCGTCAGATCACGCGCAATCTTCGAAACCCCAATCACCTTTCCCGAGCCGTCCCGCACCGGGGATACCGTGAGCGCAACTTCGACGCTTGACCCGTCCTTGCGGCGGCGTTGGGTCTCGAACGTATCGATTGCTTCGCCTCGCGCTGCCGATTCGAACATCTGCTGCTGCGCAGCCAGCATTGCGGGGGACACCAATACGAACAGCGATTGGCCGATGACCTCGGGGGCGGAATATTGATACAGGGCCTCCGCGCTGCGATTCCAGCTGGTGATCACGCCGGCCAAGTCAGCGGTCAAAATTGCGTCCTCGGAAGACTCGACCATGGCGGCCAGGCGGGCGCGCGCTTCATCCGCGCTACGCTCGGCCGAGAGATCGGTCACCAGCGCTACTCCGCCTTCGAATCGCCCGTCGGCATCGAACAGCGGGTTGGTTTGAATCGAAGTCCAGAGCTGCGTTTCGTCCTTGCGCAAGAGGATCGTGTTGAGCCGCTCGGCAATCCCCAATTGCCGCCGTTCCACTCGGGCTCGTGCATCGGGCCGGTTCGCCTCTGGCACGAATCGATAAATTGACTGACCGACGGCTTCCTCTACCGTATAGCCCAGCAGACTCGCCATGCGGCCGTTCATGAACGTCGTAATTCCCGCCGCGTCGTACATCCAAACACCCTCCGAGGTGTTTTCGACGATCCGTCGATAGCGCTCCTCGCTAGCCTCGAGAGCATCGAAAACGACGTGCCGGTCCGTGACATCCTGCACGGCTCCCAAGAGGCGAATCGGCTGACCATTGGCGTCCCGCTGAACGAGGGCGCGCTCGTGGACCCACACGGTCCTCCCGTCGACACACTGCACGCGGTGTTCGATGTCATACGGGGCGCCCATTTCGATTGCGTTGCGGCTCGCTTGAATCACCGACGCGCGGTCGTCGGGGTGAACGTAAGAAAGGAACGACTCGACTGTTATTGGAGTCCCCTCCGCGATCCCGAAAATGCGATAGCACTCACGCGACCACTCGATTCCCGCATCCGCCCCGATCCCAGACGCCCAGCTTCCCACTTGGGCGATGGCCTGCGCTTCTTGCAAAAGATCACGATTTTCACTCAGCGCGTCCTCGGCCAACTTGCGCGCGGTAATATCGCGGTAGTTTAGGACGATCGCGGACACGTCCGCGTCTTGCAGCAGGTTCGTGCCAGTAGCCTCGATCCAGCGCAAAGAGCCATCTCGGTGGTTGACGCGAAACTCCGTGGACATGGCTCGAGCACCGGTGCGAGCCAGACACTCCCACTCGGCGGCTACGCGCTCTCGGTCTTCCGGCACGACTCGATCACTCAGCGATTGCGCGCCTAGCTCTTCCGCCCTCCAACCGAGTAGGTTCCAGGCCGAGGGGGTCAGGTGGCGTGTCGCACCGTCCGCCGAAGTGAGGGAAATTGCCTCCGAGCTCTTTTCGACCAGCGCTCGGAACAACGCCTCGTTGCGTCGCAGCCCTTCCTCGGCGTGCGATCGGTCGAGGGCGAGCGCAGCCTGCGCTTCACGCAGCTCTGCCGCGAGTGGGTGTTCTGCGCGCCGCAATCGCGCGGAAAGCTCCTCGTTCTGCGAGCGCAGCGCATCAATCTCGAGCTGGAGGAGGGTGGATTCAGGCACTGGGCGCCCGGTTCGAGCACGATCGCGCGCGCCTCGATCTCGCCGGCCATTCGATAGTGGACAGCACGACGCCTGAGCACCCGTGCGACCCCGTGATCGCTCGCTTACTTAGTCTTTTGCTCATTCTTCGAACACGAGACGTGATTTACCCACGTTTTCCCGCGCCTCCCCGTGAACAGCTGCCAGGCTCGCCCCCTCGCACCGTCAATCATTGCACATTCGGCTGAGGCGCGCCGGGCTTTCGGTTCTTAATTCATCAGCACCAATTCAAGTGCAAGCAACGAGACATTTAATCTGCTGGGGCGCGCTGAGTGCCGCCTGGAGCAAGACACCTACAAGTGTGCCTACCTTGCCGTGCTCGGTTCCTGGCGAATTCACTAGGTGAGGACCGCCGGTGCGTGCAACGTGCGAGCAATACGAGTCCGGAGGCGGCGGCGAGCTGCCCACTGAAGCGCAAGCCTGCGAGGCCCCCGCGGCGCGCATCCGCGCTCCTGCTCGCGGAGGATTCGATTGCGAGCGATCCGAACCTGGGGTGGACAACAAGATGAAGACTCAATTCAAGCAGGCACCGCTGACCAAGATGCTCACCGGCATTCAGGGGTTCGACGAGATCACGAACGGCGGATTGCCGCGCGGCCGGAGTACCTTGGTCATGGGCGGGCCTGGCTGCGGCAAGACCGTGTTCTCGCTACAGTTGCTCGTAAACAGCGTGAACCGCACCAAGGACGCTGCGATCTTCGTCGCGTTCGAGGAAAAGACCAGCCAAATAATGGCGAACGCCGCCACCTTCAACTGGGTTCTCGGGGAGGGGACGAAGAAGAAGCTGTTCTTCTTCGATGCTCAGCTGGCCCCCGACGTGGTCCGATCCGGCGAGTTCGATCTGATCGGTATGCTGCACATGCTCAAGCTCAAAGCCAACGAGCTCAAAGCCAGTTGTATCGTGTTCGATGGCATCGACGTGCTGCTCGGCTTGCTGGACGATCCGAGCGCCGAGCAGCGAGAAGTCTATCGCATCCGTGACTGGTTGGCTGAAAGCGGCCTCACTGGCATCATCACGCAGAAAGTCGGGCCAATCGAGCTCGACCAGCGCTACAGCTTTCTACAGTTCATCGTCGATTGTGTCGTCGTGCTTCGCCATCAAGTCGTCCACGGGTCGGCGTTTCGAAATCTGCGCGTGATGAAGTACCGCGGCTCGGGCTTCTACGGCGATGAATTTCCCATCTCACTAGGCGCTGACGGACTGCAACTGAGCAATCGCGGACCGGCCGAGCTGCGCTACGAGGTGTCCGACGAACGAGTTTCATCCGGCTTGCCTAGGCTAGATGCCATGCTGCGTGGCGGCTACTACCGCGGTAGCAACGTGCTCTTGTCCGGTGCGCCTGGCAGCGCGAAGTCTACGCTAGCGGGCCTGTTCGCGGCGGCGGCCTGCAAACGTGGCGAGCGGACGCTGTACGTCAGCTTCGACGAAGGGGCGTCGCAGATCGTACGGAATCTGCGATCGGTAGGTGTCGACCTTTCGCCGCATCTGAAGTCCGGGTTGCTCAAGATGTACTCGACACGAACCCGCGGGCCCAACATCGAAGAACAATTCGCCGATTTGCGGGCCACCGTACGCGCTCACCGCCCGAGCTGCCTCGTCGTCGATCCGCTCTCGGCGCTCGCCACCAAGCTCAGCCATTTGGCTTCTGCCGACGCGGCCCAGCAGTTTCTGGACTTCCTCAAGGGGGAGAGGATTACGGTCGTCAACACCTCGCTAATGGACGGCATCAGCACCGACGAAGCGACGGCGACGGGGATCTCGACGATCGCCGACACTTGGATCCACTTGTCCTATTTGGTGCAAGACGGCGAGCGGAACCGAGCCCTGACGATCGTCAAGTCGCGTGGCACCGGTCACTCCAACCAGGTGCGCGAGCTCAAGCTGTCGGATCAAGGCGTGACCTTGGCCGACGTGTTCGTGGCACAGGGCAAAGTGCTGATGGGCGTCGCACGCTGGGAGTGGGAGCAGTACGAGCAAGCCGAGAAGAAGCGCACGCAGGTGGCGACGGACCTCAAGCGGCTGCAGCTCCGGCTCGCGCAAGCCGAGGCGGCGGCACGCTTGCAGGTCGTGCAAACCGAGATCGAAGCGCGCGACGCGGAGCTCGCCGTATTGGCTCAAGCCACGGGGTCTGCCAGTGAGCTACTCGTGAGCGACCAGGGAGTGTTACGGCGAATGCGCCACGCCGACGAAGAGAACGCCGCCGCCTCGAGCTCGCCGATCGCCGATCCGACGAAAGGGCGACGACGCAGAAGCGACCCAAAGCGTGGTCGAGCTTAAGATGGCAAAAAATGGCGACCAGAAAGCGCAGCTCGTGCTCCGGTTGTACGTGGCTGGCAACGCTCCCAACTCCATGCGCGCGATCAGCAATGCGCAGATAGTATGCGACGCGCATTTCGCGAGCCACTATGATTTGGAGATCGTAGACTTACTCGAGCATCCCCAGCGCGCGCTCAATGACGGCGTGATCGTCACACCCACGCTGATTCGTTTGCTCCCTCTGCCTGTGCAAAAGGTGGTTGGCTCGCTCAGTGATGCCGAGCGATTGTTGCTCGTGTTGGCTAGCTCATGAGCGGCGACGACGCGGCCGGCGTGCGAGCATTGACGTTACGCTTGGCTGAGGCCGAGGCCACGATCCAAGCCCTACTCTCGGATCAGATCGACGCCGTCGTCGATCCTCGAACCAGCACACCGGTGCTGTTGTCCAACGCACAGGCGGCGCTTCGCGAGAGCGAGAAGGGCCTGCGCAAGAGCGAGGAGCAGTATCGGCAGATCGTGGAGGCAACATCCGATGGAATCGTCAAAATCGATCCCGCGGGGCAGGTGGTGTTCGCCAACAGGCGCTTCGCACAGATGCTGGGCTACCAAGCGAGCGAGCTCGTGGGCTCGAGCCTGTTCTCACTCATGGGCGAGGTCGCCGAGGGCGCGCTGCGCAGGTCCACTCAGACTCGCAGCTCGGTGAAAGACGCGGTAGACTTGGAGTTCCGACATCGAACGGGCCGAGAAGTCGCGGTGAGCGTTGCCGAAACGTTGCTCTTGAACGAGGCTGGGGAGGATGTTGGCCACTTGCTCGTGGTTCGCGACGTTACCGAACGCAAGAAGCTCCAGTCCCAGTTGATGGTGAGCGACCGAATGGCCTCCGTGGGAACGCTCGCGTCGGGCGTCGCACACGAGATCAACAACCCGCTGGCGGCGATCATCGCCAACCTCGATTACATCAGTGAGCAACGCGGCCGCTTACTCGCGGCCGACCCCGCGGTCAGGGACTTCGACTCGCTTTTGGCCGAGATAGCGGAGCCGCTCGAAGACAGCGCTGAAGCGGCACGAAGAATACGGTTGATCGTTCGTGATCTGAAGGTGTTTGCGCGTTCCCCCGAAGAGGAGCCGAGGGGACCGATATCGGTCGTCAAGGTGCTGGACTCCGCCGTCCGCATGGCCTGGAACGAGCTTCGACACCGAGCACGCCTGGTCAAGGATTACCAGCCGGTCCCGGCCGTCGACGTCAACGAGGCTCGCCTCGTGCAGGTCTTCCTGAACCTCCTCGTCAACTCCGCGCAGGCCTTGCCCGAAGGAAGTGCGGAACAAAACGAAGTGTGTATCAGCACCCGCGTAGCAGGCGACCGAGTCGTGGTGGAGGTCCGTGACACCGGCGGGGGCATTCATCCGTCGATCCTCGGGCGGATCTTCGACCCGTTCTTTACGACCAAGGCCGTGGGCGTTGGGACGGGACTCGGCTTGGCCATTTGTCAGCGCCTAGTGACCGACATGGGGGGCGAGTTGAGCGTGCGCAGCGAATTGGGATCGGGCAGTACTTTTCGCATCGCGCTACCGGTAGCGAGCAGACTTTCTAGTCGAGCGCCGTCCGCGCCCCAGCAATTGCTAGCGGTCACTCGCCGGGCCAAGGTGCTCGTGATCGACGACGAGCAACTGATGCTCAACGCGGTGCAACGGATCCTCGCGAACGAGCATGATGTCGTGGTCACGCTCGCCGCTCGCGACGCGCTCGCCATGTGCGCGAGAGGGCAGACATTCGACCTCATCCTGTGTGATCTGATGATGCCGGACATGACGGGAATGGATTTGTACCTGGAGCTCGTGCGGATCGCACCCGTCCTAGCCGAACACATGGTCTTCCTCACGGGCGGGGCATTCACGCCGAAAGCCAGGGACTTTTTAGCCGCCACCCTGGTCGAGCACATAGAAAAACCTTTCGAGGCCGGCAATCTGCGCGCCTTCGTGCAGCGATATCTGCGGACGCAAAAAGGCTCGAGCTGAGCGCGGTGCATCGGCGCGATTGAAGAAACAAATCAAGTTAAATTGGCATTCGATAACTCCCTTGTCGCATAAGTTGCGGATAGTCATTTTCATCCACGAGCCGAGAGGAAGAGCGCACTTGGACAAGCAGCGTTAAGTCGTCGTCACGCGCGCCCGTATAGGGCTGCGCGTGTATTCGCTCATGCGCTTGGGGTTTTTGGTCGATAGCCTGCTGTCTCGTTACCAGGGGAGGCTTTTGGACGGTGCGCTGCGCGCTGCGCGCCGTCAGGGCGCTCGGGTGATCGGCTTTCAGGGCAGCTTTCTGAATCGCGAGGGGGAGCAGCACTCGTTCGACGGCTCTTTTTTGTACGAGTTGGCCGGTCCCAACGCGGTCGACGGTCTCATCGTCGTCTCGAACATTTTGGGCAGTGTCGTCGGAATCGAGTCGTTGCGGACGTTCTGCGCGAATGTCGGTGTGCCCGTGGTAAGCGTCGGCGAGCTCCCCGGGTTTGCAGAGGTCTGCATCGAGTCGCGTGAGGGTCTCACCGCCGCACTGTCACATCTGGTGAACGTGCACTCACGCCGCAAACTGGCGTTCATCCGCGGCAACCCCGGTAACCCCGAGAGCGCCCAGCGTGAGCAGGTGTTCCGTGCGACCCTCGCCTCGCTTGGCGTCCCCGTCGACGAGCGCTTGGTCCTTCCCGGGACTTTCTTGGAGAGTTCCGGAGCAAACGCCATCCGCACGCTGTTCGAGCAGCGTGGGGTCACGGCAAATGACCTGGACGGCGTCGTGTCCGCCAACGATCAAATGGCGGTCGGGGCGGCACGTGAACTTCGCGCCCGAGGGCTGCGTGTTCCCGAAGACGTCGCGCTCATTGGCTTCGACGACGATGATCACGCGCGGAGCAATAGCCCTCCCCTGACGACCGTGGCTCAGCCCATCGAGCGCGTGGGCGAGATCGCGGCCAGCCTGTTGATCGATCGAATCCGGGGACGGGCGGTTGCCGAGCGCGTCGTTCTAACCGCAGAGCCTGTCTTTCGTCGCTCCTGCGGCTGCTCGGAGTCACGCCTCGTGGCCGACCGCGGGCGACTCGAGCTCGACGGTTTGGGCGCATGGGTTTCGGTCGGACGCCCGGAGCTTCTGAAGCGGATGGAGCATTCGTCCGGGTCGCGCACCGTGACGGGCGGTGTGGATGCACTCTTGGCCGCGCTCACGTCCGAGCACGAGCCGGACGTCACGAGAGCGCTGACCACGTACGAAAACGCGTTGCTCGACAGCTACGACTCAGGGCTCGACACGCTGCGCTGGGAGGACCTACTCGTCACCCTATCCGTCATGGTACGGCAATTCCCGCCGTCACAGGCGCCCCTGGTCGCAGGGCTCGAGCGTCGCTTGGCGCGCACCCGGACCTTGACCCACGAGGTCGCGGCACGCATCTACTCGCAGGAGCGACTCCGCGAAGTCCAGCGTGCCAACGCGTTGCGAATCCTGGGTAGCGCGCTAGCCTGCGTCCGCAGCCTGTCGGCTATCGCATCCGCGGTAGAGACTGGTCTTCCGGGCCTGGGCGTAAAGTACTGCTGCGTTTGTCTCTTCGTCGAAGGCTCCGAGCGTTCTCTCTCGAGCACGGTGGCCCACTATGAGGCCGAGTCGTCGACGCGCAGTGAGCTGCTGCACGACACCGGTGACTTGTGGCGATCGCTCCCTGGTTCGGTGCCCCCAGGCGCGCGGCGCGGGCAAGACGGCGCCTCGGTTTTTGCGACGAAGCAGGTCTTCGGCGCAGCCTGTGCGCCAGTTTCGGGCGCGCTCGACCTGCTCATTTACCCGCTCGTCTTCGCGGAGCGTGCTTTGGGCTACGTCGTGTTCGACGCGCCCAAACGAGTCGAACGCGCTTGGCTCCTCGAGAACGTCGCCGGTCACCTGAGCGGCGCCGTCTACACCCTGGCGCGAGCCGACGAGCTGCGTGAGGCGCGCGCGCTGGCCGAACGAGCAAATGCGGCCAAGACCGAGTTCGTCGCCATGATGTCGCACGAGGTGAGGACACCGCTGACCGCAATCCACGGTCACCTCGAGCTTTGCCTGCAAACCGAGCTTTCGGCAGAGCAGGAGTCGCACCTCGCGCGGGCGCAAAGTTCATCTCGCTCGCTGCTGCGGATAGTGGATGACATCTTGGACTTTTCCAAGATCGAGGCCCAACGGCTCGAGCTCGAAGCGGAGCCTTTCGCATTGCACGAGGTCCTCGAGCAGCTGAGTGGAACGTTCTCGACCGTCGCCAAGCGCAAGAATCTCGAACTGGTTTTCGACGTGCACCCAAGTGCCCCCGCACGCGTCGTGGGTGATGCCTTGCGCCTGTCGCAGGTGCTGCTCAATCTAGTGGGGAACGCGCTCAAGTTCACCGAGCGAGGTCATGTCGTCATGAGCGTCTCGACGGCCGCGCGTGGGGCCGAGGGTGGCATGCTCGAGTTCAGCGTCCGAGACACGGGGATCGGCATGAGCGAGGCCGATCTGCAGCGCATTTTTAGCCCGTTTACCCAGGCAGATAGTTCGATGACGCGCCGCTACGGGGGCACGGGCCTGGGCCTGTGCATTTCTCAGCGCCTCGTCGAGATGATGGGTGGTCGGCTAGAGGTAACGAGCAGCCCCGACGCGGGCAGCGTATTCCGGTTCGGCCTGTCGCTCGCGGCTGTCGAACAGCCCCCCAGTCAGCATCCGGGCAGCCTGGAGGGCCTACGTGTGCTGGTCGTGGAAGGGTGTCAGCCGCAAGCGGAGGCGCTCAGGCGCATCCTCGAGCAGCGCGCGGGCGAGGTCCGTGTGGTCGCGACCGGCGCCGCGGCGCTCGCCGCATTTCGCACCGCGCTGACCAACGGCCGCGCTTTCGACCTGGTGCTCGTCGCTATCACGCTCTCGGACATGGACGGAACGGCGCTGATCGCTCGTTTGAGGCGCGCACTGCCGCCGACGGAGCTCAGCGCGCTGATTGTTGGCCCGAACGACAGCGAGTTTTGGTCGACGAACACCTTTCGCCAGGTGGGCGCGTCCGCAACCATCGCCAAGCCGTTCTATGCCCAAAGCGTGATGCGCGCGATCTCGCGCGGTCGCTCGCAAGACCGCGGCATGCGGCGGGCCAGCGTGGTGCGAGCCGCGACCGAGCAGAGTTTGCGCGGCTGGAGCGTGCTCGTCGCACAAGACGACGCGGTGGGGCTCGAGCTGACCAAGGCTCTCCTCGAGCAGTGGGGGGCCAGCGTCACCTTCGCCAAGGATGGTCGCGAAGCGGTAGCCCTGGCCCAGAGCCGTAGCTTTTCGTTGATCCTGTTGGATCTGCACATGCCAGAGCTCGATGGCTGTCGAGCCGCGCGGGCGATCCGCGCTGAAGGACGAAACGCAGGGACGATCATCGTCGCGCTGACGGCTAGCGCTCGACTCGACGATCAGGCGCGCGCGAGCGCTGCCGGCATGGACGCATACATTCGAACGCCGCTCGAGTCTTCCGCGTTGCTGGCAAAGCTGCTGCAGATTGGCAGCACGCCGCGCACTCAGGATGCCGATGAGCACGCGTCGAACCAGGAGAGAGAGTCGCTCCCGTCGCCGAGCCGTGGGCAGACACACGCGCTGCTCGACTCGCGTACGGCGCTCGCGCGCGTCAATGGCGACCCGTCGATGTATCGCCGCCTGCTCCAGCGATTTCTCAAATCCCACCTCGAAGACGCGAGAGACATCAGCCGCGCGCGCGCGCTCGGCGACACCACCCGCGCCGTGCAGATCGCGCACACTTTGTCGTCCGCAGCGGCGAATATCGGCGCGAGTCAACTTCAGCGCGCCGCGCAAGGCCTAGAGGCGATGCTGTCGACGAACGGCAGCGAGCTGATGGACTGGATCGGTGACCTGGAGCGTTGCCACGAACTCACTCTGAGCGCGGCGTCGGCGGCGTTGAATGCAACTGCCGCCGCAACGCCCGTCGGTGCCATGGCCAGCGAGCCTCCCACGGCGTTGGTGAAGCGGGCGAGGGCGTTGGTTGCAAACCACGACACCGCGGTCGTGGAATGCGTGCAGGCCCTCCGCAACAGCCTGCGTGACGAAGCGGGCATGCAGGCGCCGCTCGAGCGGCTCGAGGTGAGCATCGACAGCTACGACTTCGAGCTCGCGCGAATCGAACTGGAGGCGTTGGAACGGGCGCTCGCCCTGAGCGAGCGGCAGTCGAATTACGGACGCGAGATGAAGGGAGCCTGACTAGTGATGAGCACGTCGATTGGCAAGCCCGTGGTCCTCATCGTAGACGACGCGCCCGAGAGCATCGACGTGCTGCGCGGCGTGCTCGGTGCCGACTACGTAGTCAAAGCCGCCATTCACGGCTCTCTGGCGCTGGAGCTCGTGCAAACCACGCCCCCCGACCTGATCCTGCTCGACGTGATGATGCCGGAGATGAACGGCTTCGAGGTTTGCGAGCAACTCAAGTCCCATCATGCCACCTTGCACATTCCCGTGATCTTCGTCACGACTCTAGGTGATGCAGGGAGTGAGGGTCGCGGACTGGAACTCGGGGCCGTCGACTACTTGACCAAGCCGTTCGTGCCGGCGCTCGTACGGTCGCGGGTGAAATCGCACATCGCCCTTTATCGTCGCCACATTTCCCTCGAGCATGAAGTCAGTGAGCGCACGCGCGAGCTATCCGAGACGCGGCTGGAAATCATCCGCCGTCTGGGCCGCGCGGGCGAATATCGGGACAACGAGACCGGGATGCACGTCCTGCGGATGAGCCACACGGCCCGCTTACTCGCGCTTCGTCAAGGGATGAGCGAAGCCGAGGGCGACCTAGTTCTCCAGGCAGCCCCGATGCACGACGTCGGCAAGCTCGGGATCCCGGATCGAATTTTGCTGAAACCCGACAAGCTTACTCGAGAAGAGTGGCAAATCATGAAAACGCACCCCCAGATCGGCGCAGAGATCGTGGGTGATCACCCTTCCGAGTTGATGCAGACGGCCCGCATGGTCGCCCTGCGGCATCATGAGCGCTGGGATGGCAGCGGCTACCCGCACGGCCTGAGCGGTGACGCGATTCCCCGCATCGCTCGACTCGTTGCCGTCGCCGACGTCTTCGACGCTCTATTGTCCGCGCGGCCCTACAAGCAGCCCTGGACGGTCGCCGCGACGGTCGAAGAATTCAAGGCGCAGAGCGGGCGACACTTCGAGCCGGCCTCGGTGTCCGCGCTGCTAGATATCTTGCCGGAGTGCCTAGCCGTGCGTGAGAAGTATCGGGACGAAGTGCCCCCCGAGTCGGTCCCCGGGGGATCCACCGAGCGTTAGCGAACGAACTTCGCGAGCAACCGCAGGTAAAAGCTTTGGTAGCCGTTCGAGTTTTCGGTCACGGACCAGGAGTTCGTGGGCCAGCTGTCGTTGAAGTTCGCGTAGCTCTTTTGCGCGGGCTGCCCATAGGGGGGGGATGGGCGCGCGGCCGGACATTGAGCGAGTCCCGGGCACTGTGCGTCCCAGTCGTAGCTGGGGTTCGGGCCGCCCACGAGGAAGCCCGGCGGAGGGCCGTAGGTGGAGACGCCGACTTCGTCCCACTTGGGACTCTTGTCCGCGAACCACGAGTGGAAGAACGTGCTGGCCGACTTGTGCGCGCCGCTCGCCGCCATATTGCTCAGATAGACGAGGCCGAGCGGGTTCACGCCGTGGAGGTAGTGAACGTAGCGCTCTGCATCGCGACGCGCGTCTGCGTTTTTCGACGGGTCGACGCTGAACGAGATCACGTCGTGGAGTAAGCAGCCCGTGCGAGCCTTGTGCGCGTTGGACCCCCAGGTGTAGTCAGCCACATAGGAGAGGTACGGGTCGGGATCACCGGCCAGCGCCCCCAGATTGTCGGCACTCGAGATGGTGTTCGCGAAGGCAGTGTTGATCGCCGCCTTGATCGTCGCGTCGGCATCCGGCAGGGTCGCGTAATCGAGATAGTACTCGGTGAGTACGACCTCCCATGCGGCATTGTAGCCCATCAGCATGCTGAGGCCCGCGGTCGCGTAGTTCGCTTCGAAGAACGCCTTGTAGGTTGGTGCCTTGTCGGTGTCCGCGCGGTGGAGCGCGACGGCCAAGCCCAACTTGTAGAGGCCAACCTCCTTGGCGCTTACTTGTTGCTCGCCAGCCGCGACTTTGCCGGTGTTCGCGAACTCGACGTTTGGGTTGGCTTCGGCCCAGCTCCACGCCTTCTTGGCGCGCGCTAGCAGGTCCGCGGAAAACGCTGCATCGCTAGCGTGAAATACGCGGGCTGCCCAAGCAAAAGCGGTCCCCGCACGCAGCGTTGCATTGGTGGTTTCCGGACCGTACACGCTCGGACCGACGGACGCGGACGGGGGGCTGCTGCTCGCGACGCCAAGCACGGAAATGCATCCGCCGCTCTCGGATTGAGTTCGGGCCAAGTGCTGGAGCCCGAAGCGTACTTCGTCGAGGAGGTCACTTTGCCCGTTGCCCGACTCGGGTAAGCCGAAGTCATCGCCAAACACGCTCGGCGACTCCTCGTACATGCGCAGCATCGTGACGATGTACTCGGCTGTCCACGCCGTGTAGCGATTGTAGTCACCCGCGTCGTACCAGCCACCGGACAGATCGCGCTCCGTCGTCGCGTCCGTCGTTTTTCCGTACAAGCGCGCGTTCTTGTCCTGACCTGCGCCGACGTGACTTGGGCCGTCGGCCCAGCCCTCGCCAGCGAACTCAGCGGTTTTTGCGAAACCCGCTCGTTGGTAGAAGAACGTGCGAAACCCGTGACGAAGGGCGTTCCGGTAGACGTCGTCGGCAATTCGAAACAGGTCCGAACGGACCGCACCGTCGACGTCGAGCAGGTAGTAGACGCCAGGCGTTTTGACGGTCGAAAAGTCGATGCGCCAGGCGCGATCTCCGCTCTTCGAGTCGACGGCGCCCGCGTTCCACGCGACGGGCACGGCCTCCGCGGCGACGGCCTTCGTTACCGCGTCGATCAGCTGATACTTGCTGCCCGGAGTGTAGCTCTGGTCGCCGTCGGCACCCATTACGGGGTCGCGCAGCACCGCGATCTTCTCCGACTCTGGCAGGTACCCAAACTGGTCGACGACGATGAAATTGCTGACCGGCTGAGCGGGCTGGGGTACCGCACTCTCCATTGGCACGCTCACGCCACCCGCGCCGCCGCCAACGGCGCTGCCGGCCGTGTTTCCGAGCCCGCCGGCTCCGCCAGGCGCCGCGCCGCCGCCCGGGGTCGTGCTCGACCCGCCTGTTCCCATCCCCGAGTTGCCGGCTATCGCGCCGGGGGCGCCGCCGGCAGGAGCGTTGGCGGAAGAACCAGAGTCACACGCCGCCACGCTGCATGCGCCGAGGGACAGGTGGAAGGCGATGACGGCCCGTGAGCTAAGTAACGAAGAGGACGAAGAAGACACCCCATCCCAATAGCTTGGCTGACGTCAGCCGCAAGCAGAAACCAATCTGTCCGCGCGCCGCGCCGCGCCGCGTCGTCCGACGAGGTGGCCGCTTTCGGTCGACCGTCCCCGTGAACCGTGCCATGCTCGCTCGGCGTCTCAACGCAATGGGTGCAGCGATAGTCGCTGCAGGAAGTAGGATGGTCGGGCCGCCATCCCAGCCGGTACATCCGCCGGCAGGGACAGTCCATGTCGACCACCAAACCCGCGGGGCAGAACGCGCTCGCGTCAGCGCCGCCTGAGGCCTCGCTGCGCCTGCTTCGCTTCGCGCGGCTCGCCGCGCGACCGCTCACGCGTTTTCTGGAGGTCGAGGCCGCGAGCGGCATCGTGCTGCTGATTGCCGCTGCGATCGCGCTCATCTGGGCAAATTCGCCCTGGGGCGAGACATATTTTCAGGTCTGGCACACGCCGATCGGGGTGCGGGTCGGGGGCTTCGCCTTCGAGCGGTCGCTCGAGTGGGTCGTCAACGACGGCCTGATGGTGATCTTTTTCTTCGTCGTCGGCCTGGAGATTCGCCGGGAGATTTACTGCGGGGAGCTATCGGACTGGAGGCGGGCTTCCCTGCCGGCCGCGGCGGCCCTGGGGGGAATGGTGGTGCCGGCTGCGCTCTACCTGGTCGTCGCGGGTGCACCGCTCACCCGTTCGGGTTGGGGGGTGCCCATGGCGACCGACATTGCGTTCGCGGTGGGTATCCTGACGCTGCTCGGTAAGCGAGTGCCCGCACCGCTGCGCGTCCTCCTGCTCGCGTTGGCCGTGATAGACGACCTCGGGGCGATCGTCGTCATCGCAGTGTTCTACTCCTCGGGCATTGCCCTCTCGGGGTTTGCCCTCGCGGCCCTCGGCTTCGCCGGGGTGTTCGTCATGCAGCGCTTGGGAGTGCGGAATAAGATTTCGTACGTCGCGCCGTCGCTCATTGCCTGGGCCGGCATCTACTCGGCGGGGATCCACCCCACGATTGCGGGTGTGATCATCGGGCTGGCAACGCCAGTGCGCACCTGGCTTGGACCGGAGGGGCTGATTGTCTCGGTGCAACAAGAGCTGCAACACCTCGCGCAGAGCGCAGCGGGCACTTCGGCAACGCCTGATCTTCCAGGAACGTTGCACCGTATCGATGCCGCGCAACGCGAAGCGATTTCACCTGCCGACAGTCTGATCCACAAGCTTCACCCTTGGGTTGCCTTCGTCATCATGCCCCTTTTCGCGCTGGCGAACGCCGGTGTCGTCGTTGGCGCTGGGGGCCTCGACGCGACTAGCTGGCGTGTCGTCGCCGCGGTGGCAACGGGCCTGGTCGTCGGCAAGCCCGTGGGCATATTGCTCGCGTGCTGGTTGACCTTGCGGCTGCGCATTGGGGTCCTGCCCGCAGGCATGACGCTGCGCCATCTGGCCGTGCTCGGCGTCGTTGCGGGAGTGGGCTTCACCATGGCGCTATTCATCGCCCAGCTCGCTTTTGCAGATCCGCGACTCCTGGCGGCGGCCAAGCTCGGTGTGCTCGCAGCCAGCGGCGGCGCCGCGCTGCTCGCCTTGATCTTGGGTCGAACCTTACTGCCGTCCAGCGAGTCGCCTCCGCCCCGCGAGCCGAGTCACGAGCCGAGTCACGGCTGAGCTCGGGCCGCGGAGAGTGAGCCAGTACAAGCCGGCGCCGCACGCTCGCGCTGAACATGAAATTCATTTTCAATCTAAATTGAGCCGTGTTATGCGGGCATCAACGTTGTGGTCTCGTATAAATTCCTGCAGAAAAACGGCGGTTTAACGGCCAAGTACGCGCTGTTCGTGAGCTGCGCCCTGGCCGTCATGGCCGCCCCCAAACGGTCCCTCGCGCAAGCCACCGACCCTCCAACGGCCGCGCCCGCTCCGCCCGCTCCCCCTGCCCCAGGTGCGGACACGCCGGCCGCGCCGCCCGAGGGCCCCGCCGCACCGCCCGAGGCCCCCGCCGAGACGCCGGCACCGGTTCCCGATGCGCCGGCATCACCTCGAGAGCTTCCTCCGGTCCCCGCGCCCGAGCCGCCGCCCGCGACGCCCCCTGCGACACCGCCCGCGCCGCCCAAGCCCGAAGTCGTCACCGAAGTCAGCGTGGTTGGCACGCGTGTCGAACGCACGGCGGGCTCGGCGCACGTCATCCGCAACAAGGATCTGGAGCGCCTCGAGCACGACGACCCAGCCAAGGTCTTGCAGGCGATACCGGGTGTGTACGCGCGCGGTGAAGACGGCTTTGGACTGCGCAACAACATCGGCCTGCGCGGCACGACCTCCGACCGCAGTAAGAAAGTCGCGCTGATGGAAGACGGCGTGCCCTTCGGCCCTGCGCCGTATTCTGCGCCCGCTGCTTACTACTTCCCGCTCATGACCCGCATGACGCAATTGCGCGTGATCAAGGGCCCCGGAGCCATCGTGTACGGGCCGCAGACGATCGGCGGCGCAATCGATATGGTCACGCGGCCTATCCCGCGTGAGCTCTCAGGCGGTCTCGACATCGCCGGGGGCAACTATGGCTACGGGAAAATCCACGGGCACTATGGCGGGAGTGACGACCGCAACGGCATCCTCTTGGAAGGCGTTCACCTCCGGAGTGATGGCTTCAAGGAGCTGCCCGGCGACGCCAACACCGGGTTTTATCGCAATGAATTCATGCTCAAGGCGCAGCATGTCTTCGATCCTTACTCGGAGCACCGCCAAGAGCTGAAGCTCAAGCTGACCTACTCGGAAGAGGTGTCCAACGAGACCTACCTCGGCTTGACCGACGCTGACTTCCGAGAGAATCCGCTGCAGCGTTATCCGGTCAGCGCCCTCGACCAGATGAAGAACCACCGCACGTCAGCGGTGCTCACGCACGTGATGCGCCCCGTCCGCGGCATGGTCATCACCACCAACGCCTACCGGCATGATTTCCATCGCACCTGGCGCAAGGTGAATCGCTTCCGCGGCGCCCAACTGTTCAACGTGCTGAGCGAAGGCGGCAGCTCGCAGAACGCGATCTATGCCGCGATCTTGGCCGGCAAGGCCGATACCGCCAATCCGAACGAAGTCCTGATGGTCGGGCCGAACCAGCGCGAGTTCGTGTCGCAGGGCATCGACTCACGAGCCAGCTACGAGCGCTCGACCGGTCCACTCGCGCACCGCATCGAATACGGCATGCGCTTTCACTACGACAGCATCGAGCGCCGCCACAGTGAAGACGGCTTCGTCGTCACGGGCGGACAGCTGACGCCCGAGGGCAGCGCCACCACCGTCACCGCCTTCAATCAGGCGTCGACCGCGGCCTTCTCCGTACATGCCATCGACGCCATCACGTACAAGAAGCTCACGGTCACGCCCGGTGTTCGGTTCGAGCTGATGCGCTCGACGTTCATCAACAAGCTGGCCGAGCGAACCACCAAGCACGGCACTGCGCACGCGGTCTTGCCCGGTATCGGCGTGTATCAGGAGCTATTCCCATATTTCGGCGTGCTGGGCGGCGTGTACCGCGGGTTCAGCCCGCCCGCGCCCGGCAGTGACGGCGTAGGCCCAGAGCTCAGCGTCAACTACGAGACCGGGCTGCGATATTCTGCGCCCGCGCTGCGCGCCGAAGTGATCGGCTACTACAACGACTACTCGAACCTCACCGACATCTGCACGCTCTCCAGCGGCTGTGTCGACATGAACTTGGATCGGCAATTCGACGCCGGCAAGGCGCGCATCTACGGCATCGAAGCCTACGTGCAGAGTGAACCCGAGCTCGGCCCGGTCAAGTTCCCGCTCTCCGCGGCTTACACGTTGACCCGCACCGAGTTCCAAAACACCTTCAACTCCGAAGACCCAGTGTTCGGAAACGTGAAGAAGGGCGACGAGATCCCGTACGTGCCGCGTCACCAGCTCAACGCCATGCTGGGGGCCGAATACGGGCCCGCGAGCGTATACGGCAGCGCAACGTACATCTCGCGCATGCGCGAGCAAGCCGGCAGCGCAGCGCTCGATCAGGTAATTTCGACAGACAAGCAATTCATCGTCGACATCGGGGCCAAGTACCGCGTGCTGCGTTGGCTCGACATCTACGGCAACGTGCGCAATTTGTTCAACGAGCACGACCTCGTTTCACGTCGCCCGTTCGGTGCGCGTCCCAACGCGCCGCGCATGATTCAGATCGGTCTCAAGCTGAAGATCTGAGACCGCAGCTTCGGTCCGCTCACTCAGACGGCAACGCAATCAGCCACGAGGTTAGGCACTTCCTCTGGGAACCTCTTTATCTGCATCGGCTCGTCGTCCCGATAGTCGTGGCTGCATGTATCAATCCCCCAGGGGTTTGCCAACCGCACGACTTCTCGAGCGCGCCGTAGTTGGCACTTTTGTGAATGGGTTGATTCCAGACCGGACCTCGAACGTGAAAAACCTCTCAGTCAGTTCCCCGCCCGCTGCCCATTCCGCCATGCACGTCGAGAGCTGAAAACCCGTGTCCGTGACGCCGCTCTCATCGACGATGAGCACGGTGCCTTTCTCCTCATCCAGACACGCCCACGCGCCGTCGCCCCAGTTCCAGAGCGGCACAACTCGCACGGGGATCACGTTCCCGAACAACGCGTCGCGCAGTTCGACGACGGAACGGCCTTCTTCGTCCGTGCAACCGCCGGTGAGTCCAATGAGTCCGTTGCCGGGACCGAAGCCACCGTTACCGACTTCGAGAAGGAGGCGCCGATGCATTCGATGAAGAACACAGCCCAACGCTTGTTCTGCTTTCGCGAGCGCCTCTTCCGACGCGGGTGGGCTCAACTCGGGCAACGCCCGGCCTCCCCAATCGGTTCGGGTCTCGGGATTTGCGGCGCGCTTGCGTACTTGGCCAATGATCTCCGTCTCGTCTCCCATGTTCAACACTCGACGTAGTTGCTCATGCGCTAGGACCAACCCCGGATCCGTATCGCTGATACACAGCTGGAACGTCGCAAAATACGTCCCCTGATGGATGAACACGTTTTCGATGCGAGCAACCAGCAAGTCGTTGAAAAACAGCTCCGCATCGGGGGCAAGGATCGGATCGAAATGCGTCATGTCTCTTCCCGCGTCAGCTGTGGATCGGGTGCAAACGCGGCGGCGGCTCGCTCGGTTCCGGCAGAATCCAGGACGCTTTCCCAAGTCCGTCTCGCACGCGCGACAAGTCGACCTTGGGGTCGATCAGCGGGTGAATCGGGCGACCATTGAGCGACACCCACGTGTCGGCGCGTACCTCGACGGCACCGAAACCCTTCGCCGCGTAATCGTCGCGAATGCGGTGCGCGAGTTGCAGAATTAGGTCGGGCTGACCCGACATTTCGCTTTCTTGCAAGCGGGTCAGGTACTGATGAGGCGGGATGTGAAAGACGCGGCCCGTGCTCGGCACGCGCACGATGAACGTGATGCTGCCGTTCTTCTCGCGCACCATCACACGCCAAGAGAAGCGCATGCCCTGTTCGTGCCAACGCACCGAGCCGCCGTATGCCAGAAAGCGCAGCGGGACGAGCAGCTGAATCAGGCAGTAGAGCGCGCCCAGCGCGAACCAAGCTCGCGGCAACGGCATGTTTGGCAAGCCCTTGCTCGCGACCGGCTCGCTGACTTCACTCCGCCGACTGATGCGCAAGAACACCAGCAGCTTGCGCGGCCAGCTCGGTGAAAAGAAGACCAGCGCGGAGAGGATCATGATCACCGGGAACATGCCGATCGGGAACAGCACGCTAGTCAGCCCGTGAAAGACGATCACGCCCAGGTAGGCGAAGGGGCGAACGCGCCGCAGCATCAGCAGCCAAGGCACACTGGTATCGAACAAAAATCCACCCCAGCTCATCACGGGCGCGGCCCAATCATGCATCAAGACCGGGCCGATGAACGGCGTATCCGTGCGCGAGGACAGCCAAATCCGCAGCGGTTCGGCGTGCAGCAGCCAATCCCCGTGGGCTTTGGCCAGGCCCGCAAAGGTGTAGACCACCGCGATCTGGAAGCGGAACAAGTAGAGCCACGCGACGCAACTGGTCGAGCTCGCAATCTGCGGCCGCAAGCGGGCATCGAGCGAAAAATAACGACCTGCGGGCGAGAACGCGAGCAAGAGCGCAAGCAAGCTCGCGAGGTAGTAGTGGTTCAGGTACGTCGTGACGTCGAGCAGCTGCAGGTAAGTGAAGCCGAAGAACAGGCCGAACGCGGCGACCCGGAACAAGAGCCCCACGCTCACCATCAGACAGAACGCGGCCAGCACCCAGAACAGGACGTGCATCTCGCGTGAGGGCAGCGCTTCGACCCAGGCAAAGCCCCAGTATTTGAACCGGAAGCGCGGGGTGACGAACAGCGAATCGACCCAGCCGTAGCCGATGAAACGCAGCGTGCTGGTCAGCAGCGTCAGCCCGAACAGCAAACGGAACGCCGCAAGCCAAGCGTTGTCCACCCGGGTAAGCAGGTGGACGGTGAGCTTGCGGCTCCACTCAGTCAGTGTCGCTACCTCCACTGGGCGGCAGCTTGAGCGCCAACACCGAGATGAACTCGGTCTTGAACAAGTCCGTCAGGCCTTTGAGTGCGTTGTACACGTCGAACACCCGGTCGATGTTCGAGGTGAGCGCGACCTCGAGTGGCGGGTCGAGTGCATCGACTTTTGCCTGAGCGTTGTCCAGCGCGGCCATCATGCGCGAGCGGAGGTCTTCGGCACCCACCGCGCTCAACCAATCATCGAAGCCAAGGCCCGTGTTTTTGCCACCGCAGCCCTGAAACAAGCGCCGAAAACCGACGAAGTTTTGGCGAAGATTGGCGGTGGAGACGTGCGCGTAGCGTGACTCCACCGCTTCCGGACAGAAGCCAGACACGCACTCGGCGGAGATGCCGAGCGGAATGGCAAGCTTCCAGTCCTTTACTTCCTTTTCGATGTAGTTCAGCCCGGTGAACACGGCGTTGAGCGCCTCTTGCTCGTTGGCGTACGGGCTGCCCCCGGTGCCGGGTTCGGTCAGTAGCTTGCGGAAGTTTCCGCCCGCGGGATCCCAATCCTGCAATAGCTTTTGCGTGTTGCTCAGGATGTCGGCTGCGACGGCGGCAGCGTATGCGCGCTTACGCGACTCGATCTCGGCCTGGCCGAGCGCGGTCCAAGCTCCATCCTTGTTGATCGCGGAGGCAGGCAAGCATTCGTTGTCCAGCCCTCCATAAAACAGTAGGTATTCGCCAGCTCCGAGGCCGCGGATGTTCACCAGTGAAGAGGCGAAGGCCGGCTTGGTGTACGTCTGGTCGACCAACGCGGTCTCGACGGGACAACGCCCGCCTGCACGCCAACCGTAAATCTGATCGCGCAGTTCCTTCGCGCCGGCATCCAGATCCGCAGAGCGCCCTGCCGGACCAAAGCGAAATAGTTCTGCGACTTGCCAGCTCGAGTTTGCCACGAGCCAAGCGTCGTTCATGGCACTTGCCGTACTTGCATTCGGCGCGGCCACGAGCGCCTTGGCCGCCGCATCCAGCGCTAGTGCATGAACTTCGAAATCTTTGTAACGGGCAACCGCGCAGTCCGCGGCTTGCCTCAATAGGCCAGCCTTGGTGAACGGCTCTTCGGGGATTTCCGGTTCGACTTCGGTGCCGCCGCCGCCGCTCCCACCGACATTGCTACCGCTACCGGCCGTCGAGTTCGACCCTCCGCCGCGCGAGACCGAGCCACCATTCGAGGCAAGCTCACCGCCACTCGACGAATCCGCGCCGGAGGTTCCATTCGAAGTGGAACCGCCCGAACCGCCACGGCCCGGCGACGTGGAACCGCCGCCGGACGAGGTGGAACCAGCCCGCGACGAGGAGCCCGTATAAACGTTCTCCTCGATCACGAAGCTCTTGCAGGCGATGGCTGCGAGCAGCCCCGCTGTGAAAAGCCCAGCGACGCGCCCGATTTTGCCGAGCGCAGTCGCTGATTGCCGGTTGTCGATCTTCACGGCTTGGGAATTAGCACGAACGTGCTGTCGGTATCCACGGCCGAGCCCGACGTTTCGCCCGTAAGACCGACAGCTGCGATCTTACCGTCGCTTGCCAGCGCGCCGGCCCAAAAGAAGTCTCCAATCGAGCCGAAGTCGTACGCGGTGCAGCCAAACGGTGAACCGTAGGTGGTGACCGGAGCGCCATCGACGCCGAGCACGACAACAACGCCGTCTTGCTGACCGCTGCTCAAGCTGCCGCCGCCGAGCAGAACCGGACGGTTGTCGCTGAGCAGGACCGCGCGACCGTTGTCACCCAAACCGCCCACGTCGAACCAAACGCGGCCGGGAGTCGCCGCGGGGCCGTACGTCGTGTCGAGCAGGCCATTTGCAGTCAAGCGGATCGACAGCAAGTCGCTAGTCGCATTGGCCGACGTGGCGCGGCCGTAGCCGACGGTCACTAGCTTGTTGGTGCCCGATTGAACCAACGCACCGTATGCTTCCGCGGCGGTGCCGACTGGTTCGCTGAACACACCCACCGAACCGAACGACGTATCCAGCGCCGAGCCATTGGCTAGCAACTTGAAGACCACCGGACGCTGCGTGCCCGCGTAGGTGGAGTAACCGGTGACAATCAGCTTGCCGTCGCCCAGGACGCTAGCCGTACGGACGGAAGCGTTGGCTTGAGCAACGTCGAGCGTAAAGATGCCCGGGGTGGCGGGGAGGCCGAATGTCGCGTCCTGCGCGCCGTCCGCCGTCAGACGCACGACCGCGAAGTCGGAGTCGGTGCGGGGCGTGTTGTCCGCGTTGAGACCCGTGTTGCGCGTGGCCGCCGTCACGATGATCTTGTTGTCGGGCAGAATGTTGAGGCCCCACTGGGCGTCGGCGGCGGATAGGGTGATCGCACCTGTGGTCGCGTTGGTGACCAACGTCCCCTGAGACAACGGCAAGATGTGAATGCCGGTGTTGACGTTCGGGGTTGAGCTAGCGTCGCCGAACGTCGTGTCGAGCGCGCCGGCCGCAGTGAGGCGGAGCACGTACACGTTGCGGTCGTTATTGAGCGCAGTCGGGGTCTGCGTCGTGCCGTACGCTTCGACCGTGCCAGATACGATGATCTTGCTGCCCTGGAACGCGATGCCCCGCGGCAACTCAGCCAAACCAGCGAGGCCCGAAGCCGTCGCAACGACGTTCACCTTGACGACGCCGCCGATGCCCCAAGTCGGATCGAGCGCGCCGGTCGGAAGGATGCGCACCACGACGGTTGAACGATCCTCCAACGCGCCCGTACCGTCTTGCACGTAGCCAGCGGCGTAAAGCAAGCTGTCGGGACCGTACGCAGCCGCGAACAGACCGTCATTGCCCGTGGTCGAAATTTCGATCCGCTTGCCCGACGTCGTGTCGCGCGCGCAGTTCGGAACCAGAACGACGGGAGCGCCGCCGGAACCGCCAGAGCCACCGCTGCCGGCCTTGCCGCCGGAACCCGCCGTGCTGCCGCCGCTGCCGCCGGTCGTACCGCCCGTGCCACCAACGCTGCCACCGGCAGTGCCGCCGGAACCCGCCGTGCTGCCGCCCGTGCCGGCCGTGCTGCCGGTCTCGCCCGCTTCGCCGCCTTCACCGGCTTGCCCGCTGTCGCCCGCGACGTTCTCTTCGCCGGCTTGGCCGGCGCCCGCTGTCGAACCGCCGGTACCGGCGCCCGCTTTGCCCGCGGCGCCTGCGCCGCCTTTGCCCGCGCTGCCGTTGCCACCGCTGCTGTTGCCGGCGCTCGGGGTGCCATCGACCCCGCCGTCGTCGTCACTACAAGCGGCGAGAAAGCAGGTGGCGGCGATGCAAGCTAGGCCGAGTGTGTTCGCGACGTAGAGGCGGCGTGTTCGAGTTCCAGACATTTGAGCGCTCCGTATTTTCGTTGAAGAGACCCGCTTTCTGCGGGCCAAGGGGCCGGCTCCGGTCCGAAGCGAGCCCACCACCAGTGAATTTGATAATGAACACCATTTTCAATAAATGTTGTCAAGCCATTAAGGATCCGACGTGGGCCGCCGACCCACCCCGGCACCTTCGGCCCGCTGACCGCCGGCAGCCGCCCGCAACTGCTCGTAGAATGCGGCAATGATCCTAGGACACGCCGTGAAGCGAACGCTGCTTGCTCGAATCTGCGTTGCGCTCGGCGCGCTCGGCGCTGCTTGCGCGAGTCCGGGTCCCTCGCCGCTCAGCGCGCCGACGATTGACCCCAGCGCCGACCGCACGCCCGCTGCGAACACGAGCGAAGCGGGTGGTTTGGAAACGAGCGGTGCGCCGGCGCCGCTGCCGCGCGCGGTGGGCACACCCGGCGTGTGGGAAAAGGTCACCTCGCCCAACATGGACGCCAAGCTGTTCGCCAACCCGAACTTCGGCATCGGCTCGATCGTCACTGACCCCGCGCGCCCGACCGACCTGTATGTCGGAGGCTACGGCTCGATCTGGAAGTCGACCGACTACGGCCTCAACTGGCGCAAGCTCGACAGTAGACCCAACCCACCCTCGTTGCCTCTGGGGCACGTGCTCGCCGTAGCCGGCACGACTCCGGCAACGCTGTGGATGGCGAGCGCCAGCGGCGAAAAGCACGTTTACAAGTCGACCGACGCGGGCCTCACCTTCACGCTCACGGGGAGCATCCCCGAGCAGCCAGACGCCGCCGAGCTGTACTCGATCGTCGTCGATCCCCAAGCGCCAGCTCACTTGCTGAGCGGCTTGCACGAACAAGACAGGCTCGTCGAGAGCACCGACGGCGGCGAGACTTGGCACTTCGTCTCGGGCCGTGGTTGGCCGAGCGGCGGCAACTCGTGGTTCGTCTACTTCGTGGATACTGGCGTTGCCGCGAGCAGCCGCAAAACCTGGTTCGCGATCGGGCAAAACAAGGGTTGCGCGGTGCTGACGAAGGACGGCGGCAAGACCTGGGCAAAGCCCGCCGGGCTCGACTGCCTCACGCACCCCCACGGCAGCTCGTCGTTCTACCAGCACGGTCAGACGCTGTTCGTGGCCGGCGTCGATGCGAGCAACAGCGGCGGAGTGTACCGCAGCACGGATCTCGGCGAGCATTGGACGCGCGTTGCCGAAGGCAGCGGTGGCGTCGTTTGGGGCTCGAGCAAGAACGTGTACGCGATGTGGGGCTGGGCGTGCTCGGGTTGCGGACTCGGTGAAGGCGGTCCGCAGTATCAAACGGCGCCGCAACCCGGCGACACGTGGAGCAAGGGCACGCTACCCAAAGAGCTGAATTGGGGGCCGAACAGCGTCGCGACCACATCCGACGGTCAGCGCACGATCTTCGTCGGCTCGATGTGGGCTACGGGCCTGTGGCGTTTCATCGAGCCGTAAAGCAGCCGGTGCGACACGCGCGCACACTTCGGCCCGAGCGCAACGCTGACGCTCTCTCTTAAACCCGCTGTTCCGCGACCGTTTCATGCTCGAGAGCATGGCGCAACACGCACAACGCGACACGGACGAGCGCTTCAACGAACTGAGTGACAAGGACGCTTTTTGGGGTCCTCTGCTCGTGTTCAGACCCGAAAAGAAGCGCTGCATCAGCAGCTTTCGCGCGTTCACCATGGCCGCCACGCTCGGCATGTTCTACGGCATGCTGCTAAACCTCGCGCTCGCGCTGCTCTGCCGTCACAGCGGGCACGCGGTGCCCGCCGTCCATCTGATGCCATCGATGCTGACGTTGACGTACTTCGTCGCCTTCCAGCTCACCCTGGGTCCGGCGTGGAATCGTCGCGCCCGACTCATGATGCGGCGCGACGGCTACCTAGACAGCATTGGCCGAAGCGAGCGCTGAGCTTCACTCCGTGCACGTGCCCACGGGCTTTGGGATGGGCGATCGCGGGTTCCGCCACGCACCCCGCAGCGCGCTCACTGCCTCGTGACTTCACTCCGGCTCGTCCCTCGACGCCGAAGGCTGCGCCGTGTTCGACGTGGCGCGTGACCATCAATCAACCCCCGACACCCCCGGGCTCGTGCCGGTAAAAAAAGTGCGGAGGGGGAGACGCTCGAAGCGTCCCTGCCCTCCCCTCCGCACCCCGGAGTCGTTGCTCTCGTATCGATCGATTCAAACAGCGCGGAAGAGCGTCCCTTCTCTTCCGCGCTAAGTCTTGCCAGCGCGACGCTATTCGGCGGCCACCGCCTCCGCGTGGCCCTCGTGGTGCTCCTCTTGCGGAGCGGTAACGGTCGCGAACTTGGCGCAGCCGAAGAGCACGCCGGCCGCGCCGAGGTAGGCGATGGTCACGAGCGGCGACTGATTGATGCCGATCGCTTCACCGTGCATGAAGCCGAAGAACGTGAGCCCGGCGGAAGCGGCGGCGAAGGCGGCGGCCTTGGTGAACGCGCGGTCGATGATGAAGGCGCCGATTGCGCCCAGCATCAAACCACCGAGGATCGAGCCGCCGCCCATTACTTCGAGGCCATGATAGAGCACGCCCATTTGACCGAGCTTGTCGAAGCCCACCGCGTGCGCGTTGGTGCCGGCGGCGCCGAGTGAGTTGTCTATCAAGAGCTTACCCCACGCCGCCAGGTGCGGGGTGAGCGCCAGCACAATCGCGGGAGCGTGTGAACGCGGGCTCTCTTGGAAGGCCTGCGAGCCGATCAGCATGCCGATGTAGAGCAAGATGGGCGAGATGGCCACGACGGGAATGAGCGCGACCATCACCGAGATGACGCCGAACCAAGCCAGGATGATGACCGTGATGCCCGTGGCTGCGGAGTAACCGATGCGGCCGCCCATGGCCTTCCAACCCGGGTGACCGATGTACACCGCGTTGATGAACGGATTGCCCATACAGCAGCCGATCAAGCTGACCACGCCGTCTGCCGTGAGCACGCGCGTGGTCGGAAAATCATCACCCGCGACCGCGGCGCTCTCTACGTTGTCGAGCGCTTCGACCAAATCATAGATGCCGAACGGGATGGCGGTGACCAAGATCACGCCCAAGAACTGAAAGCCCGAGAACACGTGACCGAAAGCCGGGATCGGAATCGAGAAACCGAAGTTCGAGAACGAATCGGTCAGGTTCTTCGCCGACATGCCGCCGAAGTTGTAGCCGAGCGCGGTCGAACCCCAGGCGATCAAGCTACCCGCGGCGATCGCGACCAGACCGGCCGGGATGCCCTTGTAGTAGCGCACGCCGCCGAACCAGCTGGCGAGGATGATCGTAAAACAGACGATGCCAATCACGGGCGTCATGAACATCTCCAGCGCGGGGCGCATCGAGATGAACGACACCGACACACCCGCGAGCGTTCCGAGCAGAGCGGCGCGCGGCGTGATGTGACGGATGATGGGAGCGATGAAGCCGCCTGCCATCAGCACGAAGCTCTGCACGAACACCCAGCACAAGCCGGCTTCCCAGCCCTTGATCGGGTCGCCCGTCTTGAGCGCGATGGGCAGCATGATCACGAACACCACGACGAACATGTGCGGCACGCTGATGCCGGAAGGGAGCGCGCAAACGTCGGTGCGGCCCGTCTTCTTGGCCAAGTTGTACGCTAGGCGCGCGTAGTACAACGTGCTTAGAAACAGCATCAAGCCCGTCGCCGGCAAGATGCGTCCAAATACGATGTTGTCCGGCATCTTGAGGACGAACCGCAAGAGTCCGGTGAGCACTAGCAAATTGACCAGGATGTTGGTGCCGAATCCGAAGTAGGCATTCCAATCACCTGGGGTCCACAGCTTTGGTTTCGCACTTTCAGTCGTCATCGCTTTGATCTCCGTCGTATGGCGCGGGCGCGCCTACGCTTCTGGATTGTTTCGAAGCGTTTTCGGGAACTGGCGTGATGCACTCGGTAGAGAGCGCACGAATCGCTACGTTGGCGATCTACGCGCGCAGCTCGCGATCTGTCTAGCGCCAATAAGCGCACGCCCTGCTCTCAAAATCAGAGCACTACTCGTCAGCCGCGGATCGCTCGCGACAATCGAGCGTTCGAGTGCGCGCCCGACAGCGTTAGAGGTCGTCGAAATTCGAGATCAATTGCTCGGCAAACGACGCTGCCGCTACGGGCAACACGCGACCGCGACGACTCGCGAGTCGCAGGCTCGCCTGTTGCAACTCGGGATCGGTCAGCGGGATCGAGATCATTCCGGAAACATCCGGCTTTTTGCCGATGTGAAACGAGAAGCACAAGCCGTTGCTGGCGCGGGCGAACATCTTGGTGGTCTCGATCGAATTGGAGACCAGTGCCGGCTCGAATCGAATCGAGTGGCGGCGCAACGACAAGTCCATCAGCGCCCGCGCCGCCAACGTCTCGTCCGGCATCGCGATCGGATAAGCGACGCACTCGCTCAGACGCAATTGAGTGCGCGCGGCGAGCGGGTGCTCGGGCGTCACCAGCACGCACAACGGCTGAAAAGTTTCGGCCAGGACGACCATTTCCGGGTCGTCTTGGTGCTCGTGGGTCAAGATCAACTCGACCTTGTCTCGCAGCAGTGCGGAGGCGATGTCCTTCGGCCCGCCTACTCGTACGGAGAAGCCCACGCCCGGATGCCGACCGTGATATTCCGCGATCGCGTCCGGCAACATCCGGCCCGTCACCGACTCTGCGACCGCAATGTGAACGCGACCGTGGACCAAGCCGCGCAGGCCGTCGATCTGCGCTTCGACCAAGCGCAGCTCTTTCAGCGAGCGGCGAACGTAGGCGAGGAGCAGCTCACCCGCGGCCGTCGCGCGTACGCCCCGCGGCAAGCGCTCGAACAGTGGCGAGCCGACCTCGGCTTCCAGATCGAGCACCCGGCGGTTCAGAGCCGATGAGGCGATGTGCAACGCATCCGCCGCTTTACGGATCGAGCCATGATGGGCGACCGCATCGAGATACGAAAAGATGGTCGGGGGTTGTAGACGCCAAGATGCCGTTTCGCCGCCCACTCCCGCGCGCACCGAGGCAGGGGGCGCTCCCTTGTCGGCACGGTCGATCGGTTTGCGAGCCACGGTTAGCGGCAGGATGCCGCGAAGCGAGTGCGCGGTCTACGACGAGCGCGGCTCGCTGGCCCGCTCCTGGTCTTTTGGCCTCGAAGTCGACCGGCGCAGGGAGCTGTGACGGGCTGCCTCGTCGAGGCCTTGCGTCGCGCGCCGAGCCCGAGTCGCGACAATGTGGCCACGCCCGATACGAGCCGAAATCAGCCCGAAATATCCGGCCCGCCCGCGCTCTGGAGTTGGTCTGCTTATTGCTGAAGTCATTGTCACTTCTTCACATCGAATCGCGCGTGGCGGAGCGCCGCGTGCGAGTGGAGAAGCAGAAAGGAAACAACCAATGAGGCATCTGGGAATCTTCTTGATCGCACCGCTGGCGCTCGTCGCGTGTGCGTCCAACAGCACGCCACCGGCCGCCTCCTCCGGTACCGTGGCGCAGGCGACCAACGAGCCCAACCGCGGCCCGGATTTCTCGCCCGCCTCGTCGGACGGTCTGGCGGCAGCGCCCGCCGAACGGCGGAGCTCCGCGAACCCCACGCAGCCCGCGCCTTCTCTCGAGCCGGCAGCCAAGGCCGATGCGCGCGCTACCGCAGGAACCAGCCGCGATCCGAACTGGAACAACACTGGTGCCCAGGGGACGTCGGGCATGGACCCGACGACTGGCAACGCCGCCGCGGCGCCGGCCGAACGTAGCTCTGCCCCGAACACGGACGCCGATAACACGCGAGTGAATCAACGTGACCGGAATAGCGCGGCGCTGACTCCGATGGACCAGGGGTCGAGTGAGGCGGATCGCAAGCTCACCCAGCAGATCCGCCAAGAGCTGATGAAGAACGATTCACTGTCGTTCACGGCCAAAAACGTGAAGGTGATCACCATCGACGGCAAGGTAACGCTACGCGGTCCGGTGAAATCCGAGGCCGAGCGCACCGCGGTCGAGGCCGCGGCTCGGCGCGCCGCGGGGACCGGTGCACGCGTGGATAGCCAACTCGAAATCAGTAAGTGAAGAGAGGAACACACCATGAAAAAGTCAGTCATTGGTATCGTCGAGACTCAAATTCAAGCCGAGCGAATCGTCGACCAGCTGCAGCAGCGCGGCGTTTCTTCGGGTGACATCTCGGTGCTGTTCCCCGACAAGCGGGGTAGTAAAGACTTCGCGCACGAGCACAACACCAAAGCGCCCGAGGGTGCGGTCGCTGGCGTCGGCGCCGGTGGCGTCATCGGCGGCACGCTCGGCTTGCTTGCCGGCATCGGCGCGCTGGCCATCCCCGGTGTTGGCCCGTTGATCGCCGCCGGCCCGTTGATGGCGACGCTCAGCGGTGTGGCAACGGGCGCCGCGGTGGGCGGCGTCGCGGGCGGCCTGATCGGCTTGGGGATCCCCGAGTACGAGGCCAAGGCCTATGAGGGCAAGATCCGCGGTGGCAACATCCTCATCGCCGTGCACACCGACGACAGCGAGTCCGAAAAGCGTAGCAAGCAGGTCCTCGAGACCAACGGCGCGCACGACATCGCTGTGACCGGTGATTCGTCCGTACCGAACGAAAAGAAGCGCGAGCAGATCTCGCGCTTCTAACTCGCAGCCGAGCGTATCCGGGCGCCGCGTATCCGCGGCGCCCGCGCTCAGTCCCCAGCGCGACTGAGCTCAGTACGCTCCGCATGACTCGGCCATGCCCTGGGAACGCGCCCGCGTTTGCGCAGTTCCGCCGCCTAGTAGCGAGCGGGTTACCCCGAGAGAACGTATGGTACGATTCGGGGTGCCTGCGTCGAGAGATCCGCCAGCGGAAGAAGAGGTGATCTTGCCGAAGCGGGGCGCGTTGCGGCGCGTCGTCGCGCTGCTCCGCGGGCTACGCAACGGTGCCAAAGCATTCGTGCGCCTGTTCGGCCGCCGCAAAGAGCAGCGAGAAGTGACCACAATCTTGGTCACGGGCGCCAGTGTTGGAGTCGGCCTCGAACTCGCCAAGTTGCTCCGTGAGACGCCTCACCGCTTGGCGCTCACGGCACGTGACTCCTCTATTTCGCGCTTCGCCGAGGAAGGGATCGTGCCCGGCGAGCGGGTGTTGCTGCTACCGCTCGACGTCACGAGTGACGAGCAGCGGCGCGCGGCCGTCCGTGCGGTCGAAGAGCGCTGGGGTGGGATAGATGTGCTGGTGAACAACGCGGGTATCAGCTATCGCGCCGTTGCCGAGCATGTCAGCGAAGCCGAACGTTTGGCCCAGTTAGACGCCAATTTTCTGGGGCCGATGGAGATGATTCGGCTCGTGCTGCCGCACATGCGCAAGCAGCGCTATGGCCGCATCATCAACGTTTCCTCAGTGGGCGGGATGACCGCCATGCCTACGATGTCCATTTACAGCGCGTCCAAGTTTGCGCTGGAGGGCGCCTCCGAGTCCCTCTGGTACGAAATGCGCCCGTTTGGCGTGCGCGTGACCGTCGTGCGCCCTGGCTTCATCAATTCCGACGGCTTCCGTAAAACGCGCTTCACGGCCGAGGGCAAGCACGCCATCCACGATCCGAGCGATCCGTACCACGCCCACTACGTGAACATGGACGAACTGATCGAAGCCCTGATGACGCTCACGTTCTACACAGCGCAAGACGTGGCCGAGACTATCCTCGAAGTGATCGAACGAAAGAACCCGCCCTTGTGGGTCGCCGGCACTGCCGATGCGCAGCTGTTCGACTTTCTGCGCCGCATCATCCCCTCAGGCCTTTATCATCGCCTGCTCTACGCCGGGCTGCCGCGCATTTGGCGCTGGGGGCAAAGCGGTGACGTGGCACTGAGCAGTTTGCCGCCAAAAAAGAAGTAGTTCCAGGGCGGGGCCGGTTAGAGTCAAGCGCCCGCTCGAAACTAGAGCTCGAGTTGACGGCTGATCTCCGCGGCCGGCATGGCGCCACTCAATCGGCGCGCTTCCGCCCCCGCACGGAACAAGATCATGGTCGGAATACTGCGGATGCCGAAGCGTTGCGCAACCTCGGGCAGGGCTTCGGTGTCGACCTTGGCGACCAGCACGCGCTCCGAGCGGTCGCGCGCGAGCTTGTCCATCTCGGGTGCGACCATGCGGCAGGGGCCGCACCAGGCCGCCCAAAAGTCCACGAGTACCGGTAGCGGTGATTCACGAACGAGTTCGTCGAAATCCTGCGCACTGGCGATGGGCACGGGGCGAGAGAGCGGTAATAGGCTCGATTTGCACTTGGCGCACTTGGCGTTGTCGCGCAAGCGCTTAGCGGGGACGCGGTTGCGGGCAGAACACGACGTGCAGGCAACTTCCATCATGGGCAAGATGCGCCCCGAAGCGCCGCCGTCAAGGTCTGGCAACTTGCCGGCGAGTCGACTTGCGCAGGCGCTCCGCTTTGCCATGCGAGGGGACGGCCGAGAAGATGTCTTTGCGGGCTCCCTCGCAAATGGCAACGACCGCAGGGTTCTTGATCTTGCGTTCGGCCGAGATGGCATAAAAACGCTGACGCAGACTTTCGATCCGCCCCACGCGCTGCAAGCGGTGGCGCGCGCGAATGTCTTCTGCAATCACTTCCGGCACGGCGAACACGCCGAGACCCGCTTCGGCCACCACGTTGGACAGCGCGGGATCGTCGAATTCTCCAACCACGCGGGGCCGTACGTCGTTGGCGTCGAACCATTGTTCGAGGCCGCGCCGGAGCATGGATTGTGCTCCTGGTAGGAGAAACGGCACGCCCGCGAGTGAAGCTGGAAAACGCCGCTTGTAGACTTTTGCCAGCGCGGGCGCGGCGAGCAAGACGGTGCCGCATTCACCGAGCAAATGACTGAACGCTCGAACCGAGCCGGGCAGAGCGGGGGTGTCTGCGAGCACCACATCGACCGCGTTGGCCGCGAGTTCACCGAGGTATGCCTGCGTGGTCGTATCTTCACGGCAGATCACGCGCACGTGTTCTTCCAGCCGCCACGCCGGGGCGAGAATGCGCTGCACGATCGACTTGGGCAATGCATCCGAGCAGCCCACCACGACACGGATGGGCCGGCCACTGGGGCGCCCCTGAACCGTCTCCACGAACTCACGACCCAGGGCGAAGATTTCATCTGCGTAACGAAAGGCCACTCGTCCGGCCTCGGTCAGCACCAAGTTCCGGCCCTGTTTGGCGAAGAGTTTCTCGCCCAAAACCTCTTCCAAACGGTGGATCTGCGCGCTGACCGTTGGATGCGCCAAGCGCAGCTCGCGGCTCGCCTGCGCCACGCTGCCGTGCTTCGCCACCGCCCAAAAGTACAAAAGGTGGTGATAATTGAGCCACTGCATGCGCTCGAGCATGCGTCGGTTTTTACGACGGATCGAGACTAAACTTCCTCATTGCCGTCGGATCGGAGAACGTTAGAGTGAGCGCTTCCTGAGCGTCCGTCGGCGCTCGGCCAGCGGCCAGAGCCGGACAAGCGAGCACCCCAATGTACGAAAGTATCGGCACCCCCTGGCTTTGGTTCGGCTTCATCGCCTTCGTGCTGGCCATGCTGGCTCTGGATTTGGGCGTGTTCCACAAAAAGGACCACGAGGTCAGCGTCAAAGAGGCGCTGATTTGGACGGGCGTTTGGATCTCCCTCGCGATGGTGTTCAACGCCGGCATCTACTTCTGGTTCGGCTCCGAACGTGCGCTCGAGTTTTTGTCCGGCTATGTGATCGAGAAGGCGCTGTCGGTCGACAACATCTTCGTGTTCATCGTGGTGTTCTCGGTCTTCGCGGTGCCGGCCAAGCTGCAGCACCGGGTGCTGCTCTGGGGCATCTTGAGCGCGCTGGTGTTGCGTGCGATTTTCGTGGTGCTGGGCGCAGCGCTCCTCAGCCGTTTTCACTGGCTCGGTTACGTGTTCGGCGCGTTCCTGGTGTTCACGGGCATCAAGCTGCTCGTGCAAAAAGAGGGTGACGTCGACCCGCGCAAGAACCCCCTGTTCAAACTGTTTCGGCGCGTCATGCCGTCGGTGGAGGAGTTTCATGACGGGCACTTCACGATCGTGAAAGCCGGGAAGCGCTACGCCACGCCGCTGCTGCTGGTGCTGATAGCCATCGAAACGACGGACATCGTGTTCGCGATGGACTCCATTCCGGCTATTTTCGCAGTCACGCGCGACCCGTTCATCGTGTTTACTTCGAATATCTTCGCCATCCTCGGCTTGCGGGCGCTCTACTTCGCGCTCTCGGGGATGATGGACAAGTTCCACTATTTGAAGTTCGGTTTGGCTCTCGTGCTGATGTTCGTGGGCGCGAAGATGCTACTGGCCGGCGTGTACAAGATCCCGATCTGGCTATCCCTACTGGTGATTGCCGTGTTGCTGGTTGGCTCGGTCGTTGCCTCGCTGCTCCGGCCGCGGTCTAGCTCAGAACCAAAGCCCAGCGTGTCGGGCTGAACGAGCGCGCGCAAGCACGCTCGAAGCGAACCTGCTAGCTTTGCCTCACCCATGGGTGCGCGTGCCGAAAGCTCGGATCTCGATGCCGTTCACTTCGTCGAAGGCTTCACAGATGGCGTGCTGAATGGCACGGCGGACTATGCGGGCGCGCCGCACCACTTCGTATTACGTTCGGCCGAGCCCGACGCACGCGAGATCTACCAGCTCACGCCGCTCTCGGCCGAGGTGTTCCGCGCCATTGTCGAGACTTGGGACATCTGGCGGCGTTGGCAAGAAGCTCAGCGTGCGGACTCGGGCGCCGCTTCGAGTCCGCTCGCGGCGTTGCCGCAAGACCGAGAACGGCAAGCCGATTTGCGTAGCATCATCAGCAGCTGGCTCACCGCTGCGACGCCCTTCTCGTTCTTGGCTGAAGGCGACTTCGAGCGAGTGTCCGAAGACACGCCAGGCGACGCTCGGCCCTCACTCCGCGTGAGGTGGAGCCGCTTGCCGGACCCCTATCCTTGAACGCGCCGATTTTGTCGTCTTAGCCGAAGGCTGTGGCTATCTAGGACATGGGCTGCTATTTTCTGCGTCTTTTGCCCGGTGAAATCGGGCACGGTTCCTGCTGAGATGCGCGCATGAGCGAACAGCGTGTGGTCCGTAGCTTGCCGCCACCTCAAGCGGGGGCGCCGGACTTGCGCGGCACGCGCGAAAGTAACGCCCTTCGCTGGGCGGTGACTATCTTGACCCTGGGTGCGGCGGTGGCGTTGGTCCCGTTCTGGGCGCCGCTTCTGCTCGCTTCTTGGGGGGCGATCATCGCCGCGCCGTTGCAGCAGCGCTTGGCCCGTTCCCTGCGCCGCCCGAAGCTAGCCGCGGGACTGATCACGGCCCTGCTCGTGTTCGTGATCTTGCTGCCAGTGGCGGTCGCGACACTCTCGCTCTCGGCCAGCGCCATCACGCTCGGCCAGCGCTTAATCGAATCGAAGAATGGTGCGGAGGCGCTCAAGACCTTGTCGAGTAGCGGTGATACCGGCGGCTTCGATCTGCAGCACTTGGACTTGCAACACGGGATCGACTTGGCGCGCAAGCACGGCGCCACGGCGCTCGGCGCGGCGCGCGTGCTTTTCGGCGCCGCAGGCGTGGCCGTGATCGGCCTGGTGGTGTTCGTGGCCGGGTTTTACACGTTCCTCACCGAGGGCAAGCAAGCCTACAAGTGGCTGCTCGAACGCTCTCCCTTGTCCCACGCTCACTTTCACCGCTTGGCCAACGTCTTCGCGGAAGTCGGGCGCGGGCTGCTGATTGGCGTTGGCCTGACCGCCTTATCTCAGGGGGCGGTAGCAACCGTGGGCTACTTGGCCACCGGCGTGCCGCAGGCCTGGGTTCTGGGCTTGGTTACCGTGTTTGCATCACTGATCCCGAGCGTAGGCTCGGGCTTGGTGTGGGCGCCCGTTGCGGCCGGACTTGCCCTCACCGGCCGCACCGGGGCCGCCCTGGCGATGCTTGCGATCGGGCTGTTCGTGTCCGTGGTCGACAACTTGCTCAGGCCTCTGTTCGCGCGCTACGCAGAGCTGAGCATGCACGCGCTCGTGCTGTTCGTTGCGATGCTGGGAGGCATCGTCGTGTTCGGCACTTGGGGCTTGTTGCTCGGGCCGCTCTTGGTGCGCTGGGCCACGGAAGGTTTGAGCATGCTGCGCGAGCAGCGCGCCGAACTCAGCGAATGATCGTACGCTGGGGTGCCCGGCGCGCAGTCGCGTCAGTCAATGGCGAAGCAATATAGCTTGCCCGCGCCGCCGCGCGGCAGAGTGTCGGCGCAGCTCTCGCTCTCGTGAACCGAGTTCCAGGAGTTGTAGGGAGGGTTGGCGTTCATGCTGGGGCCGAGACCATCGGTATGCCCGACCTGAGCCGTCAGGTCATCGGCCTCGCTGGTCCAATCCGCGCACGTTTTTCCCTCCAGCAGCGTACCGTCGGCGGCCGTGCCGGTGAGAATGTCGTGCTCGTTCGGGGTCGGTGAATCCTGCCATTGGCCGTTGACCCGGTTGCCCTTCTCGTCGAGGAAGAGCTCGGGGTCACCGCTCAACGCGTGTAAAGCGCTCGAGTTGGCTGCGAGCAGCACGCCCTTCGAGTTATACCAAGGCCCAGTGCCAATCCGATCGCGAGCGTCGACCGTCTTGCTCTCGTCTTCGGGATCCTGCTCCGCGCTCAAGTAAGCGTGGAACGTGTGCGCGCCGAGCCCAGCCGCATCGGCCAAACGCTGACAGCGCGCGTCAGCGCCCTCTAGTCCACCCAAGTTCGCGGTAGGGCTCGTGTCACTCGTCACGAAAAATGTCGTCTTGGCAACTTCCGCCCCGGTGCCAGCGCTCCCGGCTTGGCCTCCGTGGGAGTCTACGTTCTCTTCGTCCGAACTACATCCGGCACTCAGCAGCGGCAAGATTGACGCAGGGACCAACAGGAGAAAGCGCAGCTTCAAGGGAACACCTCCAGAGTTGGAGCAAAGCCTAAGCAGCTTTCTGCGCAGCGCTAGCCGAACGTCGCTGAATTCGGCACGAGCGCCGTACTTTTACTGCGGTTTTTATGGCCAAACGTGGCGAGGATGTCGCGCGGATCATCTCCAGCGCCTGCTTGCCGTTGCTTAAGCCTCGCGAGCGGTTGCCGTTCTTCGCGCCTGAAATGTCCTTCACCGGCGACATCCTCACCACGACGACGCCCGCGCGTTTGCTGTGCCTGCGCGGGACTTGGGTACTCGAATTGGTGCGCTTCGTGCCAGTCGACCGCAACGTTTTTCAACCCCGCACCCAACGCCTGGAAGGCACCGACGCCATCCTGCAACACCTGAAGCGCGGCGACCATGCGACCTTGGTCGCGGCGACACACCAGTTGATGCGCGGAGCGCGTGCCGATGAAGAGCTCGCGTTCGAGGTTCAGGATGGCGATTGGGTCCCCCGCGGCTTGGAAGAGCGAGCAGGCTCCAGCATCAGCGCTCCGGGAGATCACGGCGCGTCCAACGAACTCGCCGAACTCCGAGCAGAGTTGCTGGTCTTGCGCGTCTCTCACGAACGACTGCGCGAGCGCGTGCTCCGGCTGGAGGCGCAACCCCAGCTAACCGGCGAGTCGATCAAGAGCGCGCGCGATGCCGCGGCGCTCGAGTCGCTGGCCATGCTCACCCGCGCAGAATCAGCGCGCACTAGTGATCCGCAACCGCTCGCGGGGGTGCACTGCGCGGACGGAGAGGGCGCACCGAGCCTAGCCCCTCCCGTCAGCGCGCGTGCCGAAGCTCGCCTCGAGTTCCCGCCCGTCTCTGCGATCAACATTTGCTTGCGCGCCTTGATCGGCGACAAGGTCACGGTGAAGGAAAGGAAGCTTCCCTCTTTCGTGGCCCGTGCGGACGAGCGCTATTGGGTGTCTCGACTCATCGACGACGACGGGCTCGAAGCCGGAATGATCGTCGCAGACGCTACGGCCACCGCGTCGCTCGGCGGCATGCTGATGATGCTTCCCGAACAGGAGGTGAACTCACAACGCGAAACGCGCAACCCGAGTGAAGACGCGGTCGAAGCCATGAGCGAGGTTTCCAACAATTTGAGCGGCGCCTTCAACCAGATACCCGACGCGATTCGCATTCGCGTCAAACCGATCGAACCGATGAGCGACGACATCCTCGGCTGGGTGACGACGGCCGCGCACAAAACGCAGCTCGAAGTACTGGGTGGCCTGGGCAATCTGTTCCTGTTCTCGCGCTGAACATCGCTCGGGCACGCCCTTTGCTTCGATACGGCCATGACGAAGCCCCATACCGAGAGCCGCAAGCCCGCAATCCAGGGCGGAAAGCCCGAAACCAAACCGCAGGGTGCCAAGCCGAGCGTCCCCGGGAGCGAAAGCTCCAAGGCGCAGGGAGGAGCCAAAGACGTGCGCAGCGCGCACGACAAGGACGGCAACAGCCAGCAACGCGGTCGCTGAGAGCCGGGTCGACACCGCGGTGGGCGACCGAAAGCGTCACACCGCGGGGCGGTTTGGCAAGCGTCCGGGTTCAGTCGTACCCTGCGCGCAGCTACATGCGCCGTGTACGAGCTCGCCGGATAGTGTCGGCCTATCGCCAGGGCAGTTCTTGGCCCGTGCTCGTCGACACCGGCGATGAGCGAATCTTCACCAAACTGCATGCGACGGCCCATGGGGCCGCGCCTTTGGTGGCCGAGATTGTCGTCGCCGAGTTGGCAGACGCCCTCGGGCTAGCCACGCCCGCGCGCTGTTTGGTGGAGCTGGGCCGCGAGATAGAAAGTCTGGACCCGCACGAGGAGCTGCTCGATCTGTTGGCGCGCAGCGCGGGGTTGAACCTCGGCTTCCAACTGCTCGAGGGCTATCGTGACCTGAAGCCCCCGGATGCCCGTCATATCCGCCCGGAGCTGGCGGCGTCGATCATCTGGCTCGATGCGTTGGTGCAGAACCCAGACCGCACCGACCAGAACCCGAACCTGATGATCAAGGCCGGGCGCGTGGTGCTAATCGACAATGGTGCGGCCCTGACCTTTCAGTACGACTGGGAGAACGTGACGGAGCAAACGCCGCGGCAAGCGGGAACGTTCGTCGAGAAGCACCTCTTGCGCGTGCTACCCGCTGAGCTCGACGCCTGCGACGCAGAGCTCGCCCCCCGCGTGACCCGCGAGCTGCTCGAGCGCGCGTTGGCCGCCGTACCAGACGAATTCATCCTCCCCCTCGTGCCCGAGGGCAGCACTTGCGCGCGCCACCGGGCCGCGTACGTCGCGTACCTGTGGAAACGAGTGCGTGCGCCGAGACCATTCGTCGATGCTGGTCAGAACCTCCCCTTTCGCATGAAGTTTTAGCCAGCCATGACCGACCCTCACCGGCCTTTCGATGCTCTGCGTCTGCCCGGGTTTCGCATCTTTCTGCTCACGTTCTTGCTGACGATGACGGCCGACAACGTGGAGCACGTGATCAGCTACTGGGTCGCGTTCCAGAAGTTCCACTCGCCCGCGTTGGGTGGCTTCGCCGTTGTTTCGCACTGGGTGCCGTTCTTGGTGTTCTCGGTACCCGTGGGCGCATTGAACGATCGCTTCGACTCACGACGATTGATTCAAATCGGCGCGAGTCTGTTCATGCTCGTCTCGCTCGGCTGGGGCTTCTTCTTCGTCACGGGCACGCTCGAGGTGTGGCACGCGATGGCGCTCTTGGTCATGCATGGCTGCGCAGGCGTGTTCTGGATGACGTCCAGCCAAGTGCTGTTGTACGACGTCGTGGGCGCCGAAGGCATCGCCAGCGCGGTGCGCTTGAACGCGACCGCACGCTACCTCGGCATGCTGGCCGGGCCCGGCATCGGCAGCCTGATCTTGCGCACGCTGGGCCCCAACTACGGCATGTTCCTAAACGCGGCTTTTTACCTACCGTTGTTCGTGTGGCTGATCCGCGCGCCGTACGGGCGACACTTTCGCAGCGGCGAAGGACCGCGGCGCGCCGTGCGCGGCCTGGCCGATATCCTCGAGACCGTCCGCGACGTGCGCGGCTTACCCGTGCTCTCGGCGATGATCGTGCTCGCGGGAGGGGCCTCGTTCTTCGTCGGAAACAGCTATCAAGCCCAGATGCCGACTTTTGCGGGGGACCTCGGGCATGGCGACCCCGGCGCCGCGTACACGGCGTTGCTGGGTGCGGACGCTGCGGGCGCACTGCTCGGCGGGCTCTTGCTCGAGAGCGGCCGCAGCTTACTGCGCACCGAAACCAGCTCGGCATTGAAGCTTGCCGCGCTTTGGGCTTGTGCGCTGGGCGCCTTCGCGCTCGTTCGCTCCTACCCGCTGGCGCTGCTCTTGCTATTTTTGGCGGGGTTCTTCGAGTTGTCTTTCAGCAGCATGACGCAGACGATCGTGCAGCTTCAGGCCCCGTCCGCGATCCGCGGGCGCGTGCTCGGCCTGTTCAACATGTCTTCCGGCGGGTTGCGAGCATTCAGCGGCATCACGGTGGGCTTGGTCGGAAGCGTGTCGAGCGTCCATCTGTCGCTCGCGTTGGCGGCTGCGGCGTTCATGGTCGTCGCGCTGACCTTGCTGGCTCGTCTTCCGCCCACCTCGAAAATCGCGTAAGTCGGCGGCGAATCGCGCCTCGAAAACTTCGCGCGTGGCGCGTCGACTGTGGCGTGTCGAAAAGCCACAGCGGGCAGAGCTGCGGGCGGTCCCGAGGAATTACTCCGCGGGCTCCGGAGCGTGCGAGCCTTGGCGTTCCTTGCCCAGCGCCTTGGAACCACGGGACGAAAACACGAAATCCAGCCACGGACAGCTGACTCCGAATCTGCTGCGAGAGTCCTGAAAGTGATGCAAGAAGTGCTCGCGGCGTAGCCATCGACCCAACCGAGAAGTCGGGCGACGCGCGTGGATGTACCAGTGCACTTCGTCGTAAATCACGTACCCGAGTACGAAGCCGGCAAACGGAGCCCACATGTGGTCCGCGCCGAGCGCTCCACGGAAACCCAAATAGGTGAGCACAGCCAAGCCGACCGAAGCTCCGGCCGGCATCACCAAGCGCGTTTCGTCCCAGGGAGCCTCGTGATGAACGCCGTGGATGAGGAAGGCTACCCTGGCTGTTTTGGGGCCGACGATCGGTAAGTGAAAAAGCAGGCGATGCAGCCAGTATTCGCTCACCGTCCAAAGCAGGTAGCCCGCGAACACCCCGACCGCCACCCCGCCGAACCCGTGCTGCCGAAGCGCAAGATAGACGCTGACCGCGACGACGGGGAGGTACATCACGACAGGGGTGAGCGGGTGAGCTCGAGAGAACCGCTCGATCAGATCCGACTGAAACATGCGGGGGGAGTCATGCCTGACGCCTCGAGTCATGGTGCGCCGGTCTTTGCAGACCTCATGCCAAACGCCGCCCGATCGCGAGCACCAGATTCTATCACCCCGGAGGGTATGATTTTGACGGGGAGCCTGGCCGCGTCAAAGGCGCGCTACCGCTCGACGCGCTACGCAGGCACGCGGCGAGAATCAGTTGGGCGAAGCGCTGCCGACGGGGGGAGCGGCGATCGGGATCGGGGCGCTACTCGAGGCGGGCAGAGGGGGCGTGGTACCGATTTGCACGGCGCCAAAGTCGTCGACACAGCGAAAGCTGTCGTTGCTTTCGATGACACACGTTTGATTGATGGTGCACCCGGGCACGCACTCGGTGCGGTAGCACAGACCACGCGAGCGGTCGCAAGCGTAACCGGGAGTGCAATTCGCCCAACAATTACCGGTTTGCGCGCGATACATCGCCGTGGCGCCTATCGTCGCCGCGAGCCCCGTGGCGGCGGCTGCGTACACTCGACCGTTGCCATCGCCACAGCCGAGCAGGATGACAGCCGCCAGGCTCACGGACCATAGCTGTTCGACATGCGCCACCGGCGCAGGTTATCACGGCCGGGCACGCCGTTCACGCGGCACAGACGTAGTCGCGCAACTCTTCGAAACCCATGGCACTGAGCGCCGTACGGATTTCGCTACGTGGTCCGAGGCCAGCAACGGACACCACCAATGGGCGCGCTGGCAACCCTGGCAATGCGCTCGGAGCGAGCACGGGCACACCACGGATCAACTGACCGAGACGACCCGGGTGAAGCTCGATGATCGCCGTGGGATGTTTAGCGCGCCGCGCGAGTGCGTTGGCCAGTGCTTTGCCCGTGTCGCCGAAGCCCCACAGCACATAGCGGTCCGAGGCCGCCAGAAACCCATTGGCCAAGAACTCGGCCTTGCACTCCACGAAGGCCGCGATCGAATAGGTCTGTGAAGTGCGCGACAAGCGCGCCGCGCTGTCACGCCAATGCAAGAGCCGGCGCGGGACGATTCCGATGCGATGCTCCGCATGCAGCAGGCGCAGCACGAGGTCGTAGTCCTCGGGCCAGCCGCGATCGCGATAGCCAAACTCGCGCAACACTTGGCCTCGGATCATCAGCGATGGGTGCGCGACGGGACATTCGACGAAGGACTCGCGCCGCACCTGTTCGGGAGTGCTCATCGAGCCTAACCAACGCTCGTAGGCTATCCGCTTGTCACGCAGGGTCGCCCGCGGGAACAGGCGCACGTGACAGCCAACGGCGGCGAGGGTGGGACTTTGGTCGAGCGCAGCGCGTTGCAACTCGAGCCGCCGACGCGACATCAGGTCGTCCGCGTCGAAGCGAGCCACCAGCGGCGCGCGGCATTCGGCTATCCCCGCTTGCAATGCAGCCACGATGCCGCCATGAGGACGCGCAACGACACGCACCCGAGCCTCTCTCCGTGCGAATTCCACGGCGAGCGAGCGTGTCTCGTCGGTCGAACCATCATCGACGACGATGCACTCCCAATCGGTTTCGGATTGGCGCTGCACGCTACGCAGCGCAAGGTCGAGCGTGTGCGCCGCATTGAACGCGGGCACCAGCACCGAGATCGCAGGAACCACAGCGAAGCGATCCAGATGCACTCAGGCGCGCCGCGCGCGCGTCCCTTTGGGCTCCGTGAGCTCGCGCCCCCAGCGCTGAATGGCTTCCGCCACGTGACCGAAGCCACGGCCCTGATCGGTCAGCTCGTAGGACACACGTACGGGCGGCCCCGGCTCGACGTGGCGCTGGACGAGCCCGCGCGCCTCGAGTTCTTTCAAGCGCGCCGACAGCACCTTGGTACCGAGACCGACCGCAGTATCCCCGAGCTCACCGAAGCGACGCGGACCGGACTGCAAAGCCGTCAGGATCAGCGCACTCCAGGGACGCCCGAGCACGTCAGCCGCGAGTTGGAACGCATGGCACTGGCAATCGACCGTCTTGGCCATTCGCTTAGTCTAGCCACCTACTTTCCAAAAGAAAGTAGGTTTGTGAAAGAAAGTCGCTTGACAGAAGAAACTGTGGCCGCACGTTCTGGGTGCCGGGTCGAGAACCGAGCCCGGCTTGCCGTCATCGGCGCACCTGAAGGACGAACGACCATGGCATTTTCCCTAGCTCCCCTGCTCATCCACAGTGAATCCGTTCCCGTCAAAGCCCGTGAGGCCCTGCGCGCCGTCAGCGCGGCCCCGCTGGAGCATCGAAAGTCGGCGCTCCGTTCCGCCGCCCAAGTTCTGTACGCGGAGACCTCGCTCGACTGTGGGGACGCGATGGAGCTGGTTGGCCTTCAGGCTGGCTGCGGCTGCGACTGATCCGGTCAGTCGCAGCTGGTCTCGATGTCCGCCGCGCTCGTCGCCTCGTTACGCGGGTGACGAGCGCAGAGCCGGTTCGAGCAGTGCGCACAACTCGTCGATCTCCGCTTCGCTCACCCGTAATGACGGCATCAGGCGTAGCAGGTTCGGGCGCGGTGCGTTGATGAGAAGTCCGGCGCTGAAGCAAGCCGCAACGACGGCTTCGGCCATTGGCGTGGGTAGCACCAACGCCCACAGCAGGCCGCGGCCGCGCAGACCGATCCCGTGTCTGTCGCACAGCGGAGCCAAGCGCTGCTCGAGATAACGACCTCGCGCGCGTACTCCGGCCAAGAACTCCGGTCGGGACACTAGATCGAAAACTCGGCGGGCGACGGCAACCATCAACGGGTTGCCGTTGTAAGTGCCCCCCTGGTCGCCGGGCACGAAGCAGCTCGCCCGCTCGTTGGCCAGCACGGCCGAGATGGGCACCCCGCCCCCCAACCCCTTGCCGAGCGTGAGGATGTCGGGCTTCACGCCCTCGTGTTCGCAGGCGAAGAGCGTACCGGTGCGACCCATGCCTGTTTGCACTTCATCGCAGATCAGAAGCAGCTCTCGCTCGTCGCACAGACGCCGGAGCTCGCGCAGATAACCGTCTGGAGGCACGACCACACCGGCCTCGCCCTGGATTGGCTCGACCATCACCGCCACCGTTTCAGGGCCGATCTGCGCTTCCACCGCCGCCGCGTCGCCGTGAGGTACTTTGACGAAGCCGGGCATGATGGGTGGAAAGAGCGCGTCCCAGCCCGGCTTCCCGCTCGCTGCCATCATGGCCAACGTGCGCCCGTGAAAGCTGTCCAACGTGGTGATGACCTGATGCGCGCCGCCGCGGTGAACTCGGCCCCATTTTCGCGCCAGCTTGAGCGCGGCCTCATTGGCTTCCGCGCCGCTGTTCGTGAAGTGGACCTGAGCCAGACCCGCGGCATGAGTGAGCTCACGCGCGAAGCTCAGCTGAGGCGCGTTGTGAAATGCGGGGCTGGCGCTGATCAACGTTTGCGCCTGAGCTTGGAGCGCAGCGGCGATCTCGGGTGGTGCGTGCCCGAGAGCGTTCACGGCCCAGCCTTGCACGAAGTCGAGGTAGCGCTTGCCTTGGTGGTCCCAGAGCAATGAGCCACTGCCGCGCACCATGATCTGCGGAGGACGCGCCGCGACCGACATCAGCCGGTCCTGATCGGCGAGCAGCGCCTCTTCCGACGAGATGCCAGATATGTTCTGTGAGCGAAGGGGATACGGGGACATGGTCACGGCGGCTATCCTTTCGGGTGGCTCGCCGTGTCAGGCGCGGCGTAACCACCCATTCGTGGGCGGTTACGCGATTGCCGGTGTCGAAGACCGCTACGGCATTCCGCGCCCGCCGCAAATAGCGGCGCGACGAGCGAAACGACGAGTAGCGCGGGACGACATCGGAGGTTGCAGTATGCCTAGACGCGGCTTCACGTCAAGATCTCGAGCGAGCCGCCGCTGGAGCCGCGGTGAGTTCCGAGTCGGGGCGTCCGAGTTTGGACAGCCGTGGCCAAGCGGCACGCGTGGCAACAATGCGCGAATCAACTCGAAGTTAGACGCGCGGCAATACTCGGCATCTTGCGAATCATTCGTACATGAGTGCCACGCAGCCCTCGCATAGACAAAACGCCGCACCGACAATCCAGCTGTTTTATCGCCGTTTTGTCAGCCGAAGCGAGTCAAGAGTCGTATCTTGACTGCGCACTTCACATCATTGCGGAGCGCGGGCAACGGATCGCGAGGTCCGTTGAGTAACGAGAATTGCTTTCAGACGGAGGTCTATCGTGAATAAATTTTCTTTGGTATCGCTCATGTGTTTCGTCGCTGCCGGCGCGTGTGCAGTCGCGTGCGGAAGCGACGACGACAGCAGCCCGACGCCCAGCGCGGGCGCAGGCGGCAAGAGCGGCGGGGCTGGCACGGCTGGCACCGCGGGCAAGGCAGGCGGCGGTGGCGGTAGCGGTGGTACGAGCGGTTCCGGTACCGAGGCGGGCTCGGGCGGTGAAGGGGGCGAGGTGGTTCAAACGACGCTCTACGAGCGCCTCGGCGAACACGACGGCATCGCCGCTGCGATCGACGCGATCGTCACCGAAGAACTGAAGGATCCGATCATCGCTTCTTACTTCTCGCAGCAGGCAAGCCCCTCGCATAAGCCTAGCGCAGGAGACATCGGTGAGTGTTTCACCAATCTCCTGGGCAAAGCCGCGGGCGGTCCGGAGGCTTATCCATCCAAGACCAGCAGCGGCTTCCAATGTCGCTCGATGGCGGCTTCGCACGCCACGCTCGGCATCGGCGCCGGCACGTTCGACAAGTTCGTGACCATCGCGGCCGGCGTTTTGACGGAAGCGGGCGTCGCCGCGGAGGACGTCGCCACCATCGGCGCCGTGCTGAACGGCACGAAGGGCGATATCGTGGATCCGAACGTGCCGAGCGGCGCGGGCCCCTGCAAGTCTCCGGCGAGCTGCTCCGTCCCGGTGGTCGGTGAAGGCGGCGCAGGCGGCGAAGGCGGCGCGGGCGGTTCGGCCGGCGCAACTCCCTGATCGCACCCCCGACGAACTAAGGAGCACCCAACATGGCGCGCGCAAAATGGATTCGAGGTTCGATCTACGCAGCCTCTGGCTTGGCCGCACTGACGGCGATCGCCGGGCTGCTACACACACCACTCGGTCGGCCGTTGCTCGCCCGCATGGGTGTGGGCTGCCCGGTGCAAGCATCGCCAGAAGACGTGGAGCGAGCACGGCTCAAAGCAGCGCGCGCCACACAGGGTAAGGACGCGAGCCCGGCGCAACCAGCGCTGGGCTTCGTCCTCGACCGGATGACGGCGAAAGACGTCGAGGCGTGGGCCGAGCGCGAGCACGTCTCGTGCGAAGACCTACGCAGCGGTACGATCGTCAGCTGCAAGGATGTTCCGGAGAGCGCGCTCGGCGGGCGGAGCGGTGGTTCCGTCAACGAGCTCGTGCTGGCATTTTCACCAACCAGCAAACGGCTGGTGAACATCTCGACCAGCCAGTTCGGGCTGGACGGCGAGCGAGCGGCCGCGCAAATGAGCGCGGTCGTGGCCGGCCTGGAACAAAAGCTCGGTAAGCCCACGCGTGAAGTCGGAGAGCGTTCGGGGGCCTACCTCGACTCTGCACCGCTGAGGACTGCACTCGTGCGCTACCGCTTCAGCGACTACCAGGCGGATGTCACGGCCACCAATTTGCCCGGCAAGGGCATGGTCGTGCGTGAGCACTATATGTCAGCGAACGACTAGCCTGGAGGAGGAAGCCGGCGAGCCGAAGGTTCGCCGGCGCCGACCTAGCGCAGCAAGCCACTCGTTAGGTCGAGGCAGATGTGACACAAGATGCCGGGCCGAAGACTTGCGCGACGGAGCGCGAGCAGACCCAACACCAGTCCGTATACCGCCACGCGCGACGCGCTGCCCGCCCCCTGCTCGAGGTGAGCAAGCCCAAAGAGCGCGGCTTGCAGGATCACACCGAGCGTTGGGCTGCGGGTAAAAGCCGCTAATTGCGTTTGCAGGTAGCCCCGGTAGACCAGCTCTTCGCAGAACCCAACCGTCGAGGCCACGAGCAGCCAAATGAGGCGCTCGGCCCCCGTGCTCGGTAGCAACGCCGTGACCGCGGCGTTCCGCCCCGCAAAGAGCGGGCGCACGAGGCCCTCCACCGCGACGATCAGCGCGAACGCCAACAGCGCGTAGCCGACGTCGAGGGCCGCTTCCGCGGGACGGCGCCAACCTCGGCCCATCAGATCACGCCAGGCGTTGCGCGCTCGAAAGAGCCGGCAGACGTACAGCACGAGCAAGCCGTTCACCAGCAACAGAGGCAAATAGCGCTGAAAAATGCGGCCGCCCTGCGCGCTCGTGAGTGCGGTCGGCGCAGGCTCGGGAGCGGCGTACTGGAGCAGAGTGCCCGTGAGCGCCACCGCAACTATTACCCCGACGAGCGCGGCGGTGTGCGCGGGCGGCGCGAGCTCAGCCGGCATGCGCGGTGTGCTTCCCTGATTCGTTTCGTTGGGCACCGCTTGGCAAGCTCCTTGCTACAGCCGGCATCGAGAGTCGCACGCTTTTCGGCGAGCGACTCGCCTTTTACGATCACCTCATTCACTCGGAGTTCGCCATGATTACCGAAGCCATCGTTGCTGCACCCCCTGTCCTCGCGGCTGGCTGGTCCCTGCTGTACCTGCTGTTCGGTGGCGGCTTGGGCGGCGCGGTCCTGATTTTCTTCGGCCTAAAGTTGATCGGGCGCTAATTCGCCACAGCGGGCGCTTGCGGCCGAGTAGCGCTCGGCCACAAGCTACCCGCAATGCCGGTCGCAGTCGTCACGGGAGCCAATCGCGGGCTCGGCTTCGAAACTGCTCACACGCTGGCGCGGCTCGGTTACCGGGTCTGGCTCACCGGTCGTGATCTGAGCCGCGTGACTCAAGCCGCCGCTCACCTGCTCAGCGAGCGATTGGACGTTCAGCTGGCGGTGCTCGACGTTACAGAAGCGGCGAGCATCGCAGCTTTCGCGCATCGAATGATCGCGGAACCGCCCATCGCGGCGTTGGTGAACAACGCGGGGGCGAGCCTCGATGGCTTCGATGCCGAGATAGCCGCTCGAACCCTCGACGCCAATTACCGTGGGGTAGTGCGAGTCACCGACGCGCTAGCGACCAGCTTGGCTCCCGACGCGAACATCGTGATGGTGTCGAGCGGTATGGGAGAACTGTCCAATCTCTCTTTGGCCCTGCAGAAGCGCCTGCTGTCTGCGACTTTGACTCGTGAAGAGATCGAACGGATCGCGGCCGAGTTCGTGAGCACAGTGGCCCGTGGCGTCCATCAAGCCGCCGGCTTTCCAAGCAATGCCTATAGCGTATCCAAAGCGTTGCTGAATGCGTTCACCCGCGTGCTCGCTCGCGAACTGGCGGGGAGTGCGCGACGTGTCAACGCCGTTTGTCCGGGTTGGGTGAAAACGCGTATGGGTGGCAGCGCAGCCCCACGAAGTTTGGAGCAAGGGGCCAGCGGAATAGTATGGGCGGCCACGCTGGCGCATCGAGGGAACGGGCTACCACCGCCGAACGGCGGGTTCTTTCGCGATGCAAAAGCCATCCCGTGGTAGCGAACGTGTTACGTTGCGCCTTGGTATAAGGAGAGTGAGATGACTTATTGCGTCGGGGTTCTGCTCAAAGAGGGGATCGTCATGGCGTCGGATTCGCGAACCCACGCCGGGGTCGACAATTTCGCGCAGTTTTGCAAAATGAGCGTGTTCGAGCGCGAGGGGGATCGCGCCGTGGTGCTGCTCAGTTCAGGCAACTTGGCGGGAACTCAAGCCGTAATTTCGATTCTGAAGCAGCGCGCAACGGCCGACGACGGCAAGCCCAACGTTTGGTCGGTGCGGACGATGTTCGACTTCGTGACCGTGGTGTCGGATGCGATTCGCGACGTCGGCAACCGAGATCGCCCGCATCTAGAGCGCAATGACCTGAAGTTCGACGCCTCCTTCATCATTGGCGGACAGATCAAGGGCGAAGCGCCACGCCTGTTTCGCACCTACGCCGAGGGCAATTTCGTCGAGGCCGGCACTGGCACGCAATTTTTCCAGACTGGTGAAGCCAAGTACGGCAAGCCAATCATCGACCGGGTGATCAACAGCGACACCAGCTTGGCAGATGCCAGCAAATGCGTGCTCGTTTCGTTCGACTCCACCATGCGTAGCAATTTGTCCGTAGCCATGCCGATCGATCTCGTTCAGTACCGGAACGATCAGCTGAAGTTGGAGCACCGCCGCCGCTTCGAAGCTGGTGATGCCGACTTTTCTGCGCTCAGTCGGCAATGGAGCGAGGGCGTGCGCAGTGTCTTCCGGCAGTTGCCGGACGTGCGTTGGTAGTGGGGCATTTCAGCATTTGCCGCACTGAAACCAAACGACGCGACGCCGAAACATTGCGCGACTCCTTGCGAGTCGATAGTACGAGGTAACATCATGAAAATCCGAGTTGGCTATGAGCTTGTCTTCGAATGCCCGCAGCCAACGTCCATGCTCTTGATGTTGAACATCCATTACACGCGCGCGTCCGACATCATCACGGCCGATCACCTCAAGACCGATCCATCCATTCCGGTGGACATGTATCGTGATTTCTTCGGCAACTGGTGCACGCGCATTCTGGCGCCCGCAGGGACGACGCGCATTACGTCGGACGCCCTGGTGAACGATAGCGGCTTGCCGGACGCGGTGTTTCCTGACGCGCGCCAAACTCCGGTCGATCTGCTGCCGCACGACTCGCTGATCTTCCTACTGGGCAGCCGTTACTGTGAGACGGACCGCTTGTCGCCGATCGCGTGGGAGCTTTTCAAGAACGCTCCTACCGGCTGGGGCCGCGTAAAAGCGATTTGCGACTTCGTTCACTCTCACATCACCTTCGGCTACGACTTTGCTCGCAACACGAAGACCGCGTGGGACGCTTACCAAGAGCGCGCAGGGGTGTGCCGTGACTTCGCACACCTGGCCGTCGCCTTCTGCCGGTGCATGAACATCCCTGCTCGTTACTGCGCCGGATATCTGGGAGACATCGGCGTGCCGCAAACGACGGCGCCCATGGATTTTTCGGGTTGGTTCGAGGCCTACCTCGACGGCAAGTGGCACACCTTCGACGCCCGTCACAACGTGCCCCGCATCGGGCGGATCGTGATCGCGCGCGGTCGCGACGCCGCGGACGTGGCGATCAGTACTTCGTTCGGCGAATCCACGCTCAGGAGCTTCACGGTGTGGACCGACGAAGTCAGAAGCCAATGACGCGCCGGGAGCGCGCGCTGGATAGGGCTAGGCGAGGATTCGCTTCAGCCGTTCTACGGCCTTGGTAAACTCGGCTTGCTCGGGCACCTTGCTCGAAAAGCGAACGCTGCGGCCGGCCACCGTGACCGTCGCGACGCCACGCGATTCGATCATCTGACCCTGGTTCGACTCGAACCATGCCTTGGCCTCTTCATACGTCATCGTGCACCGTATAGCACGGGGCTGCGTTTTCCTCACCCCACACCGGGACCTGCCGTCGGCTGACTCAGGGCGCGCTGAAGACTTCGAATTCGTACAAAGACGCGCCGGCGCTGCCGACCATGGTTTTGGCCTTCAGACGGATGAATTGGCCGCTGGCCGGCGTGGTCAATTGCACCATCTGGTAGTTGGGGAAGCCGGAGATCGTTTGCGCCGCGGGCGTCGTGTACGCGAGCTGCCAAGCCCAATTGTTGGGGTGGGTCGGGTCGGCGTCGTCACACGTGGCCACGCACACTTCGATGTCGTAGGTCTTGGCGTACGCGTTTTGCCAGACCAGCTTCACGTGGGTGAAGTTCGCGGTCACGCCGTCACCAAGGTTGATGTAGATCCACTCGTTCGCAGCGTTGCTGCTCGCTTGCCAGCGCGTGCCCGTGTTGCCGTCAATCGCGCGGCTAGCGACGTCCGCGGTCGCGCTGGAGGCGACCGCGGTCTTGCCGATGGCGAGGTTCGGGCCCACGTATGTTCCGGCGATCGTGACCGTCTGTACGGCGAATGCAGTCGGCAGCCCCGTTCCGTTGAGACCGGAGCCGAGCGCGCGCACCCAAAAGCTGTATGGCGTACCCGGATTCAAATCCGTGATTGTGATCGGGGAGCCCGCCGTCGGCGCCGTGGTGGGCGATGAATAGAGCTTGGCATCAGCGACCACGGCAGCAGTCTGCGGCGTGCCCGTCGCTCGGTAGAGTTGGTAGCTCTGCGCGTTGCTCGAAGCAGTCCAAGACAGCGCCGTGGTCAGGTTGTTGACCACGGCCGTAAAACCAGCCACTGGCGAAGGTGGCACCAAACTGCGAACCGAGAACTGCGAACCGATGGGCGTGCGCGCTTCGGCCCAGAAATACTGGGTCACCGTGGTGTCGATGCCCTCGCTCGCGACGTTCCAGTTGATGCCTGGATTGAGCGATGAAGCGCCACCCAGCACCGCCTTGTTGGTCGTGTGATAGCCCCACAAAGCGGTGCTCGCTCCTGCCGGTGCGGGATCAGTCAGCAGACCGAACGTGTCCGCGACGGCGTGGCGGATCGTGTTGGCGGTGAGGTCGTAATACAGGTCGGTCCAAACCAGGTCGTACGTCTTGGCGCTGGCCGTGCCTTTCGTCGCCGTACTCTTGCCGATTGCATTCTCGGACTCGACCCAAAAGCGATAGGTTTGATCGCCGAGCTTCTGCGCCATGTCATAGCTCAGCTGGCTGCCGGGCACCGTGGCGCCAGGCAGCGCCGGCTTGTTGTCGTCGGTCGACCAGTAGATGTTGTACTTCGCGGTGTTGGTCGAGTTGTCGACCCACGACGCGCGCACGTACCATACGCTCGCATCCGGACTCACGGACACGCTGGACGGCGCGCCGGGCAGTACGCCCGTGACGCCCGTGCCCGTCGCCGGCGCGCTGTCGCCGATGGCGTTGTACGCCACCACCCAATAGTAATAAGTCGTGTACGGAGTGAGATCCGCGCCGGTCACGGTGAAGTGGTCGCTGTTCGCGGGGAGCTCGTATTGCGCGCTGCTCGGCTGTGTATTCGTGGTCGCAACGTAAATGCGGTAGCCAGATTCGTCGTTTGCCGCGTCGTTCCAGGTCAGGTCTGCGTCCGTCGCACCCGCCGCGATCGACAAGGCGGTCGGCTGCGCCGGGACGGGCGTTGGAGTGGCTTTGCCGGTGATGGCCGCGCTGGCTCCCACGGCATTGCTCGCCTCGACCCAAAAGCTGTACTCCTGATTGACCGTCAGGCCCTCCGCGGTCGCCGTCACCACATCCGCGGCGAGCGACACGTTGGGGACACTCGGTTTTTGCCCTGTCGTCGACCAGTACACCTCGAAGCCGGTTTCGTCGCTGGCGTTGTCCGTCCAAGCCAACTGCACCGAGTTGCCGCTCGATGCGTGCAGCACGAGATCGCTCGGGGCCTTGGGGACGGTCGCTACCGGAGGGGCACCGCCGCCGCCCGCGCTCCCGCCTTTACCGCCAGAGCCTCCCGGACTGCTACCCGCCGTCGCGTCCGCGGCTCCGGCGCTGCCGGCGTCGGCCGATGAGCCCGCCTCTCCGGCTTCATCCGACCCGGCGCTACCCGCAGCGCTCGCGCTCGCGCCCGCGTCTCCCGTATCACTGCCACCCTTGCCTGCCGCAGGCATGCCGCTCGCACCCGCTCGCTCGCTGTCGCCGGCCGCGCCCAGGAATGGGCCGTGGTCCGAGTCTCCTCCGCAGCCGATCGCGGCCTCTACGACCAGCAATGAAACCGATGCAGCAGCGTACCAACGCATGGCCAAACCTTCCTAAGCAAGCGAATCGCGCTCGAACCGAAGCGAGCGGCTCGTCTGCTCAGCGGGATAAGGCCCCATTGTACGCAAGTGCATTACCCATCCGGACAGCGCAGCCCCTCGCCTTCGACTTCAGCCGAATTCGCCGTGCGGGCGCCGCGCTCCAAACGACACTCGCGCACCTTTACCGACTCGGCTTGGGCGCGAGAAACCGCACGCTCAAAGCAGGGCGCGCAGCGCCTCGCTCAGCTCTTCCACATTGGCCGCGCCATCGAAGCGCGTGCCGTTGATGAAGAAACTGGGCGTGCCATTCACGCCGCTTCGCACCCCACCGTTGAAGTCATTGCGGATCCGTTCGAGGTAGCGGTGACTCGACACATCCGCCTCGAGCGACGCGCCGTCGAGCTGTAGAGACTTGGCAATCGCGTCGAATGCGTCGGCGCCGAGGGACTCCGGCCCATGACGCCGTGACCACGCGAAAATCGCGTCGTGGGCTTCCCAGAATTTGCCCTGCACGGCCGCGCCTTCGGCGAATTCGGCGGCCGGCTCGGCCGCGGGGTGCATTTCGGCCAGCGGAAAATTGCGAAACACGAAGCGCAGCTCCTTGCCAAACGCCTTTTGCACGGCGCGCACCACGGGATCAGCGGCGGCACAGTGCGGGCACTGATAGTCGCCATATTCCACGAGTGTGAGCGGGGCATCCGCGTGGCCGGCGGCGTGATCGTGATCGGAAACGGGAGGGCGGAGGGTCATGGTCGTGAGCCTTTGGCAGGGAGTGTATCGAGCGCATCGAAGATGCCGTCAGCGCCAGGGTTGACGCCAATCGGTGACAAGTAACTCCAGCGGATGATGCCCTCGGCGTCGATCACGAACAGCGCGCGCTCGGTCACGCCTTCGCTTTCGCGGTACACCCCGTACTGGCGCGCGACGGCGCCTTTGGGCTCGAAGTCCGCGAGCAACGGAAAGTGTAATTTGCGGTCGCCGGAGAAAGCGGCGTGACACCACACGCCGTCGACCGAAACGCCCAACAGCTGGGCCTTCTGCTTGCGGAACTCCCCGAGCATTTCATTGTACAACGCCATTTGATCGCCGCACACCGGGCTCCAGTCCGCGGGGTAGAAGGCGAGCACCACCACCTGACCGCGGAAGTCGGCCAGCGACACGCGTTGGTCGGGTGTGCTCGGGAGAGAGAAATTCGGGGCCACGCTGCCCGCCGCAAGGATCGACATCAGCGACACTTAGTGCCAGCGAGCAAGGATCGCCACGGTCGATCGGGCGGATAACGACCCGATTTCATCGCTGCCGACCCGATCCGTCTCGCAACATTGGCGAAATCTCGCGACTTTGCTTCGGCTCCGGGGTCGGACGACCGGCAAAGAGTACACTCGCTCGATGAGCTTCGATCCCGGTAGCCGATCCAAGCTCACCCGCCGCGACTTGCCGCGCTTTGGCGAAGACACGCTGTTTCATCGCGCCGCGCGCGAGGTGTGCGATAGCGAGTGCCTGCCTCGCAAAGAGCTGTTCGAAGCGTGGGAGGTCGCGCGGCGCACGCGCCGTCGCTTTCGTGGCGGGCGGGTCGTCGATCTGGCCTGCGGGCACGGACTGCTCGCGCAGCTCTTGTTGTTGCTCGACGACTCTTCGGTCAGCGCGCTCGCCATCGACGCGCGCCTGCCGAGCAGCGCTCAGCGACTGACCGAGCAGTTCGCGCGGTCTTGGCCGCGCCTCGCGGGACGCGTGGAGCTGATACAAGGCGATATTTCGAGCATCGAGCTCGCCGCGAGCGACCTGGTCGTTTCCTGTCACGCATGCGGCTCATTGACCGATCTGGTTCTCTCTCGGGCGATCACGGCCGGCGCGCGCGTGGTGGTCCTACCGTGTTGTCACGAAAAGCTCGAGAATGACCAGGGCGGGCTCGGGGGTTGGCTCGAGCCCGCCTTGGCCATCGACGTCACGCGCGCAGCACGACTGCGCGGGCACGGTTATCGCGTGCACACGCAGTCCATTCCTGCAGAGATTACGCCGAAAAACCGGCTCCTTTTGGGCGCCCCCGGGAGCTCCACCTAACCGCGCGGCTTATGCTCGGCGCGCACCGAACGGGTTCTCGCACGATGCAGCGCGCGTGCTTCGCGTGCCTTCAGCGGGTCATGGCGATCGCGCTGCCAAGCCAGCTCGCGCTCGAACTTGTGTGCTTGGTCGAGCCGTTCGCCGTCGACACGACCAGACTCGACGGCGGCGAGCACCGCACAACCCGGCTCGCCATGATGCCGACAGTCGCGAAAACGACAAGCGGTCGCAAGCTCGTCAATCTCCGCGAACCCGGTGCACCCAAGGTCGGTCTGGTCGTCGGCGAACAGCGCGAACTCGCGCATGCCGGGAGTGTCGACCAGCAGTGCGCCGCCAGGTAATACGAAAATCTCCCGACCGGTGGTGGTGTGACGCCCGCGGGTGTCGCTAGCGCGGACCGCGCTCACCGACTGTACCGGAGCGTACAGCAACCGATTGGTCAGGCTGGATTTGCCGACGCCCGATGATCCGACCAGCACCGCAGTCATGCCCGGCAACAGTTCGCGCTCCAGCTCGGCCAGTCCCCCGCCCTGCTCGGCGCTGGCCAAGAGCACGGGGACGCCGCGTAACTCGGCTCGCAAGCGTTCGGCGTGCTGCGCCGCCGAAGACGACAGATCGGCCTTGTTCAGCAGCACCAGCGGGCGCGCCGGCGCATCGCGAATGGCCCGCAAATAGCGCTCGATTCGGCGCGGATTCAGGCCATGACCAAGCGCGTGCGGATCCGCGTCGTCGGCGGCGAGCGCGCAGACCACGATCGCCAGGTCGACGTTGGCGGCGATCAGCTGCGCTTCCGACGTGCCGCCCGCCGCCTTGCGCTGAAACAGACTACTGCGCTCGAGCGCCGCGACGATGCGCCCCAGCTCATCTCCGGTTGCGCGCTCGACAGCGACGAAGTCGCCGACGCAAACCCGAGTGGCGCTGTGCTTCAGGCGCCCGGCGAGCACGGCGCGTGATGTTTCCTGCCCGTCCGAAACTAGGAACTGTCCGCGTGCTTCGGACAGCACGCGCGCAACGTGGAAATTCGGCGGCAAGTTTCCTTCTGCCGAGAGAAGTTGAAGTTGGGTCTGAAAAAATGAGCTGAATCCAAGCCGCTCGAGCGGCTCATGTCGTTCGAAATGCATGAGAAATCCCCGTAATTCGCAGAAAAGGCAGGGCGGCGCCGCGCACGCGAGCGCACCGGTCGACGCCGGGGGTGGTTGGCGCGCTCGAGCTACGAACGCGCCCGTACGATCAGCTGGAGCGACGGCCGTCCGAAGGAACGAACGTCAACCGAGCTCGCAGCCGGGACGAGAGCTGAACGAGAAGAGACCTCGCGCACGCCGGGTGAGCGCTGTCAGCGACAGCGAACCGCGGCACGCGAGGGAACACGAACATCGGCGATGTATTTGCGATCGTTCATGACTTACTCCTCGTGTGAGCCCACCCGGGCACCTTTGGAGAGCATGCCGAAAGACCAAGGCAATTGCAAGAGCACGTTCGCCAAGATCACGAGTCCACCGCCGACGAGCAAGCTTTCGCCGAGCACCTCGTTGGCGTAGTCGATGTTCGCTAAGCCGCTGAAAAGACCCGGTAAAAATAGCGAAAGCAGGCTCGCGAACAGGGGTTCTGCGCCATAGATGATGCCCGCTTCGCTGGCGCTCAGTTGGGGCTGATAGCGATTCATCCAGCTGAACGCAATCACCGTGCACGGCACACACAAGATGAACAGCAGCCCAAGTGCCATCGGTGTCGAGAACAGCAGCGTCACTTCCGCGGGTGTGCGCATCGTGAACAGGGCGATTGGCGCGAGCACCAGCGCGACGCACACGAACATCACTTGAGTCACTACGGGCGAGCGGTTGCTTCGGTAGCCGCGGTGGTCGAGAAACAAGATTTGAACGGCGAACGAGCAGGCCGCCAGCAACGTCTCCGTTTCTCCGCGCCCCAGCCGCAGATTCACCCAATCGAACCCGGAGAGCAGTGATAGACCGAGCGCGCTCACGCACACGCACACGATCGTCTTCGCCGGAGGCCATGTGCGCGCGCTCAGCGCACCTACGAGCGGGATGATCACGATGTAGCCTTGCGTCAGGAAGGCGCTGGTCGACGCCGGACTGAAGTTCAGCGCGTCCATCTGCAGCAGCATGCCCACCGCCGAAAATAGGGCGATCGCGCAGCCTTGAACGAGTTCGTCCTTGGTCGGTCGAGAGTAGCTCGAGATCGCCAGCAACACGGCGCCGAGACCGAAGCGCAGCACGACGGTGGTCGCCGCGACGAACCAGGTGCTGATGCCCGGCGCTCGCGCAGACAGCTGCAGCCCGAGCGCCTTCATGACCGGAAAGCTCACCCCCCACAGCGCACACGTCCCGATCAGACCGAACAGCGCGCGCAGCCGGAGCGCCCGGTTCGGCAAGGCGACATCGTTCACTTTCGCCCCTCAGCTCGGGGGCTGTGCGCGGAACAGCCCGGCTTCGCCGCCAAACCAGAGGTCGGAATCACTCCGACCGCGTACCACGTGAAGTGGCCCATCGATGGTGATCGGGCGAAAGCTCTGACCATCGAAGTGCGCCGCGCCCGTGCTGCCGACCACCCAGAGCGAATCGGCCCGAGTTCCCCAGAACGAAGCCACGTGTCCAACGGGGGACGGCACGGTCGCCCACTTGCCATCGCGGTAGTGATAGAGCTCGTGCGCGGTGCTCACCCAGGCCTCGCCCCGGGTCGCCCACAAGGCCTCGGGCTCGGTCCAGGCGGGTGCGGGGATGGCGAGCGCCCAGCCGTGCGCATCGATACCGGAGATCCCGCTCGGGTCGAGCCCCCAGAGCACTCCATCCTGAAGGGTAACGACGCGAGTCTGCGTGCCGGCTTTGGTGCTCGTCCAGCCCGAGTTTCGCTTGATGATGCAGATCGCGTTCGTGCGACAAACGAGCTCCGGATCCGCCGCCCCGAGCACGCCCCACAATCCGCCCGGCGCGGGTCCCCCGAGTTGCCCGATCTCCTCGCGGCCGTCGCGCCAGCCGCTCGGCAAGTGGCGGAGATAGACAGCTCGCTCGCCTTTTTCTCCCTCGCGGCGACCCATGATGCGCGGCTCGTTGTCACGCCCGAAAAAGATATTCACCCGCTCGGTCTCCCCGGGTTTGGCGCGCAGAGGCAAGGGCAAAGGGAGCGGGCGAAGGCCGCGCGCATCCCCGACGTAAGGCGTATCCGCCAATGCCGCGATGCGAGTGCCCTCGCCCAATGCCAGTGCCGTGACCGGCACCGAGAGCAGTCGCGTGAGCGTGAGCTTCAGGGGCGAGGCCGGCGCGGGTGGGGACGCGACGGGTATGGGCGGCGGCAGGCGCGCGACGGTCGCGGAGGGCGCGAGCTTGGAATTGGAATTGGAATTGGCGGGCGCTGGTCCGAGCGCCGGCTTCTGTTCCGCCGCGCAACCCAAGAGCCACAAGCAGCAAGCGCAAATCAGACCCGGCTTCATCGGTACGCGCGAACTTAGCCTAGATTGAGGTCGGGCTTGGCGCGCAGCGAAAGCAAACGCGCAAAGCCGGGTTTTCCAGCACAAACGAGCGTGCTAGCACAGCGCCCATGTCCAAGGTTCTGGTCACTGGCGCTGGCGGTTTCATCGGCTCTCACCTCTGTGAGCAGCTGCTCGCCCAAGGCCATGAAGTGCGCGCATTGGTCAGGTACAACGGGCGCGGCTCGCACGGCTGGCTGGACACGTCCGCAGCGAGAGACCGCATCGAAGTCGTGGCCGGCGACATCCGCGACTTCGACAGCGTGTCGCGCGCGGTCGCCGGTTGCAGCGAGGTTTATCACTTGGCCGCGTTGATCGGCATCCCCTACAGCTACGAGTCGCCGCTCGCCTACGTGCGCACCAACGTGGAAGGCACGTACAATGTGCTGGAGTCTGCGCGACGGACCGATGTCCGTCGAGTGCTGATCACGTCCACGAGCGAGGTGTACGGCACTGCCATCTACACGCCAATTGACGAGGCTCACCCACTACAACCGCAGTCGCCGTACTCGGCGAGCAAGATCGGCGCCGATCAACTCGCGCTCAGCTATCAGATGTCGTTCGGGTTGCCAGTCGTCGTCGCTCGCCCCTTCAACACGTACGGTCCGCGGCAATCAGCGCGTGCCATCATCCCCACGCTTGCCACTCAGCTACTTTCGCGTCGACCCTACATCGAGGTGGGGAGCTTGGACCCGGTGCGCGATCTGACGTTCGTCGAGGACACCGCGTCGGCGATGATCACCATCGCCGGCACCGACGCATTCCTGGGCAAAGTGGTGAACGTTGGCACCGGAGAGGCGATTTCGATTCAAGAAATCTACGATCGCTTGGTCGCCATTACGGGTCATCAGACCGAACTCCGGCAAGATCCGGCGAGAATTCGCCCGCAAAACAGCGAAGTGATGCGCTTGATCAGCAACAACACCCAGCTACGCAGCGCGACCTCGTGGACCAGCCGTACGAACATCGACGCGGGTCTGGTCAAGACGGTCGATTGGCTGCGCGGGAATTTGGACCGCTACCGTCCCGAGCGCTACACGGTCTGAGCGAGTGCGCGCTCACTGGCAACGATGTCCCGCAGCGTGTCTGTGAGCGAGATGAGCGTGTGTTCGCCCAGCAGTTCTTGCAGGCGCTTGGCACTGGCCGAAAACTTTTGCACTTCACTCGCGCGCAGGCGAGAGGGGTCCACCTCGACCGAGACTGGCACTCCGAACGCGGCAATCAGCTGATCCAACACCTGTCGCATCGGCAGGTGCGATCCGCGCGAGACATTGACCACACCCGAGCAACTCGGGTGCGTCGCCAGAGCCAAGTAGATCCCCGCCACGTCGCGCACGTCGATGAAATCGCGACTCGTGCTCAGATCGCCGACGCTCAACACCGGCGCGCGCCGGCCTAGCTCTATCTCACGAATTTGCCGGGCAAAGCTGGCGAGGGCGCTCGTCTGCGCCATGCCCGGGCCGATGATGTTGCTGGGCCGCGCGACGATCACGCGCAGCCCTTTGCGCGCGGCTTCGGCGCCGAGCTGAGTCTGCGCGTACTTGGTGACGCCATAGGGCGAGCGTGGGGACGCGACAAAGCTCTCCTCCACCGGCAGCGCTGCTTCGGGCACGAGTCCGTATTCGGCGGCGGTGCCGACGAGCAGCAGCGAACTGGGCAGCATTTGCTGAGCCAGTGTCGCGTCGAGCAAGGCGGCCGCAGCCGCGGTGTTGTGTAGGGCGAAATCGGAGAGCTTGGCGGAGTGTGTGACGCCCGACAGGTGGAGCACGTGATCCGGTTGGAAGTTCCGAATCACGGCGGCCCAGGCGGCGCTCGACGTGAGATCGATGCGCTCGACTCCGGGCGCATCCGAGCGCTGACTCACGGCGCACACCTCGAACCCTTGGGCTTGCAAAGCGGCGTTCAAATACCGCCCGGTGAAGCCGGTACTGCCGGAGACGAGCGCGCGCATCTTCAGCCCTTCATGCCTGCGGCGGGAGAAAGTCCGCCTTGCGGGCTTCGAACAGGTCGACGGCGGTTTGATAATCGTCGATACGACCGATATCGAGCCAAGAGCAATCGGCGCGGTAGGTGCCCACCCGGTGCCCCGCCTCGACCAAGCGGATCATCAAATTGGGCATGTCCAAATATTCGCCCGGTGCGATGAACTGGCGCACCACGCTGCGCTTCAACACGTTGACGCCCATGCTCACGTCGAAGTGATAGGTGGGCTTCTCCGTGTACGTCTTGAGCTCGCCTTCGCGGCCGGTCTCGATCACGCCGAAGTCTATCTTCACCTCGCGCGGGAAGAGGCCAATGGTGGCTGCGTTCGGGTTCGTGACGTGCGACTGGAACAGCGCGGCAAAGTCCAAGGTCGTCAACAAGTCACCGTTGGTGACCAGAAAGTCGTCACCCAGCAGCTCCAGAGAGCTCGCGAGCGCGCCCGCGGTGCCGAGCGGCTTGTCCTCCGTCACGTACTGAATCTTCAAGCCGAGGCGCGCGCCATCTTCGAAAAATGCCCGAAATAGCTGGCCCATGTAGCCAATCGCGAGCACGACCTCACGCACGCCGGCGGCGTGCAACTGGCGCAGTAAGATTTCGAGGATCGGATAATCCCCGATCGGCATCAGCGGCTTCGGGATGACCGTCGTGTAGGGGCGGAGGCGCGTGCCGCGCCCACCACAAAGAACCAGTGCTTTCATGGTCTGCGAGCGCGAGCTTAGCGTGCCGTGAGCTCAGCGAACAGCGCGGCGTAGCGCGCGATGATCTGCGGCCAAGAGTAGTGCTGCTCCGTGTAGGCGCGACCACTCTCGCCCAGCTGACGGCGGCGCGCGCCACTGGCAACCAGGTCGCGCAAGGCCAAAACGAACGCCCCCGCGTCCTCCGGGGGCACGAGTTGGCCGTTTTCGCCGTCGACCACCGCGTCGGGGATGCCCTCCAAGCGCGCGGCCACGACCGGCAGCCCGCTGGCGGACGCTTCGATCGCGACGATTCCGAAGCCTTCGACGTTGCCGGGCACGACGATGTTCGGCATCACGAACACGTCGCTCGAAGCGAGCAAGTCGAGCAGTCGCTCGTCACTCACGCTGCCCACGAGCCACAGGTTGTCCGTCATGCCGGTCTCGGCGGCGGCGCGCGCGATTTCGTCGCGGTGGGCGCCAACCCCGACGACGACGTACAAGACGTTCGACAGCTGAGGTAGCACGTGGCGAACGAACCACGCCGCGCCCTTGCGCGGCACCAGCCGCCCGACGGTGACCAGCGCCACGCGGCCCGCTCGCCGCTGCTCGAGTTCGCTGTCGCGGCGCGCGTCACGCGAGAGCCCGAAATAGCGCTCGGGCACTCCGATCGAAATCGCGCGTACCCCCTTCAAGCCGCGAGCCTCGGCCAACTTGCGCGTCGACTCACTGTTGGCGATGAACGCATCGGCGGCGAGGAATGCCTTCAGGTACGCTTGATAGATGCGCGGGCGGAAGGTGAGGTCCAACCCATGCACCGAGATGGCGACCTTCTTGCCGAACAAGCGCGGTAGAAAGCCGGCCACGCACAACATCGCGTCACCCAGGTGAATCACGTCGTAGCGGTGCGCGGTGAATGCCACGCGCCAAAAGACGTACGGCAGATACCAAACCAAATGCGCTTGCGAGCCACCCCACGTAATCGTCGTTTTCGGCTCGGGGAAGCCCGTGAGCAGGCCGTAGCTGAGGCTCTCCATGCCGCCCACTTTGGGCGGGTATTTGCGGGTGACGAATAGAACGCGCATGAGCCGTGGCTAGCCCTAGACGGTTCCCGACCCGCGGTTAAGTTTTTTCTGGAGCAGCACCTGGCCGTAGTCGCGCGACACTTCCGCGTAGCCGGCCCGGAGATAGAATGCGTGGGCGCGCCGGTTCGAAAGCTCGGTATCGACGAAGCTGGCCAAGGCGCCCTGGGCCACGAACCAGCCTTCCAAATCGGCGAGTAACTCATGACCGCGCCGCGTCGGGCTCGAGGGGACGAGAGCGCGCGCGACGCCCAGGGTCAAGATGTAGCCGATGCCGTCGTGGGGGATGAGCGGCTCCCAGCGGCGACGAGCGAGCACGTGCGTGGGCATGGAAGCGACGCGCAGCGCGAGCCGCGCGAAGCTGCTCGCGGGCAGCGCGCGACGAGTGTGAGCCTCGGTGTCGCGGTAGCGAACGGTGCCGGCCGCGAACGCGCCGTGATCGGGAGCGTGCGCAGAACCGCGCTCCCAAATGACGTGCGCGGCCGGATCTCCGAGCAGCGCCGTGTACAAGCCTTCGAGCACTGTCAGCCCGGCCCGCGACGACGCGGTGTCGGGCAAACACAGGCGATGGCAGCGAGCTAAGGCTTGGAGCTCGGCGTGTTCGAGCTCAACATCAGGCGGCTGACCAACCATAGGTACTTCACTCCACGGCGCATCAAGGGCAATAGGCTCGCACCCGTCTTCGACTCACCGGAGTGCCGCGGCGGAGACTCGTAGTACACTTCACGTAGATCGACCCCGCGGCGCGTGAGGTAATACATCAACTCGATGAAATATTCGCCGTAGTCGCCGGTCAGGTCGTGGTGGCTCAGCAACTCACGCCGACAGACGATGAAGCCGCTCGTGTAGTCGGTGATTTTGAGACGCAAGATGCGGTTGACGGAGAAGTTCAACACCGCCGACAGGCCCGCGGCGAGCACTTCACCTTTGGGCAAGCGGTCGGCGAAAGAGTCCGCCGCCTGCGCGTAGCGCGTCGCGATACAGCAGCCCGAGACGCGCGCTACGTCGTACAGCTGGCGCATCACCTCCGGCGGGTGCGAGTGATCGGCGTCCATCCAGGCGATGTAGTCGGTGTCGGCGGCCCGAATGCCGATCTGAATCGAGTCGGTCAGGCAGGGCTTTACCTGGCGGGCAATCAAGCGCACGTCCGGGTTTTTGGCGGCGATGCCCCGCACCAAATCCGGCGTACCGTCGGAAGAGTTGTCGTCGACGACGATCACTCGGCAGCCGGGCATGGCTTGGCCGAGGCCGGCGATCAGCGACTCGAGATTCCCGACCTCGTTGAGGGTCGGTAAAATCACGGTCAGGTCGGAGTACGTGCGGTCAGACATCTGAGCTCAAGCCTCGCTTCCGAGCGGCGCGACCGGCGTGCTCGCCAAGTGCCGGTCTCGGAGCTCGATCAACGCGATGATGGTTCCAAAAAAGCTGGCCAAAGAGACGAAGATCCAGACGGCGGAGACGGGGAACTCGGCTCGAATCACGACCCGCTCCACCTCTTCATCACCCTTGTTTTCGACCAACAACAAGTTTCCCCAAGGCTCGACCACGATGTTCGCGTCCGGCGGTGTGGTCTTCACGACCATGCCGAACTTGGGGACGTTCGCGCGCAGCAAATAGCGACGATGAGGGCGCAGACGGCGCAGCTTGATGCGCACGTTCTCGACCGAAACTTGCTCCGGCTTGAGGCGCGTGAAGCCTCGTTCGTTCACCCAGTTGGCATCGAACAACACCGGCAGTTTGCGTTGCGCAACCCACAGATCGGGGCGGTAGTCGTTGCCGACGACCAAGAACCCATCACTGTAGCCAGTGCCCGAGAGGATGTCGCGCTCGCCTCGATAGCGGCGAATGTGCGTGTAGCTGTCGATCTTGCTGGCGGCCGCCCACTCCTCCATGAACACGCGCACTGGGTTCATGGCCGCGGGGCGCACGGTGTCGTTCGGCATCGTGCCGTAGAAATGCGAGGCCGAGCGAGTCCACCACACGCCGGAGCCGAGCATGGCAACGACGGCGACCGCCGCGGCTGGCCACGCCGCGCGCGGAAAGCGCGCGAAGAGCACGTCTGCGCCCAAGGCGCAGAAAATCGCCAGACCAAACGCGGCGATCCCCAGGCAGCGCTGCGCCACCCTGAAGTTACCGCCGTTCAGCAATCGAAACGCCTCCCAAGCGGTGGAGGAACAGCTCAAGGTCAGCCCGGTGACGACGAGCGTCAAAGCGAACAGGCCGGTCTTACGACGGGCCGGCGAAAAACCCGCCAGTATGATGCCTACCAATGCCAGGAGCGTCGCCAGCGGCGGTAGCGCATGCGCCGTCTCTTCGACGCCCCAGCCACGATTCAACCAATGCGCGCCCTTGCCCACGTAGCGCGTGGGTTGCACGACGCTGGTCTGCACGACCGTGTAGTCGAACAAGTTCCGCACGCCCGTCCACAGCGGGATCGACCCGAAATCCCCGACCGGGCGGGTCATCGGGAACTTCGCCCAGCACGCTAGCTTGAAGCTGATGATCGACAGCGCGAGCACGCAGGAGACGGCAAATAGCCCGACCGTGCGCAGAAATTGCGCCCGCGTCGGCCGCTCGAACGCCCACTCGAAGAGCACGAAGATCGGCACTACGGGCAAGAACAAGTACGTGAAGGAATGAAACGTCGGCCCCAGCAGCAGCACCCCGAGCGCCAACCCGAATACGAGCGCGCTGCGCCACGTGCGTTCCTTCATCACGCTCTCGGCGGCCCAGAGCAGCGCGGGCAGGCCCAGATGCCAGAGGAACATGTCGTTGCCGACGGCGATCTTCCACAGCACGCCCAAGCTGGTCGCGATGGCGACCCCGCCGAGCAACGCGGCTTCCGCGCTGACGCGCCGCCGCATCCACGCCGTGAAGGCGAGCACGCCCAGTAGCCCCCACAGACCCTCCAACAAGCGCAGGCCGATCGACGGGCCCGCGAGCAGGATTAGGGGGACCGCCGCGGAGAATAGGTTGCTCTGCGGATCTTGCGCGAAGTAGGAGCCGCCATTGAACACGAAAGAAAAGAAGGGAAACTCACGAAAGCGGAGCAGCCCAGTGTAGATGACGTCAGCGTGGGTCTGCGAGATGAACCAGTCCGCGCCGTCGCAATGCAAGGCGATCCAAAATAGGAGCGCGCCAGTCGCGACTGCAGCAGCCCAAATCCCGTACCGCCGCCAGTCAAGTTGTCGCTCAACCATACGGGTCGCGATGCGATAGCACGCGGCTCCTAGTGGGGCACCCCATTTGTGCCGGCGAGAGTCGCTCACTTCGAGTGAGCCAGACACGCCTGGCGGCTTTCCGAAGCGTGTGCGCATCAGGACGAAAAGCCCGCGAATTGACGGGCCGCGCCACGACTGGTAGGAGCGTGCGCGCGCGTTTTGCGGAAATTTATGCTGCCTTTTAGCCCTTCGCCGATATCGACGCCGCCGTCAGCGTGCACGAGTCGAGCACGGGCACCCGAAGCCCGGAGTGGCGAGGCACACCTCACCTAGCCCATGTCGCCCGAGTCAACAGCCAGTGACCGCGCGGCCTGGGCGGCGCGGCTGTCCGCGCGAACCGCTCGCTGGTTTACGGGGTCCGCGTTCGGGAGCGGCCGGCCGAGCTACGAACTGACGATTTTTCTGACCGCGCTCGCGGTATTCATGACGATCGTTCCGTTCGGCGACTTCGATACCATCATTGGCGACAACATCGCGCAGGTCGGCTACTGGCGCATCCTCTTCGATCGAACCTTCGTCGGCAGCTGCGGCGCTTCGTCGATGAAGCCCGGCCTGATCTTGGTCCTCGGTGCGGCCCATGATTTGTCGCTCGCCGTGTTCCACTCGACGGTGCTGATCAAAGTCGTGTTCGCCCTTGCGGGGGCGGGCCTGGCCACGATCGTCGCGCGCATGGCACGAGATGCAGGAGGGCCCGTCGCGGGTGTGGGCGCAGTCGTCTACATGATGACGCAGACGCCGGTTCCGGAAATGTACGTCAGCGGCACTTCGATGCTGGTGTTTCTTCCGCTCTTGCTTTGGGGGGTGTGGCTCTTCGCCCGTGACCGCGCGACCGCGGGCGCGGTCGTGCTGTCGCTCGCGGCATCGATTCGGATCGAAGCCTTCATGGTGCTGTTCGTGCTCGCGCTGAGCGAGCAACTGCTCCGGCGTAAGTGGCGCGCGTTCGCGCTGAGCTCGGTCGTGGTCTTCGTGTCCCTCGTGATCACGGCGGTCGTGTACTACCTGGTCCAAGGCAGCGTCGCGCGCTTCAACGCGGGAGGTCCGCCGGTCGGCTACGTATTCAGTCGCGAGCCGAACGGCATGATTCGCCTGATTGGCTCGCTCAAGTACGTCGTCGTCTCGAGCGCGCGCATGCTCTTCGAGCAGAGCGGCTTTCCTTATCTCGGCGCGGCCACCGTGTTCGGCTGGGCGCTCGACCGAGCGCGCCGTTACTATCTCTCGCTGTTCGGCATTCCGCTCTTTTTGATCGTGTACGTCGCCAGTGGGCAGGGCAGCCCGGAACTGCGTTACTTCCATTTTCTCGCGCCCGTCACCGCGGCGCTCGGCGCCGCCGGCGTTGCACGCGCCATCCGCATCGGTGGTCACGCGCATGCGCGCGCGCCCAGCTGGCTGTGGCTCTCGGCTGCGCTAGCCGGGGTGGCCTGCTTCGTGCTCAAAGCCCCGAAGCCGATTTGCTCGCTGTCGTTACTCGTCATCGCTTTGGCGATTGGTGCGTCGAGCCGAAAGTTCCGCTTCACGCTACCCGCGCTTTTTCGCCACTCGGCGTGGGCGCTGCTGTTCGCGGCGGTCGCGCTGCAGGGCAAGGCGCGCGGCGCGTGGCGTGTGCACATCGGACCGGCTGACTACACCGTAGATGCGTTGAGCTTGCTGAAGCACAGCCCGGTGCCGAGAGGGCAACGCATCATGACCGAAGACGACATCATTTACGGCGTGTTGGTGCGGGACAGAACGTTCTTTCGTAGCGCTCAAGCGCTGCAAGATTTCAACCTCCGGGACGACACGGAGCGAGCGGAAATTCTGGGCAAGACCGACTACATCATCGTGTCGAGGCGCAGACACCCCTACTACTTTCTGACCTACGACCCACTCCGACAGGGGAGAGACGACCCCTTTCGCGCCGCAATCACCAGAGCGCGCAAGCGCGGCAGTGCTGGCGACGCCCATGGCTACCACTTGGTTCCAGTCGAGGTTTCCAAGCACTGGATCGTAATGAAGGTAGAAGCGCCGCTCGCGACCTAGCGCGCGACCCCGCGTTTGGCGCGAGCGGCATCTGTGCCACGCTGACGCGGTGACGATTGCCATCGCCGAGGGACGATGCTAGTCCACGCGCCGCCACCGCGAAAATTGCGGTAAACCACGGAGTTCTTGCGTGACAGCCGCCTTCAAGCTCGCCCTGCTGAGCTACCCGTACCACGCTTCCAAACACACCGGGCGGGGCCATGATCGCTACGTCGCCGAGTTGGTCGAGAACACCAGCCGCGAACGCGAGCACGTGGCCATGTCGGTGGTCGATGGAGGCTTCGCGAAGAACACGCTGAACGGCCTACTCAGGCTACCCGGGCAAGCAGTCGATCTTCTGCGCTCGAGGGCCGACGTGTACCACGCCATCTCGCCGATGGGGGGCGCGCCAGCCGCGCTCCTCGGCCGACGTCGCCTCGTGGTGACCATTCACGATTTGATCGCGTTCAACGTGGCCGGCTACGAGAGCGGACTCAAACACACGCTCGCACAACAATGCGTGCGCATCTGCCTGAAGCTTGCTGATGCCATCATCGTACCGTACCAAGTCACCAAGGACGAGCTCGTGGCTCGGCTGCACGCCGACCCCACGAAGGTGCACGTGGTGAACTACGGCGTGGACCATCACAGCTACTTTCCGCAGCCGAGCGTGCCACGCCTCCCGCGAACGATCTTGTATGTTGGCGCGGTGAGCCGCTCCAAAGGCGTCGAGGTGCTGATCTCCGCCTTCGCCCGAGTGAAGGCGCGGGTGCCCGATGCGCAGCTGCTAATCGGCGGCAAGAGCAGCCAAGACCAGCCCGCGCTGGAGAGCCTCGTCCAAAGCTTGAACTTGAGCGGCGTGAAATTCGCCGGCTTCATCGCCGAGGCTGATCTGGCCAGGCACTATGCCGAAGCCACGGTGATGGTATTCCCGTCACATTATGGGTTTGGCTTGTCTACCCTAGAGGCGATGGCATGCGGAACACCGGTCGTCGGTGTGCGCGCACTGGACGCGCCGGAATTCTTCGCGGACGCTGGTATCTTGGCCGAACCTGACGATGTGGAGAGCTTGGCCGAAAGCCTGACGCGAGTGGTGAGTGACGAGGCACTCCAGCGTGATCTGTCACAGCGCTCGGTCGCGCGAGCTTCGCTGTTCTCGTGGGCGCGAACCGCGCGTGAAAATGTGGACGTTTACGAAAGGGTCTTGGGGCGCAAGCCCTGAGCACGACTCAAGCGGCGGCTCTACGCTTCGAAGCCAGCGACTGCAGCAGCTTGAGCGCCACCGCACCGAGCAGCACGTCTACGAACATATTCAGCATGCGCGAGGCAACTGGCAGCACGACGGCGAGCGAACCCGTTGTTTGACCGCCGAGCATGGCGTACATCAGGCCTTCGCGTACGCCGAGCCCACCCGGGACGATGATGGCCAAAAATCCCGCTACGTCGGCCACGAGCGATGAGCCGATCACGACCAACGCGCGATTTGCGTCGATGCGATAGCCGATCGCAAAGCAGAACAGATACGCCGCCAGACCGGAGGTGAGCGCTGCAGAAAAGTGGACCACGTGCAGCTTCAAGAGCAGCCGACGCGTGACGTCGAAGTAGGAAAAGTTGCGCTTGAACACCCGGTTGACCAGCAAGACGAGCCCATTCAAGAGCGGGCGGTTGAACAGTACGCTGCACGCATCGACGAGCAAGAGCGCCAAAAGCGCGGCCAGCACGCCCTCGAGCGGCACGCTGCCGTGTGTGAAAGCTAGGCATAGGAGCCCAAGCATCATCGACATGCCGAGCGAGATCGCCAAGTTCACGAGGTTGACGTAGACGATCAGGGCCTTCGAGAAACCGAGACCATCGAGCCAGTACATTTGCAGCGCGTATGACCAGATCTTGCCCGGAATGTACTTGGTCAAACTGCTGGCATTGACCGCAGCCACACTCTGCCGGAAGTCTATCTTACTCCGGCCAAGCGAGTTCATCGCCGTGTACCAGGCAAGCGTACCTAGTAGGCTGGTTGCGAGCAGCCCGAGCGCCGAACCGACCAAATACAACGGTGCGATGCGGAACTCATGCGCGCGGACGCTGGCCCAGTTGCGCTGGAAGGCCTTGTAGAAAAAGAAGGCCGCGCACAGCACGATCAGCGCAGACAATACCGGTTTGACGAAACGACGCAGCTTGGCCATCCCGAAGCGAATTACGTGGCCGGCGTGGCCACGAACACGGCCGTCCACGTGTCGAAGCCGAGTGGCTTGTTGCTCATGAACTCCGCCGAGTCTTTCAAGCGTAAGCCGGCTTCTTCCAGCAGCAGCTCCACTTCCGGTGAAAAGAGATAGCGCATGGCGTGCGTCTCGCGCAGCTCTTCGACGGCGCCGCTCTGCTTGTCGGTGATCGTCACGTGGTAATTCACGTCCACGCAGTTTCGGTTCGGGTGGGACACCGGCTGTGCCTGACGGGTGACGGAGATGGCGTCATTTTCCAAGTGCCGCGTGCGCGCGGAGGGGCGCTCGCTGAGCACGGTTGGGCCATACCAGCAGTCGAAAATGAAAATGCCGCCCGGCTCCAAATGTTCTTTGGCGGTTTGAAACGCGGCCCTCAGGTCGGCGTTGCTGGTCTGGTAGCTCATCACGTGGAACAGCGAAACTACGACGTCGAACCTGCGACCGAGCCGCACCGTGCGCACGTCTCCCGGGTGGAACTCGGGCGCAACGCCGGAACGAGCGAGGCGCGCCGCGGTCGCGGCATCCGCCGTAGTCAGCTGCGCGTTCGCGGTGGCCAGCATCTCCGGGGACCGGTCGACTCCGGTCATGCGGTAGCCGCTCTCGGCGAGCAACAAGGCGTGGCGCCCGGTGCCGCAACCGAGGTCGAGCACCGCACGCGCGCCCGCGTGGTGCTGCTCGATCAGCGAGCGCACGTAGTTGGCTTCGCCCAGGTAATCCTTGTCCTTGTATAGGAGGTCGTAATACTGCGAGTAGGCGCCGAAGACGGACATGCTGGGTTTTTCTGAGGGTCCGGGGCTACCGGCTCGGGGCACGGCGCAAGGCAGGCCGATCATCGCGCATTTGGGCGCGGACAGTAGCATACGCTTCGAAGTCGAGGAACGCGCCCGGCCCGTGGTTTGACGCTTCGTAGGTCGCGTGATACCCGCATCGGAAATGTCACAAGCAGCCGCCAAACGGGCGCTTATCACGGGGATCACGGGCCAAGATGGCTCTTACCTGCTCGAGCTCTTGCTGAGCAAAGGCTACGAGGTCCACGGCGTCGTGCGCCGTTCGAGCTCGTTCAACCGTGGGCGCATCGACGCCGTGCACTCCGACCCGGCTTACCATGGTCGCTTTCACCTGCACTACGGCGACATGCTGGACACCAACAACTTGAACCGCTTGGTGGCCAAGGTGGAGCCGACCGAGATCTACAATTTGGCGGCGCAGAGCCACGTCAAAGTCTCGTTCGAGATGCCCGAGTACACCGCGCAGGTGGATGCCGTGGGCACCCTGCGCCTCCTCGACGCGCTGCGCGAAACCGGAGTCAAAGCTCGCTTCTACCAAGCTTCGACCAGCGAGCTGTTCGGCAAGGTGCAAGCCGTGCCCCAGAGCGAGACGACCCCATTCTACCCGCGCAGCCCGTACGGGGTCGCCAAGCTGTACTCGTATTGGCTGACGGTGAACTACCGAGAGGCGTACGACGTGTACGCGGTCAACGGCATCCTCTTCAACCACGAATCACCCCGCCGCGGTGAGAGCTTCGTGACCCGTAAAATTACGCTCGGCGCCGCGAAGATCAAACTCGGCAAGCTCGATACGCTGCGCCTCGGCAACTTGAGCGCCCAGCGTGACTGGGGCTACGCGCCCGAATACGTGGAAGGGATGTGGCTTTCTCTGCAGCAGCCGACGCCAGACGACTACGTGCTCGCCACGGGCGAGTGCCACACCGTGCGTGAGTTCTGCGACCTCACCTTCAAGGCGCTCGATATCGACGTGCGCTGGGAGGGCGAGGGCGAAAAGGAGCGCGGCATCGACGCAAAGACCGGCGCCGTGTTGGTCGCGGTCGACCCCAGCTACTACCGCCCCACCGAGGTCGACTTGCTCTTGGGTGACGCGAGCAAGGCCAAAAAGCTGCTCGGTTGGTCGCCCAAGACCAGTTTCGAGCAGCTCGTGAGCTTGATGGCAAAAGCCGACTTCGAGGCTATCCGCGATGACGCGAAGACGCCCAAGATGTTTTACTGAGTGACGGCTAGCGCGTGCGCAGCGCCAACAGGGCGCTGCTGATGCGCGCGATTTGCGCGTCGGTCAGGCCAGAGCTGGAGGGCAAATACAGCCCGCGCCGGGCGAGGTCGTCGGTGACCGGGTAGTCGCCGGAGACGTCGCAGCCGAATTTTTTCAAGGCCGGCTGGCGATGCATGGACACGAAGAACGAGCGCGTTTCGATGCCCGCGGCCTTGAGGCCTGCCATCACTTCGTCTCGGCTGATCCCGAAATCGTCGCCGATCAAGATGGAGTACATCCAGTAGGAATTGGTCGTCCACGGCAGTTCGGGGGGAATGGTGATGCCGCGCTGACCTGCGAGCAGCGCGTTGTAACGAACCGCGTTCGAACGGCGGCACTCGAGGTAGTGATCCGCGCGCTCCAACTGCGCGAGCCCGATGGCCGCGAGCACGTTGGGCATTCGGTAGTTGAAACCGATGTCCTCGTGCACGTAGCGCCGCGACCCATCCAGCGGGAAGCACAAGTTTTTGTAGTAGCGCAGGCGCTCGATGAAACGCTCGTCGCGGGCGACGACGAGCCCGCCTTCGCCAGTCGTGATCAGCTTATTGGCGAACAAACTGAAGCAACTCATGTCGCCGATGCTGCCGCACAAGCGCCCGTTGTAGCGCGAGCCAATGGCTTCGGCCGCGTCCTCGATGATGAGCAGGCCGTGTTTGTCGGCGATGCGCTGCAGGGCGTCCATGTCACAGCTGTGGCCGTACACGTGCACAGGCATGATGGCCCGCGTTTTCGCGGTGATCTTGGCTTCGATCAGGGCCGGGTCGATGTTCCAATTGCTGGCATCGGCGTCGACGAACACGGGCTTCGCGCCCGTGTAGCAAACCGCGAATGCGGAGGCGATCATCGTGAACGCGGGGATGATCACCTCGTCACGTTCGCCGATGCCCGCGGCAACCAACGCCAAGTGCAGGGCGGTCGTGCCGGAGGTCGTGGTTACGGCGTACGGCACGCCCAGGTATTTGGCGAACTCGCGCTCGAACTCGCCCACGTAGCTGCCGCTGGACGAGATCCAGCCGCCCGAAACGGCTTTGGTGACGTACTCGAGCTCGCGGCCGGCGAGCAACGGTTCACACACCGGAATGAAATCACTCGCGCTCATGCTCCGAATACCACCTTGTCTTTGCTCTTTCCGTCGTACGGCCCAAGCTTGATTTCGACGATCTTGGTGTCTTCTTGGATGTCCAAGGCGTGACCACCGGCCAAGAGCAGCACCATGTCTCCCGTATCGAGGGGGAGTGAAGTGAACTCGCGCTGGTCGTCCGCGCGGTACAGGCGCAAGAGCGCTTTGCCCGCGCCGATCAGCAAGAATTCTTGCACGACCGAGTTGGTCTCGGTCTTCCGCTGCAGGTGATAGTGCGCCTTGATCACTTCCCCGGCCTTGTAGAAATTCATACCGAGCTGAAGCGGGTTCGCCGAATCAGTCAGGAAGTTGTACTTGGCGTCGCTCGTCGCGCGAGCGCGAATGACGAGCGCGTAGGCGAGCCCCTCGTGCTCCACGGTTTCGATTCCGGTGGTGGTCATCTGGCAACGCGCTCATTACCACCGTCTCGGTCGCCGTGCAGAGGCAATCGGCCTTGCCATCGGCGCGCGCCACGGGGCCTGGCGCAATTGACGAACGCCTGCCCCCGTGACAGCTTCCGAGCTCAGAAAAGGCTGAAATGCTCGATCATGTAAGCGTGGGCGCGGGTCGACCCGGGGGTGCGTTTGGCTCGGCGGTACGCCGCGCACGGGCCAGCCTGACTTCACCTCATGCCGCCCTGTTCGGGATCGGCCTAGTGTGGTTCGTTGCGTCCTTCGCGGTGCTACTTTGGACTTGGGGGCTCGATCCGCTCGTGTTTCCGTCCTCGGACGAGGCCGTGGTTCGCTATGCGGCGTCGCTGATAGGCAAGCACCAGGCGCCCTTTTTGGATCTGCCGCTGGCGGACCCGGAGGATTTACTGCACCCACGCAGCTGGATCACGATCGGCAACCGCGCGACGCCCACTTACGCGCCCGTCAGCTTCTACGTATACGGCTGGCTGTTGCGCTTACAGAACGTGGGCCTGGTGCTGATCTCGCTGATGCCCGCCGCCGCCGTCGGCGCGTTCGCGGCCGGCACGGCTCGGCTCTTGCCCCCGGCGCGCCGCTGGTTGGCGCTCGCCGCCCCTGCGCTGGGCTTTCCCGCGTTGTATTGGGTGCTGCGCACTTGGGTCAACGGTTCCCCGCTCTTGATCGGCATTTGCTGGTCCGTGTTCTTTTGGGCGGCTTGGCGCGAAACCCAGCGCATTGGTTGGCTCGCTGCGGCTCTGCTTTGCCTTGGATACTCGAGTGCCGTGCGCCCGGACTACGCCGCATACTTGCTGCTCGTGGCGCTACTGCTGAGTGTGGCTGCGAGCCCCGGTGAGTGGAAGGTGATCGCGGGCATGGTCGTGCTCTCGGGCGTGCTCGCGCTGTCGGCCAACTTGGTCCTGAACAAGATGATCACCGGGCATGCGGGGCGCGCCGCGTACCAGATGGCGATCGATCGCCAGTGGGGGCCCGCGGATCCGAAAGAGCTGCCCGGCCTCGGCCTACTTCGCTCCCTACTGATCCCGATGGGCATTCCGAGCTGGGAAGTGGGCAGCACCGCGTTCAGCAAGTACTGGCTCACGCTTGGTCCGGCCCCCTTGCTCTTGTTCGGGCAGCTCGCGCTCGTGCCGTTGCTCATGCAGGGTTCGGGGCTGCAACGTGGCTTGCGAGCGGGCGCGGTGCTGGTGGTGCTGTTTTTCGCAGTTTCACGCCTGCAAGATCAGGTGTTTGGCGCGCAATTCCCCGACGGCCAGGTGCATCACAGCGTACCGCGCTACCTCAGCCCAGTGTATCTGATCGCGGCCCTGCCGCCGCTGCTGTTCATCGGCCAGTGTCGTCGGCTTGGGATTTTCATCCCCGGCGCCGCGCTGCTCGTCGTGCTCGCCGTCGCTGGCGGCTACGAAATCCTGTTCGGCGGCGTGAGCTCGCAGACTTGGCTGCGTGAGTTCGTGGACAAGAGAGAGGCCGCGCTCGGGCAGCTGTCACGCTCGATTCCCGCCACCGCCACCGTGTACACGACGTCCGAAGACAAGTGGATCTGGTCTCGTTGGCGAACGTGGATGATCGAGGATACCGAAGCGTCAGCCAAGTCGATCGATCGCGCCGTGGAGGCAAAGCTCGAGCTGTTCTTGCTCGAGCCCTCCTACAACTCGAAGGTCAAGCGCTTGGCCGCCGCCTTGCGTCGCCGCCAGATCTCACTCGAGAGGGTCGACGCACGGCGCGGTGTCTACCGCATCGTTCGCGCCGCGGAGAGCGCCGCCGAACCGCCTGCAGCTCCGCGCCCAGCGCCTGACGCCCAAGGAGCCGAGCAGCGTCGCGAGGAATAGCGAGGGCCACCCGCTAGCCCCGCGACCAACCGCCGCGGCGACGCTGCAAGCGCGGCTCTCGGGCGACGAATCCGAAGACCCGTCATCGACAGCGGTCGGAGCTTGCTGCGTCGTCGGTGAATCGATGCACTTCGCCAGTGACACGACGTGGCGCGCGCCCGGGTCCCAGGCCTGGAAGGTGAAACAGGCTCGGTTTGCCTTGGCTTCGTCGTAGAGCTCGAGGTCGATCGTTTGCGGTGCGCTGGGGGCCAGTTGCAACGACGCTCGCACACCCGAGACGCTACCGGTGAAGGGCTCGCTCCCCACGGCGACCGGCTCGCCGGGCGTCAGGTAGAGCGCTCCATGGTAGCCCAGCAACGCGCCCGTACCGCCACTCAGCGCGGGTACGCTGACGTGTGCCATCAGCGCCGAGTGTTGGCCGGACTCACGGCATGGGCCGCCACAGAGAGCATCGCAAATCATCGTCGGAACTTGCTCGGTGCGGAGTGAGATCTCGAGTTCACCCGTCAACGCGAGCGCGGGAGTGAACTCGCTGCCCGTCGTGAAGTCCAAATCGAGGGTGTCGTTCTCGACCGCCCCCGCCGGGGTTGGCTCGTTCGACTCCGCGATGCGTACGCGCAGGTGGTAGCGCTCGTTCGCGAGCAGTGCCGTGAGCGGAGTGATGACCAACGACGACTCGTCGCTACTCCACACGGACCAATCGAGCCGCACTTCGCTCCCCGCCGAGTCGGAAAGAGTAGCGCTCTCGAGCGACAAGGAGCTGGGAGAGATCGGGCTGCCGTCAATCGCGTACGCATTCAGAGCGACGGCTATGGGCGCGTCGCGAGGCACGCCAACGCTAGAGTCGGCCGGGGTGGGCGCACCGAAGCTGAAGTAGCTCGGCCCAACGGAGCCACAGGCGTATGCGGGCAACGGCAGCGTCAAACCGATCAGCCCCGCAACCGGTCCCCAGAACAAGCGAAGAGCGTGCATCGCCCTCGACCAGAGCAAAACCCGTTCCGTTTATATCCCCGTGAATCAGCCCTCGAAATCCCGCATTTGGCACAACCTGGCGCACTCGCTCTACCGGCGCTGTCGCGGTCGAGCGGCGGCTAGCCGAGCGACTTGAGCGCTTCGATCAGCTCCGCGGCATGCGCTTCCGGATCCACGCTCGGGAACACTTTGCTGACTTTGCCCGAGGCATCGATCACGAACGTCACGCGCTTGGCTTTGCCGTTGGACAGCGGAACGCCGAAGGCATTCGCAATCTCGTGGCTGCTGTCGTCGAGCAACTGGAACGGTAGCTCGTACTTGCTGGCGAACGCCTTGTGAGATTCCAGCGAGTCCTCGGAGACTCCAAGGACCACCGCGCGGGCATTCAGCTCGGCGTATTGATCGCGAATGCCCTTGGCTTCGACCGTGCAGCCCGGCGTGTCGTCTTTGGGATAGAAGTAGACGACCAGGGGCTTGCCCTTCAGCGCGCGAAGGTTGACGACTTTGCCGTCTTGCGCGGTCGCCGACACATCGGGCACTTGCGCGCCGACCGCGAGCAACGAGCTCGCGGCGGGGGCGGCCGGGGCGGGTGTCGCCGGCGCTGTCGCGACGGACGCGGCGGGCAATACCGCGGGCGCCGAAGAGGTCGCGGCAGGAGCCTCCCGATTGCAGCCCGCGAGCAGCAACGAGCCGAGCATGGAGATTCGGAGCGCGTTCGAGTTCAAGCTAATCACGGGCTCAAATTAGCACACGCCCGGAGCCGCGTTGCCTCGGCCCAAGTGCGGCGGTTTTGCGTTAGACAAGCTAATTCGCGCGGCTGCGCGTCTCGTCCGCGCGGGGCTCGTAGTGCGAGGGGTGGTAGCCGAATAGCCCCCGCTTGCGGATCACCTCCGCGATCTCGGGCGGGACCATCTCTTGCCACGAAGCATCCCCGGCTTTGATGCGCTTGAGCACATCACGCGAGAAGATATGCAAGATCGAGCGGTCGAAATTGTCGAGCTGCTGAATGCACCCGCGATCGACGAGGTGCCCGAACAACTTCACCAGGTCGGGGGACACTTTGAGATTTTCGACCGTGGTCAGCTCGTTGCTCGCCGCCTCGAGGAGCGGATACACGTACAGCTTGAGGTCGTTTTTGAACAAACGCCCGAACGACTCGAGGATGCCGCCGTCGAGGTGCGCGTAGTACTTCTCGTCGAACAGCTCGAGCAAGCTGCCGGCGCCCATGGCGATGCCAATGCGTTGATTCGTGTAACGGCGCAAGTAGCCGGCAAGCCGGTAATACTCGAAGTAGTCGGAGATGAGCACGATCTTGCCGGTCGCGGCCATCATGTCCGCGCGCGCCAAGAAATCTCGGTAGTCGATCTCACCGCTGGCCATCAGGTTACGCATCGTGATTTCCAAGAGCTGCACCGGTTCGACCTGCGTGCCACTCTCGGTCAGTGATTTCTTGAACGCGTCGTTCGCAGAGTTCAACATGTCCATGTTGACGCGCGTGACGGGCCGAAAACTGCCGCGTTCCACCAACACCGGGTGGCGGTGGAGCACCTCGGATGGCTGCAGAACTTGACCGTGCGCGCCGAACATGGCGGCGCCGGACAAGCCGAGCTGCACGAGCTTCAAGCTCATCACGCGGTTGTCCACGCTGCGAAACTCGATGCCCGAGAACTCGATCATGTCGATCTCGATGCGATCGGTGCTCAGATTGTGAATCAACGATTCGATCAAGCGCTCCGGATCGTGATGCAGGAAGAACGCGCCGTACAGCAGGTTGACGCCCACGATCCCGAGCGCCTCCTGCTGCAGCTGATTTTCCGCATCCAACATGCGCACGTGGATGATGATTTGACTGTCTTGGTCGCGCGGGTGAGCCTGAAACTTGACGCCTATCCAGCCGTGACAGTCGTTGGTTCCGGCGAAGTTGCGCGCCGAAACCGTGTCCGAAAAAGCAAAGAAGGCGGTCGTGTCACCCCGCGCGTCGCGCAGGCGTTGCAAGTTCAGATCGTGCTCGTAGTCGAGCATGCTCTGCAAGCGCTTGCGCGCCACGTAGCGCTCGGTGTGCCCGTAGATGGCGTCACTGACGGCCATGTCATACGCGGAGATGCTCTTGGCGATCGTGCCGGCCGCGCCACCCACGCGGAAGAACCAGCGCACCACCTCTTGACCTGCGCCAATTTCGGCGAACGTACCGTAGCGTCGCGGGTCCAAGTTGATCGCGAGAGCCTTGCGATGCGTATCGAGGAGGCCGTCTTGAACGAGCGAGGTTCGGGATGCCATGTGCGGACATTCTGTCGGCCGGGTATTTCGACAGCGTGTCGAACGGGGCCAACCTGTCCGGATTGTATGTCCGGGCCCCGCGCATGTCAGGCGTGAACCCCTCCGGCTCGGCAAAGGGCTTTGTTTCCGGTCGTCGAGCGTGACGATTCAGCGTCGCGGATGGCAAGCAGGATCCAGCGACGCGGCAATGCCGAAATGGACCCTTCCGGCCGCGGGGACGCCAGCACGAAGGGCTCCTTCCGAGCACCGGCCAACGACTCCGGGCCAAGGGTCCGCGCCACGCCCACGAATCCATCGTGCTCGCCAACGATCTCGCCCAGCACCCCCCCTCGACGATCAGCTCCAGAGGTCGCACGCGCGGGGAGAATTTTCGATGTTCTCGCGTATCGTCTTCGGTAGCATGCGCGGGCGGGTTACCGCGCTTTGGAGGGAATCGACGATGAGATGGGGATCGTTAATGTTGAGCTTGGGCGGCGCGCTAACACTCGTAGCATGCGGTGGGGGCAGCAAAGACGAAGCAAACGGCAGCGTTGACGCCGCCGCGTTCGAAGGCATCTATCGGCTCAGCGCGGCCAGCGAGAACGTCGCTGACTGCGCGGCTCCCGGAGCCTCGAAGCTGGCGTCGCTGCGGGATCAGTTTTTCGTGATCACCGGCTCGGAACTATTCGGCCAAAAATACGTAATGCTGAACTCGTGTAGCAGCGTCAGTGATTGCCAAGCCAAGCGGGCCGCGCAATTGGCCAACCAGCCCTACCAGATCGAGTACACGTTCACCCTCACTAGCTCGAGCAACAGGGAGACGCTGAACGGATTCGAAGCCGGGACCGGCACCGGCCAAGGGACGCAGTGCGTCGGGCGCACGTACGCCGACCACGTACTGACCTTAGCCGCGAATCACAGCGTGCATCTCGAGTCGCGCACCAAGAAGTTGGCCGACCGAGCGCAAAGCGACGGCTTTTGCGAGGTCGAACCGGCCATGTCGAAACAAGAGGCGGCTGGCCAACCGTGCGCCAGCCTGGAGGTGTTCGACGGCAATTTCGTGCAAGCGAATTGACGCCCGCGCGCCGGGAACTGGGGCTGATGGGAGGTGCGACGCAGGATCGCGATCGCCCCCTGCCCCTAGTCGCAAAGGACGCGGACGAGCCGAGACAACTGGGCAGGCAACGCCGCGTCTTTGGCGATCAAATCGAGCGGCTCCTCCGAGAGTACGCGGCGAATGTTGCGACGATGCCCGTGCATGGTCAAAAACAAGCGCGCGGTGTCTTCGCGAAACTCGGGGTTCATCACCATCAATGCGCTGAGCGCTCGACACAGCCGCAAGCGATCCGCGCGCGAGACGGCCGGCCCTTTGCCGAGCGGGTACAGCTCGAGCGCACGCTCGAGCGTTGTCATCGGCAAGCGCTCGACGAAGAAATTGTTTTCCAGAAAAGCGCTCAGCACCAGCCACACCAAGAGCGGTAGGCCCAGGCGGGTGACGAGCTCTCCGACCGCTTTCTTCGCGGGCGTGCGGTGACGGTAGGAGTTGATCGAAAAGAACCACGAGTGCAGCGGTCCCGAGACCGCGCAAGCCGCGAAGTACTCGGCCGTCATCGCGTACGCTTCACCGAGCATGATTTGCACCAGTTTGCTCGGATCGGAGAGCGCCGCGTGGGTGTCCCGCGGCCGCCCGAACAGCTCGTGAAATGCCAGCGCGTGTGCCGATTCGTGCAAGATGTAATTGGGCAGCGGGCGATTCTTGTGCAAGTCGGCGAGGGTGAAGAAACCAGGCCGCGCGCGCTCGAAGGCGGCAAGCGCCGCGTAGTTCGCCCGATACGGCACGCTGCGTGTCTTCAACACCGTATCGAGCGCAACCAGCGGAAAAGCGAAGTAGTTCCCGGGATCCTCGAGCGTGAAGCCGATGCCACGAGCGCGCGCGGCGTCGCGAACGCGCCGAAAGAACGGGTTCTTTTGGTAGAGGAAGCCGTCACCCAGGTTTTGTAGCAGGCGCGCCGAGCCGTGGCTCTTCTGGTGCAGAGCCAGCAACTCGGCGAGCGAAATGTCGGCGCTGCGCGCGGTCATCCGTTGACCCGCGCGCTACGACGGCAATGGTTCACGCACTTCCGGCGTTATCCGGAGAAACCGGCGACCAACGCAGACGCGGCTTACGCGCCGCCCGTGCTTCGTCGAGCCGACCCAGGCGCGTCAGATGGGGCGCGCCCTTGACCAGCTCGGGCGACTCTTCCGCCTCTTTCACGATCGCCTTCACGGCGGCCACGAACGAGTCGATGGTTTGCTTGGTTTCGGTCTCGGTCGGCTCGATCATCAGCGCGCCACGCACGACGAGCGGGAAGTAAACCGTGGGCGAGTGATAGCCGTAGTCGATCAAGCGTTTGGCCAAATCCAACGTCTTGACGCCGGTTTTTGCCTCGAGCGCTTTGTCCGTGAACACCGCCTCGTGCAGCATCGGCGTTTCGTAAGCGAGCGGCAGGGCGTCTTTCAGCAGGGCCGCGATGTAGTTGGCGTTGAGCACCGCCAAGTCACTCACGCTGTGCAGTCCCTGGGCGCCCAGCTCGCGAATGTACGTATAAGCACGCACCATCATCCCGAAATTACCGAGGAAGGAGCGTACGCGACCGATCGTGTGCGGCCGCTCGTGATCGATGATGAAGGTGCCGTCGGCTTGGCGTACGACGGGCGCCGGCTGAAACGGATCCAAGTGACGCTTGAACGCGACCGGACCCGAGCCGGGGCCGCCACCGCCGTGCGGCGTGGTGAAGGTCTTGTGCAGGTTGTACTGCATCACGTCCACGCCCACGTCCCCGGGGCGCGCGCGGCCGAGCACTGCGTTCATGTTGGCGCCGTCGCCATACACTTGACCGCCCTTTTCATGCACCATCCGCGTGAGGTGGGGCATCGCGCTCTCGTACAGGCCAAGAGTGTTCGGATTGGTCATCATCAACCCGGCCACGTCACCCGCCGCGCTTTCCAACGCGCGTGCGAGCGTCTCCGGTTCGACGATGCCCTGCGGACCCGAGGCGAAGGGCACGGCCTCGAAGCCGTTCAAGGTGCAGCTGGCCGCGTTCGTGCCGTGGGCGCTGTCCGGAATGAAGATCTTTCGCGGTGAGCGGCCTTGGCTCTGGTGATAGGCGCGGATCATCATCAGACCCGTGAGTTCACCCTGGGCGCCCGCGGCGGGCTGCAGGCTCACGCCGTCCATACCCACGATTTCGGCCAGCAGCGCCTGCAAGCGAACCATCAGCTCGAGCGCGCCCTGAGCCAGGTGCGGAGGAGTGAGCGGGTGCAAGTTGGCAAACCCGTCCAGCCGCGCCGCCCACTCGTTTACCTTCGGGTTGTGCTTCATGGTGCACGACCCGAGCGGGTAAAATTGCGTGTCGATGCTGAAGTTCCATTGGCTCAAGCGCACGAAGTGACGAATCGCTTCGGGCTCGCTGACCTCGGGCAAACCCGCGGGGGATTTGCGCTCGAGGCCAGGCAGCGCTTGCTTCGGATCGACGGCAGGCACGTCGAGCGCGCCCAGCGACACGCCGCTGCGGCCCGGGGCACCACGCTCGAAAATCGGAGACTCCTTGAATTGGAGTCCCTTGGCCGCATCACCCGGCACGGGTTACTTCTCCTCGGGAGCGTCGCCGTCGGGCTTCTTCTTGGAGCTCTTGTCGCTGCCGTCGTCGTCCCAACCGCCCGCGTTGACCTTGCCCTCGATCTCGTCCGGCTTCACCGAATCGGGATTGGGCTGCATGTTGGTCTGCTTCACCGCTTTCCAGGGGTTGCCGGCGTCACTCTCGCCCAGACCCCACTCACCGGCGATCTGATGGGCTTCGCCCTCTTTGGGGATGCTGTACACGAAGTAGCCCTTGCCGCTGCTGGTCGCCTCGGCGCCAATCTGGCCGATCTTGTGCTGCGTCCACGTGTAGCGGAGCACGTTGCCGTCGACCTCACCTTGCATTTCGCCGTAGGCGTCACCACCGCCGGTGCGCCAAGCGCCCTGCGCGGTCTTGCCGTCGACCAACAAGTGCAAGTAGCCGTACGTACGGTCGTAGTACACGCCCTGCCACTCGCCTTTTTCAGGCAGCTCGCCCGCTTTGATCTGCGCGTGCTTGACGTCCGTGCTGGGGCCGCAGGCCGTGAGCGAAAGCGCGCCCGGGACGACGAGCGCAGTCAACAAGGAGAGTTTGACTAGGTTCCGAAGGAGCATGGCGCGGACCATATCATGGGGGGGGTGAGTGAGAAGGGCGATCGCGACCCGGCAACGCACCTCGCGAGGTGCGCTGTGCCACCCGCGGGCGCGGGCACGCTCACGTCGACGAGGCAGAACGAAGCGTGCGGCCGAGGACTTCACCGAGGGCGGTGGCTTCGGCGTCCGTGCTGGGCCAGAGGGCGCGCACGGCGTTCTTGCGCAGATTCGAGCCATCTGGGTCGGCGAGCAGCGCGCTCAGCCAAATTTCAGCCCCCGCGCGGAAGGCGTAGGCCGCAACCGGCGTTTGGCAGTTGCCCTCCACCGCGCGCATCACGCCGCGCTCGGCTAGGACGGCAATTTTCGTTTCAGGGTGGGATGCGGGGGCGAGCAGCGCACTCACCTCCACGTCGCCCACGCGCTGTTCGACAGCCAAGGCGCCCTGCCCCACCGCGGGCAACGAGCGCTGAGTCGACAGCACCTCGCTGGCCTCGTTCTCGATGCCCAAACGCAGCATGCCCGCGCGCGCCAAAACGATCGCTTCGACCTCACCTGCGCGGCACTTGCGAATGCGCGTGTCGACGTTGCCGCGCAGCACCGAGAACTGCAAATCCGGACGCAGCGCGCTGAGCTGAATGCGCCGGCGCAAGGAAGAAGTACCGATCGTCGCGCCCTGGGGCAGC
>Ga0247740_1000006_pt1 | contig 106094 bp, 108 predicted proteins | sample UWRJL148409B2_FD_180942 | JGI IMG/M metagenome (GOLD analysis project Ga0247740, IMG submission 180942) | Plant litter microbial communities from Arlington Agricultural Research Station in Wisconsin, United States - UWRJ-L148-409B-2 | ecosystem: Environmental > Terrestrial > Plant litter >...
CCCGTGTCATCCGCGGGTCCGTCGAGAAAATAGATCAGCGCCCGCGACGGATCGACCGACTGCGAGACCAGCGGGTTTTCGGCCACGATCTCGCGAAACCGCGCGTCGTCGACGAGAACGACGGGCGCGGAGACCCCGGTGGCCGCCTCGATCGCCTTCTCGAGAGACCCGGCATCGACCGGCCCGTCGGCGTCGAACACGACATTCCCGCTGCGCAACAGCGTGCGCACGCCCGTGTGCCCGAGCGCCTCGAAGCACGCCCGCAGGTCGGCCATCGCGATCGACTTCGCGGTGCCGACATTGATCCCCCTGAGCAGGGCCACATAGCGCGTCACGCCCTCACCCTAGCGACTACCACACGCCGTGTGACCCGGCAAAGCTGTGACAGCCCGCAGGGGCACCGTCTACTGTGAGGGTCGACCCACCACGTCTACAAAGGGGATTGATGACTGTCTGGCCCGGATCTGCTTACCCGCTCGGCGCGACCTATGACGGAAACGGAACGAACTTCGCACTGTTCAGCGAATCCGCTCAGAAGATCGAGCTCTGCCTGTTCGACGACGATGGTAACGAGACGCGGTTCGAGCTCACGGAGGTCGACGCCTTCGTCTGGCACGGGTACCTGCCGCAGGTGCAGCCCGGCCAGCGTTACGGCTACCGCGTGTACGGCGACTACGACCCCAAGAACGGCGACCGCAGCAACCCGAACAAGCTGCTGCTCGACCCGTACGCGAAGTCGACGACCGGTGTCATCGACTGGGACCCGAGCGTCTTCTCGTACAACTTCGGCGACCCGCTGTCGCGCAACGATGACGACTCGGCCAAGCACACGATGCTCGGCGTCGTGATTAACCCGTACTTCGACTGGGCCGGCGACCGCCACCCGCGCACCCCGTACAGCGACACGTTCATCTACGAGGCGCACGTCAAGGGGCTCACCAAGCTGCACCCGGGAATCCCTGAGGACCAGCGCGGCAGCTACGGTGGCGTGGCCCACCCACTGATGATCGAACATTTCCAGAAGCTGGGAGTGACGGCGGTCGAGCTGATGCCGGTGCACCAGTTCATCAACGACTCCGCGCTACAGGAGAAGGGCCTCAACAACTACTGGGGCTACAACACCATCGGCTTCTTCGCGCCGCACTCGGGCTACGCCTCGAACGGCGAGCTCGGCCAGCAGGTGCAGGAGTTCAAGGGCATGGTGCGTTCGCTGCACGACGCGGGCATCGAGGTCATCCTCGACGTGGTCTACAACCACACCGCAGAGGGCAACCACCTCGGCCCGATGCTCTCGATGCGCGGCATCGACGACAAGGCCTACTACCGCCACGTCGACGGCAGCCCCGAGTACTACATGGACTACACAGGCACCGGCAACTCTCTCAACGTCGGCCACCCGCACACGCTGCAGCTCATCATGGACAGCCTGCGCTACTGGGTGACCGAGATGCACGTCGACGGATTCCGTTTCGACCTCGCGTCGACCCTCGCCCGCGAGTTCTACGACGTCGACAAGCTGTCGACCTTCTTCGAGCTCGTGCAGCAGGACCCGATCGTCTCGCAGGTGAAGCTCATCGCCGAGCCGTGGGATGTCGGCCCCGGCGGCTACCAGGTGGGCAACTTCCCACCGCAGTGGACCGAGTGGAACGGCAAGTACCGCGACACCGTGCGCGACTTCTGGAAGGGCGAGCCCTCGACCCTCGGCGAGTTCGCCGAGCGTCTCACCGGTAGCGCCGACCTCTACGAGCAGTCCGGCCGCCGCCCTGTCGCATCCATCAACTTCGTCACCGCGCACGACGGCTTCACGCTCGCCGACCTCGTGTCGTACAACGACAAGCACAACGACGCCAACGGCGAAGACAACAACGACGGCGAATCGCATAACCGCTCGTACAATTTCGGAGTCGAGGGGCCGACGGATGATCCGAAGGTGCTCGAAATGCGTGCCAGGCAGCAGCGCAACTTCCTCACCACGCTGCTGATCTCGCAGGGCGTGCCGATGATGCTGCACGGCGACGAGATCGGACGCACCCAGAACGGCAACAACAACGGCTACGCGCAGGACAACGAGCTGAGCTGGATCCACTGGGACAAGGCCGACGCGCCCCTGATGGAGTTCGTCGCGGCGATCGCCCACCTGCGCAAGGAGCACCCGACGTTCCGCCGCAGCCGCTTCTTCGACGGCCGCCCCGTGCGCCGTGCGCAGGGCGAACCGCTGCCCGACATCGGCTGGTTGGCGCCCGACGGCAACGCCATGGCGCCCGAGGACTGGGACTCCGGCTTCGGCCGCTCGATCGGCGTCTTCCTCAACGGAGGCGGCATCCGCGGCAAGGACATGCGCGGCGAGCCCATCACCGACGTGCACTTCCTCATCCTGCTCAACGCGCACACCGAGGCGGTCGAGTTCACCCTTCCCGAAGACGAGTACGCGTCTGCGTGGGAGATCGTGGTCGATACCGCGGGCGCCGGGGTCTCGACCGACCCACGCCTGGCCGGTGACACGGTGACCGCCCAGGCGGTCTCAGCTCTCATCCTGCGCCAGTCGTCAGGTCCAGAGCCGGAGTCCACCGACAACTCGGTGGCCGCATCGCTCATCGCACTCTCGGGTGCGACGACGCCGATCAACACCCCCGCGCGCCCGGTGGTCGAGTAATGGCCGCCGTGAACGCCCTGCCGGTCTCCACCTACCGCCTGCAGATCACCGCCGATTTCGACCTCTTCGCCGCGGCAGACCTCGTCGACTACCTGAGCGCGCTCGGCGCCGACTGGGTCTACATCTCCCCCGTGCTGCGCTCGACGAAGGGCTCCGACCACGGCTACGACGTGGTCGACAACTCGATCGTCGACCCCGCGCGCGGCGGACCCGAGGGTCTCGCCGCACTGTCGAAGGCCGCGCACGACGCCGGCCTCGGGCTGCTCGTCGACATCGTGCCGAACCACCTCGGTGTCGCCGACGCGACGCAGAACGCCTGGTGGTGGGACGTGCTCGAGAAGGGCCGCGACTCGCGCTACGCCGAGGCGTTCGACATCGACTGGGAGTTCGGCGACGGCAAGCTGCGTGTGCCCGTTCTTGGCGACGGCGACACGGCGCTCGACGACCTCAAGCTGGTCGGCAGCGAGCTGCACTACTTCGACAACAAGTACCCGGTCGCCGCCGGTACCGCCGACGACGGCGCCTCCGCGAAAGAGGTGCACGACCGCCAGCACTACGAACTGATCAACTGGCGCCGCGCCGACTCCGAACTGAACTACCGCCGGTTCTTCGCCGTGAACACCCTCGCCGGTGTGCGCGTCGAGGTGCCGTGGGTGTTCGACGAGTCGCACGCCGAGATCGTGCGCTGGATCACCGAGGGGCTCGCCGACGGCCTGCGCGTCGACCACCCCGACGGCCTCGCCGACCCGGGCGGCTACCTCGACACGCTCGCCAAGGCGACCGGCGGCACCTACGTGCTGGTCGAGAAGATTCTCGAGGGCGACGAGAAGCTGCCCGCGTTCTGGGCGACGGCCGGCACCACCGGCTACGACGCCCTCGCCGACATCGATCGGGTCTTCGTCGACCGTCACGGCCGCAAGAAGCTCGACGCCATCGACACGGCCCTGCGAGAGCGCGCCCAGCCGGTTGAGTGGAAGACGCTCATCCACGGCACGAAGCGCGCGATCGCCGACGGAATCCTGAACTCCGAGGTGGGCCGGCTCACCCGGGAGTACTCCGTCGCCCGCCCCGACTCCGACCTCGTCCTGGTCGCCGACGCGGTCGCCGAACTGCTCGCCTGCTTCCCCGTCTACCGCTCGTACCTGCCCGCCGGGGCCGAGCACCTGCACGAGGCCGCCGAGCTCGCGGGGCGCCACCGTCCGGAACTCTCCGCGACGATCGAAGAACTGCTACCGGTTCTGCTCGACCCCGAGCAGCCGATGGCCGTGCGCTTCCAGCAGACCTCGGGCATGGTGATGGCCAAGGGCGTCGAGGACACCGCGTTCTACCGCTACTCGCGGCTCGGATCGCTCACCGAGGTGGGCGCCGATCCCGAGGAGTTCAGCATCGGGGTCACCGAGTTCCACCAGCGCCAGAGCGACCGCCAGGCCAGCATGCCCGGCTCGATGACGACGTTGTCGACCCACGACACGAAGCGCGGCGAAGACACGCGCGCGCGCATCACCGTGCTCTCCGAGCTGCCGGAGCGCTGGGAGGCCGTGCTCGGCCGCCTGCGCGAGCTGGCGCCGCTCGGCGACGGCCCGCTCGAGAACCTGCTCTGGGAGGCTACGATCGGCGCGTGGCCCGTCAGCGCCGACCGGCTGCACGACTACGCCGAGAAGGCCGCCCGCGAGGCCGGCAACTCGACGACCTGGACGGCCCCCGACGAAGAATTCGAAGCGCGGATGCACCGGGTCGTCGACAGCGCATTCGACGATCCGCAGGTGCGCGGCATCGTCGAAGGGTTTGTGAAGGAGATCGCCGACGCCGGATGGTCGAACTCGCTCGCCGCGAAGCTCGTGCAGCTCACCGCCCCCGGTGTGCCCGACGTCTACCAGGGCAGCGAGCTCTGGGAGACCAGCCTGGTCGACCCCGACAACCGCAGGCCGGTCGACTACGACATCCGCCGCCTGTATCTCGAGGCGGTGGAAGAGGGGGCGCATCCGCCCGTCGACGACACGGGTGCGGCCAAGCTGCTCGTCACCGCGCGCGCGCTGCGACTGCGCCGCGACCGTCCCGAGCTGTTCACCCGGTACGCGCCGCTCGAGGCGCTGGGCGAACAGGCCCGCCACGTCGTCGCGTTCGACCGCGGCGGCGCCGTGACCCTCGCCACACGTATGCCCGTCACCCTCGCGGCCGGCGACGGCTGGGGCGACACCGCCATCATGCTGCCGGGCCACGAACTCGAAGACGTGTTGACCGGCAAGCGCTACGCGGGCGGCAACGTACTGTTCTCGGAGCTGTTCGACAGATACCCGGTCGCGCTGCTCGCCCCGGTGGAGGATGCATCATGACGAACGACCACGACTATCGGGTCTGGGCGCCGCTCGCCTCGCGCGTCGACCTCGACATCGACGGCGCGGTCGTGCCGCTCGAGTCGGCCGGCGGCGGAAACTGGGTCGTGCCCGAGGGCACCGCGGTTGCGAACGCTCCCGGCACCCGCTACGGCTACCGCGTCGACGGCGGCGACCTGCTGCCCGACCCGCGCTCGCGGCGGCAGCCCGACGGCGTGCACGGTGCGAGCGCCGTGTTCGACGCCGACGACTTCGCCTGGACCGACGGCGCCTGGACCGGCCGCCAGCTCGCCGGCGGCGTCATCTACGAGATGCACGTCGGCACCTTCACCCCCGAGGGCACCCTCGACTCGGCGATCGAACGGCTCGACCACCTCGTCGACCTCGGCATCGACTTCGTCGAGGTGCTGCCGGTCAACAGCTTCAACGGCACGCACAACTGGGGCTATGACGGTGTGCTCTGGTACTCGGTGCAGGAGACCTATGGCGGCCCCGCCGCCTACCAGCGTTTCGTCGATGCCTGCCACGCCCGCGGTCTCGCCGTCATCCAGGACGTGGTCTACAACCACCTCGGCCCGAGCGGCAACTACCTGCCGAACTTCGGGCCTTACCTGCACGGCGAGAGCGCGAACACCTGGGGCTCGTCGGTTAATCTCGACGAGGCCGAGGTACGCCGGTACGTGCTCGACAACGCGCTGATGTGGCTCGACGACTTCCACGTCGACGGCCTGCGGCTCGACGCCGTGCACGCGCTCGTCGACACGGCCATCCCGCACATCCTGCAGGAGCTGGCGCAGGAGGCCGACGCGCTGAGCGCCCACGTCAGGCGCCCGCTGACACTCATCGCCGAGAGCGACCTGAACGACGCGTCGCTCGTGGCGCCCCGCGAGGCCAACGGGCTCGGGCTCGCGGCGCAGTGGAGCGACGACTACCACCACGCCCTGCACGTGGCGCTCACCGGCGAGACGAGCGGCTACTACGCCGACTTCGCCTCGCTCGAGTCGCTCGCCAAGGTCACGACGAGCGGGTTCTTCCACGACGGCACGTTCTCGTCGTTCCGGGGGCGCGACCACGGCGCTCCGATCGACCCGGTGACGCCGACCTGGCGCCTCGTCACGTTCTCGCAGGACCACGACCAGATCGGCAACCGCGCCGCGGGCGACCGGCTGACCGCCACGCTCGACTACGGCCAGCTCGCCATCGCCGCGGTGCTCACCGTCTGCTCGCCCTACACGCCCATGCTGTTTATGGGCGAGGAGTTCGGCGCCACGACACCGTGGCAGTTCTTCACGTCTCATCCGGAACCCGAACTGGGCAAGGCCACGGCCGAGGGCCGCATCGCCGAGTTCGAGGCAATGGGCTGGGATCCCGACACGGTTCCCGACCCGCAGGACCCGCAGACCTTCGAGCGGTCGAAGCTCGACTGGTCGACTGTCGGCGAAGGCGACCACGCGCGCCTGCTCGGGCTCTACCGCGAGCTCATCGCGCTGCGTCAGGCGACGCCGGCGCTCACCGATCCCGCGTTCTCACGGGTGCGGGCCGCGTTCGACGACGACCTGCGCTGGTTCCTGGTCGAGCGCGACGACGTGTCGATCGTGGTGAACTTCGGTGCCGACGAGCTGTCACTGCCCGTGCTCGAGGCGACCGTGATTCTGGCGACGGATGACACGGCGAAGCTCACCGGCACCGTGCTGACCCTGCCGGCCCACGCGGCCGTCATCCTGCAGCACTAGGGCCGTCAGACGGCGGCCGCCAGCATGGCCACGACGATCGTGTCGCCCTTGGTCGACTGGCGGCCGACCTCGGTGAAGCCGAGGCGGCCGTGGAACCGCATCGATCCGGGGTTCGGCGGCTCGACGTTCACCTCGCAGGCGACCTCGGAGAGCCCGCGCTCGCGCGCCGCGTCGAAGATCGCCGCGTAGATCGTACGCCCGACCCCGACGTTCTGCGCCTCGTCGGCCACGACGATGCGGTCGACGTAGAAGAAGTCGCTGCTGCGCGCCTCGAACCAGCGGTAGTTCTCGCTCTCGTAGTCGGCGCCCGCCCGGAAGAGCAGCGCGAACCCGAGCACGGTCGAGGGGTCGGTCTCGTCGACGACGGCGACCGTGAGGTCGGTCTCCGCGATGAGCGCGGCCATGCCGTCGTCGTCACTCGGCGACACCGCCGGCACGTTGTGGTTGTTGAGCTCGACGAGACGGGGCAGGTCGGTGGGGAGGAGTTCGCGGATCATCACCCGACCATTTTAGTTGTCGCTAAAAGTTTTTCCGCCGTTCGGGAATAGCTATCAGGTCCATACGCTTGAATGAATCTATGGGCACCGCCGTGCTCGTAAAGTTCGAATCACTGGAGTACACAACATGACCATCGACGTCGCAACCATCCCCGCCGGCACCTGGACCCTCGACCCCACCCACTCCGACATCACCTTCTCGGTGCGTCACCTCGCCATCTCGAAGGTGCGCGGCGCGTTCGAGAAGTTCGACGTCACCGTCGTCACCACCACGAACCCCGCCGAGACCACCGTCACCGCCGCGGTCGACGTCGCCTCGGTCAACACCAACCAGGCCGACCGCGACGGTCACCTGAAGACGAGCGACTTCTTCCTCATCGAAGAGTTCCCCACGATGGACTTCGCCTCCACCGCCGTGCGCCTCGAAGACGACGTCTTCTTCGTCGACGGCAACCTGACCCTGCGCGGCGTCACCAAGGCCGTCACCCTGAAGGGCGAGCTCGGCGGCGTTATGGTCGACGGCTACGGCCAGACCAAGCTCGGCGCCTCGGCCTCGACCAAGATCAACCGCCTCGACTACGGCGTGAACTGGAACGCGGCGCTCGAGGCCGGCGGCCTCACCCTCGGCAACGACGTCACGATCAACTTCGAGATCCAGGTCGTTCTCCAGCCGTAATCCCCCACGGCTCGTCGTCAGATACCCACGCGACACTTGCGCCCTCATTCGAACATGTGTTCGAATGAGGGCGTGACGCATTTAACGAGAAGCACCCACGACGCATGAGGTGGGACGGCCAGGCCATCAACATCGAGCAGCGCGACTCGCTCACCGGGCTCGCGAAGCTCAGCAACGTGGTGCGCAGCGTGCAGACGCCCGAGTTCGCCGGCATCACTTTCCACGAGGTGCTGGCCAAGACGGCGCTCAACCACGTGCCGGGCGCGAGCAACAACATGCCGTTCGCCTGGACGATCAACCCGTACCGCGGCTGCAGCCACTCGTGCGTCTACTGCTTCGCCCGCAACACCCACACCTATCTCGAACTCGACGCCGGCAAAGACTTCGACAACGAGATCATCGTCAAGGTGAACGTCGCCGAAGTGCTCGCGAAAGAGCTGCGCACCAAGCGCGCGGTGATCCCGGCCGTCGCGCTCGGCACGAACACCGACCCGTACCAGCGCGCCGAGGGCCGCTACCGGCTGATGCCGGGCGTCATCGCCGCGCTCGCGCAGAGCGGCACCCCGTTCTCGATCCTGACCAAGGGCACCCTGCTGCGCCGCGACTTGCCACTGCTCGTCGAGGCCAACACGCAGATTCCGGTGTCGCTCGCCATGTCGATCGCGATCTTCGACGACGACCTCCAGCAGGCGGTCGAACCGGGCACCCCCACGGCCAAGGCGCGACTCGCCACCGTGAGCGCCGTGCGCGAGGCCGGTCTCGACTGTGCCGTGTTTATGATGCCAATCCTGCCGCACCTCACCGACACCACCGCCCACCTCGACGAGGCGCTGCGGCAGATCAAAGAATCGGGCGCCACGAGCGTCCTCTACACCGCCCTGCACCTGCGCCTCGGAACGAAGGAGTGGTACATGCAGTGGCTCGAGCTGCATCATCCGCAGCTCGTCGAGAAGTACCGGTTCATGTACTACGGCGTCAACTCCTACGCGCCCAAGGAGTACCGAAAGTGGCTGGCCGACAAGATCCAGCCCCTCATCCGCAAGCACGGCCTCACCCGGGGCATCGAAGACCCGACCACGGGCGGAGTGGCGGCTCCGGCCGTGCGTTCGCGCTTCGACGAGCGCGGAGAACGACGCGCGCTCCCCTCCCTCATCGCCGAAGAGCTGCCGCCCGCCGTGGCCGCGCAGGCCCTTGGCGCCGCTACCCTGTTCTAGCCGACCGGGCGTCGCGGAATGAACCACCCCTCGACCGAGGTTGCACTTCGAGCACGGCGCGACGAACCGCGACCGGCGGCACCGAGGGAGACACACAGTGACCAGCACCGATTTCGACTGGGTCGAGCTTCAGCACCGCGCCCACCAGGAGTTCGCCACCCGAATCGCCGCGGTAGAGAACTGGGACGCCCCCACCCCCGATACCGACTGGACGGTGCGCGATCTCGTCGCCCACGTCGTGCAGGAACAGCAGTGGGTGCCGCACCTGCTCGCCGGTCGATCGCTCGATCAGGCGCGCGCGAGCATCGACTCGCTGCGCGACGACCTCGCCGGCGAGTGGGCGCTCTACTCGCTCGCCGCCACGTCGGCCTGGCAGAGCACGCCGGCCGATGCCCGCGTGCAGCTCTCCTACGACACGGTGACCGTCGATGACTACCTGCGCGAGCAGGTCGCCGACGTCACTATCCACGCCTGGGACCTCGCGCGCGCGATCGGTGCCGACGAGACCCTCGACGACGAACTCGTTCGGGCCGTGTGGACCGTGTTCGAGCCGCAGAAAGAGACGCTTGAGGCGAGCGGGCTGTTCGCTTCGCCGGTGCCCGTCGCCGACGATGCGCCGCTGCAGTCGCGCCTGCTCGCGATCACGGGGCGTGACGACCGCTCGTAGCGCGACTTTCAATCCCTGTTGCGGGATTTCGCGATCTGCCTACGATAATCGGGCATTTTGCTCGCGCGAGGAGGCACAGCAATGACAATGCAATACGATCGGCGCCCGCGTTCCATCGATGTCCGGCTCGACGCTCTCTCCGACACGGAGTGGCGCGTGTGCGACCGCAGCGTGGATGAGAGCGATCACCTGTCTATACTCGGATTTGTGGAGTTGAGGAATGGACAGTTTGAGGTGACGACCATGGACGCTCCCGGCGAACGAATCGTGGTCGCCACGCTCGCGGATGCCCGAGCAACTTTCACCCCCTTGGGGCGAGAGCGTGTTCACAGGGGAAAGTTCGTGGTCTAGTCTTCGTTTAACAGCGCGCACCCTCCTCGAACGACGTCGTTCGAGGAGCTTCCCCCCACCCGAGGGGCAGCACTAACGATGGAAGTAGTTATGGGCAAAATTCTGTACGGCGAGTCCGGTATCGAGGTTGTATTCGACGATCGGGCCATGGCCCATCTCCAGCTCGTCATCGGCGCGAAACTCCGTCGACGCGAGAGCTTCTTCTTCTCCTGGAAAGACGACGCGAGCGTCGGCGACGGCCGCAGCAGCATCTGGCTCGATTCGTCGATTCCGCTGTATTTCCGCTACTCGGGCAGCAAGCCGGTGACGATCAACCGCGAGTGGCTCGACATCCTGACCCTCTCGGCCCACACCGCCCAGGGCCTGCAGTTCACCGGCGAGCCGCACGGCGACACCCCCGCACCCCGGTCGCAGGTCTAGCAACGCTCTCGCATTTCCACAACCGCCTATCCGATTCCCCTGGCCGTTTGTTTGACTGTTGTGCCCCCAATCGGGGGTCACCGCAGACGCATAGGACAACCGATCACCATGGTGCTCATCTCACCGAGCCGTAGGCCCGCCCCCACATCACCGACCGTGAGTGTCGCGATGATCAACGACGACGTGTTCGCCCTGCTCACACCCACCGAGACCCTCGGATTCGTCCACCGGGTCGGCCGAGTCTTCGTCGCGATGCGCGGCGCCGACTACCACCATGCCGTCGAGGTCGGCCAGACCCTGTCGCGCGACCGGGCGATCGAAATCGTTCGCACCACCTAGGTTCAATAGAGTGGTCGGGTGACCACCTATACGCCTCGCCCTTGGCTGGCCAGCTACGCCCCCGGAGTACCGCACGAAATCGAGCTTCCAGAAGGCTCGCTTTTCGATCTCGTCGAGAATTCCATTCACGAGTTCCCCGACAACGTCGCCCTCGAATTCTTCGGAGCGACGACCACCTACCGCGAGCTGGGCGAGCAAATAGCGCGCGCCGCCGAAGGGCTACGTCTGCTCGGCGTGCAGAAGGGCGACCCGGTCGCCCTCGTGCTGCCCAACGCTCCGCAGCACATCGTCGCGTTCTACGCCGTGCTGCGGCTCGGCGCGATCGTCGTCGAGCACAACCCGCTCTACACACCGCGTGAACTGCGCCACCAGTTCGAAGACCACGGCGCGAAGGTCGTCATCGCCTGGAACAAGGTCGTCGAGACGATTCAGGCCTTCCCCTCGGATGTCGCGGTCGACACCATCATCTCGGTGGACATCACCCGCTCGATGCCCCCGCTCACCCGAACCCTCCTGCGACTACCCATCGCGAAGGCCCGTGAGTCGCGCGGCGCGCTGACCACCGCGGTGCGCGGCACGATCCTCTGGAAAGACCTGCTGAAGAGCGCTCCGATCGACGCCGCGATCGTGCGTCCCAGTGCCGACGACGTCGCGCTGCTGCAGTACACCAGCGGCACGACCGGTGCGCCGAAGGGCGCCACCCTCAGCCACCTGAACCTCACGGTCAACGCCGCCCAGTCGCGCGCCTGGGTGCCCACCGTGCCCCGCGGTACCGCCGTGGTCTACGCCGTGCTGCCGATGTTCCACGCCTACGGCCTGACCCTCTGCCTCACCTTCGCCATGAGCATGGGCTCGCGCCTCGTGCTCTTCCCGAAGTTCGATCCCGACCTCGTGCTCGCGGTCGTCAAGAAGCGTCCGGCGACGTTCCTGCCCGCCGTCCCGCCGATCTACGAACGACTGACCAAGGCCGCCGAGGCACAGGGGGTGTCGCTGGCCGGCATCGAGATCTCCATCTCCGGCGCGATGCCGCTGTCGGCCGCCGTCGTCGAGCCGTGGGAGGCCGCCACCGGCGGAACCCTCGTCGAGGGCTACGGGCTGAGCGAGACGTCGCCCGTGCTGATGGCCAACCCCGTCGGCCCCACGCGTCGGGCCGGCACCGTCGGCCTCCCGCTCCCCAACACCGAGGTGCGCGTCGTCGACCCCGAGAACCCGACCGTCGACCGGGCGACCGGCGAATCCGGCGAGCTCATCGTGCGCGGCCCCCAGGTCTTCAGCGGCTACTGGCGCAAGCCGGAGGAGACCGCGGCGGTCTTCGTCGACTCGACCGACGACGGCGCACACTGGTTCCGCACCGGCGACATCGTCTCGATCGACGCCGACGGTTTCGTCAGCATCGTCGACCGCATCAAGGAGCTCATCATCACCGGCGGGTTCAACGTCGCACCGAGCGAGGTCGAAGAGTGCCTGCGATCGTTCAGGGGCATTGCGGATGCCGCCGTCGTCGGTCTTCCCGACGGCCACAGCGGGGAGGCCGTCGTCGCGGCGGTCGTTCTCGAGCCGGGCGCCACCCTCGACGCCGAAGCGGCGCGCGCCTTCGTGCGCGAGCAGCTCACGCCCTACAAGGTTCCGAAGCGTCTCGTCGTCGTCGACGCGCTGCCCAAGTCGCTCATCGGCAAGGTGCTGCGCCGCGAGGTGCGCACCAGCCTGCTCGACGCCGACCAGGGCGCCTGATGCGCGGTACGCCGCGCGAGCGCGCCCGGCGGCTCTGGTTCTGTGCGCTCGGTGCCGCGCTGCTCGCCGTCGCGGTCGCGGTGGTCAGCGGATTCCTGCCCGCCGGGGCGTTCGTGCTGTCGATCGTGGCAGCGGCGCTGTTCGTCGTGGCCATCCTGCTGGGCGCCATCGCCGCGAGCCTGACGACCCGCACGACCGAACTGGTCTGGATCGTCGCGGGCATCCTGATCTTCTGGGTGGCGAACAGCGCGCTCTACCTGCACCTCGTCGTCGAGGCGAACACGCTCGTCGGCACCGTGCCGCCGCAGGAGGCCATCGACCTTCTCGGCACCCTGTTCGCCGCCGGCGTCACCGCGCTCATCGCCGCCGGGGTGCTCGCGGTCGTCGGCTGGGTGCTACGCCCGGGACGCTGGCTCGCGTCGCACGGGCCGAGCGGGCAGTCCTAGCCGGTCGGAGCCGGCCCGTCGGGCCAAAGGTCAGGCCGTGGGAACCGGGAAGACGAGCAGCGTGCTCGACGCCGTCGCCACAGTGCGGCCCTGCCCGTCGAGCACGACCGCCTCGGCGAAGGCGACGCGCGATCCCGGCTTGGTGACGGTGCCGACAACGGTCAGCGGTCCGGTCGTCGCGCTCACCGCGCGCAGGTAGCTCACCTTGATCTCGAGCGACGTGTAGCCGGTTCCGGCGGGCAGTGTGGTCTGCACGGCACAGCCGGCCGCCGAGTCGAGAGCGGTGCAGACGAATCCGCCGTGCACCGAGCCGATCGGGTTGTAGTGCGACTCGTCGGGCTGGCACGAGAACGTCGCCGTGCCGGGCCCGACCGACTCGAGGGTCATGTTCATCAGGGTCACGATCGGCGGCGGAGGGATCTCGCCGTCGATCATGGCCTGCAGGTAGTCGATGCCGGGCATCGTGGTCGCCCGTGTCGCCCCGATCATCGGGTCTTCCCACTCGATGGTGCGGCTGCGGACGACGTCGTTGTCTGGGGTCATCACCCCAGTGTGCTGCTAGGCGGGTTCCGTCACAAAGTCGATGAGTTGTTCGACGCGTCCGAGCAGCGCGGGCTCGAGATCGTTGTAGGTATTCACCTGACCGAGGATGCGCTGCCAGGCGCGCGCGATGTCGGCCTGCTCCTCGTGTGGCCAGCCGAGGGCCTCGCAGATGCCGTGTTTCCACTCGATGCCGCGCGGGATGACCGGCCACTCGCGCAGCCCGAGACGCGCCGGCTTCACCGATTGCCAGATGTCGATGTACGGGTGTCCGACCACGAGCACGTGCTGGCCGTGCTTCGATCGCGCCACAGCCTCCGCGATGCGGCTCTCCTTCGAGTTCGGCACGAGATGATCGACCAGCACGCCCAGCTTGCGCGACCTCGACGGTCCGAACTCGGCGACGAGGTTCACGAGGTCGTCGACGCCCTCGAGGTATTCCACGACCACGCCCTCCACCCGGAGGTCGTGACCCCAGACCTTCTCGACGAGTTCTGCGTCGTGACGGCCCTCGACGTAGATGCGGCTCGGGAGGGCGACGCGAGCCGCGACATCCGCGACCCTGATCGATCCTGAAGCGCTGCGCGCCTGGCCCGCCGCCTTCTTCGCGGGCGGACCGAGCGTCACGCGCGCGCCGTCGACGAGAAAGCCGGCGCCCAGCGGGAAGGCGCGGATCTTTCCGTGGCGGTCTTCGAGTTCGACGCTCGAGCTCTCGATGCGCACGACGGCTCCGACGAAGCCGGTCGCGGCGTGCTCGAGAACGAGGTCGCGCTCGGCGGCGACCAGCGGTGCGGCGCTCAGCACCGGACGCTTGGTAAAACCGGCGAGCGGGTCGGAGCCGTAGCGGTCGAACGTCACTGGTCTAGGCCTCTGAGAACGAGGGCTCTTCGACGTAGGGCGGCGCGAGATGCAGGTACTTCTCGTGTACCTGGGCACTGGTGTGGCCGGTCGTTCCGTCGATGTGCATCTGCGGCGAGTCGAACTGCACGGTCCACAGACGCGAGGGCCCACCCGAGTTCGTCACGCGCTGGATGGCGGCACCGCCGGTTCCGACGATGATCCCGCTGGGCTCCTCGGGCCACGGCGAGGGGTCGTCGGTCGACACCGCCTCGACGTAGACCTGGGCGCCGATACCGAAGTCGAAGGTTTCCACCGCTGAAGTCATGTATCCATCTTCGCTCACGCTCGGCTAGGTGCCGACCTGACGTGCCGCTCTCACCCGAGACCGCTGTCGCAGCCGCGCGGCGGCCGGCCAGGTGACCAGCAACGCGAGCAGCACGCCGAGCAGGGTGCCCAGGCCGTTCGAGACGAGGTCGCGGGGGTCGGATACGCGGTCGGACAGCCAGATGCCCTGGGCCAGCTCGATCCAGCACGAGGCCAGGACGCCCGCGAAGATGCCGGCCCACCAGAGACGGCGGCCGAGCAGCAGCACGACGAAGACGCCCATCGGCACGAACAACACGACGTTCGCCACGAATTCGACCCGGTCGTAGGTGAGGAACTCGGTGCTCGCGTCCGACTGGAGGGTCTGCACGATGCGGTGCAGCAGCGAGAAGGTGCGTTCGCTGGCGTCCGACGGGGTGAGGGTCAGCCAGGCCAGTGCACCGAGGTACGCCAAAGTCACGACGCTGAGAATCGGGTGACGGCGAAGCACGGTTCGATCATCTCAGCCCGTCCTCCGTGGTAAATGGGAGAACCATGCACGCGACGTGTGAACGCGGCGCGGGTGCGGCACGATGGAGTGATGGACACCCCACAGATCGAACACACGCCGGATCGCCAGCAGTACTCCCTTCTCCTCGACGGCACCGAGATCGGCTACGCCAAGTACCGCGACACCGAGACGCAGCGCGTCTTCACCCACACCGTGGTCGAGCCGGAGTTCGGAGGCCGCGGCTACGCGACCAGCCTGATCGACTTCGCCGTCGCCGACGCCCTCGCGTCGGACAAGCGCATCGTCGGCGAGTGCTCGATGGTCGCGCGCTGGCTCACTAAGCACCCCGAGCTCGCCGACAACGTCGACGCGCACTAGGGTTCAGCGGGCCTCGACCGTCAAGAACCCGGTGACGACGAGTTCGCGCACGCTCGGCAGCACCTCGGCGAGCAGTTCGCCCTCGTCGACCTCGAGCAGCTGGGCGACCGCCGAACAGATGGCACCGAGCGCGAGCTCGCCGTCGCACACCCCCACTACGGCGGCCACCGCCGTGCCGAGCGGGAACGTGCGACCGAAGCCGGCGCCCTGACGCAGGTCCATCACGGTGGGGTCTTCGTCGCCCGGCCAGTAGTGGCGCTCCTCGGTGACGTCGCCGGCGACGACGAGGGCCGTGGCCGCGAGGTCGGCGTCCGAGAGCGCCGCCTGCGCGTCGTGGGCGGCGAGGGTTGCGGCGACGTGCACACCGAGCCCCGCCGCGTTGTTGCCGAGCCCGCCGTACAACCGCTCGAGACGGCGCAGCGTCGGCGCGCCCGCCACGGGGCGCCGCAGGGTGACGTAGCCGAAACCGATGCGGGTCACGCCGCGGGCCGCGAAGTCGTCGAGCCAGGCCCCGTATAGCGCGTCGAACTCGTCGGTGCGCGGCAGGATCCCGCCGTCGCGGATCCAGGTCTCGGCGTAGAGCGCCGCGTCCTGCACCTCGCGCTCGACGATCCAGGCGTCGAGGCCCGTACCGTCGAGCCAGCCGGCGACGCGGTCGAACGCGTCGTCGCCGTCGCGGTACTCCCAGTTGCCGAGAAGCTGCGCGACGCCGCCGGGCGCGAGATGGTGCGCCGCGTCGGAGATGACGGATGCGACGAGCGCATCCCCCACGAGGCCGCCGTCGCGGTATTCGTATGACGGAACGCCGTCCCCGCGCGGGGTGATCACAAAGGGCGGGTTCGAGACGATCCGGTCGAACGTCTCCCCCGCGACCGGTTCGTACAGGCTGCCCGCCCGGAACTCGATCGAGGTGACCCCGTTCAACGCCGCGTTGAACCGGGCGAGTTCGAGCGCACGCTGGGAGATGTCGGTGGCGACGACGTGCTTGGCGTGCCGGGCGGCGTGCAGCGCCTGGATGCCGCAGCCGGTACCGAGGTCGAGCACGCGGTCGACCCTGTCGCCGACCATCAGGCCGGCCAGGGTCGACGAGGCTCCCCCGACACCGAGCACGTGGTTCTCGGGGATGGCCCGGCGCAGCGCGGCTTCGCCGAGGTCTGACGCGATCCACCAGCTGCCGGGGCCGAGGGCGTCGACGAAGGCGTGCGGGCGCAGGTCGAGCAGCGGCACGGCCGAGTCGCCATCGAGGCGCACCAGACCGAGCTCGACGGCGTCGTCGAGGCCCAGCGACGGCAGCGCGGCGTCGAGCCGCGCGCGATCGACGGGGAGCCCGAGCACGAACAGGGTGGCGAGAGCGCCGACATCCCCGGTCGTGCCCACCGCGCGCCGCGCCGGGTCGCGCTGTCCGCGGCGGAGCGCGGAAGCGGCATCCGGCCCCCACAGCGCATCGACGGTCTCGGCGGTGTACTGGGCGGCGAAGAGGTCGTCGCGCAGGCGGGCGATCAGGGCGGAAGTCACCGAGCAATTCAACCTCATCGGCACGGACGCCAGTAACCGACGCGCAATTCTCTTCCCGCCAACGCGCCCGGTCAAGCCCCGCAGAACACCGGAACGGGCGACCCTACCCTTGGTGCTGTGCGGGCGTTACCTAGGTGCCCGCGTCACGGAGGGGTTACCGCAATGCGGCGCGTCTACTATTCCAGCGGCTCGATGCTCACGGGTGACACCATCGCCCACGCTGTCCTCGAGTATGCGGAAGCGCTCGCGAAAGACGGCCGGGCCGACATCGTCGAGATCCCGGTTGTCCTCGCCTCGGGCAGCGTCGGCACCGCTACGCTGCTCATCGGCCCGTCGAGCCAGCTGGCGAGTGTCACGGAGGAGTCGAACCTGCTGGCGCCCCTCGACGAGTCGCTCGTCGACGACCTGCGCGACCGCACGAAACGGCTTGGCAGTCCGCGACCGGGCACGCAGCAGCCGCAGTACGCCGACCTGCTATCGACGCACGAGGACTACGAGTAGTGCGGCACCGCGCTGGCGAGAGCAGTGCCAGAGAGTACTCAGGCCTCGGGCTCTTCGACGATGCGTAGGCCGCCGGGGCTGTTCGCGCTCACCGTGAGCGCTTCGAGCCAGAGACGGTTCACCGCGGGCGGCTGCGAGGTGGGGTACTTGAAGTAGAGCGGGATCGAACGGTGCATCCAGATGCAGCTGCGGCCGTCGCCGACACCGGGCGCGTCTTTCCACGAGAACAGGAAACCCTCGTCACGGCGCAGCTTCGCGACGATGACGGCCTGAAGGTGTGCCAGCACACGATCGTCGAATTCGATCTCGAGATTTGAGTTGCCGTAAACCAGCGTTCCCACGAGGCCCCCGCTTCCTTGCTTTTGTTTCAACACGCAGGCGCGCAGAACCCTGCAACGCCTGGCCCGACATTACGCCGATAAAAGTACGTGCTCTCATTTTACGCCTCTGGTCTCGTTTTTTGGCGAACCGACCGATAGGGTGCCGGTCGCCTCGCACGGTGCCATCGATGTGTACGCTGTGCACATGACCCTCCGTGAGACCTACCGGCACGGCGACCTGCGCCAGGCCCTGCTGTCCGCCGGCCTCGACCTGGCACGCGAAGGCGGCCCGTCGGCCGTCGTGCTGCGCGAGGCGACCCGCCGCGTCGGCGTCTCACCGAACGCCGCCTACCGGCACTTCGCCGACCACCGCGCCCTGCTCGCCGCCGTCTCGGCGAGCGCCCAGGGAATGGTCGCCGATTCGATGCTGGCCGAGGTCGACGAGAAGGGTACGGATGACGCGGCCGCCGACGCACGCCGCCGGTTGCGTGCCGTCGGAACCGGGTACCTGCGCTTCGCGCGCGAGCAGCCCGGGCTGTTCCGTACCGCCTTCTCGGTGCCCGACGACCTGGCCAATTCGGGATCGCCGGCGAAGGCGGGCGCGGCCGGACTCACCCCGTTCCAGATTCTCAGCGGAACCCTCGACGACCTGGAGAGCACGGGAGAGCTGCCGCACGACCGCCGGGCCGACGCCGAACTGCACGCCTGGTCGGCGGTGCACGGACTCGGCATGCTCATCATCGACGGGCCGCTGCGTGGGCTCACCCCCGCCATGATGGACGGCGCCGCCGTGCGGCTGCTCGACATGGTCGACCGCGGCATCTAGCGCCGAGCCGCGCGGGGGTACGCTGAAACCACCGACTACGCCCGAGGAGATCGTGAAGCCGCTCAGCGAAACCGACATCCGTGCCAGCTTCGTCAACGCCACGCGAGGCGAGATCGAACGCGTCCCGCTTCCCGGCCTGCATGAGGTTCTCTGGGACAGTCGCGAGTACCTCGGCTGGCGCGACCCGCAGTCGCGACTGCGCGGCTATCTCGTGCACTGGTCGGGCGACACCCCCGTGGGCATTGTGCTGCGCGCGTCCGAGGTCGGGCTGACGCACGGAATCTCGGCGATGTGCGCGCTCTGTCGCACCGCTCAGCCGTCGCACCAGGTGACCATGTTCTCCGCACCGCGGGCCGGCGAGGCCGGCCGAAACGGCAACACCGTCGGAACGTACATCTGCGACGATCTGGCCTGCTCGCTCATCATCCGCATCGCCCCGGCGGCCCAGCCGATGCACCCCGATCCGGCCGAGGTCATCGCGGGCCGCGCCGAGGGCCTGCTCAGCCGGGTGCGGGCGTTCACCGCCGACATCATGCGCACGGCCTGACCGTGGCCACCCGGCTGCTGCTGCTCGCCGACACCCACCTGCCCAAGCGGGCCAAGGCCCTCTCGCCCGACGTGTGGGCGGCCGTCGAGGGCGCCGACCTCGTGGTCCACGCCGGCGACTGGGTCGACGTCGCACTGCTCGACGAGCTACAGGGCAGGGCTGCACGACTGCTCGGCGTGTGGGGCAACAACGATGGTGACCGACTGCGCGCCCGCCTGCCGGAGGTCGCCCGCGAGACCGTCGACGGCATCCGCATCGCCGTCGTGCACGAGACCGGGCCGTCCACCGGGCGCGAGGCACGCTGCGACGCCGCCTACCCCGACACCGATCTTCTGGTCTTCGGGCACAGCCACATCCCGTGGGATTCGGTTACCCCGAACGGCCTACGCCTGCTCAACCCCGGCTCGCCCACCGACCGGCGCCGCCAGCCCGTCTGCACCATGATGACGGCGGTCGCCGACGCGGGCAGACTGCGCGACGTGACCACGATCCCCGTCGAGCGCTAGGGGTTGTCGACCGCGGTGCCCGGTGGCACCGTGGGCGTATGACTGACAACACCGATCTCGAGACCATCCGCACGATCATCGACGCGGCGAAAGTGGCCGTTCTCACCACGACGAGCGCCCAGGGCGAACTGCACAGCCGACCGCTCGCCGTGCTGGCCGACAAGTTCGAGGGCTCGCTCTGGTTCTTCACGGCCGACCCCAGCCCGAAGTCCGAGGACATCGCGCTGAACCCGCAGGTCAACGTGGCCTACGCCGACGACAAGGGCTACTTGTCGATCGCCGGAACCGCGTCGATCGAACGCAACCAGACCCGCATCGACCAGCTGTGGACGCCGATGGCCGAGGCCTGGTTCGAGAACGGCAAAGACGACCCGTCGGTGGCGCTGCTGCGGGTCGACGCCCGCAGCGCCGAGTACTGGTCGACCGACAAGCCCGGCATCGTGCGGGCATTCGAGATCGCCAAGGCCATCGTCACGAAGACCGCGCCCGACGTGGGCGAGAACCGCACCGTCGCGCTCTAGTTCTGGAGGAACCATGCCGCTCACCTTCCGCCCCGGCCAGCCGCGCTGGATGGACCTGCTCAGCCGCGACCCCGACCGCGCCGTCGACTTCTACACCCGCCTGTTCGACTGGGAGGCCGAGACGGCGCCGCCGGAGTTCGGCGGCTACGTCACGTTCTCGAGCGGTGGCAAAGCGGTGGGCGGCCTGATGCTGAACCCTGCCGACTCGGGCGTCGACGACTGCTGGACGGTCTACCTCGAGGTCGCCGACGCCGCGGCGACCGGCGAGGCGGCCGGCGCGAACGGCGGCCAGCAGCTCGAGCTCGAGCAGCTCGCCGACATGGGCGTCTGGCTCGTGCTGACCGACGCGACCGGCGCCCGTGTCGGCGGCTGGCAGAACTTCAGCCACACCGGTTTCGAGGTGATCGAGGGTGCCGGCGCGCCGGTGTGGGCCGAGCTGCATGCCCGCGACTATGACAGGGCCGTGGCGTTCTACGAGACGGTGTTCCGTTGGAAGACCGCGGTGCTGAGCGACGACGACGAGATGCGGTACACGACGCTCGGTGAAGGCGCCGACGCGCTCGCCGGCATCTGGGACGCCGCCGACGACCTTGCCGAGATCGAGCCGTCGTTCTGGGACGTCTACTTCGGCGTCGCGAACGCCAACGAGTCGGCCGTTCGCGTCACCGAACTCGGCGGGATTATGCTCGAACGCGTGACCGATTCCCCCTACGGCAGGCAGGCCCACGCCGTCGATCCGACCGGCGCCAAGTTCGCCATCCTTCAGGTCGACTAGTGGCGACGTTCCACTCCGAACTGCTGCTGCAGGGCAAGTCGGCCACGGGCTTCGCAGTTCCCGACGAGGTCGTCGAGGGTTTCGGCGCGGGCAAGCGCGTGGCCGTCGTCGTCACGATCGGCGACTACAGCTACCGCAGCACCGTGGGCCCGTACCGCGGAGCGAACATGGTGCCGGTGAGCTCGGAGAACCGCACCGCCGCGGGCATCGCGGCGGGAGACATCGTCGAGGTCACCCTCGAGCGCGACGACCAGCCGCGCGAGGTCGAGATCCCGGCAGACCTCGCCGCCGCCCTCGACACGGATGCCGCCTACCGCGGCGCGTTCACCGCGCTCTCGTTCAGCAACCAGCGCGCCCACGTCCTCTCGGTCGACGGGGCGAAGACGGCGGAGACCCGCGAGCGGCGCATCGCGAAGGTGCTGGCGAGCCTGACGCCATAGCCGCCCCGCACTGCGCTAGTCGCGCTCGCCCAACTGCTCTTCGAGCCGGGTGATGGCGCGCAGCTCGGTCGCCGCCGACATCCAGCTCGCCAGCGCGACTGCCAGCGCGCCGACAACCCCCGCCCAACCGATCCAGTCGGGCAGCAGCGAGCCGGCGATGGCGAGCCCGCCCAGCACGACGAAGGCGCCGAAGACGGCGGGCACCAGCCAGTAGCTCTGCGCTGTCCGGCGCCGCCGCGCGGCCAGGATCGCGATCCACTCGTCGTCGATGAAGTCGGGCAGGATGCGCGAGGTGATCGCCGCTTGAACCGACAGGCGCGACTGCACGTTCATGACCGGCTCCCTGGCGAGCATCGGGGGCTCGGCACCTCAAGCTAGCGGGGCGCGCTCCGCCCGTTCGCGGGGTAGAAACCGCAGGCCAGACCCGGTATACGGCGGTGGAGAATACTTCATCGGCGGCATACTGCCGTTCAGAGACCCCGCGAAGAGCAATTCACCGCCGATGAGGGGCCGGATGCCACGCGCGCGACGGGTGTGTGCACGGGGTCGCCCGGCAGCGGTGCCGGCGCGGGAGCCCGCGTCTCGCCTCCCCCACGCGGCGGAGGGCGCCGCCGATTTGCGAGGTGCGCACCTTCAGGCCGCCCGGGAAGGTGCGCAACCCGCAAACGGACGCGCGGCGGCTACCCCGCGAGCACCGACAGCACGTTGCCGGCCGGGTCGCGGAACCAGGCGATGTCGGGCCCGTTGCCCTTCATCACTCCGCGGTCGTCGGCGGGGATCGACGAACCGTAGATGTTCGTCTCCACTCCGCGCGCGTTCAGGTCGTCGACGGCCGCGTCGACGTCGTCGACCTCGAAGTTGAGGATCGTGAACGACGCCGGCTCGTGGTCGGGCTTGACGTAGGCGAGCACGACCCCGCCGCTGTCGAGGTGCAGATTGAGGAAGCCCATGTCGTTCTCGGTGACCTTCAGTCCGAGGGTCTCGCCGTAGAACTTCTTCGCGGCTGCGGCGTCGTTGATCGAGAAGCCGCTGAAGGCTCCGCTGGGTGTGAACATCGGTGTTCCCTATTCTCTCATCGGGGCAATGTGGTCAGTGTCCACATTGCCCCGGCGCGACGGATTAGTCCACCCCGTTGCCGGATCAGCGAGGCGCGAGGCGGCGGCGCAGCACCTGCCGTTCGACGAGGGTCCACGTCGTTGTCACGGTCAGGTAGATCGTGGCGGCGAGAGGCACGAGCGCCGCGAACAGCACCGTGATGAACGGCAGCCAGCTGAGCGCGGCGTTCACGCGGGCCATGGCGGGAGCCGCGTCATCCGCGGGCTTGTTGAAAGCGAGCGCCACCCTTCGCTGCGCGAAGGCGACCGCCGCGATCACCAGCAGCAGCCCGGCGTAGACCAGCAGGTCGAGCGAGAAGACGCCGGTCGTGACCAGGTGCGCGAGCGACGTTCCGAGCGGCACCCCGAAGAGCTGCTCGGTGAGCAGATCGTTGGCGTGCCCGTTCACAGAGCCGAGGATGAACAGCCCGTAGACGATCGACAGCACGGGCGCCTGCGCGAGCGTGGGCAGCATGCCGGCGAGCGGGCTCGCCTTCTCGCTCGTGTACAGCTCCATGGTCTTCTTCTGCAGCATCTCGGGGTTCTTCTTGTACTTCTTCTGGATCTCCTGCAGCCGAGGCGCGATGCGACGGCGAGTGAATTCGGCGCGCACTTGCGAGCGGCCGACCGGGATGAGCAGCAGCCGCAGCAGCAGCGTGATGAGCACGATGGCGACGGCGGCGCTGGCGGTTCCGGCGATGGGGTCGATCAGGTGTTGCAGGCCGGTGACGACCGAGTAGGCCGCGTCGAGCACGGCGGCGATGGGGCCAAAGGTATAGATGTCCACGGAAAGGGAGTCCTCGCGTCAGAAGTGAATGGGGGCCGTGTGGCCGCGCATCCGCCCTGTTGGCGAAGGACTACGCGACCGCGGGGGCCCGCGAGGGTGCTCTGGTGCGTGGACGTCCTGCAGTGTCCGGATGCTGCGGCTCGGGCATTCCGACGAGGGACTGCCGGTGCTGCCGGGCGCGTTCGCCCACACCGAGGTCGTGCGTGCGGATCACGATGGCCGCATACCGTGCGACGAGCACTGCGGATACGGCGATCGCGGCGAGACCGGCGAAGACGAGCGTCGAGGGCTCCCCCTGCGCGATGGCCATCGCGAGGAACGACACGGTCATCACCATGACGAGTCGTTCGATCAGGAAGCGCACACGCCAAGGGTACTTCCATGTGGGCGGTGCGACACTGGGAAGATGACTATTTCTGAAGAGCAGACCCCCCGCGTCGCTATCGTCGGCGGAAGCGGCAAGGTCGCGAAGCACCTGATCACGCAGCTGCACGAGCGCGGCGACGAGGTGGTCGCGATCTTCCGCAACCCCGACCGCTACGACGAACTGGCCGAGCTCGGCGCCATCCCCGTGGTGCTCGACATCGAGTCGGCGAGCGTGTCCGAGCTCGCCTCCGCGCTGGCCGGCTGCGACGCCGTCGTGTTCTCGGCCGGTGCCGGCGGCGGCGACGCTGCACGCACCCGCGCCGTCGACTACGACGGAGCCGTCACCGCCATCCAGGCCGCGTCGCTCGCGCACGTTCCCCGATTCGTGATGGTCTCGGCCATCGGCGCCGGCGGACCGCTGCCCGCCGAGCCCGGCGACGACATGTACCCGTACTACCTGGCCAAGCACGACGCCGACCTCGCCGTCGAGGCCTCGACCCTCGAGTACACGATCGTGCGCCCCGGCGGACTGACGGATGACGCGGCCACCGGTCTCGTCACGCTCGGCGACACCGTCGAGCGCGGTTCGATCCCCCGCGAGGAGGTCGCGGCGTTCATCACCGCCGCCCTGTACGACCCGCGCACGATCGGCCACGCCTGGGAACTCGTTGAGGGAGAGACCTCGATCACCGACGCGATCGACGCGGCGGTCTAGCCCTAGATCGGTGTCGGTGGCCCGCAGTATTTTGGGTGCCACCGACATCGCGAAGGAGCGAATCATGGACTGGAAGATCGAGCTGCTTTCCGTTCCCGTCACCGACATCGACAGGTCTAAAGATTTCTACGTGAGACTCGGCTTCACCGCCGACCACGACACCCGGGTCGACGAGACCATGCGGTTCGTGCAACTCACACCGCCCGGCTCCGCCTGTTCGATCGTGCTCGACAAAGACCTCGGCGGCAGCATGGAGCCCGGATCGCTCGAGGGCATCCAGTGCGTGGTCGCCAGTGCGGATGCCGCGTTGCAACAGTTGAGAGATGCGGGCGTAGAGGCGCGGGGAGTCGAAGACTACCCGTGGGGCCGCTTCGTCTTCTTCGCCGACCCCGACGGCAACGGCTGGGCGCTGCAGGAGCTGCCCGATTGGTCGGGCGCCCAGCAACCCAGCTAGCGCTACTCGTCGTCGAACGGCCAGATCGGCCTGATCTGAATCTGCCCCGCCCGCGACATCGGGTGCGCGGCGGCGATCTCGACGGCCTCCTCAAGGCTGTCGCACTCGATCACGTCGAAGCCTGCGATCCAGTCGCGGCCCTCGTGCAGTGCTCCGGCCGTGGTGACCACTTCGTCGCCGCGCACCTTCACCACCGTCGCTTCCGACCCCGGCCGGGTGCGGTTGCCGTACAGGTGCGCGCCGCGGGATTCGAGGTCGTCGACCCAGTTCTCCGCGTCGAGGTCGACGCCGGTCTCGCCGTCGGGCGCATCCGCTATCAAGAACAGAAACTCCATAGTGATCTCCTTCGATCGCCCCATGTTCGCAGCGCACGGATTGCGAGGGCAAGGGCTGGCACCCAGCCGGTCGGCGCACACTGGGGTCATGCGCAGAAATATCACCCCCGTCGTGCCCGGTCCCGGCCAGGAATCGGTGTGGGACTACCCACGGCCGCCCCGCGTCGAGAAGAGTGCGGAGCGGGTGGTCGTCACCCTCGGCGGGGTGACGATCGCCGACACCACCGACACGGTGCGGGTACTGGAGACGAGTCATCCGCCCGTCTACTACCTGCCGCGATCGGCCTTCGCTCCCGGCTCGCTCGAACCGGCCCCCGGCACGAGCTTCTGCGAGTTCAAGGGGTTCGCCGCCTATCTGACCGTGCGCGGCGGTGGGGCCGTCGCCGAGGGTGCCGGCTGGTTCTATCCCGAGCCGACCCCCGGCTTCGAGGTGCTCGCCGACCGCATCGCCGTCTACCCGAGCGTGATGGACGACATCGAGGTCGACGGCGAGCGGGTGCGCGCCCAGGCGGGCGACTACTACGGCGGCTGGATCACCGATCGCGTCGTCGGGCCGTTCAAGGGCGAGCCCGGCACGATGGGCTGGTAGCCGCTCGGTAGTCTGAACGGGTGAGCCAGAACCCCGTAGCGCGCCGTATTCTCATCGGCGTCGTCGCCTTCGTTGTCGTGCTCGTGGTCGCCGTCGTCGGTGTGCTGGTCTGGGCGAACATCGTGATGCAGGGCGACCGCGCCCGAGCGATCGAGGTCTGGACGAACGACGCCGTCGCTGTGACCAGCACCGAGCACTCGGTGGTGATGGCGCCGACGGGGGTCGCATCCGGCACCGGCCTGGTCTTCATCCCCGGGGCGAAGGTCGACCCGTACGCCTACATGTACAAGCTCTCCGAGATCGTGGAGAGCACCGGGGCGACGATCGTGATCACCAAGCCGACATTGAACCTGGCGTTCTTCGACCAGCGTCCGCTCGCGACCTTCACCGCCGACGCCCCTGGCGTCGACCGCTGGTTCGTGGGTGGGCACTCGCTCGGCGGCGTGCGCGCGTGCATGCTCGCCGACGACCCCGCCGTGAGCGGGCTCGTGCTGTTCGGCAGCTACTGCGCGAACGACCTCACCGAGTCGGGGCTCGAGGTTCTGAGCATCGCCGGCAGCCGCGACGGCCTGAGCACTCCGGAGAAGATCGCGGATGCGCGAGGAGAGTTGCCGGATGACGCGGTCTTCGTCGAGATCGAGGGCCTCAACCACGCCGGATTCGGCGACTACGGGGTGCAGCCGGGCGACAACCCGGCGACCATCCCGACCGAGCAGCAGCGCGACGAAATCACCGACGCACTCGCCACCGTTCTCGGCCGATAGCGGGCAAGGCGTACTCTTGCGCACTGAAACGCGATAGCGTCACTGGCAGACGCAAGAGAACAGAGGCTGCACAGATGATCTTCGAAGTCGGCGAAACCGTCGTTTACCCGCACCATGGCGCAGCGACCATCACCGCCGTCACCACCCGCACCATCAAGGGCGAGGACAAGAAGTACATCACCCTCGACGTGCACGGTAGCGACCTCGTGGTCGAGCTGCCGATCGACAACGCCGAGCTCGTGGGCGTTCGCGACGTGATCGACGACGCCGGAGTCGAAGCGGTCTACGCCGTGCTGCGCGGTGAGGCCGAAGAAGAGGTCAGCAACTGGTCGCGCCGGTTCAAGGCGAACACCGAGAAGATGGGCAGCGGCGACGTCTACCGGGTCAGCGAGGTCGTGCGCGACCTGTGGCGCCGTGACCAGCGCGCCGTGCTCTCCGCCGGCGAGAAGCGCATGCTCATCAAGAGCCGCCAGATCGTGGTGTCGGAGCTGAGCCTCGCGCTCGCCGCCGACGAGGTCGACGCGATCGCCGCCCTCGACGCGGTGCTGGCGACGAGCGTGCCGGAGCCGGCCGCAGCCGCTACAGCTGCCGCCGAATAGCCTCGAGCGCGACCGGTCGACAGGACCGGACGCGGCCGACGCCCGCTCGACAGGGCGGAATGCGTGTGGCGGACCGCGCCGTCCTGTTGACGGGCGAGGCGCGCTACTTCTCCTTGGGGAAGAGCACCCAGAGCACCAGGTAGATGATGACCTGCGGGCCCGGGATCAGGATGGATGCGACGGTCAGCACGCGTACCAGCGTCACCGACCAGCCGAAACGGTTGGCGATGGCGGCGCAGACGCCCGCGATCATCGCGCCGGACTTGGGACGTGTAAGAGTGCTCATGTCTTCAGTCTGGCCTACCCCGCCTGAGCGCACATCAGGGATAACCCCCGAGTCGCGCTACGCCTTCGGCTTCTTGGTGAACAGGGTCTCGGCCTCTTCGAGCGACAGGCCGTTGGTCTCGGGAACGACCTTGAACACGAACACGAACGACAGCGCGGCGAACAGCGCGTACAGGCCGTAGGTGAGCACGAGCGAGACCGACGCGAGCGGCGGGAACGAGAGTGTGATGACGAAGTTCGCGATCCACTGCGCGGCCGCGGCGATGCCGAGGGCGCGGGCGCGGATGCGGTTCGGGAAGATCTCGCCGAGGAGAACCCAGACGACGGGACCCCAGGATGCACCGAAGCTGACGACGAACACGTTGGCCGCGACGAGCGCGATCGGGCCCCAGGCACCGGGCAGCGAGGGTTCGCCGTCGACCTGCACGGCCTGGCTGAAGGCGAGGGCCATGGTGCCGAGCGCGACGGTCATACCGACCGAGCCGAAGAGCAGGATGGGTCGGCGACCGACCCGGTCTACGAGCGCGATCGCGACGAACGTCACCGCAATGTTGGTGACGGCGGTGATGACCGAGATGGTGAGCGAGTCGCTCTCCTGGAAACCGACCGACTTCCAGAGGGTGGTCGAGTAGTAGAAGATCACGTTGATGCCCACGAACTGCTGGAACACCGACAGGATGATGCCGACCCAGACGATCGGCTTGAGGCCGAAGCGGCTGCCGCGCAGGGCGCCCTTCTTCGAGCCGTGTGCGTCGGTCTCGATGCCGGCGCGCATGTCGCGGATGGCCCGCTCGACGTCGTCGTTCGGCCAGAGCCGGGCGAAGATGCCGCGCACCTCGTCGTCACGTCCCTTGAGCACGAGGAAGCGGGGCGACTCCGGCAGCTTGAGGGCGATCAGACCGTAGACCACGGCGGGCACGATGCCGGCGAGGAACATCCAGCGCCAGGCCTCGAGGCCGAGCCAGAGCTCCTGGCCCGCTCCCCCGGCCCAGTTGGCGAACACGGTGTCGGAGAGCAGGGCGGCGAAGATACCGATCGTGATGGCAAGCTGCTGTAGCGAGCCGAGGCGGCCGCGCAGGTTCTTCGGCGAGATCTCGGCGATGTAGGCGGGGGCGATCACCGAGGCGATGCCGATGCCGAGTCCGCCGACGAGGCGCCAGGCGATGAGGTCCCAGACGTTGAATGCGAGGCCGGTGCCGACCGCGCTGACGAGGAACAGCACCGCGCCGACCAGCATGGCGGGGATGCGGCCCTTCCAGTCGGCGAGACGACCGGCGATGTAGGCCCCGATGGCACAGCCGAGCAGGGCGACCGCGACGGCGAAGCCGGTGAGCGATTCGCTCAGGCCGAACTGGTCTTGGATCGGGTCGACCGCGCCGTTGATGACGGAGGAGTCGAAACCGAACAGGAAGCCGCCGACCGCACCGGCGATCGCGAGGGCGATAACCTTGAGGTTTGTGCCCGACTTTTCGGTGGTGTTTGACATCGTCGTTCTTCTTTCGTGTGGTGAGACATCATCACCACGCTGGAACGACCCGTATGACTCTACCCCCGTGTCAGCTCTTCGTGACCGGCCCGCCTGACCCTGCCGGGTACCCCTTCAGCGGCACGTCGCCACGCTTCCAGGCCGCGATCACCGGCGCGACGATGCGCCAGCACTCCTCGGCCACGTCGCCACGCACCGAGAGCGTGGGGTCGCCATCGAGCAGTCCCGCGAGCACTTCACCGTAGGCACTGAGCTCGCCCGCGCGCAGCGGGCTGCCGAGCACGACCCGCTCGAGTTCGAACGGGTCGTCTTCGCCGTTCACCATCAGGTCGAGCTCGAGTGCGGCCGGCTTCATCGCGATGCGCAGACGGGCCGGGCCCTTCGGGCCGTGCAGCCCCGTTGGCAGGTGCGGCACCTCGCGGAGCGTGATCACGATCTCCTGCTTGGCCTCGCCGATCGCCTTTCCCGAACGCAGCACGAACGGCACCCCGGCCCAGCGCCAGTTGTCGATCGCCAGCGTGACCTCGGCGAGCGTCTCGGTCTCGCGGGCGGGGTCGACGCCCTCTTCGGCGGTGTAGGCCGGAAGCTCACGGCCGTCGATCGTGCCCGCCGTGTAGTGCGCGCGCATGCTCGACGTGCCGTCTTTGTTCCACGGCCGGGTGGCGCGCAGCACTTGGGCCATGCCGCCGCGCAGGTCATCGGCGTCGACGCTCGCCGGCGGCTCCATCGCGGTGAGGGCGAGTACAAGCAGCAGGTGGCTCTGGATCATGTCAGTCAGCGCGCCCGCCTTGTCGTAGTAGCCGGCGCGGCCCTCGAGCGCGAGCTGCTCGTCGAAGACGATCTCGACCTTCTCGACGTTCGGTGCCGACATGAGCGGCTCGAAGATGCGGTTGGCGAAGCGCAGCCCGAGCAGGTTGAGCACGGTCGACTTGCCGAGGAAGTGGTCGACCCGGAACACCTGGCTCTCGGGCACGAGCTTCTCTAGCCGGCGGTTGAGCGCGCGGGCGGTGGCGAGGTCGGTGCCGAACGGTTTCTCGAGCGCGAACACGATACCCTTCGGCAGCTCGAGCGCGGAGAGCGCCTTGACCACGAGGATCGTGACCGCGGGCGGCAGGGCGAAGTACAGCGCGATGCGGCCGGTGGCGGCGGCGAACGCGCGCTTCAGATCGTCCGGGTTCGTGGCGTCACCCTGCAGGTAGTACGACTTCGAGCCGACCGTCGTGCCGAGCGACGACGACTCCGTCGCGAACGCGGCGGTCACTTTCGACTGCCACGCGGCATCCGTCATCTCGCCCCTGTCGACGCCGATCAGCTGCACTCCGTCTCCGCGGGTGGAGGCGAGCAACGAGGCGAGTCCGGGCAGGAGCAGGCGCGACGTGAGGTCGCCGCCGGCGCCGAGGATGATGAGCGTGTCGATGCGGTCGGTCATGGCCCGACCCTACCCGACCGGCTTTTTCGCGCTGCCTTTGGGCGGCAGCAGCGTGTTCGCTTCTTCGAGCGACATGCCGTTCGTCTCGGGCACCACCCGCATCACGAAGACGAACGAGAGCAGCGCGAAGAGCGCGTACATGCCGTAGGTGAAGACGAGCGAGAACGCGGCGAGCGGCGGGAACGACACGGTGATCGCGAAGTTCGCGATCCACTGCGCGGCGGCCGCGACACCCAGGGCACGCGCGCGGATGCGGGTGGGGAAGATCTCGCCGAGCAGAACCCAGACGACGGGGCCCCAGGATGCACCGAAGCTCACGACGAACACGTTGGCAGCGACGAGCGCGATCGGTCCCCACGCGCCGGGCAGGCTCGGCTCGCCGTCGACGGTGTCGGCCTGGCTGAACGCGAGGGCCATCGTGGCGAGCGACAGGGTCATGCCCGCCGAACCGAAGAGCAGGATCGGGCGGCGACCGACCCGGTCGACGAGCGCGATGGCCACGAACGTCACGGCGATGTTGGTGACCGAGGTGATCACCGAGATCGTGAACGAGTCGCTCTCCTGGAAGCCGACCGAGCGCCAGAGCGTGGTCGAGTAGTAGAAGATCACGTTGATGCCAACGAACTGCTGGAAGATCGACAGGATGATGCCGATCCAGACGATCGGCTTGAGCCCGAACCGGTCGCCGCGCAGCGCCCCCTTCTGCGAGCCCTGCTGGTCGGTCTCGATGGCGTCGCGCATGTCGCGGATCGCGCGTTCCACGTCGTCGCCGGGCCAGAGTCGGGCGAAGATGTCGCGCACGGCGTCGTCACGGCCCTTGAGCACGAGGAAGCGCGGCGACTCGGGCAGAGCGATCGCGATGAGCCCGTAGACCACGGCGGGGAGGGCGCCGGCGAGGAACATCCAGCGCCAGGCCTCGAGCCCGAACCAGAACGGCTCGGCCGCTCCCCCCGCCCCGTTCGCGAAGAGCGCGTCGGAGAGCAGCGCGGCGAAGATGCCGACGGTGATGGCGAGCTGCTGCAGCGACGCGAGCCGGCCGCGCATCTGGCGCGGAGAGATCTCGGCGATATAGGCCGGCGCGATGACCGACGCGATGCCGATGCCGAGACCGCCGATGAGACGCCAGAAGACGAGATCCCAGACGCCGAACGCGAAGCCGCAGCCGAGGGCGCTGGCGAGAAACAGCACAGAGCCGACGAGCATCGCCGGGATGCGCCCCCAGCGGTCGGCGATGCGGCCGGCGCCGTACGCGCCGACGGCACAGCCGAGCAGTGCGCTCGCCACCGCGAACCCGGTGAGCGACGACGAGAGGTCGAACTGGCCCTGCACCGCGTCGACGACGCCGTTGACCACCGACGAGTCGAAGCCGAAGAGGAAGCCGCCGACGGCTCCCGCCACGGCGAGGAAGATCACCTTGATGTTCGTCTTCGGGCTCGTCTCGGTCACAGCATCCTCCGGTCATCGTCGATCAGGAAAGTTTTCCTAGGCTACGACCAGCTATTCGTCTTGCGGAGGCCTTGCGAACCGGGCACACGGACGAGACACATCCGACGTCCCGCGGTGGCATGATGAGCATCGCCACGCCGACGCTCGAAAGGACAGGCTCATCGAAATCGACATCGTCACCACGATCATCTGGATCGTCGCGTTCGTGCTCGCCACGGTCACCGTGACCGGACTCTCCGGCCGTGCCGGCTGGTCGGCCCCGGTGGCGCTCGTCGTGGTCGGCGGCATCGTCAGCTTCATCCCGGGGGTTCCGCAGATCACGGTCGAGCCCGACCTCGTGCTCTACGGCATCCTTCCGCCACTGCTCTTCGCCGCCGCGATCCGCACACCGTTGAAAGACATCCTCGCCCGGCGCGACAGCATCTTCGTGCTCTCGGTCGGTCTGGTCGCGTTCACGGTCGTCGCCGTGGGCTTCTCGCTCTGGTGGCTGCTGCCCACCGTCGGTCTCGCCGCGGCCTTCGCGTTCGGCGCGGTCGTCGCCCCGACCGACGCCGTGGCCGTCACCGCGATCGCCGGCCGGCTGCGCCTTCCCCGCCGCGTGGTCACCGTGCTCGAGAGCGAGAGCCTGCTCAACGACGCGACCGCGCTGGTGGCCCTCAACGCGTCGATCGCCGCGATCGTCAGCGTGCTCAACCCGTGGGACGTCGTGGGCGAGTTCGGCATGGCCCTCGTCGGCGGCATCGGCGTCGGCCTCGCCATCGGCTACGTGATCTCGGAGATCCGCAAACGCCTGCGCGCGCCCGTGCTCGACACCAGCCTCTCACTCGCGATCCCGTACATCGCGTTCATCCCCGCCCAGCTGATCGGCGGCTCGGGCGTGCTCGCCGTGGTGATCGCGGGGCTCTACCTCGGCCAGCGTTCGCCGCTCGTGCAGAGCGCCGAGGCCCGCATCGCCGAGTCGATCAACTGGCGCACCATCCGCTTCCTGCTCGAGAACGCCGTCTTCCTGTTCATCGGCCTCAGCCTGTCGGGCATCCTCGCGGGCGTCGCGGATTCGGCCTACGGTTTCTGGCACATCGCCGGGCTGTCGGTGCTCGTGCTGGCGATCCTCGTTGTGTCGCGGTTCGTCTTCGTCGGGCTGACGACGCTGTTCTACGAGACGGGACCGCGGTTCGTGCGCCGCCGGGCCTGGGGGTGGAAGACCTCGATCGCGGTATCGGCGGCCGGCATCCGCGGCGTGGTGACGCTGGCCGCCGTGTTCCTGCTGCCCGACGAGACCCCCGAGCGGGAGCTGCTGCAGTTTCTCGCGTTCGTCGTCGTGGTGGGAACGCTCGCCGAGGGATTGCTGCTGCCCCGGATCATCCGCTCTCTGAAACTGCCCCCACCGGATGCGACCCAGGAGCGCGTCGAAAAGCACAACCTGCTCGCGGAGGCGCAGACCGCCGGCCTCGCCCGGCTCGACGCCGAGGCGACCGACGACGACGACCCGGCCGCGATCTCACGGCTGCGGGTCAACGCGGAGTTCCTCACCCAGGCGATCGCCCGCGCCGTGCCCGACGAGACCGAGCAGTCGTACGCGGCGTACACCCGGTTGCGCCGCTCGATGATCGAGGCCGAGCGCGAGGCCGTGCTGCAAGCGCGTGCGGAGGGCCGCTACCAGGAGCGGGCGGTGCGCGACGTGCTGCGCAGCATCGACTCGGAGGAGACGGCGCTGACGATGCAGAAGCCGAAGGCGGAGTAGCCCTGCCGAGCGCGCGTCACCTACTTGCCCGTGCCGGTTGCGCCGTTTGGGGCAGCTCAACGATCGAAGTGCCCCAAATGGCGCAAGTCGACAGCGCCCCGCCATCCCTGCGAGGCCAGCCGACGGGCGAAACGGTCCGCGAGCTCGATCGGCTGGCCGAACAGGTCGTCTGCGCTCACCTTCACGACCTTCCAGTCGTGATCGAAGTACTTCTCGTCACGCCGGATGTCGCTGCGCTGCTGCCGCACACTGCGGTGATGCTCGCCCTCGTACTGCCCGACAGTGCGGTACTTCGGCCATGCAACGTCAGGCATGCCGAGGTCGGTGCCGTCGTCTGCGATGCACCGCACGTTGAGCAACGGCTCGGGCAGCCCCGCCCGCACCAGCAACAACCGCAGCAGCGACTCCGGTCGGGACAGCGGCCCGTCGCGCACGAGCGGAAGCGCCGCCGTCCGGGTTCGGTGCCCCGCCCCGCCCGCGCACGACTCAGCCGCCGACATGAGGTCGTCGAGGGTCGCAAGGGGTAAGACGTTGAGGTATGGATTGCCCGTCACGATCCAGTCCGCGACAGCGACCGCATCGTCGACGCCTAACTTCTCGGCCACCTGGCACCACGCGATCTCGGGCCGCACCATCGGGAGCCCCGCGAAAACAACGACATCGTCTGCACGCAGTCGGGCGCGATGGCCCGCAATACCCCGGCCGGCCGGCGCGCGCGCAGGAGCCGGCGCGACGACGTGCAGCCGCAACGGGTCGAGCGCGCCGAACGGCAGCGGAAATGCGTAGAGCTCCGCGGCGGTCAGGTGGCTGAACGCGTTGTCGTCGCCCATCCGCGGGAGATAGGCGCGGCACCGGTCGGTCACTCGGGCGAAGTCGAGCCCGACCGACCGCGTGCCGTGGAACAACCGCTGCAGGTCGCTCGAACACAGCCGGTCGCGGGAGACGCCGCGTGCGATCGCGTCTCGCACGGAGAAGGGCTCCCGGCCCAGAGGATCGGGAAGATCTGAGCGCTTCGGCATCCGCCCAGTCTTACTTTTTGGGCCGGATGCCACGGAAACAGTCCACAGGACCGCGCCGTTTGCGCCAATTGGGGCAGAGGGTCGATGCGGGTGCCCCAAACGGCGCAAACGGGTGGCCGAACACGAGCGCGGAAGACCGGTCGACACCCACCGCACCCTTAGAGTGTGACCATGATGGCCGTTGCAGACCAGACCCGCCCCTCGGGGGATGACGCGTGAGCGGCGCCTCGTCGGCCGCATCCTCGATCGATCTCTCGAAGCGCGACCTGACTCTCGATATCGCTCGCGTGTTCTGCGTCGTGCTCGTGGTCATCATCCACCTGCTCATGATCGGCGTCGGCTTCGACAGCGCGGGTGCGCTCGTCGTCAGCCGTCCGCTCGAGGAGCAGAGCTGGTTCGCCTACGCCACCTGGGCCGGCCAGATCATGCCGCTGTTCTTCGTGGTGGGCGGCTTCGCCAGCCTCACCGCGTGGCGCAGCCTCAACCGGCGCGGCGGCGGAGCGGCGCAGTACGTGCGCAACCGCGTGCTGCGGCTCGCTCAACCGGCGCTGCCGCTCTTCCTGTTCTACGTCGTGGTAATCGGCGGCGCGCGCCTGCTCGGCGTCGACCCGCAGCTGCTCGACGTCGTCATCGTCGGCGCGGGGCTGCCGCTCTGGTTCCTCGCCGCGTACACGCTCTGCCAGGCGTTCGTTCCGCTGATGGCCGGATGGCACGCGAGGGCCCCGCGGGCGACCCTCCTCGTGCTGTTGCTGGGAGCGACCCTCGTCGACACGCTGCGCTACGCCACGGGCATCGACGAGATCGGTCTCGCCAACCTGTTCTTCGTCTGGTTGCTGGTTCAGCAGATCGGATTCTGGTACGCCGACGGCTGGTTCGCCGCCCGCCGCCCCTGGCAGCTGATCCTGGTCGCCGTCGGCTCCTACGCCACTCTGTTCCCTTTCACGATGATCGGGCCGTACAGCGACGACATGCTGACCAACCTCAACCCGCCGACCCTGCCGCTCGTCGCGCTGGCCCTCGCGCAAGCGTGTGTGCTGCGGCTGATCCGCCCCGCGCTCGCGGCGCTGATGAACACGCACGCGGCCCGCGCCGTCGTGTTCGTGATCGGCACCCGGCTGATGACGATCTACCTCTGGCACCTGCCGCTCATCATCGCGCTGAGCGGGGTCGCCCTGCTCATCCCCGGCGCGAGCCCGCCGCCGGGTAGCGAGGCGTGGTGGCTGACCCGTCCGGTGTTCTTCGTGATCGTGGCGATCGCCCTGTTCGGGCTGTCGTTCCTCGTCGCCCGCTGGGAGGCGCCGCGGGAGGTGGGCGGCACCCCGCCCGGCTTCATCGTCGGTATCGCCGCCGCGCTCACCTTCCTTCCCGCGTTCTGCGTGATGCAGTGGTTCCTCGACTTCCCGCTCGCCCTGCTCGGCTCGGCCTGCCTCGGCGCGGCCGTACTGCTGCTCGGTCGCTGGCCCGCCCGCGTGCGCGCCAGCGTCGGCACAATCGAAAAGATCAATCAGGAATAAAGCGCCCCTCCACGTCGCTGCACTCTCAGACGCACGATTCTGCGTGAACTTCCACCGCGGCATCCGGGTATCGTCGCCCGCCCTCCACATCAGCCCTCATTGCAGGACAGGACACTCCTTTGTCAGAAACCACCATCGACCAGCCGACACCGGTCGACACCGCCGAGACGCAACGCGTCGACGCGCGCAACAAGCTCGTCATCACCGTTCTGCTGGTGTCGACGTTCGTCGTGATCCTCAACGAGACGATCATGAGCGTGGCCATCCCCCACCTCATGGACGACTTCGGCATCGAGGCGAGCGCCGCGCAGTGGCTCACCACCGCGTTCCTGCTCACCATGGCCGTCGTGATCCCAATCACCGGCTTCCTGCTGCAGCGCTTCACCACCCGCGCGATCTACATCACCGCCATGTCGCTGTTCAGCGCGGGTACCCTGATCGCCGCCGTCGCTCCCGGCTTCGAGGTTCTGCTCGGCGCCCGCATCGTGCAGGCCATGGGCACGGCGATCATGATCCCGCTGCTGTTCACGACAGTGCTCACCCTCGTCCCTGTCGAGCGCCGCGGGCGCGTCATGGGCAACATCTCGATCGTCATCTCGGTCGCACCCGCGATCGGCCCGACGATCTCGGGACTCATCCTGAGCGCGCTCGACTGGCGCTGGATGTTCATCATCGTGCTGCCGATCGCCGTGATCGCCCTCGTGCTCGGCGTCATGCGCATCCAGAACGTCAGCGAACCGCGTAAGACGCCGCTCGACTACGTGTCGGTCGTGCTCTCGGCCATCGGCTTCGGCGGACTCGTGTTCGGCCTCAGCAACATCGGCGAGACCGAAGGCGGCATCTCCAGCCCGACCGGCTGGGCCCCCCTCGCCATCGGCGCCATCGGCCTCGCGCTGTTCATCCTGCGCCAGCTGCAGCTGCAGGGCCGCGACCGCGCGCTGCTCGACCTGCGCACCTTCACGAGCTCGGGCTTCTCGCTCTCGATCGCCATGATCATGATCAGCATGATCGCGCTGTTCGGCACGATCATCCTGCTGCCGATCTACACGCAGAGCGTGCTCGGCCTCGACGCCCTGACCACCGGCCTGCTGCTTCTTCCGGGCGGACTCGTGATGGGCTTCCTCGCGCCGTTCGTCGGACGCTTCTACGACAAGGCCGGCCCGACCGTGCTCGTCGTTCCCGGTTCGATCATCGTGAGCGGCGCGCTCTGGTTCATGACCATGCTCGGTGCCGACTCGAGCATCGTCATGGTGCTCGTCGCCCACATCGTGCTCAGCATCGGCCTGGCCCTGCTGTTCACCCCGCTGTTCACGTCGGGCCTCGCGTCGATCAGCCCGAAGTTCTACTCGCACGGCAGCGCCACGGTCTCGACCGTGCAGCAGCTCGCCGGCGCGGTGGGCATCGCGCTGTTCATCACCGTGATGACGGCGACGTCGACCCCGCTGCTCGAAGACGGCGCCAGCGTCGTGTCGGCAACGGCCGACGGCATCCACGCCGCGTTCATCTACGGTGCGATCATCTCGCTCGTCGCTATCCCGCTCGCGTTCTTCATCCGCAAGCCGGCGTCGAACGGTGCGCCCGCGCCCGTCGGGCACTAGGCCTTAGCGCACGTAGATGAGCCGGTTCCGGCCGGATGACTTGACCGCGGTCGAGTCATCCGGCCAGAACCGGCTCTTTTGCATGTGACGCCCTACGACAGGTCGACGCGGCGGCCCAGCCCGAACTCCTCGGCCTCGTCGTCGGTGACCATCGCGTAGACCCCGGCCGGCACGCCCGGCAGGTCAGCGATGCGTGCCGCGACCGCGAGCAGACGCTCTTCGGATGCCGCGTTGATGAGAAACACGTAGACCTCGCCGAACTCGCCGCCGTCGTCGTAGAGGGCGGCCTCGCCGCGCTCGTCGAGCTCGGTGATGTAGTCCATCACCTCGTCGATCCACGGGAACGGGTCTTCGCCCTCCGGCAGCCCGATCAACGGGGTGAGCGGAACGTGGATCTCCACGACGGCATTCGAAATCTCGGAAATGGTGTCCTCCTGGGTACGGGTTCCAGCCTAGGCGCTCGTGCGGCCGAGGATCCCGGCGAGCCACACGTCAGCCTCCGCCGAGCCGCGCTCGAGCGTCGGCCCGAACTCGCGCACGAAGCTCAGCGACTCGTCGCCCTGCAGCGCGGCGAGCACCGCGTCGGCGTCGCCGGCCGCGACCAGGTCGAACACCACGCGGTGACGGGCGGCACGCTCGACGAGCGACTCGTGCCCGGCGCGCGCCCGACGGTTGAGGTTCATGTAGCGCAGCAGCTGCAGCGCCATCGACCGGTAGGCAGACTCGAGCCGCTCGTGGCCCGACAGCCCGACGAGGGCGAGGTGGAAGCTGTAGCTGTCGTGCGTGGCGGAGTCCTCGCCGGTCTCCAGCCGCGCGTTCGCCTCCATCGTCTCGATCGCGCCGCGCAGCCGGTCGAGGCGCAGGTCGGAGTGTACGGGCACGCCGAGTCGCACCGCCATCTCTTCGAGCGAAGCCCGCAGGGTGACGATCTCGTAGACATCCTGAAGCCCCAGAGGCGCGACGACCGCACCGCTGCGGGGCGTCTGCCTGATCAGCCCCTCGGTCTCGAGCACCTTCATCGCCTCGCGCAGCGGCGGCCGGCTCACGCCGAGCCGTTCGGCGAGCCGGGTCTCGACGACGCGCTCCCCCGGCGCGAGCTCGCCCGAAACGATCATCGCGCGCAGTCCGTCGGCGGCGAACGCGGCCATGGTCGCGGGCGCACCGATGCGCCGGCCGACGGCGTCGTGGGCGTAGGTGTGCGTCATCGTCGACTCTCGTTAGGGCTGTGCTCGGGCGATCGGTACCACGATAGGGCGACCGGTGCGCGGATCGGTGATGACCTCGCACTCCAGCTCGAACACCGCGCGAAGCGTCTCGGCCGTGACGACCTCGTGCGGCGTGCCGTCGGCGACCACCGCGCCGTCGCGCATCGCGACGAGACGGTCGGCGTAGCGGGCCGCCATGCTCAGGTCGTGCAGCACCATCACGATCGTGATCGCCTGCTCGCTGTGCAGGTCGCGCACGAGTTCGAGCACGTCGAGCTGGTGCACCACGTCGAGGAACGTCGTCGGCTCGTCGAGCAGCAGGATGCCGGTGCCCTGGGCGAGCACCATGGCGATCCAGGCCCGCTGGCGCTGGCCGCCCGAGAGCGAGTCGAGCTGGCGGTCGGCGAGGTCGCTGATGCCGGTGCGGGCGAGGCAATCGGCGACCACCGTCTCGTCGGCGCTCGACCACTGGTCGTACCAGCGGCGGTGCGGGTCGCGTCCGCGCGAGACGAGGTCGGCGACCGTCATGCCCTCGGGCGCCTGCGGCGACTGGGGCAGGATGCCGAGCGTGCGCGCCACCTCGCGGGTGGGCAGGCGGGCGATCGATGCGCCGTCGAGCAGCACCACCCCGTCGTCGGGGCTGGCCAGCCGGCCCATCGCGCGCAGCAGCGTGGATTTTCCGCAGCCGTTCGGCCCGATGATGGCGGTGATCGAGCCGGGCTCGAGAGAGAGGCTGACGCCCGAGACGGCGGATGTCGCGCCGAAGCGCACGCTCACGTCGCGGGCCTCCAGCAGCGGTGAATTAGGCGGGGTCATCGGCGCACCTCCCGGCGGGTTCGAACGAGCAGCCAGAGCAGGAAGGGCGCTCCGACCAGGGCGGTGACCGCGCCCACGGGGATCTGGATGGGGGCGATCGCCGTGCGCGCCACGAGGTCGCTCGCCACGACGAGCAGGGCTCCGAGAGCGCCCGAGGCGAAGACGGGCGGACGGGAGGCGCCGCTGGCGAGCCGGGCGAGGTGCGGGCAGACGAGGGCGACGAACGCGACAGGGCCGGCGGCGGCGGTCGTGACCGAGGCGAGCACGACCGCGACCGCGAGCAGGGCGCCGTTGGTGCGCAGCAGCGAGACGCCGAGGCCGCGGGCGACGTCGTGGCCCAGGTCGATCGTGCCGAGCCGGGTCGACAGCGGCACGAGGAGCGGCAGGCAGATCGCGACGACGACGAGCAGCGACCAGAGTTCGCCCCACGACCGGCCGTTGAGGCTGCCGGTGAGCCAGACGTTGGCGCGCGCGGCGTCTTCGATGCTGGCCGCCGTCATCATCCAGCTGACCAGGCCGCCGAGCAGCGCAGAGACGCCGACCCCGACGAGGATCGGCTGCAGGCCGGTGGTTCCCGCGCGCCGCACGATGAGCAGCACGAGCAGGGCGGCGAGGAACCCGCCGACGAGCGCGCCCGCCGGTACCCCGATGCTCTCGAGCAGGCCGGCGACCTGGCCGCTCGACCCGCCGAGCACGATAACGGCGACGGCGCCGACGCTCGCACCGGCCGTGACGCCGAGCAGGTCGGGGCTTGCGAGGGCGTTGCGCGCCGTGGTCTGGGTGATCGCGCCCGACATGCCGAGGGCGAGGCCCACGACCAGCGCCACCAGGATGCGCGGCAGGCGGATGGTCAAAATCACCAGTTCTTCGCGGCGGGTGCCCTGGCCGGCGAGCACCTCGAGCACACGGCCGGGCGACATGGCGAAATCGCCGACACCGGCGGAGACGACCGCCACGGCGAGGGCGGCGATGATTGCGACGCCGACCACGACGAGATGGCGCGGGCGCCAGCGCACGCTCGCGCGGCCGAGGCGCAGCGCCGGGGCGATGTCGAGGCGCAGCGCCGGGGCGATGTCCGGCGCGAGGCGCGGCGCGCTCACGAGCGTGCCCCGCGCATGCGCATCACGAGGATCAGGAACACCGGCGCTCCAACGACGCCGAGCACGATACCGACGGCGAGCTCGCCGGGCTGCACCACGACGCGTCCGATGATGTCGGCCAGCACGACGAGCGCGGCGCCGAGCACGGCGCACTGCGGCAGCAGCCACCGGTGTCCGGGCCCGGTGATGCGGCGCACGACGTGCGGCACGATGAGCCCGACGAATCCGATCGAGCCGCTGATGGCGACGGCGCCGCCCACCAGCAGGGTGACGGCGAGCAGCCCGGTGATGCGGGCGGGGCCGAGGCGGCGCCCCATCGCGCGCGCCATGTCGTCGCCGAGGGCGAGCGCGTCGAGCGTCGACGAGTGAGCGAACGCGATGGCGAGACCGATCGCGAGAAACGGCAGCACCGGCAGCAGCACGTCGAGCGAGCGTCCGCCGCTGAGCGAGCCGACGCTCCAGAAGCGGTAGATGTCGAGCGTCGAGGTGTCGAGCAGAAGGATCACGCCGGTGACGGCGCCGAGGAACGCGGTGACCGCGGCGCCGGCGAGCACGAGGCTCGCGGGCGACGAGTCGCGCCGGCCCGCGCCGAGCAGGCCGAACGCGGTGACGATCACGGCGGCGGCGGCCGCTCCCCCGAAGGCGAACCAGAGGTAGCCGAGCGGGGTGGTCAGGCCGAGCAGCGAGATCGCGAGCACGACCGAGAGCGCCGCACCCGCGCCGACGCCGAGCAGTCCGGGGTCGGCGAGCGGGTTGCGCGTGTGGCCCTGCATCAGCGCGCCGGCCACGGCGAGGGCGGCACCCGCGCAGATTCCGACGAGCGTGCGCGGCAGCCGCAGGTCGAACAGGATCGCGGCGGCCTCCGGGTCGTCGCCACCGAAGAGCGGGGCGAGCACCTCGGCCGGCGACAGCCCGCGCGAGCCGACGAGCAGGCCGAGCACCGCGCTCGCGACCAGCGCGAGTACAGAGAGCGCGAGCCAGCGCAGCTGCCTGCCGTCGCGGGTGCGCGATGCAGGCAGCGTCGTCGTTGCTGCCACGGATTAGACCTTCTGGTAGAGCTGTTCGATCAGGTCGAGCAAGTGCATCGCGGTGATCTGCGCGCCCTCGTTCACCATCTTGTCGGAGCGAACCACGGTGTCCGACTGCACGGCGGGCAGCTGCTGCCAGAGCGCGTCGGCCTGCGCCGACTCCCACTCGCCGCTCGTGTCGGCCAATGCGAGGATGGCCTCGGCGTCGCCGTGAGCGGCGAGCGTCTGCTCGGCCCCGTATTCCATGTCCTGCGACTCGGCGTCGAACGCGTCGGTCATCGACACCGAGAACTGCGCGCCGAGCTTCTCGAGCACGAGGGCGGGGAGGCGGGCGCTCTGCACGAGCGTTCCGGTGCTCTCGTAGCTCACCACGGCGACCGTGGTCGCCGCGATCTGCTCGGCGTAGGTCGAGGCGATCTCGTCGAGGCGGGCGTCGTACTCGGCGATGACCTCGTCGGCCCGGTCGTCGACGCCGGTGGCCTCGGCCACGGTCAGCAGGTCGTTCTGCCAGGTGTCGCCGTCGTTCGAGTTGACCGCGATCACCGGCGCGATGGCGGTGAGCTCGTCGATGATCGGTTCGACGTCGCCCACGCGGCTGACGATGATCGACGGGGCGACCTCGGCGATGGCCTCGAGGTTGATCTCGTCGGCGAGGAAGAGCTCCTCGGCGCCGTCGTTGATGGCGGCCGCGGTCGCAGCTGCGAGCGGCGCCTCGAGTTCCATGACCGAGTCCGGCCCCTCGTACGGGAAGCCGACGAGCGGCAGGCCCAGCGAGAGCACGATGTCGAGGTCGCGGCGGCCCTCGAGCACCACGACGGAGTCGATCTCGTCGGGCACCGCGACCGGGCCGAGGATCGTGTCGACGCTCGTCGATTCGGTCGCCGCAGTTCCGGTCGAGCAGGCGCCGAGGAGGAGAACCGCGGATGCCGCGGCGGCGGTCAGCAGCAGGGTGGTGTGTCGCATCATCGCCTATACCGTCTTGTAGAGCTGTTCGAGCAGGTCGAGGATGCGCATCGCGGTGATCGGACCGCCCTCGTGAGTCATCTTGTCAGTGCGCACGACGTTGCCGGCCTTGACCGCGGGCAGTTCGTTCCAGAGCGGGTCGGCCTGCAGCTGCGCCCAGTCTTCGGCGGTCTCGACGGCGACGAGAATCGCGCCGGCGTCGCCGTGGGCGGCGAGCGTCTGCTCGGGGCTGAACTCGAGCGACTCGTCGACGAGCTGCTGCGCCTCGACGAGCGACTCGGTGGGAACGCCGCCGAGCGCCATGAGCGCTCCGTTCTGCAGCCGGGTCGCCTGGATGTCGGTGCCCTCGGGCCCGCCGTTCATCGACACGACGGGGGTCGCGGCGATCTGCGCGGCGTAGGTCGTGGCGATCTCATCGAGACGCGCCTCGTACTCGGCGATGATCTCTTCGGCGCGCTCGGTGGTGCCGGTCGCGTCGGCGATGACGAGCAGGTCCTCCTGCCAGGTGACGCCGTCGCTGTGCGAGTGAACGGGCAGCACGGGCGCGATCGCGTCGAGCTCGTCGGCGATCGGCTCGATGTCGTCGATGCGGCTGACGATGACCGACGGGCCGACCTCGGCGATGGCCTCGAGGTTGATCTCGTCGGCGAGGAAGAGCGGCTCGGCGCCGTTGGCGACGGCCTCTGCGGTGGCCTCGGCGAGCGGGGCGTCGAGCTCGAGCTTCTGGTCGGGGCCCTCGTACGGGAAGCCGACGAGCGGGAGGCCGAGCGACAGCACGATGTCGAGGTCGCGGCGGCCCTCGAGTACAACGACCGAGTCGATCTCGTCGGGGACGACGACGGCGCCGAGCGCGGTGTCGATGCTGCGCCCGCCCGTCGCGGTGGACGCGGCGGTGCTTGCGCATCCGACCAAGGCGAGAGCGACGGATGCGGCGGCGGCCGTCAGGAGCAGGGAGCGGTACGGGCGTGCTGGCGCCGTCGATGAAGTCATGCAGGTAAGCCTACCCTTACTCTGTATACAGTTTTTACCGCGGAGGGCCGCGCGATGTCGGCGCGGTGCCGTAGCGTCGGGTGCATGGGTGCCATGAACGAACTGATCGATGTGGATGCCGTGGCCGGCCTCCGCGCGAACCTGCGGTCGGTCGCGCCGAGCCGCGACTTTTCGGCTCTCGCCGCGGTAGCCGCGGGTTTCGGTGACGCCTCGCTGCGCCAGCGCACCGACCTGGTGAGCGCCGCGCTGCTCGCCGACCTGCCGGCGGATTACCCCTCGGTGGCGCAGATCTTCCGTTCCGCGCTCGGCAACCCCGGGTTCGCCGGCTGGACGATCTGGCCCGTCGGCGAGACGGTCACCACCCTCGCCCTCGCGCAGCCCGAGCACTTCGCCGACGGCCTCGGACTGCTCGCCGAACTGACGCCGCGGCTCACCTCCGAGTTCCCCATCCGTCGCCTGCTCGAGCACGATCTCGACGCCGCGCTGCCGCTGATCCAGACCTGGACGCTCGACGCCGACCCGCACGTGCGCCGGCTCGCCAGCGAGGGCACCCGCGGGTTCCTGCCGTGGGCGATCCGGGTGCGCTCGCTGCTCGCCCGCCCCGAGGCGACGGTGCCGATCCTCGACGCGCTGTACCGCGACGAGAGCGACTACGTGCGCCGCTCGGTCGCCAACCACCTGAACGACCTGGCGCGACAGAACCCCGACCTCGTGGTCGAGGTGGCGTCGCGCTGGCTCGCCGAGCCCGACGAGAACACTGCCTGGGTGGTGCGGCACGGCCTGCGCACGCTGGTCAAGAAGGCACACCCGGGCGCGCTCGGCGTGATGGGGTTCGCACCCGTCACCGTCTCGGTGAGCGAACCGGTGCTCGACTCCCCCGTGGTCACGCTGCCGGGAAGCCTCGGTTTTCGGTTCATCCTCACCAACGACGGTCCGACGAGCGAGCGCATGGCTGTCGACTACGTCGTGCACTTCGTGAAGAGCAACGGGCGGCAGGCCGAGAAGGTGTTCAAGCTCACCGCGGCGACCCTCGCCCCCGGCGAGAGCCTCGCGATCGCGAAGCGCCACGGCATGCGGCAGATGACGACGCGCGTTCACTACGCCGGAACCCACTCGCTCGAGCTGCAGGTCAACGGCCAGCGGCACACCCGCACCGACTTCGAAGTCGAGCTGTAGGCACGAAGAGCGACCGGTCAACAGGAAAGCATCGACGGTAGCGGCGAATCCGTCCTGTTGAACGCGCATCCGGGCCCATCCGTCCTGTCGACCGGCCTACGCTGAAGCCATGCCCCGCACTATTCTGCGCTTCCACGGCCGCATCGCCGGATTCGGCACCGGCTCGGGCGTGCGCCTCGTCGTCGGCATGTGGCCGCGCTCGCCCCTCGGCAGTTTCGCCGACGTGATGGTCGAGCAGGCCGACGGGAACCGCATCCTGCTCGCGCCGAGCCAGGCCGTCGCCGATTTCGTCGGGGCGACGTACACCTTCGACGAGGTGCGCATCGTGCCGGTCTCCTACTCGCGCGACGGCCGCGTGATCAGCGTCACGGCGGGGCCGCTCGCCGCCCGGTTCACGATCGGCGACATCTCCTGGCTCGGGCGGCTGCTGCGGCTCGTGCCGGCGGTGCTCGCGACCCGTCCGGGCTGGCTGCGGCTCATCGACCCGATCGCGCGGGTGCTCGTGCCGGGCGCGCGCACGGCGGGATCCGCCGGCAACGGGCGTCGCGAGTACTACGGCGTCACGTCGGCGCGATCGATCACCGGCATCACCGCGCACTGGCAGGGCGACGACCTCGGCGGCCTCGAGCGCCTGCACCCGCCGGTGCGGTTCGGCTTCGGATCGGCCCCGGCCGCGCCGCACATCGTCGAGGTGACGACGACGATCCTTACGACGGCATGACCCCGAACGCGCGCGCCAGCTTGTCGATCTTCTGCGCGCGGCCGAGGCGGGGAAGGTCGCTTCCGTCGCGGATGACGCGTCCCCTGGCCTCGAAGTCGTCGAGGAAATCGCGCGCCCAGCTCACATCGCTCTGGGTCGGGCTGATGACCTCGTTGATCACGGGGGTCTGCTCGGGGTCGAGGCAGAGCTTGCCGGTGAGGCCGAGCGCCACGGTCATCTGCGACTGCTCGCGCAGGATCGGGTGGCTGCTGCCGACGGTGGGGCCGTCGATCGGGCCGGGCAGGTTGCCGATGCGGCTCGCCACGACCAGGCGCGACCGCGGGTACGCCATTGCGAGGTTGTCGGCGCTCGTTCCGGTGTCGCGGCGGTAGTCCCCGCTGCCGAACGCGAGGCGGAACGTTCCGCGGGCGCGGGCGATCGATACCGCCTCCTCGATGCCGAGCGCCGACTCGATCAGCGCGAGCACGGGCGTGTGCCCGCCGAGCCGGTCGAACGTCTCGGTCACGTCGGCGGGCGACTCGGTCTTGGCCAGCATCACGCCGCGCAGTCCGGTCACGCCGGACAGCGCGTCGACATCGTCGCTCCAGAACGAGGTGGTGTGGTCGTTGATGCGCACCCAGCCGTCGCCGCCAGCGCTCAGCCAGTTGACGACGTCTTCGCGCGCCTGGGGCTTGAGCTTGGGGTCGACGGCGTCTTCGATGTCGAGCACGATCTGGTCGGCACGCGAGGCGAACGCCGAATCGAAGGTGTCGGTGCGCGTGGCCGAGACGAGCAGCCAGGAGCGGGCGATTTCCGCGGGGATGGAGTCGCGGCGGGAAACGGATTCTGGGGCGGGAGGCGTCGTTGTCATCACCGCCAGCGTATCGTGCCCGCCCTATGGGGCGTCCTTTCGGTCATTCTGGTATTCGGAGAAGACCATGCCGGAGTCGTAGCTCGCCGAGCGCACGAACGTCAGCTCGAGATCGTCGACGCCCGCCGGGAAGGCGGATCGCCCGCGCCCGAGCACCTTCGGCAGCACGACGATGCGCACCGTGTCGACCAGACCCGCGCCGAAGAGAGCGTCGGTGAGGGTGAGACTCCCCCACACAATCAGGTCGCCCGGAAGGTCGTTCTTGAGGCGACGCACGGCCTCCACCGCGTCATCCGCCACCACGAGCGCCGGCTCGTACTCGCCCCAGGGCGCCTCCCCGAGCGTCGTCGACACCACGATCTTTGGCAGCTCGTTGATGCGGGCGGCGAGCAGCTCCTGATCGGAGTCGGGCGTCGGCCAGTAGGCGGCGAACATGCGATAGGTCTCGGCACCGAGCACGATGGCGTCGACGGTCTCGAGAAGGGCGAGCGTCGCGTTATCGAGCTCGTCGGACTGACCGGCCCCGTCGAAGAGAGCGAACTCGCCACCCCCGCCGCCCGCGAATCCGTCAATGCTCACGAACTGCTGAACGATCAACCGGCCCATGGTCAGGCGGCAACCGCGTTCTTCGCGGCGTCGACGATGAGTTTGGCCACGGCGTCGGGGTGGCTGATCATCGCGACGTGCGAGCTCGCGATCTCGACGGCGATGCCGCCGGCCCGCTCGGCCATGGCCCGGTGCGCCTCGACCGGGATGGTGCGGTCGTCGGCGCCGATGAGAAACCAGCTCGGGATGGTTCGCCAGGCGGGCACACCCGACGGGGTGCCGAGCGTGTTCAGTGCGGCGGGCCGCTGGGCGACACTCATCGCGGCCGCTTCGTCGTCGCTCAGGTCGTCGCAGAACAGCTCCTTGAAGTACTCGGGGTCGATGTAGCCGTCTCCGTCGCCCTCTCCCGCGCCCGGATAGGGGCGCACGAGCGTGTGCTCGCCGAGCGCGGAGTAGCCGCCGCCGAGACCGATCGCGCCGAGCACCGGTTCGCCCTCGTCGAGCGCGAAGCCGCAGATGTAGACGAGCGACGAGACATTCGCGACGTCGGTCGCGGCGTTCGTGATCACCGCTCCGCCGTAGGAGTGGCCGACGAGCACGATCGGCCCGTCGATCGTCGAGAGCAGGGTGCGCACGTAGTCGGCGTCGCCGTGCAGCGACCGCAGCGGGTTCGCCGGCGCGATGACCGGGTATCCGTCGCGCTGCAGGTTCTTGATCACCCCGGTCCAACCGGAGGCATCGGCGAATGCGCCATGGACGAGAACGACGGTGGGCTTCTGATCAGAGTTCACGGATACCTCCAGATAGGCAACGGACGAACGGATGATGGCTCACAAACTAGACCCCCGCGCAGTGCGAAAACAACAGCTAGAAAGTGTCGATCTGCCCCTGTGCTGCTCGTTATTGGAGTGTCAGTATCTATCCACCGAAAGGACACACCATGCAGTACTCGCTCCTCCTCCATGCGCCCGAGCCCGGCGACGCCGAAGTCACCCCCGAGCAGTTGGCCGAGTTCCAGACCGCGTTCGACCTCTACGCGAAGTCGCTCGACGAGGCCGGCGTGCTCGTCGCGATCGACATCCTGCAGCAGTCGACCGCGTCGACGACGGTCACGATGCGCGGCGGAGCGTCGGCCGTGCAAGACGGACCGTTCGCAGCGGCCAAGGAACAACTCGCCGGCACCTTCGTGATCGACGTCGCCGACCTCGACGCGGCCATCGCCTGGGCCGAGAAGAACCCGGGCGCGCAGTACGGCGTGATCGAGATCCGACCGTCGGCGATCACCTACCGTGGCGGCGAGTGGCTGACGCCGGCGTGACCGCAGCGGCGCGGACCGAGCAGGTGGCCCGCGCCTCCTACGGCCGGCTGCTCGCGATCGTCGCCGCTGAGACCGGCGACATCGCGCGGGCGGAGGACGCCCTTGGCGACGCGTTCGAGCGGGCGCTGACCAACTGGCCGACCGCGGGCATCCCCGCGAACCCCGAGGGCTGGCTCGTCACGGTCGCCCGCAACCGGCACCGCGACGCCGTGAAGTCGCGGGCGCACCGCCTGGCCGCACCGCTCGACGCCGACGTCGCCGTGTTCGATCACATCGACCCTGAGGCCATCCCCGACAAGCGCCTCGAGTTGATGTTCGTCTGCGCGCACCCCGCGATCGACGCCGCGATCCGCACGCCGCTCATGCTGCAGACCGTGCTCGGCTTCGACGCCGCGTTCGTGGCGCGCGCGTTCGCCGTTCCCGCCGCCACCATGGCGCAGCGCCTCGTGCGCGCCAAACGGCGCATCCGGCTCGCGCGTGTGCCGTTCGCCGTTCCCGTTCTGCAGGACATGCCGGCGCGCCTGCCCTTCGTGCTCGAGGCGGTCTACGGCGCCTACGCGATCGACTGGCAGCTGGTCTCGCAAACCACCGTGCGCGAGTCGCTCGCCGGCGAGGCGCTCTACCTCGCGACGACGCTCGCGCTGCTTCTCGACCGCGAGCCCGAGGCATTCGGCCTCGCCGCCCTCATCGCGTTCTCGCTCGCGCGGGTCGACGCCCGGGTGGCAGACGACGGATGCCTCGTCCCGCTCGCCGACCAGGACCGTGCTCTCTGGCGGCCCGAGCTGATCGCCGAGGGCGAGTCGCTGCTGCGCCGCGCCCACGCGCTCGGCCGCGACCGCCCGCTCGGGCACGTCTCGCGTTTCGAGCTCGAGGCGGCCATCCAGTCGGCGCAGTGCGCGGACGGCCCGGTCGACCCCGCCGCCCTGCTCGCGCTGCACGACGCGCTCGTGCGGGTGTCGCCGACGCTCGGCGCCCGCGTCGCGCGGGCCGCCGTGCTCGCCGAGGTCGACGGGCCGCGGGCGGCACTCGACGAGCTGGACGGCATCGACGGCGCCGCGAGGTTCCAGCCCACGTGGGCCACGAGAGCGCACCTGCTCGCTTCGGTCGGAGCGACGGATGCCGCGGCATCCGCCTATTCGAAGGCGATCTCCCTCACCACCGACACGCCCTCCCGGCTCTACCTCGAGCGCAGGGCGGCCGCGCTCACACCTGCAGATCGGTGACCACGGGATAGTGGTCGCTCGGAGGCACCCCGTCGACCTCGTCGCGCACGATCCACGAACCGACGACGCGCACCGGGTGCTCGGGCTCGCCCGGCCGGGCCATCACGTGGTCGATGCGACGGTTGAACTGGCGCTTCGCCTCGGGGCTCGAGAACCGGTTGCTGTCGCCGTAGGTGCGCGGGTCAGCGGTGTAGTCGTTCGCCTCGCCCCAGGTGTCGATGAGAGTCTCGCGCAGCCGGGCCATGGCGGGCATCGCGAAGTCGGCGTTGAGGTCGGCGAGCAGCAGCACCGGAAGCGGGCCGTTCGACAGCGGACCGCTGACGAACTCGCCGAGCCGGGCGAGCTGCGCGGAGTGCTCGTCGAGCTTCTCCGGCTCCCAGCTCGTCGCGCCGACGACGACGTGCAGCGGGCCGAGCGGATGGTCGACGGTCGCGAGAAGCGCCACGAGGTCGCGCCCCTCCGACGGCATCGGGTGCGCCTCGACCATCGAGATCGGCCAGCGGCTGAGCAGGCCGAGCCCCATGCGCACGCCGTAGTAGTCGGGGTGGTCCACCGGGTCGGGCGGAACCGGGATGCCCGGCTCGACGAATGCGGCGTACATGCCCAGTTCTTCGCCGAGCGCGTCTGCCTGCGTGCGGTCGCCTAGGGCCCAGGCCTCCTGCAGACCGACGACATCCGGATGCCACTCCTCCAGTATCGAGACGATGCCGCGTTCGCGACGGTGCCAGTCGTCGCCGAAGATCCACCACACGTTCCAGGTCGCGGCCCTGATGACCGTCTGCTCGCCGTCCATTGGCTCATGCTACGAACCGGTCACGCGCGAAACGAGGGGGTTGCACGCCGTCGACCGCCACGTAGGTTGAGGGGATGAGTGAATTCAGCACGGGCGACCGGGTCAGTTGGAATACGTCGCAGGGCCGCACCCGCGGGCACGTCGTCGAACGCAAGACGGGCGACTTCGAGTTCGCCGGACAGCACTTCACCGCGACATCCGACGAACCGGCCTTCATCGTCGAGTCGGAGAAGACGGGGGCGAAGGCCGCCCACAAGGGTTCGGCGCTGCGCAAGCTGCGTTCTTGACAGGCGCGGGGGCCTGATTGAATTGACGGGTGCTTACGCCTGAGATTCCGCCCGCCAAGTCCCTGATCTCACCGGACGGCACCAAGATCGCCACCTACGAGTTCGGTGATCCGGATGCGCCCACCGTGTTCGCGGTGCACGGTTTCGCGTCGAGCGCGCTGCTCAACTGGCACTCCACCGGGTGGATCCGCGACCTCGTGCGCGCCGACTTCCACGTCATCGCGATCGACCAGCGCGGCCACGGCGCGAGCGACAAGCCGCACTCCCCCGCCGCCTACACGATGGAGCTGCTCGTCGACGACGTTCTCGCCGTGCTCGACACGTTTATGCTCGACGAGGTCGCCTACGTCGGCTACTCGCTCGGCGCACGCGTCGGCTGGGAGGCGGCCCGCGAGCTGCCCGAGCGCATTACCAAGGCCGTGCTCGGCGGCATCCCCGACGGCGATCCGCTCACCCGCTTCCAGATCGAGGAAGCACGGGCGCACATCGCCGACGGAATTCCCGTCGACGACCGGCTCACCGGCGCGTACCTGCAGATGGCGAGCGGCATCGAGGGCAACGACCTCGAAGCCCTCGTCTCGCTCGTCGAGGGCATGCGCGGCGGACCCCAGCCGAGCGCCGAGAACGCCCCCGACCAGCCGACGCTATTCGCCACCGGCAGCGAAGACGGCATCCTGCCCAAGTCGCGCGCACTGGCCATGGCTGCCTCGGGCGAGTTCTTCGAGATCCCGGGGCGCAACCACTTCAACGCGCCGACCTCGCGGGCTTTCCGCGACGCGGCGCTCGAGTTCCTGGCCGCGCCCGCCAGATGAGCCGCTTCCGGCCAGATGAGGCAGCCGCGGCTGGCTCATCGGGCCGGAAACACGTCATCGGCTAGATCGCGCCGTCTTTCAGCACCTCATCGAGGTCGTAGAGCGCGAACCACTTCTCGGCGGCGATGCGGGCGGCCGGCGTGAGCACGGTGAACGGCACCGGCTTGCCGCCGCGCTCGCTGACGACTCGCTCGAGGTAGTCGCGCACCAGCCAGACGTCGATCGGGTCGCCACCGGTGACGTCGAACGCCGCTTCGATGCGATCGTCGTCGAGCCCGAGCGTGCGTTGCAGGTCGGACTCGCTGAGCCCCGACAACGCCAGGTTCGCCCGCAGCTCGTCGCTCGTCACGGCCCGTTCGCGCTTGTTCAGAGACATGCGTCTATTCAAGCCGACCGACGGCCGCACAGCTTCCCAGTTGCGCGTGCCGCTGGCAACAGGCTGGGGCGATCCGCCGCGGCGGGCCATACTCGGCGCATGCTGAACATCGGATCGATCGTCTGGGGCGTGCTCGACATCCCCCGCGCCGTGCGGTTCTGGACCACCGCGCTCGACTACGTGCCGCGCGACCAGGTCGAAGACGACTGGGCGACGCTCGTTCCCCGCTCGGGATCCGGCCCGCGGCTATCGCTCATGCTGGTCACCTCGCAGAAGCCGAACCGCCACCACCTCGACCTGTTCGCCGACGACCAGTGCGCCGAGGTTGACCGCCTCGTCGCGCTCGGGGCGAAGACCGTGGAATGGGACTACCCCGACCTCGCCGACTACATCGTTCTCGACGATCCCGACGGCAACCGATTCTGCGTGGTGCAGTCGTAACTAGATAGTGCTACTCTCCGATAGTCCCACTATCCAATCGGAACGAGAGCAGCCATGTCCACAGCCCCTGCCCATGTCGTACTCGGCGCGAACGGCGTCGCCGGCCGCGAGACCGTGCGCGCGCTTCTCGAACGCGGCATCACCCCGGCGGCCGTCGGCCGCCCCTACTCCCACCGCGTCTGGGCGCGCGACTGGCCGCTCGTCGTCGGCAACACGATCGACGCCGCGATCGCCCAGGGCACCCGCCTCGTCTACCTCGACAACGTCTACGCGTACGGCGGTGTCGACGGCCCGATGACCGAGCAGACTCCGGTCAGACCCACCAGTAAGAAGGGTGTCGTACGGGCATCCGCTCTTCGCCTGCTCGAAGAGGCGACCGCCCGCGGGCTCTCGGTGACCATCGGCCGCAGCGCCGACTTCTACGGTCCCGGCGCTACGACGAGCGTGTTCAACGGCTTCGCACTCGACAAGATCGCCGCGGGCAAGCCGGGCACCTGGCTCTTCGACGCCGACCTGCCGCACTCGCTCACCTACACGCCCGACATCGGCGACGCCCTCGCGGTGCTCGGCACTGCTCCCGAGGCGCACGGCCGCACCTGGCACCTGCCCACCGCGCCCGCCCTCACCGGCCGCGAGTACATCGAGCTCGCCGGCGGAACCACAAACGTGATGGGTGGCGGCATGATGCGCGTCGGTGCGGTCTTCTCCTCGGCCGCGCGCGAGACCCTCGAGATGGCGTACCAGTACACGGCTCCCTACGTCTTCGACTCGAGTGCGTACGAGACGGCGTTCGGCGTCACCGCGACGCCGGTGGAGCAGGGCATCGCGGTGACGCTCGGCGCACTGCCGGTTGAGTAGCGTCGTTGTTAGGCAGAATGGCAGCATGACCGACCTCGCCAGCATCGCCGCCGAGCTCTACGCGCTGCTGCCGACGAAGTTCACCGCCGCCCGCAACGCGCGCGCCAAAGACGAGTCCGGCACCCTGGCGTCCGAGGTCAAGAAGCTGCCGAAACCGTCCGCCGCCGCGTGGGGCGCCAACCTGCTCGCCCGCGAACGCCCCGACGAGGTCGCGCAGCTCTTCGCGCTCGGTGATTCCCTGCGGGACGCGCAGGACTCGCTCGACCGCGCGACCCTCACCGAGCTCGGATCCCAGCGCCGCGCGCTCGTCGCGGCGCTCGCGAAGCAGGCGGGATCCCTCGCGACCGACGCGGGGCATCCGCTCAATGCCGCGGCCATCATCGACATCGAACGCACGCTGCAGGCCGGAATGGCGGATGCTGCCGCTGCCGCGGCCGTGACATCCAAACGACTGGTGCGCGCGCTGGCGGGCGACGGCCTCGAAGCGGTCGACCTCGACGACGCGGTCGCGGGTCCGCTGCCCGAGGGTCGCGCCCGGGTTCGCACTGCTGTTCCGGCGAAGAAGGGTCCGACCAAGAAGCAGCTCGACGCGGCCGAGGCGGCGATCGCCGAAGCCCGCGAGGCGGCGAAGAACGCCGAACGGCTGGCGCTCGAGGCCGGTACGGCGAAGGAGTCGCTCACTCTCGAGCGCCAGGAACTGCGCGAGCACCTTGCCGACGTGGAGGGCGAGCTCGCCGATGCGACGCGGGCGGCGGAGGCCGCCGACCGCGCGCGCACGACGGCGACCCGCGCGCTAGAGAAGGCCGAGCGCGACAAGGCCAAGCTGGTTGAGTAGCGCTGGTTGAGTAGGTCGCCCAGCGACCGTATCGAAACCCCCACGCGAGGGCTCGATAGGGTCGCAAACGACCTGCTCAACCGGCAAGAAACTAGACCGTCTCGGGACGGCGCAGCACCTCGGCGCCGCCGTCGATGAAGACGATCTGGCCGGTCACGTGGGTGTTCTGCTCGCTGGTGAGCCAGGCGAGCAGGGCTGCCGGAGCGGACGCCGGGGCTGCCGGTCCGTTCAGCGGGGCCGGAGCACCCTTCGCCAGCGCCGCGCGACCTTCCTCGGTCGCGAGGATCTCGGCGATCATCGGCGTCTCGATGACCCCGGGCGCGATGGCGTTGAGCGGGATGCCCGCTCCGGCCCACTCGTCGGTGGCCGCGTTCTTGCGCACCCACAGCGCGATCGCGTTCTTGCTGGTGTTGTAGATCGCGTTGCTCGGGGTGTCGGTGGGGGCGTCGGCGATGGCCTTGGCCAGCTCGAGCGACTTCGGCTCGTCGCCCGACACCAGCGCCGCGTGCAGCGGGGCGTCGGTCGGCTCGAGCGCCGCCAACGACGCGACGAGCGCGGCGCGAGGCGCATCCGACCCGGCGAGAAGCGGACGAAGCCCTTCGAGCGTGGCGATCGCGCCGAAGTAGTTGACTCCCGCGGTGGCGGGGATGGGTGCCGAGAGTCCGGCGACGGCGACGACCGCGTCGATCGTTCCGCCGCTGAGGTCGGCGACCTTCGACACGAGTTCGTCGCGCCCATCGGCGGTCGTGAGGTCGACCGTGACGTCGGCGTCGCGCAGGTCGACACCGAACACGGTGTGCCCTTCGGCGCGAAGCTGCGTGGTGAGGGCCTTGCCGATTCCGGATGCTGCGCCGGTGACTACGTACTTTCTTGTCATTTCGGGTTCCACTTTCTCTTCGTCCGCCGGCTTCGGTGCCGGGAGTTTCAGGGTGCGGCCAGCCAGGCCGGCAGCAGCGACATCAGCTGGTCGACGAGCACGTCGGCGGGCACCGGGTCGTCGCTGCGGATCCAGTGCGCGAGAAGACCGAGAGAGCCGGATGCGGTGTAGATCGCGACGGCGTCGGCAGAGAGGCCGTGCGGGATTTCAGGGAGAAGCGCGATAGTCGTCCTCACCTGGGCGGCGTAGCCCTCGACGGCCCGCGTGTAGACGGTGGAGGTGAAGGGCAGGGCGAGCATGCTCGCGTAGAGCACGCGGTGCTGCACGAGGTGGCCAACCAGCCGCACCTGCGCGAGGCGTGCTGCTTCGGCGCCGCTCACGACGCGGTTGCGACGCAGTTCGACGTCTTCGGCGCCGATGGTCTGGAAGACGCCGCTCAACAACGTGACCGCGAGCTCGTCGATGCCCGAGAAGTGGGTGTAGAACGAGCTGCGTCCGATGCTGGCGGTGCGCACGATGGCGGCGACGCTGATCGGCTGGTCGCCGGAGGCGAGCGTCTCGACCGCGTCGAGAATTGCCTGCCGGGTGCGGGCGACCCGCGGATCGCCCGACGTGCGGATGCCGCTGCGTGTCTCGTGCAGCGGGGTGACGATCGCGTCGGCGCGTTCCATACCACCAGACTAGCCGCACTTCTAGACATGTGTCCAGAAGTGCGGCCGGCTGGCTTGTGCTTAGCGCTCCGGAGGCGTTCCGCCGCCGGGCATCTGGCCGCCACCGCCACCGCCCATGCCACCGGTCGACGCGACGCCCTCGGTCGCGGTGCCCGCTTCGGCGCCGTCGACGTAGACCGTGTACTCGGCGTCGGCCACGAGGTCGCTCGACGAGTAGACGACCGACGAGAACTGCTTCTCAGAGGTGAAGGTCTCGACTACGGTGCCATCCGCGTCTCGGATTTCAACGACGGAGCCCGCCTCGCCGCTGGCCGTCGCGGCGAAGAAGCCCTGCGTCGAGTCGGCGCTCGGCGAGACGGCCATGCCCGAGCTGCCGACCGCGAGAACGGTGCCGCCACTCACCGACAGGGTCCCGTTGACGTCGAGGGCGCCGTTGCCGTCGTTGGTCGGGCCGTAGACGGTGAGGGTGCCGCCGCTAATCTCGGCGGATCCGTTCGAGTCGAACCCGTCGCCGTCGGCGTGGATCGTGGTGTCGCCCCCTGTGACGTAGACCATCTCGGTGCTCGCGCTCTCGCCCATGCCGCCGCCGCCCGTGGTCTCGGCCGTGGTTCCGGCTGACGCGTTGATGCCGTCGTCGCTCGCGGTCACGTCGACGGTTCCGTCGGCGATCGTGATGGTGGCGCTCTCGAGACCCTCGTACGAGTCGGTCACCGTGACGTCTCCGCCGTCGATGAGCAGCGCGGTGTCGGCGTGCACGCCGTCGTCGCCGGTCGAGAGGGTGACGTCGGCGTCGCCGCCCAGGTGGATCGCGCCGTTTGAGTGCACGGCGTCGTCAGACGAGTCGACCTCGACCGTTCCGCCCTCGACGATCACGTAGGTGCCGCCCTTGAGTCCCTTGGTCGAGGTGTCGCTGACCTCGTCGGCCGCTCCCCCGCCGGCCGCGACCGTGACGTCGCCGCCGGTGATCACCAGGTCGGTCTGGGCGTCGAAGCCGTCGCCGGCCGCGGTGACGTCGACCGTTCCGCCCGCGATGTCGATGTAGCCGCGAGTGAGGTCTTCATCGTTGTCGCTCTTCAGCCCGTCGCCGCCGGCCGTGACCGTGAGGTCGCCGCCCTCGACCGTGAGCGAGTCTTTGCCGCGCAGGCCGTCGTCGACCGCGGTCACCGTGATGCTGCCCGACAGGACGACGAGGTCGTCGGTCGAGGTGATTCCGTCGTTGCCGTTTCCGGTGACGGTGAGGCTGCCCGTGCCCCTGATGGTCAGGTCGGTGTCGGCATATAGGGCGGCGTTGGCGGCGGCCGAGTCGGCGTAGCTCGACGCGTCGCTCAGCGTGTTCTCGCTGCCGTCGGCGAGGGAGACGACGGCGTTGGTCGCCGTGGTGAACGCGATCGCCGCACCCGTTGTGGAGGAGATGTCGGCGCCGTCGAGCACGATCGCCACGACCCCCTCGTCGGCCGAGTCGACGACGATCTGCCCGTCGTCGAGGGTGCCGCTGAGCAGGTAGGTTCCGGCCGCGGTGATGGTGACGGTAGACCCGTCGATGCTGACGTTCTCAGAGTCGGATGTCGCGGTGTCTCCGTCGAGCGTGATCTCGACGGCGCCATCCATCGACCACTCGTCGTCGTTCGTGGTGGTGGCGTTCTCGTTGGCCGCGAGCACCTCCTCGGCGGTGAGCGTCGCGTCGACGTCGGTGATGGCCGAGCTGCTCGACGCGGCGGCGTCGGTGGCTTCTGTTGTTGTGGTCGCACAGGCCGTGAGGACCACGGCGCCGAGCAGCAGGGAGGTGACGGTCATGGGGAGAGAAAGCTTTTTGCGCATGAGTCTTGGTCCTAAGCGTCGAAGTGGCGGCGTAATACGCGCGCCCACTTGTTAGAGGGGAGGTCGTGCCGCATGGCGGCGAGGCCGGTTCCGAATTTGGAGATGGTCGCCGGGCGGTGGCCGTGCGACCAGAGCAGCCGGTCGACCTCGCTGGTGCGTGATCCCGACTTGGTCTCGATGATCACCGAGCGCGGCAGCCGCAGCACCGCCCCGTCGCTGGTCTCCCAGCTGAGGTCGGTGTCGATGGTCGTGCGGCTCTGCGAGCCAGGCAAGAACAGCGTCGCCCGGCGGTAGCGGGTGACCAGGGTGGGCACGAGGTACAGGTCTTCCGGGTGCGAGATTCCGATGCCATCGAGAGCCGCATCCGCATATTCGCGCCCGTCTCTTGTGAGGGCGTCGCGGTCGTCCATCAGGTACGGCAACCGGTCTTTCACCGTGGTGCCGCGGGCGCCGCGCGTCTTCATCTCGAGGTACGACTCGGCGGTGTCGACATAGCTGCGCGTGCGCAGTTTGAAGCGGCGCCGGCGCCCCGTTGCTGCCATTCGGTAGCTCAGCAGCTCGGGGGTGTCGAAGTAGACGGACTCGTAGTTCGATGCGCGTTGCCCGTCGATCTCGAGTATGCGCGTGCCGGCGTCGAGCCCGGCGAGCACCGCGTCGGCTTCGTCCGCCCGCAAAATGTACTTGCGGTCGACCCGGGTCTGCAGAGCCGCGGCGGCGATCAGCTCGTCGAGCGAGATCGTCTCGAGGTGGTTCATCGGATACTCCCGACGAGCTCGTCGTGTGGCGCGTTCAGAAACTCAGCCGGCATGGGCGGCTTGCTCGTCGACTGGTAGCGCACGTCGACCAGAGTGGTGTCGTTCACGAGGTCGAGGTGTTGAACGGTGACCTTGTGCACGCGGGCGCCGAGCATTCGTTCCAGTTCGAGACGCAGCTTGGCCTCGTCGGCGTAGGCCGTGTCGAGCTGCACCGTCTGCTGGCGGTACTTCGCGTAGAGGCGCGGGTGGTCGCCGACGAACAGCACCACGACGATGAGCGCCATGAGGGCGATCACGAGCGGGTTGATGGTCGTGCTGAGTCCGGCGAGCAGGCCGAGCGCGAGGGAGGCGAAGTAGTAGGCGACCTCGGTCTGCGAGATCTCAGAGGAGCGCAGCCGGATGATCGACAAGACGCCGAAGAGGCCGAGCCCCAGGCCGACGCCGACTTCTGCAGACCCCAGCACGGTCGCGACGGCGAGCACGCCGACGTTGACTCCGAGGAACGCGACCACGAGGTCGCGGCGCCGGTGGCGCGGAAAGTACATGCCGAACGTCATAATCGAAATGGCGAACAGATCGATGGCGATCATTACGGCGGAAACCATGGTGCGCTCCTGAGTTACTAATCGGTTTTGCTTACGCAACTAGTTAGCCAAGGGCGGCTATGTGGTTTCTATGTGGAGGCTGTGGAAGCAACAGGATCTCGCCCGCTACCTTTAGCGCCGGCCTCCGTCCAGGTGAACTTTCCTGGAACTGGGCGCCTCAAACGCTATGCGCGTGCGCGACAGACAACGGGATCGGCTATGCCCGCAGCCGCTCCAGGTTTATGCCATAGAGCCGGAAGAATGGGAGCGACGGGGCTGACGGATGTCGCGAGGACGCAAGAATATGCCGATGTCGGCGAGTGGTGCCCGCGCATCCCACGGCAAGACCGGGCCGGTAATAATTATTATGTCAAGTGATCGTAGCCGGCGTTTTCTGCCAGGCAGTCAAACGCGATTCGGAGTCGGCTTTGCGCTAGCGCGACGAGGGCGAGCGGTATCGTTGTATGCGGCGCCTGAACCTCGATTCGGGTGGTGAAGGGGATGGCGTGATGGCGAGCAGATGGGCGCGGGTTGTCCGTGGTCTGCTAACCGCCGGGATCTCGGTATTCGTCGCTGCGCTCTCCCATGTCGCGGGTGGCGGTTCCGATCCGGGATCGCTGGGCGTCATCCTCGCTTTGGCTTTCGGGGGGGTTCTCTCGATCGGGCTCGCCGGTAAGAGCCTGTCGCTGCTCCGTCTCGGGATCTCTGTCGCGGTCAGCCAGTTCGCCTTCCACCTCCTTTTCACTCTCGGAGCGGGCACCTCTGCCGCCGCTGTCATGGATGCCGGATCGGCTCACGTTCACGGCGCGATGATTATGCCGATCGCCGTGGACGCGTCGGCTGCGGTGATGCCGATGCATAACGACCCCTCGATGTGGGCTGCGCACGCCGCCGCCGCGGTGATCACGATTGTGCTGCTGCGGCAGGGCGAGTCCGCATTGTGGGGGTTGATGGAGCTCGCCCGCGCTACGTGGGCGGCCGTTGTCGTGTCCCGGTTCGTCTCGACGATCTCGGTCCCGGTCGACGCCATGCGGATGCGGTCGGCGGTCTCCGACCGGCCCGCGAAGCCCCGGCTCGAGTCGATTCTCGCTGCACGTCCCCGGCGCGGACCGCCCGCGATCCCGGCTCTGTCTTCCTGATATCGACACCTCCGGCTAGCGCGGTTCTGCTGCGCTGACGCGTACCCCTGTGCGGCTGTACTGCTGGTGTCGGGCTCGTTTCCGTGCGCCTGCTTTCTGGCGCTATCGGATGCCTGTGCCTGCCGTCCCGGCCTTCTGCGGTCGGCGACGTCTCCGGCGATTCCCTAGGGCGGCTCACGCCGTCTGTTTTCCCACGACCTTGTGGAGTACACCCATGTCCGCATCACCTAGACGCCGTCTTCTCGCAGCGATCCCGGTAGAAGCCGTTATCGCGGCCCTCCTCGTGGTCGCCGCGCCTACGGCGGCGACCGCGCACGACCAGGTGGTCTCGACCGCCCCGGCGTCACAGGAGCAGCTTCCTGTGGCACCGGACCAGGTGAGCATGCTGTTCACTGCGGACATCCTCGACATCGGGGCGACGATCCTCGTCGTCGACGATGACGGGGAGAACTGGGCGTTCGGGGACATGCAGGTCGAGGGGCGGGAAGCGATCCAGATCGTGGAAGAAGGCATGCCCGACGCGAACTACCAGGTGCGGTGGCGGGTGGTGTCTTCGGACGGACATCCGATCTCCGGCACCTTCGACTTCGCCGTCGGCGACGCGCCCGCATCCGCCGCGGTCCCGGCGGAGCAGTCCCCGGCCACACCGACGCCCACACTCGCGGAGCCGGACGCGGCGGTGGCCAAACTGGACGACCCCGTCGCGCCGCCGTTCCTGCTCATCGGGATCGGTGGAGGCGTCGTCGGGATTGCCGTCTTCGTTCTCGCCATCGTCCTCACCAAGCCGCGGCCGCGCCGCAGCTGACGCGTACCAGCGCACACATCACTCTGACCTTTTTCAAGGAGCACTACCTACATGAACACCAGAACCCTCTCCCTGCCCAAGACGATCCTGCTCGCTGCGGCGACCCTGCTCATCGCGACCGGTTGTGCCTCAGCGGAACCTGCGGCACCGTCCGCCGTCGCGAAGGAATCCGAGTCGCTGAGTATCAGTGACTCCTGGGTGAAGGCCGCCGACGAGGGGATGTCGGCAGCGTTCGGCCTCCTCGAGAACAACGGTCCGACCGACATCACCGTCGTTTCGGCGACCACCCCGGCGTCGTCCATGATCGAGCTGCACGAGACCGTGGAGAACGACGCCGGCGAAATGATGATGCAGGCCAAGGACGGCGGCTTCGTCATTCCCTCCGGTGGCTCCTACGAGCTCGCCCCGGGCGGCAATCACATCATGCTCATGGGACTGACCGCCCCGTTGAAGGCGGGCGACGAGTCGACCTTCACCCTCACACTCTCCGACGGATCCGTCTTCGAGTTCACAGCACCGGCAAAGGACTACTCCGGCGCCAACGAGACCTACGAGGGCGACGCGGACATGGAGATGGACATGGACGCGGAGACCGAGACGGGGACCGACAACTGATGACAGACGATCAGCAGAATGCTGATCGCCGGCTCTCCCGGCGGCACCTCCTTCTCGGAGGTGCCGCAGCGGGGCTCGGCGCAGCAGCATCCGTTGGCATCGCCCACGCCGTCACCGGCGCCGACCCGGCGGTCGTCGCAGACAGCGTGCTGGGCGGATTCGCGACGGTCGTCCCCTTCTACGGCGCACACCAGGCCGGCATCGAAACCGTGCCGCAAGCACATGTGACCTTCGTCGCTCTCGACCTGCTCGCATCCGTCGATGCCGCAGCGCTCCGACGGATGATGCGGATCCTCACCGGCGACGCCGCCCGACTCACACAGGGGCAGAGCGCTTTGGCTGATTCGGAACCGGAACTGGCCGTGGTGCCGGCCCGGCTCACCGTCACCTTCGGTTTCGGGCCCGGCCTCGTCGCCCGGACCTCAGGGGCGACGCCGTCGTGGTTGCGCCCGTTGCCGGCGTTCACGGTCGACCGGCTGGACGGGGCATGGAACGACGGCGACCTTCTGCTGCAGATCGCGGCCGACGACCCGCTCACCGTCGCCCACGCCACACGCATGCTGTTGAAGGACACCCGCTCCTTCGCGACGGTGCGGTGGGCACAGACCGGGTTCCGCCGCTCCCCCGGGTCGGAGAAACCGGGCACTACCATGCGCAACCTCTTCGGCCAGGTCGACGGCACCGTGAACCTCGTCCCGGGCACTGCCGATTTCGAGAAACTCGTCTGGGGCGGCGCCGCCAACCCTGGCTGGCTCGCGGGAGGTACCGGTTTCGTCCTTCGGCGGATCGCGATGAACCTCGACAAGTGGGACGAGCTCGACCGGGGCGGGCGCGAGTCCTCTGTCGGCCGCACCCTCGCCGTCGGCGCGCCCCTCACCGGCGTCAACGAGCGCGACGAACCCGACTTCGAAGCGACCACCCCGATCGGGTTCCCGGTCATCCCCGAGTACTCGCACATCCGCCGCGCTCGTTCCGAGAATACGAACGAACGGATCTTCCGCCGCGGCTACAACTACGACGGGCAACCGTCGGGCGCATCCGTCTCCAATTCCGGACTGCTGTTCGCCTCGTTCCAGTCCGACGTCGACGCCCAGTTCGTCCCGATCCAGAAACGGCTCGACGACCTCGACCTGCTCAACGAGTGGATCACCCCTATCGGCTCCGCCGTCTTCGCCATCCCGCCCGGCTGCACCAGCACCGGATACATCGGCGACACCCTCTTCTAAAGGACAAGAAAATGACCGCAACACTCACTTCCCACGACACACCCCCGCCCGCAGTCCCACCCGCGAAGAAGAAACCGTGGCTCGCAGCTCTGCTGCTGCGGCTGCACTTCTACGCCGGTATCCTCGTCGGCCCGTTCATCCTCGTCGCTGCCCTCAGCGGCGCCATGTACGCCGCCACCCCGCAGCTCGAGCAGGCCATCTACGCGCACCAACTGCACGCCCCTGCGGCGAAGACCAGTGTGCCGTTGGCTGACCAGATCGAAGCCGCCGAAGCAGTCGTCGGCGATGAGGGGTCGTTGGTCGCCGTGCGCCCCGCGCCGAACAACGGCGACACCACGCGGGTGATGTTCACCGGAGACGGTCTCGGCGAGAGCGAGACCCGCGCCATCTTCGTCAACCCGGCCGACGCCGAGATCCGCGGCGACGAAACCGTCTACGGCACCAGCGGCGCCCTGCCGCTCCGCACCTGGATCGACCAGTTCCACCGCAACCTGCACCTGGGCGACTTCGGCCGCCTCTACAGCGAACTCGCCGCCAGTTGGCTCGGCGTCGTCGTCATCGCCGGAGCCGTGCTCTGGGTCCTCCGCATCCGCAAGGCCCGAGCCAAGAAGGACATGGTGCGGCCGACCAACAAGGCGACCGGCTACCGGCGCATCTTCAGCTGGCACGCCTCCACCGGCATCTGGCTGCTCGTTGGCGCCCTGTTCCTCTCCGCCACCGGCATCACCTGGTCGCAGTTCGCCGGCCAGAACGTCACCGACCTGCGCGCTGCCTTCTACGTCGGAACACCGTCGGTGAATACCGATCTATCCGCGACAGCCGATGCCGGCGCCGGGGAGCACGCCGGGCACGGTGTCGCGTCACCGTCGACCGTGGAGATCGAACCGGCGTCGTTCGACGCGGTACTCGCGGTCGCCCAACGGGTCAACGTCAACACGGGCCTCGTCGAGATCAGACCGCCCTCGGCTCCCGGGCAGGCGTGGGTCGTGCAGGAGATCCAACGCAGCTACCCGACAGAAGTCGACGCCGTCGCCGTCGACGGACAGACGCTGCAGGCCGTCGACCGGGTCGACTTCGCGGAGTTCAACCTCGCTGCGAAACTCGCCCGCTGGGGCATCGACACCCACATGGGGAGCATGTTCGGACTTCCCAACCAGATCGTCCTCATCGTCACCGCCTTGGGGATCGCCGCCATGGTTGTCTTCGGCTACATGATGTGGTGGAAACGCCGTCCGACCCGCGGTTTCGCCAAGCCCGCCCCGGCGGGCGCACTCGTGGACACCCCGTGGTGGGGACGAGCGATCGTCCTCGTCGTCGCGGTCGCACTCGGCCTGTTCTTCCCTCTCCTGGGAGTGAGCCTCGTCGCGTTCATCGTGGTCGACGGGCTTCTCACCCTGCGACCGGTGAAGACCAGGACCTAGCGCCGGGATAGCTGCCCGGGTTCTCTAGAACGCCGGACGACGACTATTTCGAGGGGCGCTGACGTCCGGAAGCCCCGCACAAAGGTGCGGGGCTTCCGGCTTGCGCGACCGTCAGTCGGCAGAACCGCGGCGGGCGCGCCGTATCGCCAGAAGGGCGACACCGGCAAGCAGTAGCACTCCGCCACCGAATACCGGAGCCGCACCGAGGTCATAGCCCGTTTCGGCGAGACGGCCTGATGCGTCGAGCACGGTCACGTTCTGCCATCCGACGAGCGCGTTTGCGGAGTCGAAGACCGCGATGCGGTGTTCGCCGGGAGCGGCGTCTGCAGGGATGACGACCGCTACGTGGCCGTTCGCATCCGCTTGCGACCAGGTCCCGCCGAGGAGCACCGGCGTGGAGAACATCCAGGCCGCGACTCTTGCATTGGCGTGGGCGGCTCCGAGCGACAGCGTCACGACGGATCCGACACGGACACTGCCCTCGGAGAGAGTCACTCCCCCGGCAGCCACGCGACCGAGGTCGTCGGCGGACCGTGCCGCCGGCGAGTTGTCCGGCACTGAAGCGATCGGGGCGGCGGGCGCGGTCGGAGTGGAGGGCGAGGCGGGCGAGGTTGGGGCGGGCGTGATCGGGCTCGGAACGACGGGCTCGTCAGTGTCCGGAACCGGCACTGCAGGCACGTCAGGCGTCACGGGAACGCTGGGCACGCCAGGTGTCGGCGGCGTCACGGGGGTACCCGGCACCTCTGGCGTTGGTACCTCAGGCGTCGGGACTTCGGGTGTCGGGACTTCCGGTGTCGGGGTCTCCGGCGCCGGGACCTCGGCGATCGATTTGACCGAGAGCAGTACGGGCGCGGATTGGATGTAGGTGGATCCGTCGTCGTAGGTGAGGCGAGCGATTACCGCGGCTCCGTTCAGCCTGGTCGACGCGGTGAAGGAGTACTGCGCGTTGTTCTCACCGGGTATGCGGATCGGGGCTGTGTCGCCGCGCTTCTGTACGAGCCATTCGATGCGGGTGAGCACGGAGGCGGGTGAGACCTCTGCCGTGAGGGACACCGGGGTGCCGGCCAGGTATTCGGCTGCTGTGCCCGTTATGGCGATCTTCTGGTTTGCGGGGGCTCCGTGGTCGTCGACGTGGATGGTGGTCGGTTCGGCATCGACCGTCTCACCGCCGGCAAACGTCAGGGTCGCGCGCACCTGCGCGCCGTCGAGTGCCTGTTCGGCGACGAGTGTGTGCTTCAGACCGGTGGCGCCGGTTAGGGGTTGGAAGCCGTCCTGGCCTTGGAGTTTCCAGCTCCAGGCGATGCTGTCTCCGTCGGCGAGCCCTGGGTCGGCGACGAGCTCGAGGGCGATCGCGTTGCCCTGGTGGTAGTGGCCGGGAAGCGAGTTGAAGAAGAGCAGCTGCTCGCCGGGGTTCGCCTCGGTCACGACGATGGGGACGCTGGCGTATCCCCAACCATGGCCGAGTTCGGCGTTGAAGACGTTCACGTAGAGCCGGGCGCCGTCCATTTCGGCAGTGATGTCGAAACTCACGGTCGGACCCGTTTCGCCGGGGATCTCGGCGTAGTCGCCGCCGACGTCGAGGGCCCAGCTGTAGGTGACGTCATCCCGGGCCGGATAGACCTCGACTGTCGCGGTGGCGGTGTCCCCGGCGCGGTAGACCGTCTTCAAACCGGATAGCTGGACCTCGCTGGCTACGACGACGGGTGAGAACGGTGCGCTCTGGCCGAGCACGGTGCCGTCGGCAGAACGCAGCTGCACCGCGGACTGCACGTGTCCGAGTTGGTCAGCGGGGACACGCCAAGGCTGCTCCCCCGTCGGGGTGTAGTAGCTGTCGGCCCATTGGACACTGGACAGCCGGTTGCGGCTGACGAGGTGGAGGCTCTCCCCCGCCTCGAGGTCGCGAGATTGGATGGCGATGGTCACGTTGTCGCCGGTGAAGTACTGGTTCTCGAAGGGGTCGAGGGTGAGCGTCTCGCCGGATCCGACGTCGGTACCGGTGACGGAGATCGGGTAGAAGGCGGATTCCGACTTGGTGACCGTGCGACCAGTGGCCGGATTGATTCCCCTGATCGTGACTTTGATCTCGGCGCCGTTGTAGGAGGAGTCGAGCGGGCGCACCAGGTGGCCGGTCGTTGCCGCGTCTCCGACGTCGGCCATCACGTAGCTCGTGGTCTCGGGGGCCTTGCGGATGATCCAGCGGTAGGTGTCCCCGCTGGCGAGCGTGGCGTTGACCGCTCGAACGTCGAGCGCGGAGCCGCTGGGGTACGAGGGGGCGAGGCCTTTCAGCCCGAATACCCCGCCGTCGCTGGTCTCGGTGACGGCGACTGCTGCCGGGGCGGATGTCGAGGTGGTGAAGTCGTTGGTCAACGTCGGGGTGAACCGTGCGGTGATGCTGTGCGTTCCGAGGGTGAGCGCAGAGGCGGAGATCGTTGCGTTGCCCGATTGCACCGCGGCATGTCCGAGCGAGGTGCTGCCGTCGAGGAACTCGACCCATCCTGTCGCGGTGGCGGGTGCGACGACGGCGGTCAGCTCTGCAGTCTCGCCGACGACGAGCGTGGCAGGGGCGGCGAGGGTGGTGCTGGTCTCGACCGAAGGCGCGACGGCGCCGACGACGAAGGTGTACGGAGCCGTTGCCGTCACCGGCACACCGCCCGCGGTCGCCGAGGCGGTGACCGTGAACGTGTATGTTCCGGGCTTGGTGAAGGCCCAGTTGGCGTGCATGTGCGTGCGACCGATCTCGAACGTGGAGATGTTCTCGTCGGTGGACCACATGCGGGTGGTGCCGCCGAAGGAGCCGCGCCACAGTTCGACGGACGCGCCTTCGGGCATTGCGATGTCGGTGAGGGTGAAGGTGGTGCGGTCGTTGTCGACGCCGCCGACGGGTACGGATTCGGTCGAGAAGCCGGGCCAGATCTGGGTGTACCCGTTGGCGTCGGAGGGCGGGGAGGTCTCCTGTGCGAGCCAGACGTCGGTTCCGGCGGGTGCGACGAACTCGAAGCCGGCGGGGACGGTCAGCTTCGACGCGTCGCTGACGTTGAACACGGTCGTGGCGGGGTCGAGGCGTTTCCCGAGCGTGCCGTCGACGTCGGCTTTTGTGCCAAGTTCCAGTGCGCCACCGTTGACGAAGGTGGAGATCGCGTCGGTGTGCACGTTGTGCAGGACGCGTTTGGTCACGCTGGCGGGAGGGGGTCCGGGTTCGGCGGAGGCCGGCCCGGCGGGGATGATCAGCGACGCTGCGAAGACGGCGACGGCCGCGACGGCCGCGGAGGTTCGCCGTCGCCGGGGGGATTCGAGGATTGTGATGATCGGACCTTTCAGGAGGAGATGGATGCGGGTCGGTGCGAAGTCGAGCGGCGGGTGTGCCGGAAGAGCAGGGCGATGCCGCCGAACAGGAACAGCAGCGCTGCGAGAAGCGGCGGAGCCGCGTCGAAGCCGGTCGAGGCCAGTGTTTTCGCCTTGTCGGCTTCGGTAACGGTTATGCCCGTCCAGCCGATGAGCGCGCCGCCCCTGTCCTGTACGACGATGCGGTGCTGTCCGGGCTTGGTGTCGGATGGCACGGTGACGACGGCTCGTCCTTGCGTATTCGTCGTGGTGGTAGCGATCAGGCGCGGGGTCGAGTGCAGCCAGACGGTTATGTCGGCATCCGCGTACGCAGCTCCGACGTCCAGGGTGACGGATCCGCCGGGGGCTACCTCGCCATCTGAAGCCAGTGAGAGTTCGGTCGCCGGGGTGAGTTCTGCGTCGGCTGTGGGGCGGAGGACGGCGACGGGGTTGTCGGGCGATTGCTGCGGGGTTTCGGGTAGCGACGGACCGGGTACGGGCAGGACGGGGGTGACCGGTCCGGGTGTGGCCGGTGCGGGAGCGGACGGGCCCGGCACGGGTTCAGGAGCTCCGGAGGCCGGGTCATCGGGCGCTGGCTTTCCGGGCGTCGGCTCGGCAGGTGCAGGGTCGACAGGTGCAGGGTCGGCTGGGGCTGTGGGTGGGGTGTCCCCGTTCACCGGACCGCCCGCCGTGATGCGGACCGACACGGGTTCCGACTGGATGTACGTTTCTCCGGTCTCTTTGGTCAGGCGGGCGAAGATGGCGGCGTCAGCGGCGACCGGGAGGGCGAGGGTGTGGGTGCGGGTGACGCCGAGGAGCTCGGGGGCTCCCCCGGTGGCGGGGGTCGACCACCATTCGTAGCGGTCGAGGACGGATGCGGGTGAGGCTGTGGCGGTGAGGGTCGCGGTCGCACCCGTCGGGTATGTCTCTGCAACCGTGCTGACGTGGAGGTTGCGTGGCGGAGGGCTCCCGTGGTCGTCGACGGCGATGTTCGCGGGTGTCGTGGTCGCGAGCACTGTGCCGTCGGCGTTCACGAGTTCGGCAGTGACCTGGGCGCCGGCTAGGGCTACCTCGCCGATGAGGCGGTGGGTCGCCGTCGTCACTCCCGGGAGGAGTGTGGGTGCGGTCTGGTCGGCGCGTTTGATGTACCAGCGGTAACTGTCACTCTCGGACGCGGAGCTCGAGATGAGTCGGAGGTTGATGGCGTCGCCCGAGTGGTAGTGGCGGGCGAGGGGGGTGAAGTAGACGAGGTCGGCGGCGGCCGGGTCGAGCACGATGAGTTTCTCGTCGTCGTAGGCGAGTGTCTTCTCGCCGCGGGTGGGTTCGACGAGTACGACGCTGACGGTCGCCTCGTTGAGGTCGAGGCTGGCGGGCAGGGAGACTCGGTTGTCGGTTGCGTCTTCGATGACTGTCGTGACGCCTGTGCTGTCGTAGATGCTCCACCGATACCGGGTGAACGGGGAGTCGTCCGGTGTGATCGTCGCCGTCAGCTCGATGCTGTCACCGGGGTGGTAGAACGATTTGATGCCTTCGATCTGCAGTGCCGGGGCCTCCCCCATCGTGAAGTCGTAGCGGGGTGAGGTGCCGAGGATGGCGCCGTCGGCGGCGACGATGCGCACGCCGACCGGCAGGATGCCCGCCTCGGAGACGAAGACGCTCTTGCGGTCCACACCGGCAGGGTCGCCGAGGTCGGTGACGTGGACGGGGGCGTTGCTGCGGGGGTAGAAGTAGTACCACTCGTACCGGGCGCCCGCGGGGAGGTCGTCGCCGAGGACCGTGAACTCGGTGTACTCGCCGTACGGGTAGACGGCCTTCACGCCGCCGAGGCGCACGTCGAGCCCTGTTCCGAGGCTGGGCCCTGGAACGGAGATGGTGACGGCGGCGGACTGGCCGAGCAGCAGGTGGTCGCGGTGTATCTGCAGGGCGATCTCGTAGCCGTCGTAGTCGGTCGTCATCGCCCGGGTGAACGTGGCTCCGGTCTCGGCCCGGTAGGTGATGTCGTCGGAGATGGTCTCCCAGGCGCCGTCGGAACCCGCTTCGCGGATGACCCATTGGTAGTTCTCTCCGGAGGCGAGGGGTTCGCCTGTCGCGGAGAGGATGCCGGTCTGGCCGTCGGTGTAGCTGCGCGGTATCGGGGCGATGCCGAAGCTGCCGTCGGCGCGGGCCGGCGCCACGGTGATCACCGTCGGTGTCGAGATGCTTTCGACGTAGTCGTCTGTGGATTCGGGGATGAAGTGGGCGGTGATCGTCTGGCGTCCGATGGGGAGACGGTCGGTGGTGAGCGTGGCGGTGCCGTCGACGACGTCCGTGTAGCCGAGCGACTCGGTGCCGGTAGAGAATTCAACCGATCCGCGGGCTGCCGCGGGGACGATCGTCGAAGTCATGGTCACGTCGTCGCCGACGCGGGTGGCGGAGACGGAGAGCTGCGGTGTCGTCGTCGTGGTGCTGGCGGCCGGCACCATGTTGCCGACGAAGAAGTGGTAGTCCTGTCGCGCCGTCCGGGTCTCCCCATCGACGTCCATTTCGGCGGTGAAGGCCAGCGTGTACTCCCCTGCTGCCGAAAACGCCCAGTTCGCGTGCTGGTGCTGGCCGACCGGGAGCCGCCAGGTGTCGTACCCGCTCCCGGTGCGGCTGTCGAGCAGTCGCGTGTGATTTCCGAACGAATCCGTCTGGTAGATGCTCAGGAAGCCGGGGCCGTCGACTGCGGTCAGCGATACCTCGACCGATTCGCCATCGGCGATCCCCGGCATAATGCCTTCCGTGTTCACTCCCGGCCAGAGCAGCGTGCCCTCGGGGTTGGCCTGCGGGGCTATCCAGAACTGGTTTCCGATGTCGCCGAGGAAGGGCAGGTTGCTGCCGCGTCCGAGGGTGGTCCGGGTCGCGCTTTCGACGTTGAACGTGGTGGTGGCCGGATCGACCGGGCTGTTGACCTCGCCGTCGACCGTCGCGGTGGATCCCAGCGTCAGCGCGTCATCGGCGAACGACACAGCCACGACGTCTGCGTGGACGCCTGCTACAACCTGACGGGCGGGCGCGGCGGCTCCCGCGGGGGCAGCTACTGCGCCGGTGAGGACGAAGGCGAGCGCCAACGCGATGGATGCCGTCAGCCGGGATCGGGTGTGCATAGACGTACTTTCATGCTCTTAATTGATAATGACTATCATTTGCATCTGGAGTCTAGCGGTATCCGAGGGCTGCTCGGCAACCGCGGTCGCGATCAGCCGGTGGTCGCGTAGTGGTTCGCTGCGTCTGCGACGCGGTTGTTGTATTCGGTGGTGGCGTTGTACGCGGCGACGGCAGCGATCCAGACATCGGGGTCCGCGAGCGATCCATGGGAGACCGAGCATAGATAGCGGGCAGCGGTGAGGGCGGCGTCGTCGATCTGTTGCGGGTCGGCGACGCCGTCGCCGTCGCCGTCGGAGCCGAAGATGGCCCAGGTGGCGGGGATGAACTGCATCGGGCCGACGGCCCTGTCCCAGACCGGGTCACCGTCGAGAGCACCGTCGTCGGTGTCGCGGATCGCTTCGACCGCCCCGCCGTCGAGGGCTATGCCGATGACCGCGGGGGTGGCCCGCCCGTCGATGTCGAGTGCCGTCCTGTCGATGGTTCCGTGCTCGCTCTCGACGTGCCCGATGGCGGCGAGGGTGTTCCACCCGAGTCCGCACGCGGGATTCTCTTCGCCCAGTCGCAGTGCGGCGCCGGCGTAGGCGGATAGAGGTCGCTCTGGGATGCCCGTACGGCCTGATACCGATTCGATCCACAGCGGATCGGCGAGGGCGGTGATACCGCGGGGCGGCGGAGGGGTCTCGGAGGCGGCCACCTCCGCGACCGGCGCGGGTGAGCGCGTGGGCGCCGCCTGGACCTCGGGCGGCGGTCGCAGTCCGCCTAGGCCGAGCCCCGCTGCGATCACCGCGATGCCGACCAGTGCGGTGACGACGACGCCCGCGCCGACGAGTCGGGCCGTGGTGTGCGCGGGCGCATCCTGTCCCTGACCTCTGTCGGCGCTTTCGGCGAGGAGGCGGGCGAAGTCGTCGTCGTCGCTCATGCTGCGAGCTCAAGCGGAGGACTGCTGCGGCTGATGCGGGAGCGTGCGAGCAGTCCGTGCCGCGGTGCGAACGCCCAGGCCAGCAGGAAGGCGCCGGTGAGCACGAGCACGATGGTGCCGCCGACCGGCAGGTCCCAGGACCAGGAGATGTAGAGGCCGATCAGCGCGGAGATTCCGCCGACGGCCGGGGCCATCGCCATCATCACGCCGAGGCGGTCGGTGAGCAGGCGTGCGGTCGCGGCGGGGGTGATCAGCAGTGCCAGAACGAGGATGTTGCCGATGGTCTGCACGGAGATGACCACGGCGAGGGTGACGAGCACGTAGAGCACGATGTCGAGCCAGAACACCTTCAGCCCCATGGCGCGGGCCATCTCGCGGTCCAGGGTGATGGCGACGAATTCTTTGTGCAGGAAGAAGGCGACGGCGAGGATGAGAAGTCCGGTGCCGCCGACGACGAACAGGTCTTCGTCGGGGATGCCGGTGATGGAGCCGAAGAGGAACTGCTGCAGCGATCCGGCGTAGCCGGGTGCTTGGGAGATGATGACGATGCCGAGCGCGAATGCGGCGACGAAGAACACTCCGATGATCGAGTCTTCTTTCAGCCGTCGGTTCTGGGAGAACACGGCGACGAGGACGGCGGTGAGCACTCCGGCGACCGTGCCGCCGATGATGAGGTTGCCGGAGATCACGAATGCGACGGCGAGGCCTGGGAATACGGCGTGGGCGACGGCGTCGCCGATGAACGCCATGCCGCGCAGCACGACGTAGGTGCCGACGACGCCGCAGACGATCGACGACATGACGGCGATGAGTAGCGCCTTGGGGAGGAAGGCGAGTTCGGGGTTGAGCAGGTCGGTGAGGAAGTCGATGGGAGACATCAGGCCGCCTTCAGGATGCGCAACAGCGGGCTCGACTCGGTCACGCCGAAGGTGCGCATCCAGAGTTCCTGGTCCTGTAGCTCGTGGGGTGCGCCGACGGCGACGACCGTGCGGTTGAGTAGTGCGAGCCGGTCGCAGCTGAACAGTGCTGCGGCGAGGTCGTGGGTGGTCATGAGTACCGCGCGGTCTTCGCGAGCGAGGGAGACGAAGAGGGTGGAGAGCAGTTCCTGGGTGGGCATGTCGAGGCCGGTGAAGGGCTCGTCGAGCAGCAGCACGGCCGGCTCGAGGGCGAGCGCCCGGGCGACGAGGACGCGTTGGCGTTGTCCGCCCGACAGCTCGCCCACCGGTCGGCTGCGCAGGTCGCCCATGCTGACCCGGTCGAGGGCTTCGCCGACGGCCGCCCAGTCCTTCTCTTTCGGGCGGCGGCCGATTCCGAGCAGGCCCGTGCGTCCGGTCATCACGACGTTCTCGACCGAGATCGGGAAGTCCCAGGCGAACTCGTGTCGCTGCGGCACGTATCCGAGGAGGCCCTGACCGGCGCGGGCACGCTCGCCGTCGACGGTGACGGTGCCGGCCTGCGGTCGGAGCAATCCCATGATGGTGCGGAGAAGGGTGGTCTTGCCTGCCCCGTTGGGGCCGACGAGTCCGACGAGTTCGCCGCGGTCGACGTGGAGCCGGATGTCGGAGAGCACACGGCGTCCGCCGAGATCGGCCGAGAGACCGGTGACCTCGAGCACGCTCACGAACGCGCCCGTCCTGCGAGGGCACGCTTCTTGGCTTGGCGTCCGCGTGCGACCACGACGATCACTCCGGCGATCAGCAGGAGGGCTACGGCTGCGATGGCGAGGGTGAGCAACGTGACGACGGAGTCGTCTTCCTGAACCGGCGGTAGCTCTGCCGCGTCCTGCTGCTCGTTGCTGTCGGTGGCGGTCATCGATGCGACGAGTGCGTCTCCGGTGTTGGTGTTCTCGCCGACGGCGAAGCGGAGGATCTGTGTGTCGGTCACTGTCGACCCGTCGATGAGGTCGGCGCTGGCGGTGGCTTCGACGAGGTACACCCCGGGTTCGGTGAATACCCAGTTAGCGTGGGTGTGGGTGTTGACGTCGACCCAGAGCTGCTCGTTGTCTGCCGATCGGGAGTCCCAGAGCGGGTCGGGCGCCTCGAAGCTCCCCGACTGCAGGTAGACGACGAGGTCGCCCGGGCCGTCGACGCGGCCGAGCCCGAGGCTGACTCCGCGGTCGATCGTGTTCATCACAGTCGGGTCTTGGGTGTTCCACCCCAGCCAGGCGACGCCGGGGGTCTGGGTCTGTGGCACGACGTAGACGTCGGTGCCGGCATCGGCGCCGATGAATGCGTAGGCCGGGTCGTCGGGGACACGGAGCACCGCAGCATCCGTGATCTTCAGCACTGTCTTGTCGAGGTGTCGCCAGGTCGAGGGTTCGGCGGTGTCGTCGTGCGCCATGAGGGTCCAGTCGCCGTCGACATAGTGCGGGCCGACGTCGACGTGCCCTTCGGAGATAACGACTTCGTCTGTCGCGACCGACTGGGATCCGTCGACGGTCTGTTCGGTCGTCGGATCGTCGGGGCCGGTGGCGGCGAACGCTGCGCCCGGTGTGATCACCACCGTGAGGGCGAGGAGGGCTGTGGCGATAGTGCGGAGTTTCATGGGGGTCCTAGCTGAGGCAGTCGTTGAGGGACGAGGCGTTGAACCGCATCATCTCGATGTAGGTGGTGACGTCGGAGTCGAAGGTGTCGCCGTAGATCGAGCAGACGCGGATGCCCTGTTCGCTCGCCACCTCGGTGAGAGTGGAGGACCGGGCCGCGAGGTTGGGTTCGAGGAAGACGGCGGGCACGTCGAGGTTCTTGATGGTCTCGGTGAGCTTGCGCCGGTCGGCGAGAGAGGGCTCGGCGGCGGGGTTGGCGGTGACGAATCCCGCGACCGCCAGGCCATAGGCGTCGGCGAGATAGGCGAACGCATCGTGGGTGGTCACCATGTTGCGACGGTCGGCCGGAATGTCCGCGATCGTGTCGCGCACGTAGGAGTCGAGCTCGTCGAGCTCGGCAATGTAGTCGTCGGCGTTGTCGCGGTAGAACGCTGCCCCCTCGGGGTCCGTGGCGGTGAGGGTGTCGCGCATGAGTTCGACGTAGGCCATCGCGTTGCGCACGTTCTGCCACAGGTGGGGGTCGATCTCGCCGTGCACGTGTTTGCCGAGCACCGCCTGCGGGAGCTGGTAGATCTGCTCGCCGGGGCGGCCGAGGAAACGGAACTGCGCGTCCCCGGGGATCTCTGCAATGGCTTTGTTGGGCACGGAGATGACGATGTCGTCGGCGTCGAATGACGTCTGCGACCCCTTTCCCCCACCTTCCGGGTCGTAGAGGGCGTGGATGGTGCCGGTGTCGATGTCGACCGTGAGGTCGGCGTGGCCCGCGTCGAGTACCGTCGCCCCGGGTTTTCCCGCCTTCGCTGCGGGCACCCCGACGGCGAAGGTGAAGGTGGCGTCACCTACGGGTACGGGTTTCGATTCCGGGTCGACCTGCAGGTGGGCTTCGAGAGTCAGGGTGTAGATGCCGGGTTCGGTGAAGACCCAGGACATGTGGGTGTGGGCGTCGGCGGGGAGGGTCGCGGTGTCGTCGCGGTAGCCGTCGGACTTGTCGAAGCCGTCGCTGGAGTCGAAGTAGACGTCGGTGTCGCCGAATGTGCCGGTGAGATAGCCGTAGATGTCGCCGGGGCCAGTGGCGGATGTGGCGCTGACGAGCACGTCGGACGACCGGGTCGCACCGTACTGGTCACCGTCGCCGCTGGCCCTCAGTCCGAGCCAGATGGTGTCGAGCGACACGTTCTCGACCAACGGGATGATCTCTGCCGCGTATTTGACGGCGTCTTCGGCCAGCGAGATGTTCGGCACGTCGTCGCCGAGGTTCGCATCGAGTGTCTTGATGATGCTGTGCTGCTCGAGGAGCATGTAGTTGCTGAACGCGACGTCGGCGTACACGACGTCGCGGACCCCGCGCAGGGTCGGTTCGAAACTGTGCGGGTCGGCGCCGTCGGGCACCATGGACCGTACGGTGACCCGCTCGCCGCCGACGTTCTGCACGAGGTCGCGGAGGAGCCCCGTTGTCGTCACAACCTGCAGCCGGTCGTCGCCGCTGCTGAGACCCGGGGAAGTCGCGCAGCCGGCGAGCAGGATGACAGTCCCGGCCGCCGAGATCGCGGCCTTGATCGTGCGTGCCCTATTCACCGGACGCCGGGGCTTTTCCTGCTCGCGAGTGACGGAGCCATAGAGCTCCACCTCCGGCCGCCCCGAGAAGGAGCAGACCGCCCAGCACGACGAGCAGCACCTGCACAGATCCCGTGTCAGCATCCGTCGTCGCAGAGCCCGCGGCGGCGGGCGTGACGGTGCGGGCGCTCGGTGTCGACGGACGTTCGCGCTCCGTCGGGACGGCGGCCGCCGCCTGGGCCTGGGCTGCCGCCGCAAGTGCTGCCGCGGCGGCAGCGTCCGTAGCGGCAGCACTCGAACCGAGCTTGGACGAGCTGATCGCTCCGCACCCGGAGCCGGTGCCGGTTATGGCGCTCTTCGGGTCCACGTTGCCGACAGCGACCGTCAATGTCTCGGTGTCTGTTGAGACGGCGCCGCCGGCCAGGGTCACGGTCTGGGTGAAGGTCAGCCGGTAGACGCCCTCGGCGGAGAACGCCCAGTTGCCGTGAACGTGTTTACCTAGCGCAATGTTGTGGGCTCCGCCGTTGTCGAAGACGACCGTCTTCACCTCGCCGAACGAACCTTGCAGGAACACCTTCAGCGACCCGGGTCCGGCGACCGAGTCCAGAGTCCAGGAGACCGGCGATGCGGTGGTGGCCGGCGAGAGCTCTTCGGAGTTCCAGCCGAGCCAGACCAGGTCGACGTTCTGCGTCTGGGGTACCTGCCAGACGGTGGAGCCGGCCGGGCCGATCGCACCGTAGTTGGCGGGGAGCGTTACTCTCGCGGACGGTTTGAGCCAGACGACCGTGGCCGACGGCTCACGCCAGGCTGTCGTCTGCGAGGTGCCGTCCTTGATCAGCGATTCGAGTTTCCCGTCGACGATCCGGCTGGCGTAGTCGACGTGCCCTGAGGACAGGATGGTCGCTCCCGCCACGCACTGTGTCGCGGCGACACTGGTCGAGGCGGGAACCGGCTCCGGGCCGGCAGCTGGGGGCGCCGGCGGTGTTTCCGTCACCGGCGGCACGACGTCGGGAACCGCCGGATCATCGGGGGCTGCCTCCGCGGGTGGAATGACGGGAACGCTCGGGGCGGTTGGGGCCGGCGGGACGGCGGGGTCGGCCGGGATCGTGGGCACGGACGGGTCTGCCGGAACGGGCGGCAGGGTCGGGTCTTCAGGAACCGGCAGCGAGGGGTCCCCCGGAACGGGCGGAAGCAGGGGTGTGCGGTCGAAGCAGCGCGCCGGGTCGATGGTCCGTACCGGCACGTTGCCGACGGCCATGGTCAACACGAAGTCGTCGTGCATCACGGTTCCGTCGCTCGCCACGGCGGTGCGTCCGAACGAGAGGCAGTAGACGCCCTCGGCGGTGAACGACCACGCGCCGTGGGCGTGCACGTTGCGTGGGATCACGAACGTCGAGCGGGCGGAGTCGGCACTGTCGAAGAGCACATTCGGCGCCCCGAATGTACCCGCTTCGTAGAGGGAGAACTCCCCGACGGTCGATGGTGCGCCCGTGTCATCCGGATAACCCTCGACAGCACCGAGGGTCCACGACACCCCGCCGCGCGTCGCCGACAGCGGGACGGCTTCCGTGGACCATCCCGGCCAGAGGAGGCCGTCCTGCTGTGTCTGGGTCACCTGCCAGAGCGGGCTGCCCGGTGCCCCGAGGAAAGCGAACGCCGGGTCCGCGGGGACAGCGGTCAGAGATTCGGGGAGCAGCTGGAGCACGGTCTCGCCCGGTTCCCGCCACACCGCTTCCGAGCCGATGCTGGTGTCCTTCACCTTCGTCGTGAGCTGCCCGCCCTCGATCAGGGAGGCGATGTCGATGTGGCCGTCGTTGAGGATGGTCGCGCCCGACGCCGTCGCCGACCCGTTGGGGACATAGACGTCCGACCCTGCCGGGACAGACGCTCGTGCGTTTACCTGTCCGGGTATCGCGAGGCCCCCGATCAGGATGGTCGCGGACAGTACGGCGGCGATGCCGTGGAGGCGGGAAGTGGGTATCACGGGGACTTTCGCAGTCGGGTCGAGCATGAGGGAAGCGCAGGTTTGCTCACACTAGTTGATAACGATAATCAACTGCAAATAGACATATTCCGTGTCGCTTATATGTGTGGTTGTCTGTACCCATGACCGATCAGGGCGTCGTCCGCGCATCCGAGCTCTTCAAGGCCCTCTCGTCCCCTTCCCGGCTGGCGATCCTGCTCCTGCTCGCCGAGTCGCCAACGACGGTCGGCGGGCTCGTCGCCGCGACCGGGCAGTCTCAGCCCCTGGTCTCCCAGCACCTGAAGAACCTGCGTACCGCCAACGTGGTCACGGTCGAACGCGTCGGACGCGAGGCGACCTACTCGCTGGCCGACCGCCATATCGCTCACGTCATCGAGGACGCGGTGAGCCACTCCATGGAACAGTCCGACTGAGCCCCGGCGCCCAGTCGCTAACGGGCATCGTTATCAACTGCATCAATGTATTGCAATCTGTTTATGCGTGTGATTGGCTGGCAGCTCAAGACAACACGAGGAGCACCACCATGACAAGCACCGAGACCCACGCCGAACACGTGGTCACCGAGCACCAGCACGGTGAGAACTGCGGCCACCAGGCGGTCAGCCACGACGACCACACCGACTACGTGCACGGCACCCACCACCACGCCCTGCACGGCGACCACTACGACGAGCACGAGTCGAAGGCAGAGCACACGCCCGAAGTGCACGCACACGGCACCGACTGCGGCCACGAGACCGTGACCCACGACGACCACGTCGACTACGTCCACGACGGACACAAGCACGCCGCGCACGCCGGCCACTACGACGAGCACTAGGTTCGGCGAAACGCCCCGGCGGCGGGCGACGACCACTTTCACGCTGGAGCAGGGCGAATAGCGCCTGACGGCTACCGTCAGAAGCGACGAGTCTTCTGGTAGCCGCTGTGGGCGCGGGTGATGGCGACTATGTCGAGTGGCTGAGATTCGGGCTCCGGGGTTTCTTGGTCTCTGCCCAGCTCGTCACTGAAGACGTGGACTATCGCAAAGCCGATCTTGATCGCCTGCTCCGGCAACGGGTGGACTGTGTCGTCACAGTGATAGTCACGGACAATGACGCTACCGCGAGGCCGCTCACCTCGGCAGCAAGCGTCCCCCTGTAGCTATCCGGCGTCTCGGCTCAATGCGGCCGGATGAACACGCTCTCGTAGCCGAACATGGCGGCCTGCACCCGGCTACGGGAGCCGATCTTTGCGAAGACGTTGGCGATGTGGGTTTTCGGGGCGGCTTCGGAAACGTAGAGAGAGCTTGCGATCTCGGAGTTGCTCGATCACCCCCGCACCAGTCGAGCCGGCCACTATCACCGTCGCCGCTCCAGCTGGCCCATCAGCCCTGCGCGAGAACATCCAGTCCGACATCACCGTCGTCTTCATCGTTCTCTCCAAAATCGTGCTGCTCGCTGGCGGTCTCGGCATAGCCAACGTCACGACGCTGTCAATGATGGAGCGCGTAGGCGAAACCGGATTGCGCAAAGACGCCGGATCGACCCCGAACCAGATTGCCGGGCAGTTCGTCGTCGAGTCCCTAGTGATCGGACTACTCGGCGGCCTCATCGGATCCGCCCTCGGCGTCGTCTCGGTCATCGTCGTCGCGATCGCGCAAGGATGGACACCAATCACGCAACCGCCGACCGTACTGGGCGGGGTGGCAATCGGCGCCCGCGGCGCCCTCGTCGGACTCATTGCCGGCGGGCTTCCGGCGCGACGGGCCTTGCGGATCGAGCCGGTAGACGCGTTGCATGGTCAATAAGCCGACCGATGTCGTATAGGCGCGACCGCTGACCGTCAAGAACTCGGCCGACCCGGTACAGATGATCAGGCTACGGACTCACGAAGCCTGCAACTGTTCGATGGATCGGGCTAACCATTCGGTCATGAGATTGCGCTCGGCTTCGGTCAAGTTAGGCAGTACTGGGGTGATGGCGGCCAGAGTCACTGCATTTTGCAACACGTCATAGATAGCTGGTGACGGAGGGGACGCCAATACGGCGCCTAACACGGCCTCGAGCATGACGTCTCCGAGGCCCTGGCTTCTTTCGTGTCCGGTGGAGCCGAGAGTGCAGAGAATGGCTCCGTTGCCGGCCGCGCTGATCATCTCAACTGCGCGCTGTTCGCTGACGCGTAGAACGCCGGTAGCTGCCAGGCGATGAACGCGGGCACGAAGCACGTCGCGGCCATCAGCCACTGCTGCCGTCCGAGCCCTCCGAGGGTCGATCATGAAGGTGAACAGTTCTGGATTAGCGAGTCCGAATTCGATGTGCTGGCGGAAGCTTGCACGAAGATCGTCGAGCGCATCACCCCCCGAGATCGATTCCTGGTCGGCCTTTGTCGCCTTCTCTTTTACATACGTGGTCATCACGTGATCGGCAACCGCTCCGAGAAGGCCGTCCTTATCGCCGAAGTACCGATAGATGGTGGGCGGCTGTGTTCCCGCGGCATCTGCGACGCGTCGTGTCGTGAGAGAGTCGATTCCGTTTTCGCGCAGCAGCGTCGCTGCTGCCTTCAGAATTGTTTCTCGAGGGTCGGTTCCAAGTTTCTGCATGTATCAAAGATACCACTCCGCAGTTGCCGCTGATATTATCCATGGTATCTTTTTGTCGCTTCCATCGATAAAGGAGAGACCACATGATCGTCATCACCGGGGCCAACGGAACGCTGGGCTCTCAAATCGTCCAGCACCTCCTGCACCGCATACCGGCGGACCAGATCGGTGTCAGCGTGCGAGACACCGGAAACGCCGCTGATCTTTCGGCCGCGGGAGTTCGCGTCCGCGAAGGCGACTTCACCGACCCGGAAAAAATGCGGCACGCCTTCGAGGGAGCCGATCAGGTACTGGTCGTCTCGGCGGCTATCCGGGGCCCCGGGGCTTTGGCCGCCAATAATGCGGCGATCGACGCAGCGCGTGATGTCGGAGTACGCCGGGTTCTGTACACGAGCCATCAAGCAGCATCGCCGACTGCCCTATTCCCGCCGCACACGGTGCACGCTATGTCGGAGCAACACCTCGCCCAGACCGGCCAGGCATATACCGCATTGCGCAACGGTTTCTACGCGAGCACTCTCGCCGTGAATATCGGCGACGCGCTTGACACTGGGGTGATCGTCGCTCCAGCGGACGGCCCCGTGTCCTGGACGGCACACGCCGACCTCGCGGAGATCGCCGCTATCGCGTTGTCCCAGGAAGGCGCACTCGACGGGGTCAGCCCGCCGTTGGCCGCCCCCGAGATGCTCGACCTCGAGCAGGTCGCCGGAATCTTGAGCGACATCACCGGGCGGACGATCACGCGAGTTGTCGTCGACGACGACGAATGGAAGGCAGCGGCGATCGCCCGCGGTCTCCCACCAATGGTCGCCGACTTCTCTCTGGGCATGTACCTCGCGGCCCGCGCAGGGGAATACGCCGTCTCCGACACGACACTCGAGCGCATTCTCGGTCGCCCGGCAACGCCAGCACGCACGACGCTGGAACGGATCGCCGTGGCCCATTGACGAGGGCGACAGACGGGGTCGCTGAAGCGACTTCCGGATAGGGGAAACAGCACTTTGCCGTCAATCGCCCAGAGTCGCGCCCGTCTACGTGATGTCTCCCGCTATTTCAGCGCTGCGACGCCAGAGAGCGTCCGCGAGTTCTATGTCGACAACGCTCGGACCGGATCGTTCCCGGTGCGGGACATGCCCGTCTGCTCGGGAATACCTCAAATTCGGTCGTTTCGTGCCCGCCCAGGTCGCGCTGTCGCCATAACCATCGGCCAGCGGGCGGGGTTTCAATTCACAACCGGCTATCCAGCGCTGCCCGCGTCGCGACTTGCAAACGACGGTCTGTTGCCCGCGCCTGTGGATCGTGGCAATAAATGCCCGGCGTGTCTCGGCTTTGGGCGTGAGCCGCGCCTCCAAGTTCGCCTGTGGGATCTCGCTTCTAGAAATCAGCGGAATGCTCGGCTGATCGCGCCGCCAGTCTGGAACAGTGTGATCCATACGATGAACTTCTGGATGGGACGCAACGGCCATCCGACGAGCGTCCGCCAGCCCTGACGCCGAGCCCACGACTTGATGATTTGCACTTGGGTGCCACCAGTGGTGTTCACTAAGGCGAACTCCGTCAGAACTGGACTACTTCGTGGGGCGTCGGGGTACGCGAAGCTCCACGCGAGCCTCTCCGGTTCGTGGGCGGTGACGAGTTCGATGCGGCTGCGGCGGAACTGGGGCTTTACCTTTACCGGTTTCCCGTCTGGACGGCTTGTGAGCGCGAATCCCTTCCAGACCGTACCGGGCGTCACGTCCTGGCCGGCGTGCTCGATGGAGGCGACACTCATCTCCCAATCGGGCATGTTGGTCGGGTCTGCGAGGTACTCCCACACCTTCTCCATCGGTGCAGGAACGAACGTCTCCGTCGACCCAGACATTCGGCCCGCGACCGTGACTGGCGTCGGCGCAGCCCTCTCGACAGGCGAGTCGAATTGGTCGAGACGCTTGAGCACATCGTGGGATGTCGTACCCAGGCGGTCGAGGATGTCGACGATCAGACCGCTCGGCTCTGCAACAAGCTCCCTGAGCACTGCGGCGGCGTCGCCATTCTTATCTTTGCCGCCGGAGCGGGCGATGATGTCGGAAGCACGTTTGCTCCATTCGTACCCATCAGTCTCGTGGAACACGATTCGACCGGCCTGGGGGAATGACGCCTCGATACCGAGCGAAGCCAATTGCGCTGCCTGCTGTTGCTCGACAGCGCCGCGCGCGGAATCGATGTCGATACCCATGCTGCGCAGCGCTCGTCCCGCGGGTTGGTCGTTGATGACGAGCGCAAGAAACATGTGCTCGATGTCCCCCGTGCGGAGCCCGAGGCGGGAAGCTTCCTCCATGGCTGCGAGAGAAAGGGACGAACTGGTCTGGGCTGCGCGAACAAATTTGCTCATGCGTTCCTCCTGGGGATAGGGATCGCGGGATCGACTCGTTTGGAGTGCTTCTTGTGGGCGGCCTGCCTGGTCACCCCGAGCGCGTCAGCAATGTCCTGCCAGTTCATGCCCGAACGCAGCGCGGCCTCAACTTGCCGAAGCTCTAAGGTGTCTGCCAGCACACGCAACGTCGCCACTGCTCGCAGCCCCGCCCGCGGGTCGCTCGTGTCGGCTGCGACTGCCGCGACCCGTGAAGACTCCATATCGTCAACCTACGTTGCTTGCGATCAGGTTGTCAACCTGGGTTGCTTTGGGTGTGGTGTTGCGGCGAGTTCTTCGCCCGATGGGTGCAGACGCGAGTAGAAGCAGCGCGCTAGGGGTGGCCTTGGGGTGATCGCGCTATGCCCGCAGCGGGATCGTTGTGCGGGTTGCTCCTCCGGCGGGTCGGGGCGGCGATTCGAGGTGACGGAGCCGGAGCTGTGTCCGGACCCGGACCGCCGCCGGGACTGGGCCTCCTCCCAGTGCTGGTTCAGAGCCGACGGCGGTTTCGCTACTGCACACGGGATCGTTGCAACGACGGGAACTGGAACAAACTCCGGGATGTCCAGCGAAGGCGGCGAGATGCCGGTGAGTACTGGCGGCGAGTAAATAGAACCACTCCCCCGACTTCGCGGCGCTGTGTCCCCATCACTTGACGCGGGCGATCGGCGCGATCGATACGGCCGACGAACGGGCAGAGTCGTTGAATTCTCAATCGTGCGGCAGCCTGTTGCACAATCTCCTCCGGCTTTCTGGCCTTCATTCGATTGCCGAGAACGGACGTTTTGTCACAGGAACAGCACTGGCCGATCGTCACCCGTTTCGTTCGTTGTTCCGTGTTTTCTCGAGATCATCGCGCAGCTTGAGTGTGACGACGTATCCGTACGTGGCATCGAGCTCGTCGCTCTGGATGGCGCTCGAATACGAGCCGGAGTAATCGAGTCCGTTGGTGCTGTGTTCCTTCCCGTGCATGGTCGCCGTCGTTCTCCTCTCCCACGAACCAGACGTGTCCTCGATTGCGCACAGCTGGGCCTCGCCTGTTCGAGGAACCCGTCCCTCACGGGTTGTAACCTCTCGGCATCGGACGCTTTGAAGGTCGACGACCTTCCCATGCACGCGGCGGGTGGGCTGCTCTGTTGCATCGCCGTATGTGTCAAGCTGCCACTCGACGGTCACACGATCTTCGAATAGGCGAGTCAACCAGTCTCGGTCTGCTTCGAACAGCGTCCAGTCGACGACGTCACCCATCCGGACGAGGATGCGATCCTCCCCGACCTGCCAATCTGTGAGCCATACCCGCATCGGCCCATGATCGCAGAAACCACAATAAACGCACGTGGGTCTGAGCAAGTAACCGCGCAGCTACCGTTGTTCTCGTCGCTTCATGAGCCGGTCCGGCGGACGGCTTGCATGGCCGCGGAGGGGTACGGCTGCCCAATATACGCAGTGAGAAGGATCATCAGCTGGGTCAGTCCGTCGTCGTCAAGTCCGTTGCGCCTGGCGAGGCCGAGATAGAAATCTAGGCGCTGATCGATGACGTTGTGGGCGACGAGCGCACTGATGACGGCGATGCTGCGGTCGCGGTCCGTGAGCGCATCTCCGTGCCAGCCCGGTCCCCCGGCGGCTTCGTAGGCTTCGGCGGTGTAGTCGGGTCCGGCGCGCTCGACCATCAGCCGTTCCGCTGTCACTTCGTCGACGCCGAAGTTGCGGGCATAGATGGCACGGCCCTTGCGCGCCCGGTCGGTGCGCACCGCGCTCTCGTGTTCGCTCATTTGGCGCCGTCCTTTATGGCGACGAGGGACGGGATGCCGGTGTAGCTGCCGGCGTCGTGGGCCGGGACGATCTGCACCCGGTCTTGGATGGCGATGATGCGTCCCATGTCACGGCGCACCTGTCGGGAGTTGCTGTCGGCGAGCATTCTCATCATCAGTGGTTTCTGTAGCCGGTGGGTGATCCCGTCGAGCTGCCAGCTGAGGTCGCCGATGAAAGCGTAACGCTCGCCGGAGGGCACGGTCACGAAGACGATTATCGATCCGCTCGTGTGTCCGGCGGCGGGGACGACCACGACCGATCCGTCACCGTGGACATCGAAACTCGACGGGAACCCGAGGTAGGCGGGTCCGTCGAAGGCGTAGTCGCGGATCCGGTGCCCGGCCGAGACCGCCTGGAACACGGGATCGCTCGTGGAGTCCGCGGCGTACTGTTCCTCGGCTTTCGTCATCCAGATCGGGACGTCGAGTGAGTCGAGTCCGCTGACGTGGTCCCAGTGCGAATGTGTCAGAAGCACCCCCAGGAGATTGGCGCGGTCGTAGCCGACCGCGTCGAGCTGGACGCTCGCGGTGTCCGCGAGTGTGTGCGCTGCTCGTCTGAACGACGGCAGCATGTTGATGTGGGCCTCCGCGTTCGCCCCGAATCCCGCGTCGATGAGCAAGTCCCCCTTGGGATGGATGACGAGCACGGCCGTCGATGCGAAGTGCCGCTGATCGCCGAACGCTCCGCCGCTGATCGCGAAGGCGGCCCGTGTGACATAGCTGCCGGTAGGAAGTTGGAACAACCGCATCTGGTCCGGCGGCGTCGCGACGGGCATCGGATCGGTCATCGGCTCGGGCGCCGGCAGCTGAGCGGTGATGGGGACGGTGCGCCATCGGCCCCATGCGATAGCAGCAGCGACTGCAGCCATGACGAGGTTCGGCGCAATCTCCGAGGCCTCCCCGCGACTGAGGTAGAAGACCACCGACGACAGCATCAGAAACAGGACTCCGACCGCGGCGACGACGGTCGTGCGCGGAAGGACCCGGACCAACGCGGGCAGGACGATCCCGATCCCGCCGAGGATGTCGAGCACGGATGTCACGATGAACAGCCCAGAGACATCCGCCGCCCACGGGAACACTTCCACCGCCTGATCGAACGGAAGCAAGAGCTTGAACGTTCCTGCCCCGACCAACGCGACCCCGAGCATCCACTGCAATACCCACAGCGCGTAATGGAGCCCCGGACGTCGCCTAGACACCGGGTCGGCTAAAGACTTGGGCATTGTTCCTCCTGTAGTTGGTGTTATTGGTCGCCATGACCAATACTGAACTATATGTATAACAGTAGTTGCGTCGTACAGGAAGATCTAGGATGGGAGGATGACGCAAGAGGTTCCTGACCGTCGGGTTGTGCGCACGCGACGTGACGTCGTGGACGCCACAGCCACCGTCTTGCTCGAGGACGGGTGGGACGGCGTGACCCACGCCGAGGTCGCCCGTCGGTCGGGCTACTCGAAAGCCACGATTTACACCCATTGGCCGACGCGGCTCGATCTCATCAGCGCCGCAATCGAGCAGATCTGCGATATCGCCGACCACCCTCCAGCCACCGGCAACCTACGAGCCGACCTCCGCGCCGCCCTAGCCGATTTCGCGACCGACCTCTCCGACGGCCACCTCGACCGGCTGCTCGCCGGCGTCGTCGAACGCGCGAACACCAGCGACGTCATCGTCGCGCTACGCACCCGCCTCTACGAGACCGGAACAGCGGGTCTGCGTTCCATCCTGCAGACGCACCTCAACCCTGCGGACACCGAACCGGCGCTCGCGCTATTGACCGGAGCCGTCCTCGTCCGGGTCACATTCGAAGGAACCCTCATGACCGAAGCCCTCATCGACGAACTCATCGACCGAGTGCTTAGCTCGACGCAATCGCTTTAGATTCCACCCACGCAACACAGCCCCACGCGCCGCTCCCCGCGTATCGATCGCCCCGTCCGCAGATGAGATTGGGTCGACACGTCCGACCGCCAGCACTCAACTTTTCCAGCAGCCCGCTGGAAAATTGGGCATAGACTCGCGACCAGTCGTGTGGCGCGACAAAGATAGTGGCCGCGGCGAGAAAAGAACGCCGGTATTGGCGATTATGTCAAGTAAACGTCGCGTCGAGTGTTTCAACCTCAGACGTTGATCTTCTAATCGAGCATTTCCGCAAGGTCTACTTTGTCGCGGAGCTTCGCGATTGGCCCTCCCCAAGTGTTCGTTCGAAAGGCCCATTGGCCGGCCACGACGCTCGGCGACACCTCGAGGGCCGCGGCGAGAGACCGGATCTGCTCTGGTGTTGTAGCCGACTCAAGCGTTTTCTTGTAAGCAGGAGCGATCAGGTGAGTCTCTGCGAACTTATTGGCGGCGGCCTCCTGCAAATCGGCGTCGTCATCGGCCTTGAAGCCGTCGTCAACGAACGTGCTTCTTTTGGGGTGCAGCAGAACATGAGCTATTTCATGGAGGATGGTGAACCAGAGACCGTCTAGCGACTTATACCGGCTTGTGACTGCGATCATCGGAGTTCCATTCATCCATCGAGATACGCCGCTGATCCGGGTGCTTGGGATTTCTGGGACGAAGACAAGTACGACACCTGCATCCAGCAGAAGCGCCTGGGCGTCGCGGAAAGCGGTGTCGATTTTCTTTACCGTGAGCTTCGGAATAGCCCCCGCAGCTGCGCGTAGTTTCTCACCATCGAAGGGAGGGGCGTTCTTGATTTTGGTGGAAGCGTGCAGCTCGGAAAGGCGTATCCAAAGGGCAGTAAGGTTCGAATCAATCGTGTGAAGTTGGCTGCGTTTGTATGAGGCTTGCGGCTCGAGCCATGTCTTCTCATAGGCAGCTGGAGATGCGACTCCGAAGAACTGAAGTAGTTTCCCAGCGATCTGCGGGCCGTTGTCTGCGGCTTCAATAACCTTCCGATCGATCAAGATCTGAGACGGGAAGGCGGCGGCCCACCCAACGAAGCCAGCTAGAGCTTCGCGCCTCTCAGCTCGTGCCTGATGGGTTTGGTAGGCAGCTTCCATCCGCAGCCAAGTTTCCGCTGGCGACCCAAGCACCTGCTCAAGCGTGACCGCGACCTCGGGCGACATGGCAGCGGTCCCCTTGATGACGAGGTTGATGTGCTTCGTGCTCAGTCCTGTCCGCGCTGCGAGCTGCGCTTGGCTGATTGAGTGCTCGTCAAGTTCACGCTGGAGCATGCGTCCCGGCTGCGGCGCGAAATCAAACCGGACGTCTCTTGCTTTGTAGGTAGTCATGATCCCGGTTAGCTCGCGCGCCGAAGAATCGACCGGCCGCGAACATGTAAGTCGTGAATGAGTAGTGCTTCAGAGGCGGAGTGGTCGAGCAGGAACGCCCCGCTCGTAATGGTGCTCGGAACACCGGCTCGGTTCAGTGGCCGTGCGTGCATTTCAACCTCCTCGATCGAGAGAGTCAGGTTGCCAGCCTTGACGCCCATATGAACACTTCGGAATAGGGCGAGGTCGCCTAGACGCGGTGCTTGCGCTACAACGCTAAGGAGGTCTTCGGCTGCGTCGAACTGGCCGCGGGCTACAAGGCGTAGGCGCGCGCCAGAGGTGCAGTACGCCTCCAGTTGTGGTTCGAACCACGCAAACAACAAGCTTTACCTCTTTGGTAAACGAAAAACGTGTATAGTTGGATTTACCCGACAGGTACATGCTACTTGCTTCCATCCGGAAGCGGGAGCAACACGCTTTCGCAAATCATTAGGAAGGAGGGTCACCATGACCCCCAACACCCCCCTCAAGCTGAAGATATTCATCGACGACAAGGCTTACGACACCCGCGACGGCGACCAGACCGCCGCCGCTTTGCTTCGCCTCGCTGGCCACGACCCGAAGACCTTTGACCTTTTCCTCATCAAGCAGAACGGCGTCGAGGAGAAGATCAAGGACGGTCAGATCATTAACCTGAAGAACGGTGAGCGATTCCGTTCGCGCCAGCTCGTCCGCTTCACTATCGACGGCGAACCGTTCCACACGTACGACGAGGACCAGACCGCCGCCGACCTGCTCCGCCTGGCAGGCATGGACCCGGCCGGCTACGACCTCGCTCGTGTCGGCGCACCGGCCTCCTCCCCCGATGACGAGATCGTAGTCATCGTCGAAGGCGATGAGTTCGTCACCGCGAAGCACGTCGGCGGAGTCGCGTGAGCGACGCTGAGGACCTGTCCGAGGCGGCCCAGCAGTTCATCGACGACATGACTGCTGCGGGCGCCTCGGCCAGGGCCGACGGCCCGCGAATTCTCTACGACGTTACCCCCGTCAACGGCGCCCTGGCCGGGAAGCCCGTCACCACCGGTGTCAGCATCTCCGAAGTTCAGAGCTGGCCGGCAGTGCCGCCACACTGGGTCCACCTGCCCGAGACGGTCCGCTTCGAACAGACGAACATCGACAGCACTGACTGCGCGCCCGGGTTCATGCGGCACTCCCGTGAGTACAACTACACCGATACCTCGATACCGCCAGCGCGGGCGTGGCTGAGCCACGTCCGCGGGTTCGTCTCCATCGCCATCGCTGGGGAGGTGTGACATGCGGTACTCAGTAGCTATGACAGGTGAAACCGAAGCGGCCATGCTCGACCACCTCCTCCGCGACGACGGGCAAGAAGACGTCCTCATTGCCACCTACGTCCTCTCAACGGGGGCCGAGCGAACCACCGCTCTGATCCGATCGGTCATCCTGCCCCGTCATGGCGAGCGCCACGTGCATGGCAACGCTTCGTTCACGAGCTCATATGTGCTCCGCGCAGCCAGCGAAGCACGCGCCGCCGGTCACGGTCTTGTGTTGCTGCATTCCCACCCGGGTGCCAAGGGCTGGCAGCACCTCTCCGGGATGGACCGCGAAACCGAATCCGAGTACGAACGCGTCGCCCGCAGCGCCACGAAGATGCCCCTCCTGGGGATGACGCTGGGTGGTCACGACACCTCGTGGTCGGCACGGTACTGGTTCGACCGCACCAAGCCGACCTGGGCGGAATCGGTGCGCTCCGTCTCCCCCACTCTCCGAGTGACCTGGAACGACGAACTCCGCGCCGTCCCCAGTGTTACCGCCTCGCAGGAGCGCACCGTCTCCTCGTGGGGCGGGCGCGCCCAAGGGTCGATCTCGCGCCTTCGCGTCCTCGTTGTCGGCGCAGGCAGCGTCGGACTGGATGTCGCCCAGCGCCTCGCGGCCACAGGCTTGGTCACGGTCGGCGTGATGGACTACGACGCCGTCGAGACTCGCAACCTCGATCGCATGATCGGCGCCACCCGCCTTGATGCCGCCCTCGAGCGTTCGAAGGTCGAAGTCGCCGCACGCCTCATGAAGTCCGCCGCGACCGCTACACACATCGATATCCGCCGTCACGAGGTCAGCATTTCCGACCCGGAAGGGGTAAGCATCGCCTTGGACTACGACGTGATCTTCTCCTGCGTCGACCGGCCATGGCCGCGGGCAGTACTGAACGGCATCGCCTACGCCGACCTCATCCCTGTCATCGACGGCGGGATCGCGCTCGACACGTTCGACGACGGTCGCATGCGCAACGGGATCTGGCGCGCCCACACCCTCGTCCCCGGCCGGCCTTGCATGGCCTGCATCGGCCAGCTCGTTGCCGGCGACGTCTCCCTCGACAAGCTAGGGCTCCTCGACGACCCCGAGTACATCAAGGGTGCGAACCGTGAATCCCCTTCCCGGCAGAACGTGGCGGCGCTTTCCGCGAGCGTCAGTAGTGCTCTTTTGGCTCAGTTCGTTAGCCTCACTGCGCACCCTGGTCGCCGCGGCGTTCCTTCCCCGCTCCGCTACATCTTGTCCACCCATACGCTCGAGCACTCTCCCGCGACGTCCGGGCCCTATTGCGCCTATGAAAACGCGACAACCACGGGTGATCGTCGTACGCCTATCGCCGAGGACCGCAAGGACTGGCGAGCCATCGTAGCGGCCCGCGGCGCCAAGAAGCATTCGCTCCGTCTCCGCATGGCGGCCAAACTGGAAAGCCTCGCGCAGCGCTTTATCGAGCGGAGCCTCGGGTAGTCCAGTTGGGAGGGGCAACTCGAGCTCGAGCTGCCCCTCCCCGGCGTGCGTGAAGTCGATTGGCCGCTCCGGGGCGGGGACATCACCGCACTCCCCCGGAGGCTCGACCCGCCCGCAGCGATGCGTTCGTTACGCCCGTCCAAAACTGGTTCCGGAAACGGCGTCCTTTTCGAGACGGCTTAGCGCCAAGACGCAAGATTGAACGGGTATCCGGGCCAACCGCTGATCATGGCAATTATGAAAAGTGGCCGTCTCCGACGACGCTAGGGCCGAATGGACGTCCGGACTATTCGCGGTATCCGCCCCGCTCCAATCACAAATCCGATGGCTGTTCGGCTGCGGCGATAACGTCCAGAGCACGGATGACGTCCTCCGGAACGTCCCGTACTGCGATCCGCCAGGCAATGTCGCGGCGTGGGTTGCAGATGCCAAGGTGCGTGACCTCCAGACCGGTGTCGGCATCGTCCTTTGCAACGGTCCAGTACAGGAGGAGTTGCAGAAGATCGACATTACTTGGCTTGGTACTGGAGACTTTCAGGTCCCAGATGGTTTTGCTTGAGACGAAGTCGATATGCCCGCGTAGTTGGAATTTCTCAGAATGCACCTGCCACATAGTGGAACTGACCGGTTCGCCGAATCGCTCGAAGCACCGGGATACTCGGGCGCGCATCTCGGCAATGTGCGCCAGCGTCTCGTCATCTTCCCACCCGAGTTCGTCCAACAGGTCGTTCTCGTCGTTGCGAAACATTGAACCGAAAAGCGCGGGGACCGTTTCAGAATGGTCACCGCGGCGAACTGCGCGAATCGCCTCGAGGGCGGCGGCTGCTGGTTCGGCATGGGTACGTTTGTCATCAGCCAGATCCCACCGGGCGAACAGCTCCACCGCGGATGCGATAGTCCCGGCGGGCCCACTTTCGGTGCTCCGCGCTAAAAGACCGCCGCCGAAATCGTGACTATCGAAGTAACCGAGAGGCAATAAGCCGCCTGGCGGTTGGGGAGTTCGCTGCGCTCGGCCGCGTACATAGAACCATTGCTGTCGCTTCCGTTGCCACGCGCGAATACGCTTTAGCACCTGCGCCACGGCGAACCACTCGTGCTGGGCCGAATCCGACCACGTCGCGGTATCGGCCTCGCCTATGTGGGCGACAGCGAGCCGTGCGGCGTCGAGATCAATTGCACCGCTAGTTTCCAGCGCCCCGGATTCGAAGATTTCTGCGTTGGCTCGATGTCGTGCAGCTTCGTCGATGAATTTCTGCGATTCAACGACAGTGTGAACCCTCCTCCCGCCCGGGGTGCGTCGTTCAGCCTCTTTGTCCGAGTCATGAGCGCGTTTGCGTTCGCGGGCCGCTCGTTCGAGGTTGCTCGCGCATAGGTACTCGTCATGCGATTTGGCCCGCAGCGCCAGGATCGCCGAGCGTTCTTCGCCGAACGCCCACGTCGGGATCCCATGTTGCAACTCGACCTCTTGCAGTAACAATGTTGCCGCTCGGATCGACTGCTCTGGGTCGTCGTCAACTGCGTGCATAAACCCGACACTACCTCACAAATGCGCGACCCGAGGAATCCGCCAAAACGCGTTGCCTACGTTTGTTAGCGCGGCCGCGGCGATGACGGACGTGGACCACTCGTCGCACCGGTGTCGAGGCCGTCATTGGATCGAGGCCGTTGCGACAACCCCGCGAATTTACCGAGCGATCCTGCCCACTGCGCCCTCGCCACGTTTGGTTTACGACGAGTCGTCTCGTGTCCATTGAGTGAGCAGGCGCACGGAGTCGACCGGTGCATGACGACATAAGAGCGACTGTCCCTACTCCTAAGGTGAGAGCATGGAAGACGAGATCGAGCTGATCAGCGACGGCGATGGCCTCGCGGTCATAGGTACCCCCTCAGCAGTGGATAGGTTTCTCTCGGCGGCGAACGTGCCGTCTAAAGACCTCGACCTCGCGCGCCTTGGGTCCGTCCTCAGCGCCGGCTCCGGAGTCGCCAAAGCAGGATCGGATATCGCCGCCAATAGCGGGCGGTGGGTGAAGCTGACGGAGCAGTCTGCCAAGGCGCTCAAGGTCAGCGAGGTCATGAAAGGGTCGTCGGACGGCGTCGCCCGCGCCGTCCTGACAGAGAAAGGCAAGATCAAGGGCATCCTCGAATTCGTCAAGACGCCGGGCTCCATGCTCACCAACCCGGCGATGCTGGCCGGCGCCGCAGGCATCATGGCGCAGCTCGCCATGCAGCAGACCATGGACGAGATCACGGACTACCTCGCGAAGATCGACGAGAAAGTCGACGACATCCTCCGCACCCAGAAGGACGCAGCGCTGGCCGACATGATCGCCGTAGGGTTCACGATCGAGGAGGCCATGACGATCCGCGAGCACGTCGGACGGGTCTCAGAGGTCAACTGGTCCAAAGTGCAGAACAGCGCCATGGCGATCGCTCGCACGCAGGCCTACGCGCTGCGCCAGCTCGACGCGTTGGCGGAGAAGCTTGAACGCAAGCGAAAGGTCGGCGACCTCGCAGACGCATCGAAGGACGCGGAAGCGAAAGTCGAACAGTGGCTTGCTGTACTCGCACGATGTTTCCAGTTGCAGGACGCGGTCGCCGTCCTTGAACTCGACCGGGTGCTCGACTCGTCGCCAGGCGAACTCGACAACCACCGGCGCGCTCTTCGCGTGTCACGCCAGAACCGGCTAGAGAAGATCGCCCACAGCACCGAGAAGCTGACGGCACGCATAGTTGCGGCGGCGGCCGACGCCAACACGAAGGTGCTACTTCACCCGTTTGCTTCTAGGTCAATAGTCGACGCCAGCAATCACGTCGTGACTTCCGTGGCCTCATTTCATACGCCCCTCGGCATCGAGAGCGGCCGACACGCGATTGACGCCAAGCGATGGGTCGACGCCGTAGGCGATGCGCGGCACGATGCCGTCCACCTCGCGGAGGATGGCATCGGCCGCGCAAGACGCATCGGCGCCGCGACCGCCGACTTGGCCAAGACGACGGCGGAAAAGGTGACTCACGAGGTGAGCGACCGGCTCAAGCGCCGACCAGGCAACAGCCCTGACGAGGAATCGTCCTTCGTGGAAGACAGGTGATGTCCCCTTGGGACTGCCACCGCCTGGCGTGGGTTCTGTCGGCGGTTACACATAGCCTTCTCGAATGACCTCTACCGCAAAAACTCAGGGCTTCAAGAAGCTTCGCCTAGCCGTTGATGCCGGAGATCGTTTCGGCCGCCCAGGAGAAGATTGGTACGTGACATGGGTGCCGCGAGCGTTCCAGAGCTAAGTAAGAAGGAATCAGCGTCGGGAGCCCTCCCCGTTGCTCGGCCGCCGCATGCGGGCGCTATTGCCATGACCCTGATGCTGGCATTCACCCGACCCCGCAAGACGAAAAAGGTCCGCGCCGGTCATCGCGTGCTTTCTGCGCTGACGTTCCCCGGTTACCTAGCCATCGCGGTACTGGGCGTCTACTCGCAGCAGTTCTATTTTCGCCCGGTCGTTGCGCTCCTTATTGAAAGACACGGCGACCGTCGCCGATTTTCGCCCTTCCGGCACCCTGCAATAGCCGGTTGCATAGGGGAAGCTTGGTGGTGCTCGCCGCGGTTGTTGCGTCGACCCTCTCTTCCAATGGGGTCGCACGCACGGTACTGGGAATAGTCGGAGCGGTAGTCACGGCGGCGGTACTGCTGACGGCTGCATCGCTTCTGGCAAGTTTTTTCGCGATGTACTTACTCGGATTTTCACGGGTGGTCGAGAGGAAAGCCGCGGGCTGGACTAAGTCCAAACGATCGGCCTCTCACGTCGTGTCCGCACCGCCCGCACCCCCGCGCTGGACCGTCGAATTCCTCGCCGCGGACCGTCGGGTGGCCGCACCAGGCGCCTTTCAGGCTGCTCAGGAAACACTGCTCGACCTCACCACTGCTGGCGACGTGGTCGAGACGGTCGCCGCAACGCCGAATCTGGCACGGCTATATGAGCGGGCGGGCTTTCAAAGATGGCATCCTGCCTCGCTAGCGATGTGGCGAGTGTACTGAGCACCCCCTCAGCACGGGGCGTAACCCGCAAAGGGAAATCAGAGTAGAACATCTGACATGATGGCGGTCGATAGCTATGGGGGTCACGATGGCGGCAGCCTGGGTAGTCCGAGCAGGACGCAACGGAGAAAGAGATTCTTGGGCGCTGGACAATGGAGTTTCCGGCGGCGGATGGTACGAGGTTCCTGACCTCAGCGAGTGCTCCACGCGCGCGGATGTCGGAGCGGTTCTGTCTCAGGTGTTTGCGGACTTCGGGGCCGCCGCGTTGGCGAACTACACCGGTCAGATGTGGGCGCTAAGAGGCCGAATCCAGCCCGGAGATCTTCTTGCAATGCCGTTGAAGACCACGAAGCAAATCGCTATCGGACGGGTCGTTAGCGGGTACGAGTACCTCGCATCAGAGGGAGATCCAGCCAAAAGGCACATCGTCAGGGTCGACTGGCGTGTCACCGATTTGCCGAGGTCGGCAGTGAAACAGGACTTGCTCTACAGCCTTGGTTCCGCGCTGTCCATTTTCGCGCCGACCAAGAACCATGCCGTCGCCCGGCTCGAACAGCTCCTCGAGACAGGGACTGACCCGGGTCAGATTTCTTTCCAGGCCTCGATACAGCTGCCTGGCGGCAAAGCTACGGTTTCGGAAGAAGATGACGTCGACGAGCCGGAACTTCACGCCGACATCGTCCAAGTCGCGCGCGATCAAATAAGCGCCCGTATCGCTGAGGAGTTCGCCGGACACGACCTCACCCTCCTCGTAACGGCCATTCTGGAGGCTGAAGGGTTCACCTGCACCATGTCACCCCCAGGGGCTGACGGAGGTATCGACATCATCGCCGGCCGAGGCGTCCTCGGTATGGACACACCGCGCGTCATCGTTCAAGTGAAATCGGGCGCTCAAACCGGCGACGCAGTCGTACGGGATTTGATCGGAGTACTTCATACGCAGGGGGCTGATCAAGGTCTACTCGTCGCGTGGGGCGGCTTATCGAAACAGGCTCGCGGAACGGTCCACGGGCAGCAGTTCAGGATGCGAGTTTGGGAAGCCGAAGACGTCGTAGACGCCGTCATGCGCGTCTACTCCAAACTCCCGGAAGAAATCCGCTCGCGACTCCCGCTCAAACGAGTGTGGATGCTGGCTGAATAGATCGGGTTACGCCAACCCCGTCATCAGAATTTATCCCACAGGTTGTGGGACTCGATCGCCGCACCCTACTGCGTATAGCGGCGATTACGTTATTAGTCATGCGGGATAGCGGATCGAGGGTTCATCGAACGTGTTGGCGAAACCGGAACCAGCGGCCGCTGCGAACTCGCATCGGCGGATACTGCCCATCTCCGCCGTCATCCTCAGCTAACAACCCGAGCCCAGTTTCGTCGAAGTCGCTGGTTGCCAGCAAATTGACGTCTATACAGTTGGAGCCGGCAACGAACGTTTAGCCCACTGCTTAGCATTCGGGCCGCAGAAGCTGAGCTGGATTGTAAGTCCCTACTTGCCTAGATCGTTGTGCAGAAAGTGTTGGATAACATCTTCTGCTTTTTGCGTGATCTTGTCCTCGAGCTCGTCGGCTTCCGAGAAAAGCGCGGCGGCGCGTTCTGCTTTCTCAGCAATAGCGTCTTCGACGTCCTGAGCGAACCGGGGAACTTGTATGTCGGCGAGGTCCGATGGCTCAAGATGCGGGATCGAGGTGCCGTAAGCGTGTCGAAGCACCAGCGGGCGACCGAGTGTCGGGTGGCTCAGCACGGTTAGCAAGTATCCCGGACGAATGACAGCCACATCTGGGTCGATCCGGATCAAGTCTTCAGAAACGAAGAAATCGCGGTGTCTTTCGGAGGCCAGGAAGACACGGCCATTCAAACCGTAGGTCTGCCCCGATCTTGCCATTACGAGCCAACCTGGTTTCAGAAAGTAGTCGTCTGCGTTTTTGACTAGGCCCGAATATATGAACTTGCTTATAGGCGGATTCGTATCGAACAATTCGACAGCACTGACATACGGCGTTCCGGATTCGCCAAACACGCGGCTAAAGCGGCCCGGCCACCATACGCGGTTAGTTACCGACGGCAGTGGAACTAGCTCATTCGACGATCTCCTCAGGCCCTCGAGTATCGCAGTGGCGATCGGGTTATGGTGATATCCATCCAAGCGACGTCGTTGTGTGAGGAACTGCGATGCACGCACCGTGTATGGAACGTCTTCATCTTGCTCAGCAAGATCAATATTGGCTGCTTTCGCATAGAGGGAGTTGGCCTCTTCGAAGAGCTCATCGGCACGGTTACGATTTGCGAGAATCGCCTCGAATGCCTCGTCGTACTCGGCGTAATTCGATTTACCTATATCGACGACGGGCAAAGCGCTGACGTGCTTTGCTTCAAGGTGCTTAATCATGTGGCCGTATTTAGCGCCGGTTGCCATGGCCACGAAGGTCTTTGTTCGCATGTATGCGTAAAGCCAACCGCGCCCCGGGCCTCTAGGCGGCTCAATTCGCAGCAAATCGTGCGTGATCAGAGTTTTGGTGTGCGGCCGGTAAGCTGCGAGCACTTTCCCAACAGTGCCAGAACATGACAGGAGAAGCACGCCACCCTCGACGAACCTATTGGCGGCGTCGGGCGTCTTCTGTAATGAGAGCCATTTTCGAGGAGAGGGACGGGCTTCGAACACCTGGCCAGCAGAAAGGAAAGGGACCCCTTTTTCTGAGGGCACGACGATCCCTTTCAACCGATTCGGTTGCCAAACGCGAGCGAAAGTTCCCATCGGTCGCCACCCCGTGCTTCTGGCTTCCATGGAGAGGCGGAGTCCATATCCATCGGAAAGGTACGAGTCGGCCTCCATCCGACGCTCTCCGCGCGTCAGCAGATTTGCGCGGGCAACACCCCAAGTAACTGGATGAAGTGGATCCGGGCCAGTTGGGCGTTCGGGCTCTTCTAGCTGATGTTCGAGAGCCATGCTTGGAATGCTCCTGCAATCTGTTCCGTGTTGTCATCGACGACTTTTTCTAAGGTCTTCTGCATCGTGTAGACGAGTTGGCCGTCGACGACGTCGCGTATCCGGCTCTCCGATTCTGCGACGATTTCGTTCCCATCAACGTCTCGCACGTAGGTGACGTTGCCCCGCTTGTCGTGCCCGATTTTGTTTGCAAGAGCCATGAAGACGTCGTAGTCCGCCCCTCCGGCCGCCAGATCCACCGCGGCTTCCATCTCGCCCTTGCGGCGGAACACCAAGAGACTGGTTTGAACGCTCGTTCCGGGCTGGAAAGTGTCTGGATGCATATCAATGCTTGCCAGAACGTTTGTGTGGTCGAGTATCCACTGCCGAACATAACCAAGACCCGGAGAACCAAGTATGCCGTCGGGGAGCACGATTGCCGCTCTGCCCGTGCCCGGCTTTAGCAGTCGGACGCATCGCTCGATGAACAGGATCTCGGGCGGCTGCGATTTCTGGATACCGTCCCCCATTTGCCATCGATCTGACGCCTCGTCGTAGGTCCAGGCATGCCCCAGGTCGTAGGCCTCCAGGATTGTCGGCGAGTCAATCGGTATTTTTGACCCGAATGGCGGATTGGTTACGATCACATCGACCGCGCCCATCAAGTTTCGGCTTCTCATGTCCGGCGTCCAAGTGGCGGGTGAGGCGAGAGAATTCGCTTGAAAAAGTCCACCAGCGCCGTCGTTGTTCATCACCATGTTCATCTTGGCTGCTTTAACCAGATTCGGGTTTAGATCCGCGCCTATCAGGTTCTCCGACAGGAACCGTCGAGTTCGTTGCGATGCGGCGGTTGAAGCACGTTCTTCATCGCCCCACTTCGCGCGCTCGGCTGCATTTATCTTCGAGACCACGTGATTCATAGCGGTGATGAGAAACCCACCAGTGCCGCAAGCGGGATCCAGGATGAGATCGCGTTCGTCGGGGTCCAACATTGAAACAGCCATCCGGCAAATGCTTCGAGGTGTGAAAAACTCGCCTCGATCACCACGCAGATTCGATCCAACGATCTCCTCGTATGCTTTCCCCTTTACGTCGACGTCACTGTCAAGAAGAGAGTATGACTGGAGCTGAGAAACGATATAGGCAAGGACGGGAGGGTTTAGCTCAATGTCTTCACCGGCTTTGAATATCTGCGGAAAATCCTTCTTTACGGCACCGAATAGGGAGTCGAGCCGGTTCTTCACCTTGATCTCGCCATTCATGCCTTTTCGTTCCGCCGATGAAGCGTAGAACTCGACCAGGGCCGATTCACGTTCGTCGTGAATTTTGCAGAAGATCAGCTTGAGGAGTTCCCAGAACGCCTCAGGTTTCTGAAGTCCCTGATTTCCGGCGATGTAATTGTGGCAGCGGCGAAACGCGAATAAAAGCGCATCGCTGGACGCGGGCTTAAGGCTGTGGAAAGTGGGACGTTCCACGTCCTCGACACTCTGACCAAATCCCGGGATGTCGTCGATCGCTTCGAAAGATACATTTCCGTCTGCCTCGACTCGGCGGAAACAGAATCGTTCTGAACTGTTTGTCCACATGCCGAATTGAACATTCGGAGACGAAGCCATGTAGCTCTGAAGTTGCCCGACGCCCTCCTTGCGGTCCTCGGCTTTAGTCTTCGCCGACTTGCACTCTACGACGATGAATAGATTTTCCTGAGTGTGCGGCTTGCCGTCTGCAAACACGACTAGATCAGCTCGAGGACGGCGGCTTCCCAAACGCAGAGTGAACTCAACCGCCACGTCGCTTTTGGGGTAGCGATACTCTCGAACGAGAGACTTCGCTATCTCCTGTCGGACATACTCTTCGGGCGTTTCATTGCGTTGCGTGGACCCGTCAATGAAATCCAGCAGCTTCCCCTGTTGAACAATAATTGCGGACACACGGTGCTGGAATTTTTCAGGCACGCTGAGGGTCAAAGAAGCTCCTTCGTCAGTTCAGAGTATTCGATCTGGCTAGCCGGCGAAGACATCCGCGGGAAGCGTCGCCTCAGTCCAATCGTCGTCATCGTGCTCAACCAATGAGACGGTGCGCTGCTCGCAGAGCTGGTATGAAGTTCGGAGATCCCTCTAGCTCTATGCGCAATGTTCAGAGCACTCACAACGCGGCAAGGGAAATTGACAAGTCGTCTTCTGTGCTTGAAGGGTGTATTTCTGGTTTCCCCCTTCCTGTCGAGGCGCCGTTCAGCCCCTTGACGTGACATCTTGGTTCTCTAATTCGAAAGGACAAGTAGGCGTGGTCAATCCGTGATCAACCGTGACCGCCGATAGAAGGTGGCTCGAGACATGCCGAGGTCGCGCACAACCTGCGTTGTCGGCTCACCCGCATCTACAAGCCGAAGGGCATTTTGGATCTGGCTGTCACTGATCGACTGTCGGCGCCCGCCGAGATCTTTGCCGGCCTCTCGTCGCTTGCTGACCGAGTCGACGACGCGCTCACGCTTGATTTCGAGTTCCATCTGCGCCAGTGCAGCCATAATCGTGAAGAGCATTGAGCCCATTGGCGTCGAGGTATCTACGTCCCCTCCCCCGAGGTTGAGGACGCGTAAGCCTGCGCCGCGAGCTTTTAGCACGTCAGAGAACGCGAGCATGTTCTGCGTGGACCGGCCGAGCCGATCCAGCGTCGTGATTACCAGGGTGTCGCCCGCGTGAATCGCGTCCAGTGCCGTGTCGAAACCCGGCCGTGATGCTCGCGCTCCAGACACACCGCGATCGGTGTAGAGGTCATCGCGGCGCACGCCAGCCCATAGCAAGTCCTCTTCTTGGCGGTCGGTAGCCTGCCGCCGCGTCGAAACGCGCGCGTACCCGATTAGTTTTCCCAAGGTGTATCTCCGTGTCTCGCAACCAACGCGCACTACAGCGATTCAACCACGACCTTGCAAGGCATGGTTGCGAGAAATGCACAGTCAGCTTTTCCCTGTTAATGCGCGCCCACCCGAAGATGGTGACGAGACGCCTCGCAACCCATGGGTTGCAGGACAGAACCACGTTGCGGTTGAGGCACCTTTGCGGCCATATTCACCGGGCGGGTTATACGGGCGTTATCTCGAAATCGTCGGTCGAGACATCGGCTGGTCGCGATAGCGTCCACTCGGCGACCGTCTTACTGGCACTGATAGTGAATCGGTATGCGGGAGGTCTGGACGCGTCCAGCTGAGCACAGATGCGGTAGCCTTATCGCAGAGGGAAAAAATCCCGTCAGGCTCCGGTCGGCGGAAACGCACAAGCGTCTCGTGGGAGTCGCCACTTCTTCATTGAAGGAGTGCGCCCATGTACGAACCCACGATCTCTCCAGCCATAGCGGCCCCACCGCAGCGTCTCCGTGATGCGTGGATTCCGCTGGCAGGCCTCTCGGCGGTTTTCTTGTTCGAGATGCTCGACAATTCGATCTTGAACGTGGCGCTTCCGACCATCGGGCGCGAGCTGACGGCGTCTACCGCGTTGCTGCAATGGGTCTCCGGCGCGTACTCGGTCGCGTTCGGTGGCCTGATGTTGCTGCTCGGCGCGGTCGCAGACCGTGTCGGCCGGCGCCGGGTGATGCTCCTCGGCCTGACGCTGCTCGCGGTCGCGAGCGTCCTGACCCTGTTCGTCACCTCGGTGGAGCAGCTGATTGCCGTGCGAGCTCTGATGGGGGTCGCCGCGGCGATGACGACGCCGGGATCGATGGCGTTGGCGTTCCGCCTGTTCGACGACGACGATCTGCGCGTGCGCGCCCTGACGGTTATCTCGACCGCGGGGCTGGTCGGCTTGGCCGTCGGGCCTACCATCGGCGGGTTCGTGCTCGCCGTGGCACCGTGGCAGGTGCTCATCGTCGCCAACGCACCCATCGCGGTGATCGCCTTCCTCGGGATCCGAGCCGGGGTCGCCGCCGATCGTCGAACCGACCTCCACCATGATCCCGTCGACGTGATCGGTGCCGTCCTGGGCACGGCGACCGTCGTCGGCGTCCTCCTCACACCGACCCTGTTCGTCGCCGGCACCGACGTCGCTCTGGGCTGGGGTGCAGCGGCAGCCACCGTGGCCGCAGTGGTCGGCTTCGTGGCCCGAGAGCGCACCGCGCGCCACCCGCTGCTGGAGCTTTGTCTCGTCGTACAGCCGCTGGTCGCCAGCGGCCTGGCGTACAAGGCCGCGGCCGGGCTCGCGATGGCCGGGCTGTCGTACATGGTGACGTTGCAGTTGCAGTTCGCCTGGGGGTGGCCACCGGCTCTCGCCGCTGTCGGCACGCTACCGCAGGTCGTGGTGCTTCTCGCGAGTGGCCGCTTCGTCGGCCCGTTCGTGAAAAGTGTGGGCCCCGACCGGGCAGCCTGGACGAGCGCTGCCGCCGTGGTCGCCGGACTCGCCGTGTTCGCGCTCCTCGGCCGATTCGGCTACCCCTGGGTGCTGGTCGCACTCGTGCTCGTCGCCGCCGGGATGCGGGTGGTCGGCGTCGTCGCCGGAAACAACGTGCTCCGCGGTCTCCCCCAGAACCACACCTCCATCGGTGCTGCCCTGGTCGACACCGCCAGCGAGATCGCGACCGCTGTCGGGATCGCTGCGACCGGCACAATCCTCGCCGCTCTCGTCGGCAGCAGCATCGCGACGATGACCTTCACCTCGGATCAGCTCGCCTCCTTCCAGCAGGCGATCCTCATCGCGGGCCTGACCATCACCGCCCTCGCCGCCGCCCTCGTCGGTATCGGCATCCATCGTTCACGCCATACCCCCGCCCAAACCACCGCCTAGGAGCCTTCCCATGTCTGACCTCATGCCCCGCCCTCCGTTCGATCCTGAACTCGCCAGATTTCTCACTGCCTTCGAGGCACGCGGGCCGTTCACTCTGACCCCCGAGATGCTGCCCCGGATGCGCGGACTCGACATCACCGAAGAAGCGCTCGACGAGCGGCTGCGGTCCCGCGGATACGAGCGGCGCACGATCACGGTGCCCGGCTACCTCGGGGATCCGATCACCCTTGCGGTCGTCCAGCGGATCGGCCGCACCGGGGCCACGAGCGCGGTGTACACGATCCACGGCGGCGGGATGATGTTCGGCCACTACCTCGGCAACCTCGACTCGTACGACGACTGGCTGCTGAACGACCACGACGTCGTGCTCATCACCGTCGACTACCGCCTCGCCCCCGAGCACCCCGACCCGTACCCGGTTGAGGACTGCTACGCCGGGCTCGTCTGGGTGCACGCCCACGCCCGCGAGCTCGGCATCGACCCCAAGCGCATCGTGATCGCCGGGCAGAGTGCTGGCGCCGGGCTCGCCGCCGGCACCGCCCTGCTAGCTCGCGACCGGAAAGGGCCGGCACTCCTGGCGCAGATACTGGTGTCACCCATGCTCGACGATCGCGACTCCACCGTGTCGACGAAGCAGATCGACGGTGTCGGGGTCGCGGATCGGCAGATGACCCTCTTCGGCTGGGACGCCTACCTCGGCTCCCGCCGAGGCGGCGGGGACGTGTCTGTCTATGCAGTACCGGCGCGAGCGACCGACCTCTCCGGACTCCCTCGCACCTACATCGACTGCGGAAGCGCGGAGGTCTTCCGCGACGAGACGGTCGCCTACGCCAGCGGGTTGTGGGCTGCCGGTGGTGACGCGGAACTGCACGTGTGGCCGGGAGCATTCCACGGCTTCACGAGCATGATGCCGACCGCCACCATCTCTGTCAGCGCAACCGCAGCGCTGGCCGACTGGACCCGGCGACTTCTCGGTTCAGGTGCCCGCTGAGGGACTGTCTTACGGGCCCTCAACCATCCTTCATCAGTCAATGCCACGCTCGATCATCACGCCCGGAAACTCGCGAAAGCGTGTGGAGTTGATCGCTACTTGGCGGCGTTCTGTGATCGCTTTGTGCAGTGGACCGAAAGTCGGTGATGGGCGAGGCGCCCATCAGCGCCCCGCCTCCACCGGAGTTGTGCCGGTGCGTGTTACGCCTGTGCTGGTGCGTTGACGTCGATGATCCAGGTGACGCCGAAGCGGTCGGTCAGCATCCCGTAGAGCGGGGCGAAGACCGCCGGGGCGAGGGGGGTGAGGATCTCGGCGCCGTCGGCGAGGCGGTCCCACTGCGTCTGGATCTCGGCAGCGTCCGTGCCGCGGAGTGCGATGTAGAAGGAGTTCTGGCCGTGGTCGAAGGGCTTCTCGGTCTGCACGTCGTAGGCCATGACGCGGAACCCGTTGGCGCCTTCGACCTGGCCCCAGGCGACGCTGTCGGCCTGCTCGGGGTCGGTGACCTGGTGGATGTCGGTGTAGGTGGCGACCATGACGGTGCCGTCGAATACTGTCGCGTAGAAACCGAGGGCCTCGCGAGCCTGGCCGCGGAAGTTGATGTGGGTGGTCGTGGTGACGCTCATGAGAGCTCCTTCTAGTTGGGTTGGACGGGAATAGGGAATTAGGGAATTAGGGAATTAGGGAAGCGGGGAAGCGGGGAAGCGGAAGTGTGTGTCGCGTGCTTCTCAGGTGAGCTGAGCGCCGCGCATCGCGGGCAGGATCACGCCGTCGATCAGGGATAGTGAGAACTCGGGCGTGATGGCCTTCTGTTGAACGGCGGCGCGGCAGATGCTCATCATCGGCATGACTTGGGCGAGCGTTTCGATGTCGGCACCGGGGTACTCGCCCCGGTCGATGGAACGCTGCAGCAGTATCCGGGCGACGTCTACCCACGGCTCGATCCCGGCGCCACCGCCGAGACCGGCAAGGCGAGGTTCCGTCTTCGCCAGGGTCGCCAGCCCCGCGAGCACCTTGATGCGCAGCTCCTGGTCCTCGACACTCAACGGGATGATCCCCGCGATCAGGTCACCACGGAGAGAGCCGGTGTCGGGTAGGGCGAGCTGGGCGGTGTCGGAGGCGCTCATGTGACGCACGGCGTCGACGACGAGGTCGGCTTTCGTGGCCCAACGACGGTAGACCGTCGCGCGAGCCGACCCGGAATGCGCGGCAACCATGTCGATGGTCATGCCCTCGTACCCGGTCTCGGCAAGCACTGCCAGGGCGGAGTCGAGGATCTTGGCGTTGCGTGCAACGTCGAGCTTGCGACCGGGGCGGTGCGCGTGCGCCGACGCCGTGTCAGCCGCTTGGTCGTTCCCTGCTTCGTTCATGCCCATAACGATACGCGCGCATCTCGATATGTGCAAGTATCGGTTTACCTGCGGCTCGCATATGGTTGTCACAGCTCACCACGGAGGTCCCTTTGCTTTCTGTCACGCCGGAACAACGTCGCCGGGTCATCGCACGCCGCCACCACTTGCACGGGGCCGCCGCCGGTCCCGATGACGTTGTGTCGACGCTCATCGGGCTGCACGCGACTGACCCCGCTACGCCGTTCCTGTCCGTCTTCGCTCGAAGCAGGACAAGCACAATCGACGACATCGCCGACGCGATGTACGTGAGGCGGAGCATGGTGCGCTGGATGGCGATGCGCCGCACGCTCTTCGTGTTCCCCGCCTCAGACATCGCTGACATCCAGAGTGCGGTGAGCACACCGCTCGCGGCTACGCTGCGGCGGCAGCTCCTCAGTCGCATCCGCCGCAACGGCAGTGAACCGGCGATCGAGGGCGACCCGGCCGTCTGGCTCGACGATGTCGAGAAGCAGACCCTGGCCGCGCTCGTCGATGCCGGATCGGCCACCGGCGCTCAGCTCGCGGCGCGAGTTCCAGGATTGACGACGGTAATTGTGCCCGGATCGCCGTCGGAGGTCCGGCAGAAGGTCACGTCCCCTTTGCTGACCGCGATGAGCGCCGATGGGCTGCTCGTCCGAGGGAAGCCGACCGGGGCGTGGACGTCGAGGGGCCACCGCTGGGAGCCACTGACGGCATGGTGGCCGCACGGCCTCGAGACGACAAGCGAAACCGATGCGCAGTCCACGGTCGCGCGCCGCTACTTGGAGCAATACGGGCCGGCGACCGCGGACGATCTGCAGTGGTGGACCGGGTGGAACAAGACCACGACGGCGCGCGCCCTTTCACGCCTCCCAACCATCGAGGTGAACTTGGACGGGCGAGTCGGACTCATGCTGGCCGAGTCCGATCTCGCAACTCACGACTCGCCGCCGCACGCCACTCTGCTCCCCTCGCTCGACTCCACCCCGATGGGGTGGAAGGAACGCGACTGGTTACTCGGCATCGACCGTCGCGAGATCTTCGACACCGCAGGCAACATCGGGCCGACGCTGTGGTGGGACGGGGAGATCATCGGCTCCTGGGCCGTGGCAGCAAGCGGCGAAATACGAACTGCTGTCCGCGCAGATCGAGGCGACGAAGCGACAGCACACGTCCACGCGGCTGCTGGAGAGCTCGAGCAGCGACTCAACGGAACGGTCGTGACCCCGTCAATCCGAACACCACTGGAGAAATCGCTGCACTAGCGAGACGAGATCGACATGTGCGTCTCATGAACAAGAGCTTTTCGAGACTTGTATAACCCGAGGTGTCTTCAGGACAGAGGCGGCGGCATTCCGCGAAGACGGCTGTCTCAGACAAGACATCTCACCGAGCTAAGTCTCAAATATCCGATCGCAAGGTCTTCGAGACTCTGCTGAAGTGTCCGATAGCCGATCGTTTAACGAGACGCCTCAACACAAGACCCTCCGCCACGAGATGATGAAGAGCATGAATCATCAGTTGAAGGAACTCGCGGCGCAATTGCAAGGCCGGGTTCTACCCGCGATCGCCCTTCCATCTACCCGAGGCGGGACGATCAATCTCGCTCAAATACCGAACAGCTTTGTTCTATTCATCTATCCACGCACAGGGCGGCCAGACACCACGGAATCCTCTGAATGGTCAATCATTCCTGGCGCGAAAGGCTGCACCGCGGAAACAT
>Ga0247740_1000007_pt1 | contig 102703 bp, 82 predicted proteins | sample UWRJL148409B2_FD_180942 | JGI IMG/M metagenome (GOLD analysis project Ga0247740, IMG submission 180942) | Plant litter microbial communities from Arlington Agricultural Research Station in Wisconsin, United States - UWRJ-L148-409B-2 | ecosystem: Environmental > Terrestrial > Plant litter >...
AGCGGTTTTATTCTCATTTTAAAAAAAGTATTCATTCTCCATTGGACAAAAGCTTTGGTAAATCCCGTTAAAAATATATTTTTTGTTTCTGAAAAGAATATATCGCAGCAGGATTAAATAATAGTACTTCTCTCTTGTGCAAGACCACACTTGCACTAATTACAAGGTACTGACAACTGTTTTTATAAGCCTTTTTGAGATTTAGGGCAATAGTAGTACCTTAGCCATATACAAAAAAATCTCGACCAATCGAACCCCGCGCAGTATATCAGACTATCAGTGCTTAATGATATGATCGACGACACGATAAGTTCGCGTTTTGAAGGACAGCGTTTCTGGGTACTGGCCGATATCACCAATCATTTCTATAAGGCAGATAAAAAGATCCATTATTTTGAGCTGGTGGAAAAAGCGCAGAACGGTAACGCGATTACAGCCAGGATGATGGGCAAATAATGGGGAGGTGGAGCGATTCGTATTGAGGAGTTTGAAAAAAACACAGGAAAAACCTTTACCAACAACCTGCATGTTCTGGTTCTGGTGAGCGTGGATTATCATCCCTTATAAGGTTTGTCTGTAAGTGTGCTGGATATCGACAGCAATTTTATGCTGGGAATCCTCGCAGCAGCGAAATGCCACCTTGGAGCGTCTGGTAAAAGAAAATGATTTTATCCTAAAAGAAGGTGATGGTTACTCCACTTATAACAGCCGGCTTCAGCTTCCTGCGGTAATCCAGAGAGTAGCTGTAATCTCTTCGAGCAGTTCGGCCCGAAACTGGGATCGGCCCCAGAAAAATGTCATTATCGCGGACCTGATGACCCATACCCATACCAAAACACCCACCAAGGCGGCGGAATTTATCATTGCCCATAACCGCCGTTTTGAGCTTGGGATACTCTCGCTCCAGCAAAATATTGCAATAAAAGCACAACAGCTTTTTAGTGAGGAATTGTTTTATCGAGTACAGGATGTTCTTGACAGTAAAGCACGGACATATAGGCCGAAAATTAAGACTATTGAGAATTTTTCTTTGAGAGGTTTTTTCTTTGTCCAAAGTGCGGTCAGAAGTTAACAGGAAGTAAATGTAAAGGACTGATTGAGATTTATTGCTAAAGATCACAGTAACATACGTTGGTTTAGATATTGAAAATATATTCTTATTGAAAAGATTAGTAGCAGAGCTCCGCATTTTCGAAACTTACGGTTTTACAAGTAATGAATTCCTAATTCAATAATTCTATAAGCAATGATTATAACATAAACTAAAAGGTATGCAATTAAAACAACTACTGTGGTAACTTATTAAATATTGTTTCATTTTAAAATTTCATTGTTTCATTTTACAAAATGGAACGTTAAATTTCTTACAAGAAAGCAATTTTTCTTACAATTAAATTAATTTTGTGGAACTGAAATAAACTTAGAACTCTTTTTATTTCTTTATCTGCACATTTCTCTATAGATTCTGCAATCTGCCTATACAATACTTTTTTACTCGCCATTTGCTTTAAAGTTTTTTTAAGTGATCTGTACCGTAGCTTTCTTAATTTTTGTTGAATAGTAAAGTTGATTACCCACTGTATAAATAGCAAAATCAAAAACTATAAATCAATTATGAAGTATGATTTATTTTGATTTGGATAAATCTAACATTAGGACAGAAGTGGGAGCTATTGATTTAGAAAATATAGTAGTTGTATTAAACGAAAATCCAACAATGAAACTTGATATTCGTTCGCATACATATAGTAGGGCAACCTTCAAATATAATCAGGCTTTATCGAACAGAAGAGCAAAATCAACAATACAATGATTGGTTAAAAATGGAATCAACCCAAACGATTAATCGGCAATGGATATGGTGAAACTCAGCTTGTAAACAAATGTGCTGATGGTATACCGTGTGCAGAAGATGAACATCAGGAAAACAGACGAAGCGAATTTATTATTACTGATTTGTAATAAATACAGTCCTGCTATAACAGTAAAACAATTAATCAAATCAATGGCATATAAACATAGATTTTTTATCCTTTAAAATTTTACAGACAGATGCGTTAATTTTTAATCAAAAAGTAAAGCCATGGAGTTAAAAAAAAGAATTTTAGTAATTTTTTCCATAATGGGATTTTGTGCGGTTTCTCATTCGCAAGTAGGAGTAGGAACCTTATCTCCGGCGAATTCAGCACAACTGGATATAACTTCCGCAAATAAAGGATTGCTTATACCAAGAATATCCCTGACAGGAACAACAAATCAAAATCCCGTTACAGGCTCTGTAATAAACAGTTTGTTAGTTTACAATACAGCTACTGCAAATGATGTGAACCCAGGGTTTTATTATTGGGAGGTAAATAAATGGGTCAGAATTATGGCGCAGAGCGATCCTGAAATCTTAACTTCATTAAACTACGATGTAGTGAATAATCGGTTAATATATCTGGATGAAAAAGGAATTACTACCGTTTTGCAACTTAAAGGACAGGTGGGGCCTGAGGGACCTCAAGGGCCTACTGGATTGACGGGAGCAACAGGACCTCAGGGACCACAAGGAATTCCTGGTAACGATGGAGCGGCAGGACCGCAGGGACCAATTGGATTGACGGGTGCAACAGGACCTCAGGGGCTTACCGGACTAACGGGTGCAGCAGGTCCTCAGGGAATTCCCGGAAATGATGGAGCCACAGGGCCTCAGGGGCCAATCGGATCCACTGGAGCAACTGGGCCTCAGGGACCAATTGGACTAACCGGCGCAATAGGTCCACAAGGTATCCCGGGGAACGACGGTGCAATTGGTCCTCAGGGGCCACAAGGATTTCCCGGAAATGATGGCGCAATAGGACCAGCGGGCGAACAAGGTCCAATAGGATTAATGGGACCAGCAGGTCCACAGGGAATTCCAGGAAATGATGGAGCCACAGGACCTCAGGGGCCAATCGGATTGACCGGTGCAATAGGTCCACAAGGTATCCCGGGGAACGACGGTGCAATTGGCCCTCAGGGTCCACAAGGACTTCCAGGAAATGATGGCGCAATAGGACCAGCAGGTCCACAAGGTCCGATAGGCTTAACGGGACCAGCAGGTCCTCAGGGAATTCCAGGTAATGATGGAGCCACAGGACCTCAGGGGCCAATCGGATTGACCGGCGCAATAGGTCCACAAGGTATCCCGGGGAACGACGGGGCAACTGGCCCTCAGGGTCCTCAGGGAATTCCAGGAAATGATGGAGCCGCAGGCCCAATAGGACCACAAGGGGGTATCGGTTTAATTATTAATGGTACAAATACAACTGTAGCAGGTTCTGGAACTCAGGTCGATCCTTATCAAATCAATACACCGTTTCCGGCGACCACTGTATCTAATACCTCTTTGAATAATACTTTAGGTACCACTGTAAATGGTGTGGTAAGTTCAGGCGTCCCGATTATTAATACAAATGAAACTAGTTTAACTGGAGCAAGTCTTACGACCACTGTAAACGGAGTAGCTAGTACAGCATTGGATTTGACTCCAGCCATTACAAGTGCAACAAGTGTTTCTAATGCATCAACGGCAAATACTTCAACTGTAACGGTAAATGGCGTTGTAAGTTCAGGCGCCCCAATTGTAAATACCAACGAAACTTCTATCATAGGAACTAATTTGATAACAAGCGTAAATAATGTGGCCAGCACACCTTTAGATTTGACACCATTACTTCGTTTCGGAACTACAAATTATTTAGAAACTATAAATGGAAATCTTTTATCAATTGTAAATGGAGTTCCATCAATACCAACTTCAGTATTAATTAGCGCCACCAATGGTCTTAATTCGATAGACGGAAAGGTAGGTTTAGGAGGTACGCTTAATACTTCAACGGTAATAAATACTTCTGTGATTAATACATTGGCTATTGCAGGATTGCAAACTGGTGGAGTTTCAGATAATATTCTGGTTGTAAATTCAAGTGGAGTTTTACGAACAATATCGCCAACTTCTATAGGAGCGATTACCTCAGTTTCAAATAACTCTCAGGATAATAATTTAAGTACCACTGTAAATGGTGTTACGGGTGCCGATGTAAACATTATCAACTCAAATAGTTTAGATTTAGTAAACGGATCACAATTGGTTTCGAATGTGAACGGCGTTCCCTCACAGCCTGTGCCTGTTTTGATAAAGGCCGTTAATGGACTTACTTCTGATCCATTTCAAGGTGGAGTAGTAGAATTAGGAGGCCCTTTGGATCATCAGACAGAAATAATGACAAATGGTCAGCCATTTATGATTTCAGGACTTCCTCCTGGTTTACCAACAGATAATATAATAGTTACCGATCCGGGCGGGATGTTAAGAACAGTGCCACGTACTACAGCCTTTTCGGCTAAAACTCCAATTACAATAGGAGCAACAGTTGCAGCGCCAAATAAAGCTACAACACGCGAAGATGATTTTATACGTTATCGTGAACTTGGTAATAATGAAGTTGAAGTAGATTTTTTATATTCGGCAATAGACCCTAGTGGAGCAAATACTGGGAGCGGTAATTATTTGTTTACATTGCCTGCTGGCCTTACATTTGATTCAAATGAAAATCCTATTTATGGCGGTCCTGTACAGTATGATCAAACGTATCCTGAAGTGAGATATTTCCTGCGTACCGGTAAGCTTATTAGTGGTAGTGTTGATGGTTATGGTGTCGCCGAAGGACATATCGTACCTTATAGCCCAACTCAATTCCGAATATTAATCACTGAGGCTACAGGAGCTATCGGTGATGGTTATTTATCATTAAATAACCCTTATATAACCATTGGGGGAAGATTTGTATTTGTAAGACAATAATTTATTCGTTAAAAGCGATTTTTAATCCAATACATAGATTATGAATAATAATACTCTAACTTATATTGCAAGTATTGCAGTTCTTTTTTCGATCTGCAGAGGTCATGCCCAGCTTGTGAATCAGGGAGCGCTAAAAGTAAATGAGGCGACGCTGGTATCGGTATATTTTGATTATAAAAATACTGCCGATGGAAATTTCGTTAACGATGGTGAAGTTCACATTTTTGAAAACTGGGCTAATGACGGCATTGTATCTTATAGCAATACTGCAGATGGAAAAACCTTTTTTACAGGTACAACCGAGCAAATTATCGAAGGCTTAAAACAGTCCGATTTTCAAAACATAATATTTGATAATAGAACATCAGCTATGCCTTTTCATTTGGCCTCGACCATTTCAGTTGGTAAACTCGCAGACTTAAAAAACGGAATTGTTAATGCAGGTGATTATGACGGTCTTGTCATTTTTAATGAAGGTGCATTTCATACCAATGCTGGAAGTAAAAGTTTTATAGACGGAAAAACGGAGAATAATATTGATGAACCTTTTGAATTTCCAGTCGGTGATGCATTACATTTCAGACCTGCATTCTATTCTTCAAATTCTTCTGAACCAACAGTATATACATCGCAGTATTTATATAAAAATTCTGCTATACTTTATCCGCATGCAAGTAAAGAGGAAAGTATTATAACCATTAATGACGCAGAATACTGGGAGATTATACAAGATCAGGGAACTGAAAAAATTGTATTGAGCCTTACCTTAAGTACCACTACAACTCCGTCCGTATTTTTTGAAGAAGATCCGGCAACCGAACTGGCTATAGTACGCTGGGATGCAACAGCTTCTAAATGGGTTAACGATGGAGGTGTGGCCAGTGGTCCAATTTCAGGCGAGGAATATACCCAATTAGTTACCTCACAGGTTGGAGGCTATGGAATTTTTACAATAGGTCTTGTTAAAAAAGCTAATCCTGATAATGAACTCATAATTTTTAATGCAATTTCACCCAACGGTGATGATTTTAACGACAGCTTTCGAATCAAAGGAATAGATAAATATCCGGACAATACAGTCGAAATATACAACAGATGGGGAGTGAAAGTGTACGAGGCAAAATCCTATAACGAAAGTACTGTTATGTTTAAGGGATATTCAGACGGAAGAACTACAGTAAGTCGCAACGAAAAGCTGCCAGATGGAACTTATTTCTATATTTTAAATTATAATAATGGGGCGAGCTATGTTAAGAAAATTGGCTTTTTGTATGTAGATAACCAGTAGCTATGTCGCGAGCCAATCAAACTTCCCGCAAGTATTCTTTGTGGCTGATGACCATGAAGATGACAAGGCCTTCATTTAAAAGGCGATAATTGAGATTGATTCATCTGTTATTTTAAAAGAGGCACGGGAAGGCAGTGGAGCTTGGCGCCACTTTTCAAGTCAAATAGGAAATGGAAATTCATTTTTACAGAATTCACAGATTCGTGCAATTTTAATGTTTGTACTCATAGAAGTGTGACTTTAAGTGTCCCACTGTGACTATGTGTGTCTAGGCGTGCCATGATTTGGACAAAAAAAAAATTTTTTGTACCTCGCGTTTTCCGAGGTACAAATAAGGTACAAATTTAATCAAAACATCACATAACATCCAAAAGAAAAAGGAATTAAAAAAAAAAGAGTTAAAACGTTGTTTGTTAATGCTTTAACTGGTTTTTTATTGTTGATTTGCGTTATTTTGTCCTGCTATTTTCCGATGCAGAAGTTAGCAACCAGTATTTACTGGGATTGACAGATCTCGAGGTACAATGGAGGTACAAAATCTGAACAAAACATTGCAAAAAATCAACAAACAAACCTTAATTTTCAAATTAGAATGTGGAGTTATTAAATTGTAATAACATCTTTTTTAAGAACACATTAGCCCAGTGGTTGAGGCAAATTTATTAAAATTATTTATAATAATATTATTCTATCTTTTTTTAGTCTGTATTGCTTAATTAAGTTAGCGGAGATATATGGCCAGCTGCAGATTCGAATCTAAACTTCTTAAGCAATCGTTTTGCTGGTTTTTAATTTTTCGAAATAACACTGTACCACGATTCTGCCACAAGAATTAAAATGATGATTATTAAAAGATAGGTAATGACATTTTAATTCTTTTGTAGCATTATTTAATTGAAATTAAATCGGTTTCAAATTATAATTTGCAACAAATTTCTGAAATTTTTGACAATAGTTAATCGTAATTTAGATCGCTTTCTATGTAATAATAAACTGCAATTAATATTTAAAAAAATAACTATAAAAGCTTAAATTATGAGAACTATTCTGCAACAACCATTAAATAAATTTGCCAAAAGTACTGTTCTATTAATTATAATGGTTACTACAGCATTTATTCCTTTTCAGAATGCCAAAGCACAAACAACCAAAAAACCGAATATTTTGATAATTTTTGGTGATGATATCGGACAATCGAATATTAGCGCCTATACCCATGGATTAGTAGGTTATCAAACCCCAAATATAGATCGTCTGGCTAAAGAAGGAACCATGTTTACGGATTATTATGCAGAGAACAGCTGTACAGCCGGTCGTTCGACACTTATTACGGGACAGAGCTGCTATCGTACCGGACTTTCTAAAGTAGGTATGCCAGGTGTTAACATAGGTCTGCAGGCTCGTGATATTACCATAGCTCAAGCCCTCAAGCCTTTGGGATATGCTACAGGGCAATTTGGAAAAAACCATTTGGGAGATTTGAATAAATACCTGCCAACTGTACATGGTTTTGATGAGTTCTTCGGAAACCTTTATCATTTAAATGCCGAAGAAGAACCTGAAGATCCGAGTTATCCCTATCAGGACTCAGCATTTGTAAAATCATATATGGTAAGAGGAGTTTTGAAATGTAAAGCTACAGATAAAGATGATCCGACCGTTGACCCACGTTTTGGAAAGGTAGGTAAACAAACCATTCAGGATTCCGGTCCTTTGACCAAAAAGCGAATGGAAACAATCGATGATGAAACCTTTGCAGCCGCGATTGATTTCATCAAAAGACAAAATGCTGATGGAAAACCTTTTTTTTGCTGGATGAATGCAACGCGTATGCATGCTTTTACTCATGTTCGTGAATCTTTGCGTGGAAAAAGCGGCATGCCAGACAATGAGTACGCGGATGGTATGCTTGAGCATGACACAGATATTGGGTTAATGTTAAAAGCATTAGATGATTTAGGTATTACAGAAAATACAATTGTTATTTATACAACAGATAATGGACCAAATATGTTTAGCTGGCCAGATGCTGCAATGTCACCATTCAGAAGCGAAAAAGACTCTAATTGGGAGGGTGCTTTTCGAGTTCCTGCTTTTATACGCTGGCCTGGCAATATCCCAGCCGGGAAAGTTTCTAATGAGATAATATCCGGATTGGATTGGTTTCCGACAGTACTTGCTGCAGCAGGCGAACCTACCATAAAGGAAAAACTTTTAACCAGTTATAAATCACAGGGTACGAATTTTAAAGTCCATTTGGATGGTTTCAACCAACTGCCTTATCTTACCGGAAAACAGCCAAAATCGGCAAGGACTGAATTCTATTATTTTAACGACGATGCAGAACTTGTATCGATGAGAATGAACGATTGGAAGATTGTTTTTCAGGAACAAAGAACTCAGGGAGGATTTGGTATTTGGGCTAATCCATTTACTCCGCTCCGTGTTCCAAAATTATTCAATCTGCGTCAGGATCCTTATGAAAGAGCCGATATTACTTCTTTCGTATATGAAAAGTGGTGGGCAACAAAAATGTATATTGTAGCCGAAGGTATTCAGAGAGGAGCAGCATTTTTGGAATCATTTGTTAGCTATCCCCCAAGTCAGGATCCTGCCAGTTTCTCAATTGATGCTATAAGCGGAAGAGTAAAAGACCAAATAAAAATGATTCATGCTCAGCAAAATGCAATTAGAAAATAATTTTCTAATTGCAAAAACAGATAATGTCTATAATAATTAGGAACGCAGTTTATAATCTATTTTCTTAATCTTGATATTTTTTGTAATTTTAGTTAAAACTGCTACATGCCAGATATATCATTAAAATTGAACAATAAGATATTTTGCACTCTTGCCCAAAATTATAACAAAAGCTTCACTTTGGAAGAATTGACTAAAATTGTAAGCTCTCATTTTGATTTAGCGAATAGTTATAGTGAGGATTTATCTTTGGAAAGAGAAAAGCAAGCAAAGGTTTTGGACGCTTTAATATTTTTGGCAGATACTGACCTGATATTTTTAAACCCGTTTACTGATGAAAGTTCCATTAAGATAAGGTTTAAAGCAGCTAATTAACTTTCTTTAATATCTGCGACAAACTTTTTTTGCATAATTAAAATAGAAATTCCAATTATCACAATCTTATAGGCCTGTGCAAAAAATATAAATAGGAATATTTAAAGAAATATTTTTGAAGAGCAGATATTTCATCTGCTCTTTTTTGTTGATTATTTACTAACTTCCTTTTTAATTAATAAAGCAAATATTTGTATTTGCTTTAGTTTGGTATTTTTTAGCTGATTGAATTAAGCGGAGATCTGCAGATTCGAACTTAACTGTTCGATCCACTATTATAACTCGTTTTCTATTTTTACAATATTGGTGTGCCACGATTCTGCCACGAAACTTCAAGTTTTAAATTACTTAAATACTTATATTTGATTCCGACAGATGCGACAGAACCCGAAACATTAATCTTGGACATTTCTTTTTGATTCAGACTATAAAATCATAGAGTTTAAGATGCTCGTGTGTAAATAAAAATTGTAATTTTGTTTATAACCATTTGTATGTCAGTGTTTTTTTTAGGCGGTTAGTTGTGATTATTTACCGTTCTAAACAAACGGTAAATGATATAAGAATTTAATTTAGATAAGATATGAAATCTAATGAGAAAAAAGACAAGTCAAAATTGCAAAAATCAGTTTACCCTAAAGTTGGAATTAGTGAGAACAATTGTAAATTAACCCTAGATGAATTAAGAAAGTGCGAAGGATTTGTAGATGTTTCAGATTTAGAAGGAGAAGAAATAATTGAAAGTTTATATAAGCTTTCATTAATCGCTTATAATTATAGGCCAATCGAATAACTTTAAAAATTAAGTTTGGACGCCCTAAAAGTTTCGAACCTAAGCTTGTCAAACCTTTGTTTTGCTGGAATTTTAGTTTTATAAATTACATTGCGCCATGATTATGCCACAAAACTTTTAAATACTAAAATTTTAGGCCTGTGTTATAAAATTGTTTTGATTATGTTTCTAATAGTACTTCTTTAAATTGTATCTTACTTGTACCTCAAATACATTTTATTCTACTCAATACTGTACAGTTAATTTCTGGAGTTGTAATTAGCATTATTTACTTTTATGATCTTCAAGTCCATTTATTAAATGGACTTTTTTATGTCTTTTTTGTAAAATTTAGGATTTTTTTTGTAAGTTTTTACTGTTTTTATGTCCCGTAGAGTGACGTTTACTGAACAATTTACAAACCATTTTATGAATGATTTAAAGAAATTGGCTTATTTTCAAGTGAATTTGTAGGATAATTATTTTGATTTTTTATTAGGAAACGGTTTGTATATATCGTAAGGGTTAAATGTTAATTTTAGTTAATTAAATTAAGATCAGAATTACGTGATATAATTTGGTTTAAAATTTTATAAAATTAGAAGTTTAAAGAATTATAAGTAAATTTAAAAAGAGTTACAGAAATTATACATGTCGTAATTTAGTGATGATAAATTTTTATAAAAGACAGTCCTGAATGTTTTATTAAGAAGACTTCAAAACCATTACAACATTTTTGCACCGCTTTACGATGTGCTTATTGATGTATTTTTATTCTCTGCAAATGTGCATTTGATTTTTTTTAATCTATGATACAAATTACAGGGTTTGATAGTATTAAAAATTTATGCCATATATTTTTTCCAATTGTTTAGCTATATCTCTAGTCATTCTTGATAAAGGTCTTTTATTAAAATCATTTTCATTTAAATAATTATGAAAATAAAAATTATAAACATCACTTTCAGATTTAATGAAACTATATGAAGTTCTTAGTGATTCAATATCCTTCTTGGAATGTACACGGAATTTTGTAATAATTTCATGAACTGAATCTTTATGAATTGTATTATAAATATAATTTGTTTGAAATACATTTAAGTTTCCTTTTATTTTATTTATAGGTAAAGAGGGATTACCGAATATTCGAATGTCTTTTTTTATCGTTTTTGATTCAAGCGAAATTTCAATATCATTAATATTAATAATCTCAGATGGTATACATTTAGCCAATAAAGATTTTTTTAAACTTGCCGAAAACAAAGCCAAACCTTCATAACAAGCTTCATAAGGATACAGATATTGAGATAAGTTGAATTCCTCTTCATACTTTAATTGAGAATTGCATGAATAACAAGATGGAATTAAATTAAAGAGTGATATAGCTAAATAGGGAAATTCCTTTTGACTCAAGAAATGATCAAATGCCGGACTAATTATTTTTTTTCCATTTACATTTGTAATTGTTGAAATATATTCTCTATTGCAATATACACAAACATTAGTATCCAATGCTTTAGCAAGTTCAATACCAAAATAATTTTCATTAGTACCTGCCTGATGAAAAAAATATGGATAATCAAAAATAAAACCAAGTATCTCCTTGTCCTGCATTGATTTAAACTTACCGTCTAGTTGTCTTAAAGCTTTTTTAAGCTCACGAGAGGTTAATTTTTTAAATAATAATGAATCTAAGTGATTATATAATGTGATTAAATCCGAACTTGAAGAAGTTAAAACTTGAAAACTTTTTTTATAAGAGGTTTTCCTATTGATTCTAGAATATTCAATATCATTGACAGTAGAGAACTTTTTTTTAAGGGTAAAAATACCATTCAAAATTTTTTTTCGACCGACTAATTTTAAGTCGTTTAAATATTTAGTTCCACCGATTTCAATTTCTGAATTACCTAATTCTTTAAAATTTATTTTTCTTTCTCTTGTCGCAAAAATACCTATAATGAAAACTAATTTAGATAAAGTGTCTTTATAAACCAAGTTTCTATAGTTATTGACAAGTTTTCTTTCAGTTTTTGTGAGTAATGTAATTTTATTCATAGTCTTTAAGTTGAACTTGAAAATGTTTATTTAAACTGTTTTTTACGAAAGGCTCGCCTATTAGGTCTATTTCTTTCTTAATTTCTTCGGGATTATCAAACTTTGTCATAGTAGAAATCCGATCAAACAATTTGATTATTTTGTTTCTGGCAAATTCACCTACAAATCCATTTTCCATATAAAAACTATCTGCAAACAAATCATGTATATTTGCCGCAAAATTAGGTACTGAGTTATTGTAATCAACGCATGTGAATCCGCTTTCGGGGTCTTTATCTAATTTTATTACGCTGTACCCGGGTAAATCGGAACTTACAAATGGAGAATGTGTTGTCATAATAATTTGAATAGATTTGGAGTCTTTAAAAATAATTTTTATTCCATTAAGGAAATCATTTAAATAGGTGCGCTGCCATTCAGGATGAAAAAGAGTATCGCCTTCATCCAATAAAATGATCAAATTAGATAAATCTTTGTTTAAAAGTGAGGCATTTTTTTTCACTGAATGAAACCTGCTGAATAAATTAAATTTTGATTTTTCTCCTGAGCTCAATTGTCCATTATTATGTAAATTAAATTTCCAGTCTAGATGAAGAAATCCTGTCAGGTCCTTAATTTCAAAATAATCTTCAACGATTTGTTTATCAATATCTATTTCTAAATCTAATCTGCATCGAGTATTATCTGCATATCTAAATTTTTTATCAATCTCAGTTAACGTGAAAAATTTTAATACCAATTCAAACCTTTTAAGGAGTCTGTCCTTGTTATAAGATTTGATTTGACTGCAGTTTTCTTTGAATGCTATTATCCAGCTCTTGAGGTCTATTTTTTCTTCTATAACCGGCATGGCCTGAGTTATTTGCTGAATTACATTTTCAGGCTGTTCTAGGACAGAGTTTGATTGTAAGGTTCTAAATAAATTGTATAAGCTATGCTTTAAAAGATGCAAACAGAAATAATTTTGCGGGTGATGATTAGATAAAACGTCAACTTTTGGAAATGTATTATTAAAATTTTCAATAATTTCACTGCTTTGCAGGAATCTAATATCCGAAGCGTCAATAATCAATTCTATAACTGCTGGTTTCTTAAATCCTAATAATTTTTCAAATTCATGGGATTCCGAAACTAGATTAAATTGCCTTTCGACATCTGCCATTTTGTGTCTGACAAGTACTTCTCTCGAATTTAAATTTTGAGATGAACCATTTATAGAATACTCAGCATCTTTTTCTATTAATTTACTACTAGAAATATCAATAAGATTCGTATCTCCGTATACTTCATATTTAGCTTGCAGATTTGAAAACTGCACTTCCAAAATTGGTGAATAATAAATCTGAGTTATGGAATCCATACTATTTGATAAATGGCAGGCAGGAAGACTATTAAATGCACCGAAATTTTTAGAGTAAAAATCTTGTATTTTACTATTTTTAAGTTTTTCGGATAATTCGCATTCCAGCTCAATTTGTTTTAAGATTGTGAAGTTCTGATCAGTTTCCTCAATGATGCTGCCGTAAACTAAGATTAGCTTATAAGGGATGTCATAAAGGTTATCAGGCTGAAGCCACTTAATAAGTTCTATTATACTAGTTTTGCCTGTACCATTTTTTCCAATAATTGCAGAGATTGAATGAATTCTGCCTTCATCGTCAAAGAAATTATTAATATAATCAGCGTTTTTTTTGACATCTAGAATACTCTTTTCTCTGTCAAAATCAAAAATGAACTTATTACTGAAATTTAACTCAATATCATTTAAAACTGTGTAGGCCTGATTAGAGACTTCATCTTTATAAGGGCCTTGGTCTACCTTAATGTATCCTCCAATATAAACGTATAATAATTGCATGGTATAATTTAATTAATTTTTAGAATTAACTGATTTTTATTTTAAATCAATATGATTTTGGGCTCTAATGGGTTTTAGCTTATTGGTTAAATTTATTAAGTACTGCTAAAACAGGTGCATTTTCAATTTCTGCTGGTATAATGGGGCGGTCATCTGGTAATATTCCAGAACTTTCCAAACTCCCAATTCCAATTTCCCACGCATTAATAACTTTCAACTCTGTTTTTAATATTCCTAAATCAGGAAATGGATTCAATTTCAAATTTTTATCAATTTAAGCAGGCGTGCAAAGGTATTTTTGAAAATGATCAAATCTATTAATAATGTTGTTCTCGATAATGCATTATTAAGTTCTTCTAACGCTTTCGATCTGTTTTTATCTTCATTAAATGCATTGGACTGATCCATTAATGTTTCGATAACTCTACAGAATGTGTCAGAAGGCATATCATGATTAGTGCAAGGTTCTTTCAATATTTCTCTTAGGGTTTCAGCTACCCATTTTGGTCGTGTGGAACCATCATGAGCAAATTCTGTCTCGGCATCTCCAAAGAATTCAGTCAAATAAAAGCTACTACGGTAAATAAAATATGATATTTGATTATCGTTACTATCTCCACAGATCATTTTTGAAATCTGATTAAGTCTCCGTGCTTTAAATTCCATGCCAGTTGTTTTTGTCATATAGGCTAAGTTAACAATTTCATGATACAACTATGAATTAAAACATAAAAAGCTCCAGGTTTATCTGATGCATTAACTTAGTAATGGTACAATTCTCGAACCATTTTGCTGATGATTTAAAGAAAATAATTTCACAGACCAATTTTTTAAATAAATTCTTTTTGCAATATCTGTAAAAATTAATTATAGAAAAATTGTGCTTAACTTTTTCTATACAATTTAGTTTGTATATCTCTTTTCAAGAATTTAAAGATGGTTGAATTTAAGAAGTATTAATTTTATTTTAGAATTACGGAAATCCGTAATAACTTTTAAACTTCATATTCTATTTTTGGACATTCAATAAAGTTTTGTTTTTTTTGTTTTTTCTGTTTTTTTTAAATAAACAAAAAAACGGAAAAAAATATGTTTTATGTCTTTGAAATTAAGTATTTTTGTTTTTCTGTATTTGTATTTTAATAGATAAAACAATAAAAATGAAACCTACTGAAAAAAAAATAATTATTGATTTAATCCAATCTGGCTTAATTGGGGAGACAAAAAGAGTGGAATTAGCCGCACTTAGCTTAGCAAGATCTGTCAGAGATGAAAATCCAGAAATGTTTGATAATATTAAAAATACTTTAGCTTCTTATTCATTAACAGGTGGTTCAAACATCAGAAGTGCAGGATCAGCTCCAATTCCTACAGATGGTGATTCAAAAATGGAAATGGCAACTATTTACGAACCTAATATTGATCGAAATCCTTTGCCAGTACTTCCAGTATTTTTAATGGATAGAATAAATAGTTTTATAGAAGAAAGAAATAAAATTGATATTCTTATTGAAAATAATATTAAGCCATCAACAAGTTTGCTATTAGTGGGGCAACCTGGAACTGGAAAAACAATGTTGGCTAAGTATATAGCTTCTGTTCTTAATAAAAATTTGATCGTTTTAGATTTGTCTTCTAGTATATCTAGTTTGATGGGTAAGACAGGTTCAAATTTAAAGCGCGTTCTACAATATGCTAAACAAAGTGCTTCAGTGTTATTGTTTGATGAATTTGATGCTATTGCAAAGAAAAGGGACGATTCTACTGATTTAGGAGAAATAAAAAGAGTTGTGAACATATTATTAATGGAGCTTGAGGATTGGCCTATTTCTTCAGTTTTTATTGCTACAACAAATCATCCTGAATTACTGGACAAAGCAATATGGAGGCGATTTGATCATACTTTAGACTTTCCAACACCTGATAAGCATCTTCGACTGAAAATTCTTGAAGATGAATTGAAAGAGTTTTTGATTAAAAATAATACATCTGCTGAAATTTTAAAACCAATATCTGAAATGTTCGATGGTAAAAGTGCAGCTGATTTATGTAAATATGCTAATAATGTTAAAAGACGATCTGTATTAAGAGATGAAAAACCTTTAAACTCCTTGTTAAATGAGATTGAAGATTTTCAGAACGATAAAAAATTGAGAGCGAAGTTTTGTGTTATAGCTAAGGACTTGCTAGGAAGTGATTTGACAATGCGAGAATTGTCTGAGTTGACTGGATTGAGTATAAGTGGGGTTAATCATCATATTTCAAAAACAAAAAATCATGAATGAAAACAATAAGAGAAGACCAATATTGTATAATGGAGAAGTCTATTCAAAGCCTATAACTAAAAAACCTGGTTTTGGCGATAAATCTGTACCTTATACATATGAAGATGCTAAAGAAAATCTACTAAATGATATTTCTTCAACTAAATCAATGATCAGTAAATTGTCTGATTCACAGAGGATGCCTAATGAGATCATTCTAAGTGTTGTAGTGCATCCTGAATTTACTGCGAAATCATATTATCCGGCATCATTATTTGATAATAATGGCACTGAAAAATTTGGTATTCAAGAGATTGGATCTAGGGTTTGGAAACCTAAAAGTAGTGGTAGTAAAACTTCAAAGATGTATTTTATACGCACCACTGAAGGAAGTTTGGAAAAACTTGAAAGCCGTTTAAACTCTCGGCAATCTTCTTTGACAAAGGGATTCGTAGAAGATGTCAGAAAGATATCTTCGTTAGGATTGTTGGATTCTGATGATCAGATTTTAGGAATGTCAGGTGATTGGACTGAAGGAAAATTAGAAGCTGTTTTACATCCTTTTGCTATTGACAGCAAAAATAGCCTCACTCTTTTCTTAGAAAAGATTAGCGCTAATGGAGTTGATAAAAAATCTATTAAATATAAGCGATATCATAGCGGGGTGATATTTGTTAGTTTTGATGGAAATAGAGAAACGTTAAGATCTATTGCAGGTTACAATCCATTGAGAACAATTCATCCTTTAAAAGTCAGAGAGCTACCAAGTGTAGGAAGAGCATTTTCTGCTACTAATGGCCCTAAAGCGCCTCTGTTTACAAAAAAATCACCTATTGTAGTTGGCGTTATTGATGGTGGAGCTGATATTTCTAATCCATTTTTAAAGAATTATATTGAATCAGAATTTCCGGTTAAGGGAAATCCAATTCCTAGCTATGTAAATCATGGAACACAAGTATCTGGCGTTGTTTTATATGGAGCATTAAATAAATATAAAAATACGGATATCATGGTAGAGCCTGCTATTTCTGTTAAAAGTTTTGGAGTGCTTTCTTCTGATACTAATGATCCTGATTTGTATGATGCTATAGATGCAATAGAGGATTTAGTACCTAAAAACAGACATATATCGGTTTATAATTTGAGTCTAGGCCCTTGCGGACCAATTTTAGATGATAATATATCTCGATTTACTTACTCATGTGATTTATTGAGTTATGAATATGGTGTTTTGTTTTGTGTTGCAGTTGGAAATGATGGTGAAGTAGTTGGTTATGATCGAATTCAATCTCCTTCTGATTCTGTTAACTGCCTTGCAGTTGGAGCTTATACAAAATCGGGAGATAAAGAAATACGCGCACCATATAGTTGTATTGGGCCAGGAAGAGAAGGAGGTAAAATGAAGCCAGATGTCTCAGCATTTGGAGGATGTGATAATTATCCTATTCATCTTATAGGTGAGGCTGATGCAATGAAAGTACTTAGTGCTGGTACAAGCTTTTCGAGTCCAATTGTTGCATCCGTTGCTGGTAGATTAATTGGTGAGTCAAATGGAAATATTAATGCCCTAATTGCAAAATCATTAATAATTCATTCAACAACTGAAAAATCCAAATTCCACACTAATGAATTAGGACATGGAATTATAACTGAAGATGTGGATAAGATAGTTAATTGCGTTGATAAGTCATATACCGTTATATATCAGGGGCAATTAGACACTGGCAAATATGTAGAATTTGCAATCCCATGGGATGAAAAAATTGATCAAGGTTCTACATCATTTAAATGGACATTAGCTATTTTAAGTGACGTAGATCAACTAAGTTCTGATGATTATACCTCATCAACAATTGAAGTCACTTTTTTTGCTAATAAAAACAAATACAGCTTTAAAAACAAGAATAGCATTTTAATTCCGGGCGAAAGCACCCTTAAAAAGAGTGAAATAGTTGATATTGATTTAAATCCTGATAGAGCCGAACTATTAATTTCATTAGGATGGAAGAAAGACAATTTTCCAGTAACAGATTCACCTAAGAAACAATTTGTTAATGAATCTGATTTACGCAATGATCTAAAGTGGGATACTTTAGATACTAGATTACTTTCAAAACAATCAAGTGGTTTAAGAAATCCAAGTTTTCACGTACACGCAATTGGCAGAGGTTCAAGATTAGAAGATCTGAAAGTGAAATTCGCGTTAGTTTTGACTGTTACTTCGCCAAAAGCTGAGATTGATTTATATTCTAGTATTTTGTCTAAATTCCCTGCTCTATTACCAATTGAATTAGTTTCGTTAGTGAATGTTGACGTTAATAATGTAGTAAAAGAAAATTAAATATGATCGTTAAGGAATGAAATGCCCTCGTATTGAGGGCATTTTTTATTCAAATATTAAAAATCTTTTTGATAAGTTAAATATTTTGTATTCCTGTATTTCGTTTTTTTTCGTACCTAATCTTTTATAGTATTTTCCTTCACAAGGCTCCTTATCTGCTTCAATTTTCAGAATTAAAACAATCTTATCGTAATATGTAAAACCAATCTATATTTCGTAAAAGCTGATCTTTATAAATTGGCGGGCTAACTTTTAAGTATTGATTCTTTGAGTCTAATAAATCAAAGTGAGATTAGAATTGTACTTCTTTAATCTGTATCTTACTTGTTCCTAAAATCTATTTTACTTTGTTCATAAACAGGAAACTTAATTTCTTGAAATGTAATTAGCAAAATATTTTTAAATTGTGATTTGTATGTATCGTAAGGCTTAAAATTATTAATTAAACTAAAATATGGTGCATTAAAAAGTATTCTATTATGCTAACTGGTTAACTTTCTCTACAGCTTCAGAAAAACTCAAAGCTCTTGACTGAGAATTTATATAGCTTTTATTAGAATAATCTATTAATTGATTGATGTGAAAGAGTTCGTTTTTTGAATCAGATGTTTCAAATCTATTCTTAATAGCATCAAGTTCTTTTTGGACCTTCTTGTAGTTGCTCCTTGACTTGGAAAGATTTGACACATAGACAGTCATAAAACTGCTCAAACTGTTAAAACCAATTTCTTCTCTGTTTTTCACATATGCTTCTTCGAACAAAGTTTTTAAAATGCTGTAACTTTTAATCGCATCATAATTTTTATATGATAAATCCCTAAATGAAGGCATTCTTTTTGCCTTTAGAGATGATGAAACATATTTTAAAGCAAGTATGGAGTTCAGTTCAAATAATATAGATAATGCGGTAGAATAATGGTAATTTTTTTCATCACTTATTTCTAACTCCAAATATTCAACTGCTTTGTTTTTACAGAATTTTTGTTCAGTCTGCATTTCCATTAAGAGTTTAAGTGCGGACCAGCAGTTAAAGCTTAATACATTATTGCACATCTCTTTAAGAAGATCTTTATCGTGGGTTAGCTGGATGAACTGGGCTAGTTTATTATCCACATTATAGCTGGTTTCTGCATTTAAAAAATATTCTTTGATTTTTGGATAAGTTATCGAGAGTTCCTTATCAAGCGCATATTGTATATGGTTATCCAATACATTGTAGAAAAGATTTCCAGCTATGAGATTTTCACTAACTTGTTTATCTAAAAACAGTCTTTCTTTGATTTTCAGTTTTAATACTTCTGAATTTTTTTCGCCCTCGGTGAAGTTTTCAATATCAGTAAATTTAACACTTTTCAGAAGGAATTCCTGTTCTAGTTCAAAATCAAGTGTTGCTGTGAAATATAATACTAGATCTAGTTTCTTATAATCCTTCAATATTCTGTAAGTGTTGCTGTCTACATACTGCGCCACTTCATTAAAGTTAATTTCTGAAGCAGTTTTCAGAGTCCAGTTTTTGATGTATTGCACCTGTTCACCGCTGATTTCAATTTTGCTGGAGGAGTTCTGCTGTCCTTGAATCTGCTTTTTTATTTCCTCAAAAAGGATTGTTGAAAATTTAAAAATACGCTCTACATGCTCGAATAGTATATCATCTGCCGCATCGTAGACAATATTGCCGAGTAAGGAATAGGAGATATCTATATTTTTAGTGTATCCGTTTTTATAATGCCAGTTTTCCTTTATTTCAGTTATGTTATTTGAATTTATAGGATTTCCAAATTCTTCAAAAATATTATTTATTTTAGACAGCAGTTTGTCCTCATTGAACAATAAGTCAAAATTTTCCTGTTTCTTTTTCTGCGGCTGTTCTTTCACTTCCTCAAATTCTTTCTGATTTAAAAATGGCTGATTAAAGGTAAAGTTCCTTGATAGCATTTCCTTGGTGAAATATTCAGCAAGTTCTCTGCTACCATATATTTCGACCGCATTTCTGTATATATCGATTCTGTCCTTAGCTAGTGTACCTGATATATATTTACCGATTATGTAATCGATGTTTTTTTCATTTGTGGACATGCCCAGTATACGTTCTATATTTCGGAATTGAGATTTCTCAATTATAAAATCAAAAGCTTTAAATTGACTGTCTAAATTACTGTCTAAGATTAGTTTCATTAATATATTTTCTCTGTAGAAGAATTTATGCTGGTCTTCAAAAGAAGAGAGTAAATGAACTAAAAAGTCCTGATTCGAAGTTTCAAAAAACAAGCATCTTTCGATAAGGATGTTATAAAAATCATTATGACCAGAAATGTTTTTCGTTTCATCAAAATAATATTTGGCAAGGCTTATAAAATTTTCCGCTTTCTTTAATTGGGGAATAATCAGTTCAAGGACCCATGAAGTGCCTCTAATGACTTTATCTTCTGTTTTTCTTTTAATAATGCCAGTTTCCCTTAAAAATTCAGCTTCAATGAACCAGAAAAACTCATCCATATTTTCATAATTCTGTATAAGCGATATAAGGTTTCTATTGATTTCTTTACTAGTTTCATCCTTAAAAAGATCAAATATTTTACGCAGATAACTATCGTCATCGTGGAGGTCATGATGATAAATACACTGAAGAATATGAGATTTGATCATTTCAGAAATTTCAGGGGCGGCTAACAGCTTAAAAAAATCCTTCTTAAAGTTTTCGTTTTCATTTGGTGGGATTGTAAAATGATTCAATAATTCTAAAGCTGAGATTACAACCCTGAAATGACAATCAGCTTTAGTGACATAACCCATCAGATATTCAAAGTTTTCAGGGGAGTTTCCAAAGTCAGCAATTTCCTTAACAGTAAGGATTCTGTTGGAATCTATCCAATATGACTTCTTAATGCATTGTGTATCAAAATATTGTTTAAAAACATCTATTTTGTAATTCCCACTTCTATCAGAGTCAGCTTTAAACAGCAGTTCAGTTTCATTTTCAATAAGCCAGCTGACTATTGCCTCATATTTAGTATCATCCAGAATTGTAATTAGGAAGGTTATTGTATTGAATAATGATGGCTGAGTTTTCCGTATGCTTTTATCAATGGTTAGAAAGTCTATTATTTTATCCGCTGACATCTTGTTTAATGAGTAGGCAGCAAAATATTCCTGTATATTTCTGTGCTCAAAATAATATTGTGTGCTTTCAAGTGTCTTATTCAACAGCGGGTTTTTTTTGAACTCATCATATTCTTGAGTATTATGAGCGAGGATTTCATAAAGGTCGTCTTCGTCAATTAAGGTTCTTCTCATCAGTTCATTTATCAGTCCGACTTTTGCGGACCACTTTTTTATGAGCGGCACTCTTAAATTTATTTTTTTCAGTTTATTGGTATGGTCGTGTGACAGCCTGCCACTGATATATTTTTGCCACAGTGAAGTTACACTGGCCGGTAGCTGTTTTTTTTCATTAATGTAACTTGCCAGTATATCTATCTGAAAAGGAGTTTTTAAAAAATTAGAGAGTGAACTTTCGAAATCTAAGTTGCCAACAATATCACCGCATTTATTTTTTAAAAGTTGAAGACTGTCTTTTAAATTTAAATCCTCCAGAGAATAGACATTAAAGTCTGAAACTGAAAAAACTATACTGTGATATACATTAGTCCTGCAGCTAATAAGATACTTATACGTTTTTTTGCTGCCCGTATTCTGACTTATGAAAATTTCGAGCTTGGAAATAAAATCGTCAATATTAGCTATTTCATCAATGCCGTCGAGAATAAAAATCACCTTGTGAAGCTCCTTCCATCGGGAAGGCAGATAATCATCAATTGCGCTACTGTATGTAAAGTTTCTTAAACTTTGATGTATTGGTACAAAGTCGGCAGTTTCACCTGTTTTCCATAGTTCCTGTGCAAATCTCTTCAGTTCTGTTGTCTTTCCAATGCCAGGATTCCCAAGCAGAACTATTTTATCTTCTTTTTCAAAAATTTTTGAAAGTTGCAAACCTTCACTTGTTTTATCACTCGGGACAGAACTTTCTTTTGCAGTTTTTTTAGAAAAGAATCTCGGAATGTAAAACTCTTCTAACTTTAAGTTTCCAATTAAAGTAATTTTTTCTTCGTCCACAACCAGTACTTTTCTGGTTGGTTTGTACTGCAAGATTTCAAGATTGTTTTTTTCAAGAAACGCAGCCGCTTTTTTTATGCTTACAGATCCTAAATCTCTTGCACCTTGATGTTTGACTATTGAAATGACTTGGTCATATTCATTAACAACGGGGGATCCCGAAAACCCCTCATATTTTGTATTTCCATCAAAGTTGTTTAAATCAAGGATTGTGTCATAAACAGTTTTTCTACTATCCTCTATAAATCTTGCTATTTTGCCATTAAGGTCTTCTCCTATGGCAAGTCCTTGTGAGTCAGACGGATAACCAAAAATATTAATTTTCTCACCTATAGTCACCTCTGAGTTGTATAAATTTAGAATGGCCACACTGCTAAAATCTTCATTTAACTGCAGTATTGCACAATCGCAGGTATCACATTTAGCAACCAATCTGGCCGTTAATGATAAACCGTTTTGATCATCGCAATTTAATATTTCAATTATGTCAATTTGGTCATTCTCTTCAAAATCTGCGTTTATAACATGTGCACAAGTTAGTATTAGATCTTTTTTAATAAAAAAACCTGTTCCATAGGTAGTATATCCTTTTTCAGATTTTGCTGTAATTTGGCAGGCTGCCCTATCTATTTTACTCATATTAAAGTTTCAGATTGTATTTTAATATCATATTTAAATTCCGCTTTGAGCTCGTCGCTGCTGAAGTCTTTAAGATGTTCCAACACATAGTTAAACACTAACGTTCTACTTTTAACTTTTGCAGGAAGATCTCTGTTAATTATGCATGATATCGTTTCCACGTCGGGATGGGTGTGTGTTGGATGTTTACCATTAGTTGAAAACAGAAAAATGTCTGAATCAACGATTTTAAACAGTTCGGGGCTATTGTTTCTAAAGGAGCCGTGATGCGATATTTTTACCGCGTCAAAAAAAATAGGATAGTTCGAATTGTCGGGATATTTATCTTTCAGCTCTTCAATTATATCTTCGGCAAAGGCGTCGGCCAAAAACAACACTTTTTTATTTTCTGCTTCAAAAATAAAAGAGATGGAACTTCCGTTGCCAATTCTATCATCTTTTAAATAATTTTTTCCCTGAGAGAATAATTTAATTGTATTTGAATTCACAGTTTTTTTGACTGAAGCAATATTGCCTTGACTGGACGTATTTTTGTAATTGCTAAGGTTAAGCAATTCAAATGCATCATCAAAAATTTCATCGTTATTTGGATAGAGGCCAAGTTTTGAAAGCTTGGTTACAAATTCCATTTCGAGATTCTCCAGTCTTTTCTTAGCCGGGGAGAGTAAGTGAAGTTTTATATTTGTATCAATGCTTACATCTTTAAGATTTTCAAGACATACTGCTTCGCCATTAGTATCCGTATTCCATTGATAATTGCCTGCTAAGATAGCTTTACCAAGCAGAGAAGCCTGCTGGGCGCCTATATTTCCAATGTTATTCTCTTTTTTTATACTCGACGAAATATCATGCAGAAGTTCGTTTATTTCTCTCTTTTGATCTTTGGTTAAATCGACCTTTTCTCTTTTGGAAAACTGCAAATGCCTGAAGGTATTTAACCATATTTGTTCAATTTTTGCAATTTGAGGATTTTCGTTTAATCCGTTGTCTTTCAGGAAAGATCCTGCATTTTTGATGTGGTCACTATCATAATGAGTAATGATGAATCTGCTGATGGTCTGTTCTTTTAATAATTTTTTCAATCTGGGAAGGATTCCCAGATGATAATTATAGCCGCAATCAATCAAAATATTTGAAAAGCCTTTTTCTGTGGTTCCAGCTGTCACTAATATGGTATCACCGTATGACGCCTGAAACATATTTATTTTTATCATTATATAACTTCTTTCGATTACTAAGAAATATTTTTAAAGGTGATTGAAAAAAACGCCTATTATTTCGCTAAATTAACGAAGAAAATTCTGTTTTTTTTAAAGAAATGTCATAATTAAATGTTTATATAGTGTGTTAATTGCAGGTAGTTGTTTTTAAGAAAAATAACAATTCTTAAGCCTGTCGCAAGATTGCTTTTCAAAGTGTTCAAAAAGTAAAAGTTGGTTCAGAGGTTATTTCCTTCTATAAATGCAGCTAATCCAAGCATTAGTTATTTCCTCCGTATTCTCATAAATAATATTTTCACGTTCTGTAGGGTCAGTAATACCTTCTCTATCTAGCAATTCTGCAAACCATGCAGCTTCCATTGTATTTTCATATTTTGATTTTAAAAATTGTATGTTGTCAGAGCAGGTTAGACATTCAAAATTGTTGTAATTGAAGAGAATATTAAGGTCTTCCGTAGAAAAAAAGTGCTTAAAATACTCGCTAATCTCTGGGGTCAATGGATTGTTATATGAATGTTTCTTCGAATGAACTCTTACATAGACTAATGATCCTTTAGTAGTTCTTGTTATAATTTCGTCCATAAAGACAGTTGCATCCCGTAATGAAAAAAAATGAAGGAAGTCAGACATTATAACAATAGAGAATTTTTTCTCAGGCAATTTGTCTGTGGGAATGGTAAGATTTAATAGATGAACCGTGTCAGGATCAGGAGAACTATATGCTGTAATTCTTTTATTTAAAATATCTAGCTGTAAATTATCATTATCAACTGCATAAATTTCCTTTCCGCTCTTCGAAAACTCAAGTAAAAAACTGCTCTGTCCACATCCAACTTCCAATATTGGACCATCTATAAATTCATCTTCATATTCACGAAGCGGGTTATGATTTTTACGGATCATCATTTCATTGGAATAAAATTCACTATATAACGTCCAGTATATTTTTAAAGTTTCTTCCATAACATTTTTTTTGATATGAAAGTAAGGTTTTCGGAATTAAGAACTATAAGTATTTATACTTGTTTTAATTGAAAATTATTATTTACGGTTTTTATTTTTCGTTTTGTATTAGTATTCGAAAAAGGAAATAGATTAGTGAAAAAAGATTCTTAAACGCTTCGGACTTAATTTTCCCATACCTGATCTTTTTTTTCTAGGTTAGTTAAATTTTTATAAGAATATAAGGGAGTTTCCAATATGTTTTTTGTTATTTTCGAACTCAAAAAATATTGTCTTTATGAATAACTATTCTCATAAAAGATAAAAAGAGACCGAATTTTTTATAAAATTCCTAGTTGAAATTGAAAATTATAAAATCAGTTTCAATAAAATAATTAATAAAAAAAAAACAGCAGAAAAACTCTTATGAGTCTTGCTTGAATAACTAATAAATTTATCTGTAATGAATAAAAAAATAAGAGAGCTTGTCAATAGCCTTAATTATTATTTTGATTGCGCTCATCATCTTTCGAAACAAAATCGGAATGTTCATGCGCTTTATTTGATGTTGCTTTATAACTCAGAAAGATATAAAGTAAGCGTGAATCTTATCCAAAAATCAATTTCGAATAAAGCGAAAATTGATAAAAGGGAACTTGTTGCTTGCAGCATAGGCGCAAAATCCAACAAAATCGGAGTATTTGGAACTTCACATGTGCTTTTTAAGGAATCTGATTTTGAGAAAAGACTTGCATCTGAATTGAAGAAAATTGGGATAATTGGAGACAAGAGTACGCTTGAAGGAACCAATAATAAAGTTGGAAAATGTGCTGAGGCAAAAGCAGCAAATAATGCGCTTCGAAGAGATAAGAAAGCATCTATGGCTTCCATAGAATTTACGATTGCAATTAGACCTCGTACTTCGGAAAAGCTCGCTCGATGTATCAACTGCGTAACAGTTTTTGGATATGAATAGAAAAAAGAACAATTCCAGTAGTTTTGATTTAGATCTTTTTTTTTCGATTTCTTTTTTTAAAGTTCATCTGGCTTCGGCGGGAGGTATTGTTCCAGACAAAATCTTTTTTGATTCGAGTCACCATGATTTCAGAAAGCGTATAAACAATATCGAAAACAAATACGAATTTGAATATAGACTAAACCCTGAATTAAATAAGATAATTGAATCAAAATATACTAGTCAGGGTATGGATGAAAAAAATTTTAATAGGGAATCTTATTTAAGGGACTTTGTTCATTATGCCAAAAAAGGTATTTTTTCATTTGACAGAACCAACATCTCTGATCCTTCCGATCTTCGGTTTCATCTTGTGGCTTACCCGGTGATCGATGACAGTTATAAAGAGTATTTTTTCCAATTTCTATCCAAGTACAGTCTTCAAAACAAAAAAAACTTCACTCCGTGGCGTATATTACTGCAAAAAATTTGGAACATTACAGATCTTTTGGACTATGAAAAGTTGATTATTAATGACTTTATTTATTTTGAATTTGATAGTTTTAAAAATGAGATAAAGGATCCCAATAACTATTTATTTCTAGAACAACGAGTGAATAAAAGCGCTTTTTTTTCGGAAGATTATTAATGGAATTTTGATAATCAACTACAGTAATTTAAAGCTATAAAAAAGGGTTCTGTCGCATTTGGGAATAACTTTATCATTATAATTTTAAACCCATCGAAAATTGAATGCCAAAGGTCATTGTTATCCATAACTGCAGACTACTAGTAATAAACATTGATAAGAGCGGTTCTAATACAGCAGCGATCAATGTATATAACAAGCGTTCGTTCTCAAAGATTAAATCTTGTAATTTAATTATCTAAACAATGTTGTCGAACAGGACCATCGTTTATCAAGTGATGTACACAAAAGGGATTAGTCTTTAAAAGTTTTGAATCTGCAAAGAAAACTGTAAGCGGAATTGAAGTTGTGCGTATGCTTAGAAAGAATCAGATGATTGAACCAGGAATATCTATGTTTAAATCATTCTGTAAATTTGCGGGCTAAATTTTAAATCACCTAAATTTTTATATTTGATTTCAATAGATGCAACAGAACCAGTTAAAATTCATGTTTGATAAAGTAGAGAAATTGCTTGAGCAGAAGGAAGTACTTTTAAAAGTTAAAAAGCTTTATCAATTAGAGCGCTGAAACACTAACAAATAATGCTGTGTAGATTTTTTGCCGATCAGTTTTAATTTGTTTTATATTAGCTGTATGAATATACTAAACGTAATTGGAGCGGTATCTTCCATTTTGGGAATTTTTTCGTTTTTTAAAATCGATATGGTCGCAGTGTATCGATTTTTTAAAAAGCTGACAGGTACTTCAAAAAAAAATAATCTCAGTAATATCGGTAATATCAGAAATATTCAGTTACTTCCTTTTCATAAAGCATTTTAATTGATTTTTTGAAAAAAAATAGATATAACCTGCTGTTTTTATAATTACTGCAGACAGCAGTAATTATAGCTACTGTATAAATCATACTAAAATCTTTATAAATCAGCATAAGGTTGAAGTTTCAACTGCTGGTTCAAATAACTCAGATAATCAAACGTATTTAGTTTAATAAAAAGTAAACTGCTATGACAATTGCAGAAAGAATCACCAGGGAGCTTTTGCATGAGCAGGCATCATTATGGTATATTAATGATGAATTCGGAGCCAAAGTGATGGTGAAGCTCACTTCACCGGTGATCAAAGAGATAATGAAAGACTGCAGGGTAGAGTTTCTTTTCGGCAGGGATAACCTGCAGATTCCGGCTGTATTTCATTACGGCTTGAGAATATATGACGATGCAGTAAACTATACGACTGTGCTTGGAACCGACTGTATGGAGGACCAACATGTTTCGCTTCAGTCCATTATGAACCGTAGTTATACGTATACTATGCTGAACAATGATTTTGAAGATAATCCTTTCAGCTTTGATTGGTATATCTTCAGGGAAAGGAGCGCCGATTTTCAGCTGGAAATCGGCGCTCCTTTTTAATGTGCCATCCAGGACTGACACATTTGATGCTACGGAATCTGCTGTTGTGTAAATTGAGATCCAACTCAGGCTTTTACCCATTGAAGTGTCTGCCCGCCCAAAAAAAGCCGATATAAATACCGGCTTTAAACCATTACTTGTTTTGGTTTTCTTTTTTTCATCCTTGCTTTTATCTGATTCAGGTTTTCAGAAAGGAGCTTTACAATCTGCCCGTGATATTTAGTGGGTTTGTTTTTTAAGCCCCTGCATTGGAGAATTTCCATACGGCTAAGAGAAATTTCAGCGGTTTCAACAGGTGTATTATCCACTTTAGCCGAAAGGATAAGAGAATCTTTCTTTTTATAGTATTCATTTGTAAAAATACAGTGATGCAGGATGTCTCCCTCTTCGAGAAAGTCCTGCACCTGTTCCAAAACCGTAACAGTGAGGTTTCCGTCGGTAAAGGCGAGCCCGAAGAACTGTTTTTTTTCATTATTGTATAAACCTTGCGCGTGCTGTATTTCAGAGCGCATTTTCAGCAGGTATTTTTTTCTCTGCAATTCCCTTTTTTTCTGCACGAGTTTATCGTGCACCTCATTTAGGTTCTCGGGGCAGACCCATAATTGGGAGGAAAGGTCTTTTTTAAACCATCGTAAAAGGGAGATATAGTCCTCCCATATTTTATAATCCTCGATTTTGTAATGGCATTTAAGGACTGTTTTCACTGCCTGCCAATTTTCCCTGATATGCTGTTCATGTGATGTAAGGTAATAGGAAAGCAGGCAGTTGTGAGCGGATTTCAAAAGTGTTTCGGCAATGGGATCCCTCAAAAGGGAAGTAAAAAGTATTTGTGGGGCAATATTATAAAATCCTGATTTAAACCCATTTCTTTTCAGCACGGGCAATACTTTGCCGTGTGGATACACCTTAAAGGGATTGATTCGGTACTTGGGTGTACCCTCAAAATTCTTAGGACGTATTTCAAGGGGGGAATAATACTTCCATGCATCATAGACATTTGAAAAAACGTTTGTACTGCGTGAGAGGGTTCTAACTTCGCCTTTGGCATTTATCCAATGCTGCATTACTTCACTATGAAAGTAGGTTGGGGCAAAATTCTTTTTCATGTGCTTGTGCGAGCAGATGATACGCACGACCTGATACCCTGCGCAGGCATCCAAAACGGCAGAGTATTCAATTTCCCTGAAATGCACCTGATTGCATCCCTGCATTTTGAGCTTTCCCTGACAGTCGGTGCATTTTATATATTTTTCGCAGGATTTGTTTTGCGTTTCGGGCTTCCATGCATGGGTGCATTCCAAGCAATGGAACTTGCCACGAGAGAGTACTCCCCATTTTAGGAAGATGTTTTTTTCCGCCCAAAGGTGCATCTGCGCCGTAACGGGTTTTAGGGTACTGCTTAAATTGGAAATCTCTTTTTCTATAATGGTTTTAGGTATCATAGGTCAAATAGTGTTAGGGTGGTCTGAACTGGTTTTGAAGCCTGCATCATCTGCGTTTTCTCAGTAGCGATTTGAGAAACCGCAGGAGCAGAGGAGAATAAATCAGCATTTACAGGCTGATTTACCACAACTTTACAGCTCACAGGCTCAGGAGTTTGTATAGTGTCTTCGGTGTAATATTTGACCGCCATGTCGAATATTTCCTGATTATCAAAGGCGCACAGCCCCGTTTTTCTAACCTCTGCAAAAATGTAATTGATACAGCTTTCAAGGTTTTTTGAAGCTTTTGTGAAGTTCTGCGCAAAGACGGTATCACTCTGCGCAGTATCACTTAAGTATTTTTCTATGACGGTTTTAAATTGTTCAGAAGCTTTCATAAGAGAAGATTTAAGATTGAACAAAAAGCTTATTCGAAGCTGTTTCTATAGATGTCAAAACAGTATTCCTCGAAGCAAAGCCAGCACATAAAAGTGTAATGGGGTAGACGATGCCTGTTTTTTACAGGCTCACCGATTGAATCCTCGATTTCTTCGCGGATGTTTTCCAAGTCCTCAAGATGCTCGATATAGAATTTTTTGCAGTCCGAGTGGTAAATAAATTCGCAGATCATACCGCTCATGCACCCACCGTTCTGCAAATCCTCCAAAAAGGATTTGAGCTGTTCTTTTTTCTTCCCGTCATACGATCCTAAATCGGAGAGGATTATCTTATTGAATGCAGAGCATACTTCGTACTCTTTGTACATTGATTTTTCCAAGGCTTTCATAACTCATTTCTTTAGGCTTATACATTGTTTATCGGGATATTAAAAAGGGAGGTCGTCAGGTTCTTTTTGGGAACTTGTTTTGGCTTCTATGCCTGCCTGCGGGGTTTGTCCCTGTTCTTTGGCAAATGCGAGGATTTTAATATGGCTGGTATGAAAGGTTAGTGAGCCGTGCACCTGCCCGTCATTGCCGATATAAACATTCTGACCGATACGTCCGAAGAGTTCCACCACTGTACCTTTTTTGAGCCACTGCGCTGATTTGGCAGAAAGCCAGTAAGAGCAGTCGATATAGGTTACTATTTTCTTGACTTCATCACTTCCTTTAGGTTTGTAGCTGTCGTTGACTGCTATGGAGAAGTTTACGACCTCACGGTTTTCTTTTAGTTTGAAAACTGAGGCATCTTTTACAATTCGTCCTGTGATTTCCATGGTAATTAATTTTTAGTGAATACTTTTTTTAAGTTTTCTTCCCCCATGCTCCACAAATGAAATTTTTCAAAAGAAAAAACGGGAAAAAAGAAAGCAAAAAGCCAGTGTCCGGATAAGGAGCCGGAGTGCTATAAGTCCCGAAGGGCGGCAGCAGCCGTTATGCGCATGCAGGCGAGAGCGGATACTACTTTGGCTGCCCTTTTAACCCGTTTAGAATTGAAAAAAATATATCTACTAAATTAATTATATCACACCTTTACAGGCGTCGGAAAACCATCTGAGAAATCAACATTTATGTATGCTTCAACGATTAAAATTGTATATTAGTAAATCAATCTTTAGAATTAGAAAATGTCTGAAAAGGAACTCAAATCAAAAATTAAAAATGTTGAAATAAATGATGCTGCCCAGTTATGGAAATTTCTCGAAAGCGAGGGCGGAATAAATACCAGTTTTTATGATAAGGAACTGTTCAGATCGGATGATCCTGATCTTAATCTTTATACCCTGCTAGGAATTGCAGGAGATTCACCAAGCGTGGCAGAAAATTTATCTGAGGGACAGGTTAGTTTAGAACATTTTCTTGAAGTCCTTCTTACAGCCTTTCATCCTTATAGTTTGATGATGAGTGAAATATGCCTTTTTTTTGCCAAATACGAGATAAAATATGCAAAGGAAAACATAACAATGGAGTTTGATTTTGATGCTGTTGGAGAAGAGTTAAAATTTAATCTGCAAAATTTCCGTGAAGTTCTAAGAAAGCACTATTTTGTTGAGATACAGCGTTCAGTATATGATATTTCCCTGAAACAGATTAGTAGGTTAAACAGCATTTTCAACCTACCCGGGCATATTACAATAGAGAATGAATCTGCCAAAGCTTGGTTAAATTCTTATTTTGATCCAGAACTGGGGGCAGTATTTAATGAGCCGAATGTTGAAGTGCCGATTACAGGTCATTCGGATCTGGACAAAAGTCTTGAAATCCTTATGAGTATATGGGGTTCCTTTGTAAACTCTTGTCGTATCCATGGCAGAACACTGGATGATCTTATAATAGCTGCCAGCAACTTAGATGACGACACACCAACAGATTGGAACAGTGATATTCTTGGAGACGTCAACCTGTTATGCAAGACTGCTTTGGATCACTGGCCTAAGTTTTTCATTGAAAGACTTTTCAAAAGTATACAGGAAATTGACAGATTTTATCCAGAAGCCCGTAATGAACGTTTTAACGAGCTTTCAGAGGAATTAAAAGAATTTATATCACAGCTGACAATGAATACTGTAATTGTTCATCAGACCGTAGTGGTTGACCAGCTTTTAGATATTTTAAGCCTTCCTGTCTGGAAGTTTCGATATGAACTTTATGCTGCCTGGATACTGACCAAAATCGATATGGCATTCGATGGATATGAAGTTATGCTGAACCATGACAAAGGAAGTCTTCCCCTTGGTTTTAAAGAAAGGCATATCTCGACGATACAAACTGCAGAGGGGGAGATTGAATTATGGTGTGAAGTAAGAAGCGCGCTGGATAATCCAAGCAGCAGTAAACGAAAAGCAGCAATTCAGCCTGATTATCGAATCTTTTTCAACGGAGAAATTGAATTTCCTGAAAAGCACCTTGCTGCTGTTGAAGTAAAGCAGTACAGGTATCCAAGCAGAAAAAACTTCAGTGAGGCCATGAATGATTATGCGATGGGGCTTCCGCAGGCAGCAATTTTTTTAGTCAATTACGGTCCTGTGCGAGATAATCTTCCTTTAGTATTTCCCGATCGATGCAGTTATATGGGGCAGATCCGGCCAGACGGAGAAGACCCTGATAAATTTGTAAGAGCTCTATCAGCAGTGCTTCCGGTAGCCACTCCGATGGAAGAAAGACCGGAGCATTATCTTGATGAATCGCAGCTTGTCCTTTTTTTTGGCTGTCCAATTGAACAGGTATATGTGGATATATCAGAGTCGCTTGACAGTCCCGAATATAAGTTGTTTTTGAGGACGATCTTAAAAGATCTTTTAAACAGGAAAGCAATTGTTAAGTTATCAGCGGTAGATTCCATAGAGCGCTACCAATGGAAGAATCCCGATTTAACTTCTTTGGAGGAGCTTACTGAATTGGATTTTACTGGAGGAACTTACTTTGGAGATATTATAAATGGTTTAAGACAAAAGTTACTGATAATAACAGATACTGACGGTTATCGAGATTGCGTAAGAAATAGTATATTAATCGGAGGCTGTTTGATTTATGATGAAGGAACTGTTCAATTTAAAGCGATAAATGCCGATTTGTGGTTGTAGCAAAGCTTTCTGATTTTTTTTTAACGGTCTTCCCACCAGTCATATAGAGTGGGATCAGGTAAAATGTCATAAAAGTGATCCAATTTTCTAGCAAATAATCTTCTTAGATTATCTCCGTCTTGATTTTGAGAAGTAAGTCCAAGTAAATAACTTTCCAGATATTCAGTTAATAATTTATTTAAAATAGTTCTGTCAACCCGAATTGTACCATTAACTTCAGTGATAAATATACGTTCGTCTCCAATATATGTTTTTTTTGCATTAATTATCCAGTTTCCCTTTGTCCTGGCTTCATGCATCAGACCACAACGCACGCTGTTATAAAACTCTTTGGCAGAAAAAGGGTCATTGAGGATTTTCTGTCCGTTAATGAATTTAAAGAAATGGTTTTCAAAAATTGTCTCAGTCTGAAGGAAATTTATAAAGCAGTGATCAGCCATTTTATATTCATATAATGGCTGGGCACCTCGTTTTCGATAATTATGGATTTTACCGTATTTAAAAGCAGCAAACATCTCAATCAGGGCGCATTGTATCGTTAGTATTGTAAACCCTTCTCCTTTTAAAGCATTAGGATCTTTGATTTTATTAAGCGGAATTAAATAATAGTTTTCAATCCTCTGTTTGAACAGTTCAATTAATTTTCCCCAGTTGTCGCTAAACCCATAATTACTGCGTAGCTGTACTCTTAAACGGAGCCATGTGTTTTTGTCAAGTATTTGTTTTCTCATTTTAGGTTTTTATTTGTGTTCTTCTGCAGTGAAAATATTAGTTATAATTTCTCTTTAAATTTCTACAGATTTACTTTTTCATTGCAGAATTTTGGGTTTATAGCTATAAGATATTTTTTGCCTTGACCTGAAGGGGATTTATAATATTATTTTTGGATTAAATTTAATAGTGTTTCAAGCAGAAACTCTACTGATAACTCAGGATCATGTTCTTCTCTCCATTTATTGACCCAACCGCTTTCTTTTGCAATGGAGATACCCCTTGCATTGTCAATTAACATTTTAAAAAACGAATCATCGGGCGGTGTAATGGACTGTCTGCTTTGAAAAAAATCCAAATCAATATCTAATATGTAATTATTAAGCCATTCATTACGTGGAATGCAAAGGTCAAATAATCTAAATCTGCTTTCAAGTTCTGTTGTATTAATGACAGTTGAAAGTTCATGATATGATTGTGAATTATTGATAACAAGCTGCCCGTCATAATCCTCATTTCCATTAATACAATATACGCGTTGCGGTTTTCCATGATAAGAATCATGACTGTATACAAGTGCCTTTTTAATACAACCAGATTTTAGCGCAGCATCAATATGTTCATCATGTTTAAGATTATCAATACTCGACCATTGATCGTCGATCATTGCTGAAAGGAGTCTTGACTGTTCCAAATCCCATTCATCTTGGTTTTTCCAGGGCTTTATTGTGTAAGAAAGTTTATTCATGTACCCTTGGAGTGCTCTGTGAAGATCAGTATGATAATCAAAGGTTAAAAGATACGGTTGGTCAGCTCTAAACTGGTGCCAGAACTTTAATACATGGTGATGTTCTTCACAGATAAAAATCTGCTTATCATTAAGCTCAAATTGTATCGTATCCATTTTAATATTTTTTTAAATGTAACATTTTTAATTGATGAATACTGCTGCTGTTTTGCCTTATGCTTTTTTCAAGTCTATGCTTTGAGGTTTTCTAAATTCCCAAGAGCAGCTTATCGGCCTTTTGTAATATGATGGAAACCAATGGATGAATTTCTGTATCGAAAGTGCTTTAGGTTTTATAATCCTTTATAAAAAAAAATCAAGTAAAAGGGATGCCATGGGCTATTTGATTTTTATTTAATTTATAATCAATGACAACCCTGGAGCATCTACCAGATTTCAATATATACAGATCAGGAATCAAAAACTGATATACAAACTGTCCGTTAAAGAGACTTATTCTGAGACTCAAAAAAGAGTCACACTGATACAGAAATATATTATGTGTATTTGCAATAGAATCCAGAATCAAGTTTTTATCTTCTATACATGCTGAAAAATTTCTGCGTCCTGTTTTCACAAACTCTATATAGGGCTGAATTACATTCTGTTCTCGGGAAGAAGGGAAATAATAAAAAAGTATGTTGAGGGCAATCTTTACCAGTGCCTGTTCACATTTTTTGGAATCAAAATCGAAACCCACTGAGACTTCCTGCATGTTTTTAGTGTCAGGCGTAGAAGAGGTCATAATCTGTCGTGTATCACCAAATTTGAGCAGTTCAATTATAAATTTCACGGCCTCTTTTTCAGTTCTCGCTCTGATTTTTAAATTTCTGTTGTCATCAAGGTAAATTCTTGGATCCAATGATTTGTATAAGTTATGTGATTTTGGAAAAAGGTCCAGTATTATTTCATTTTTTTTTTTCAGATTACTGCAAACTTTTTTATGAAAATAGTTATTGTCTTTTTTTTCAATTTGCAGATACTCCATAGGGATAAGTTTGGTTTCTGGGAATTTTAAGATAACGCGTAAATTAGTTGATTTCCAATCTTTAAATTTTTCAGCAAAAGCAGTAAGATTATCCTTCAGATCAGTCTCGATATAAAAAACACCTTTAATCTGAAAAACCTGAGGACGCACGTAGACCTGCATTTTTTCAGCCTGACCTACTTCGTAAACGATACCTGTTATATTATCCTGACTTAGAAGCACTGGAGCTTTAAATGCTGAAATTGTATTCCTGGATTTATTGCCGATAATTCCCTCTGTACTTCTGATTAAGGCAACTGGGGATTTCTGGTAGAGTTCACGTTCAATATTTGAAAATTCATTATTACAAATATTACAAACACAATCAATAATAATGTTTTGGCCTCCAAGGCCTAATGGAAAAACATGTTCAGTATTTTTATCATACTGACATTTACAGTAAATACAAGTGTACATCGCTGAATTTTATTGAAGCATCATTATACTATATTTAAAGTCATCGAATTGCATGGAAACCATATATTCATTTATAATTAATGTTAGCAGTCAAAGTAACTGCAATTTTTTTTTTAGATCTATTTGCGCAATGACCGTGATTCATTGAATGGAAATGTTTTTTTCTTTCTTCATATTAGCAAAATCTAATTTCTGTAATACTTTTAATCCTTGATTTAAATATCTTTCCTTCCATTTTTTGTCGCTGTTTGATATGATGTCATTATAATGTTCCCCTTTTTCCATTCTATCGTAGAGTTCAAAAGTATGAATGATTATATAGGCAAAGTTGAATTTGAAATTGTTGTCGTATGGCACATTGCTCATCTGATCACGGATGTGTGTGGAGTAGGCGTATAATCTTTCACCTTTTGATTTTGCATTTGTCTCTAATTTCAGGAGATCACAAGCTTTATAAAGGTCCTGAAGCTTAAATATGGGCATGAAGTATTCGGGATAAAAATAAGAAGCCAGCCTTATAGGCAACACTTCTGTATATTGTGGTATTTTAAAATCAAAAATACCGCAACAGAACTCATAAAGTTCCTCTTTATCTGATAGGTTCCATGGCTTCATACCGCTCATTTCAGGGTAAATGTATTCAATGACTTTTTGAAATTCCGGATGTTCAAAAACGGTACTGAACTGCAGTTCGCGTAATCCTGTACCTGCAATTTTTGATTCTATTCCATAGGTAAAATCGTAAAAAAGATTATCAAGACGAAGTCGATGCCCTTCGGGTACATAGAAAAGATTTTTATTGAAACCCGTCTTGAGTTTATTTTTGAAAATTTCCTTTTTTTGATTTGCACTGTATGTAAGCTCTCTGAGATGGGCATAATCTTCCCCCAAATTGAATATCTCGTCGATTATTTTTTGAGTATCAATTCCGCCCTTTACGGTAATAATATTTATATCCGAGCTTTTTTTATTATTTGCAAAATCATCCTTTTTCTTCAGTAAGTAGTATTTGGCATAATTGTCTTTTAACAGTTCTGATGTTACTTCAGCTTGTGTATTCTGCCAGATTTCCTCAAAAATACTGTTGCATTGCTCCGTATTTTCACTGTCAACCTTAATTGTTAATTCAACATTGCTTTCAAAACCACCTTTTGTAAGATTTGAAGAACTTACGAACGTTTCAGAGTCTGTTATATACACCTTGAGATGGATATTATTATCATACCGAATTTTAAAACCCATAGCGATAAGTTTCTCAAGCACAGGGATATCAAATGATATAAGGCAGGAGGGGTCAAATCGTGTTATTATACGCTTGTCTAATACGTCTTGAACGCTATTATGGAGCAATTTACAGGCGAAGGAATTTAAAAAAGGAACAGCAAAATTTAATTTATTTCTGCTGTTATTTACAGCATTTTTAATATGATCTGTAATCGGATTTTTCAGAATTATTTCGTCCATCTTTAAAGTTAAATTATACTGCACCAATTTTGTAATCAAGTAAATGTAATATAATTTTTATAATAATTCATATAAATGAAAGTTCGTTACTTATAGTAAAAGAAACCAAATCAGACCGATTGATGAAAAGTTAAAATGTATAAATACCAGTGAGATACAGCTTTTTCAACTCACTTTGACATTGCGCAGTATAATTATTATCTTAGCAGATCAGGAAAAAAATCCACAGCGGAAAGGATTAATCACTTATGAGACCAGACCAGTATATCAGACTCTCGCAGCTCAACGACCAGATCCAGGATACGATCAATACCCGATTTAAGGGGCAGGCGTATTGGGTAGTGGCTGATATCACGAATCACTCTTTTAAAGCAGATAAGAAAATCCATTATTTTGAGCTTGTGGAGAAAGCAGAAACAGGAAGCACTATTACTGCCAAGATTTTAGGCAAATCCTGGGGAGCAGGTGCACTGAAGATCCTTGATTTTGAAATAACTACCGGACAGCGTTTTACCAACAACCTTCATGTACTGATACAGGTTAGCGTGGATTACCATCCGCTTTATGGACTTTCAGTTAGCCTTCTGGATATCGACAGTAATTTTATGCTGGGTATTTTGGAGCAACAGCGCAATGCCACCCTTGCCAGATTGTTAAGGGAAAATGATTTTATAGAAAAAGAAGGCGAAGGGTACTCTACGTTTAACAACAGGATCAAACTCCCCGCAGTTATCCAGAGGGTAGCAGTTATTTCCTCGAGCAGTTCTGCAGGAAATGAGGATTTTCGTCATACAATGCTTTACAATGATTTTGGCTATGTTTTTCAGATTGATGATTACCATACGATTGTACAGGGAGATAATAATGCCAAACTCTTTTTAAATAAGCTTATTGAAGTCTACAATACAGGCATCCCTTATGATGTGATTGTTATTAACAGGGGTGGAGGTTCGCAGTCAGATTTCCTGATTTTTGACAATTACAATATAGCAAGGGCTGTGGCAAAATTCCCAATCCCGGTCATAACGGGTATCGGACACCAGAAAAATGTCAGCATTACCGATATGATGGCCCATACACATACCAAAACGCCAACCAAAGCAGCGGAGTTTATCATAGCCCACAACCGCAATTTTGAACAAGGTATACTCTTGCTTCAGCGGACTATTGCCATAAAATCACAACAGCTTTTCCTTTTACATTACAAGGAACTCACGGAACTGAAAAGCAGTATTTCCCATAATGCCAGAGAGCTGGTTTCCGTTCATAAAGAACAGCTTATGCAAAAAAGACAATGTATTGCCGATAACAGCAGAAAGGCACTCTCTAATGAACAACGAAAACTTTTTCTCACTGCCCAGCAGATCCTGCAACGACCGCAGTTTATCATTCAGCAAAAAAGAAATGACCTTCAGCATCTGGCTGGAAACATGAAGATTTTTACCAATCAGTATCTTCGCCGGGAGTACAAAAGCCTGGAGCATTACCAGAAAACAATCAAGATGATGTCCCCGCAGAACATCCTCAGCAAGGGGTATGCCGTGATACGATTGCATAATAAAATAGTGAATGGGGCCGGGGCAATAGAAGAAGGGGACGAAATAGAAGTAGTATTAAAAGATGCAGTACTAAAAAGTACCATAAAAGAAAAAACAGTATATGATGGAAAACACACTGACCTATGAAGCCGCTGCGGCAGAACTGACGGCTATTGCCAGGGAAATAGAAAACGAAACGATCTCGGTCGATGAGCTTGCGGCCAAGGTAAAAAGGGCTTCGGAGCTTATTGCCTTTTGCCAGGCTAAACTCAAGTCTACTGAGGCTGAAGTCACAAAAATCATTAGCAGCATGGAGAATTCAAGAGAGTAATCTAGATTTATATACTAAAAAAATACTTTAAAGCGTTATGTAATTATATAACCTGATAAAAATAAATGCTTGAGCGTGAAAGTTAAAACATTTCTAGTATATGCCAAATACAAGAGCCCATTGTCGCTTATGATCAATGGGTTTTTGCAATGAAATAAAACAAGTTGCAGTTTCTTATGAATTATTGAAAGTATAGATAACCGCCTACTGGATGTAAGTCTGGTTTAATTGTGTAGTTCCGTATTGAATAAGGATAGTTCTAAAAAAGATATAAAGCTTTTGAAAAACAGAGGATAATCAATTTCTATTTCATTATCATCGATAATTTTTAGTAGATTTCCAGGATAAAAGTACAACAGATGAAAAGATGCTATGCTTTCCATTTTGCCCATCATAGCATTGTAAAGAATAAGATTTATGTTTTTTCTTATATCTTCGTTAGAGAAAAGTTTGAAAATATCCGAGTCCGCTAAAGCGGAGTAGTTACTATTTGCAAAACCAGCAACTTGATAAGAAAGCAAGGCTTTTTCCTTAATAAGCATTTCATCTTCACTTTTTAGTATTCCCTGTTTAAATCGTGAAATGCTGTCTGATTTTATTTTTGCAGATATCTTATCCTTCGGAAAAGTTACAAAATCAATAGCTTTGCTTTTGAGAATTTTTACCTCGGGACTCTTTTCCTCTACATTTATTTTGTATTTGAACATTGAAAGTACATTCTTTAGTTCTTGTACCCGAAATGAATTCAACACATTGGCAATATCTTTGAAATTAATTTTTTTATTGTAATAATGGCTCTTTAAAATTCGCGTTAGGGCGTATTGAAAAATATGGTTTGGCATCACATTAATGTAGTCTTCGGGCAGATCCAGCCATGATATAGAGAGATCCTTCACATCAAATTTTTCACTTATATAATGAATTATTCCGGGAGGATGCTGTTTAATATACGAAGCGAGTAGGTCACTGTATCCTTTTTCTGAAATATGTTGTATATGACTAATTAGTTCAATGGAACGAAGGGGATCTATAAAACTTTTGTCCTGAAATAATTTTAAGGTTACATCGAGGCTATACATGGAGTAATCTTTACGGTTATAATATTTACACCAGAAAATACCGATTTCAGCTATATTGATTTTTCTTTCTTCATGCAGTGCCAGCCGTATGTAATTGTGCAACATGTCCCTGAGATCAAAACTACCTCTGTGTTTATTTTTAAGGATAAAATCGTGTAATGTTAAACATTTATATTCATTGTCCTGGGGGTGTAATCCATAGGCAAAAAGATATTTCTTTGCTGCTTTTAGCATCCAGAGCGCTTTGAAATCTTCTATTTCATAAGCAGATATGAAGTCTTGTAAAATTTCCTTGCCCAGATCTGGATTACCATTCATATAATTATCTATAGCAGTAAATAAAACTTTAGACCGACCTGTTTTTATCTGGTGGATATAAAGGTTTTGCATTATGTGGGGAAGCAGATTCTCTAAATCAAAGGAATCACTTTTTTTTATAAGTTCCTGAATCCTGGCAGATGAAAGAAGTTTATTATGTTTATCGAAAAAGTTTTTTTCTTCTTTAATATCCTTGTCGAGTTCGCGATAAAAATACTGTGTATCATAATGCTGTGAAGCCATTAGGTTTAAAATCAATGATGCATTATTTGTTGTTATGTAATACAGCATCCCAAATAAATAACCATCGCTAGTTATATCTTCCTCCGTATAGCCATTGTAAAGTAGTGCTTTTACATATGTGTAATTTACCTCGTCCCGTGTAGAGAAGTGATCCCTTTGAATCATGTTTATGATCAGGGATAGGTCATAGAAATGTATGATTTCGAGTTCTTCAGGATTTATACATGAAAGATTCTCCCTAATCTGAAAATAAAAAGTCTGTATAGCTTCAACATCAATAACATCTGCGATAAGTTGTTTAAACTGCCCAATTAAAATATATTTTTTAGTAATGCTATTTTTTTGAAAATCAGAAAGGCTATAAAAGCCCAATCTTGACATGAATCTCTTTTCACTTTCCATTATCGAATTGTAAACTTTAGTGTTTACCTTTTCAAGGGTATGGGAATAGTTTATATTTAATTTTCTCAGATAGGTGACAAGGCTGTCATGAAAGAGTGCTATTCGGTTGAGGCGTATTTCAAATAAATAAGGATGTTCTTCAATAAATTCCTTTACGATACTGCAGAGGTCTGCTTCAAGAAAAAGATCAAGTTCAGATCGCATGGTATATGTGTGGGAACATAGGAAAAGAGCGAGGGCCTGCTTGCCTTTTTCATTTGTAATGAGTTGCTGATAATAATTGTCGATACTTTCTAATTCCTGATAGTCTGGGATGTTTTTTTCTTTTTTGTAATGTTCTGCAATATATTTCACGAGAATTGGGTATCCTTGTGTAATAATGAAAATTTTGCGTGCAATATTATATTCTGAGATGTGGTATAATTCATTTAGCACTTTGATGGTCTGTTCAAGATTCCAGTTGCCTAATATGTATTTTTCCCAAAGAAGTTCCCTCTGTAGGGGACGGCTAAGAATAATTGTCTTAGAATCCTTTTGAAGTTTATCGATAAAGGCAATAAATTTTTCTAAATCATCCCTGTTATAATTTTCGACATGATCCAATCCATCTATAATTATAGTTGTCTTAGTTGCTGCTAGATGTTTTATTATCTCGTTTTCATTCCGGTTACGGTAATCAGAAAAGATCTTTTTGGAAAGTTCGCTTAAGAAATTGTCATATTTCAGGCGCTTGTCATAATCTTTATCCTGGCTTGAAGTCCAAAAACGGTATAATATATTATTTGAGTATTGCTCTGTAATTGTTTTGACGAAATGGCTTTTGCCAACTCCAGGTTTTCCTTCAATGAGCAATATATTTTTAACAGAAAGACGATCACGTGCAACATCGACAGTATTTTCCAAAAGCTCTGTGCTATATAGGGCAATAGAGGGGAGCTGCTCTCGTGAAATTTTTAATATCCTTTGATCGAGTTTTCTATTAAAAAAATACTCAATTATATTTTTTCTGTTTTCATCCAAGATATACAAATTATGAATGTGCTCAATCATCTCTGTTCGGCTCATAGATATTATGTAGATACCTGAAAAATTATAAGCAGGAAGTCCTAATATTTCACAGTCTGGTGTAATTTCAATCTGTTTAAAAATAATAATATTATTTTGATCTGAGAGCTTGTGGAGCTTGCCTTTTATTGAAATATCATTTGCGGAAACCGTCAGTTTGTCAAGAGTCATGTCATCCATGTCCTTGATTTGAAAAAAAAAGTTTTTATCGGCACATTTGAGTTTTACATCGTCAAAATTATTTTGGACCTTGGCTTCGATTTCAATTTCGTCTATATTTCTTTCGGCATCCATTTTAGCAAGCAATAGTGATGCAGCAAGCCATTGATATGAGTACCCGATAAAAGCATATTTCATATTTTTTCTGTGTAAAATTTTTAAATCGGGATTCTGTTTCTAATGGTACAAATGCATTTATCCCTGAATGGAATATCGTCAATTAAAATATGTCAGGTTACCCGTATATATAGATAAGGATATTTTTTTAAAACTGTAATAGTTTCTGTCAGTAATATTCAATTTACACATTTCTTATTTTTACAGTATAAAGTTTTGTTCTTATTTAATTATGCTTTGCACTATAGTGATTAATTAGGTTATGCTCCATAAAATCATAATTTAAAGCAATGGAATTTCATTATTTTAGATATTTAGCTAATATATAAAATTAAATTTAGCGAAAAAGATTATAAAAATTGAGAGTGTAAAAATTTTTAATTATCAAATCATCTTATGTCTTGGCAGATTAATTTCATGTTCCTGTGGGTAAGGTGCACGGTGGGTCATACTGACATCTTCACGGATTTTATGTTGCGTTTTATACTTCCAGTCGTTTTCATGTTCATAACGGGGATCAGGAATGAAAGGCATTTTAGCCATCTTAGTCACCGTAATGGTAGGAAAGTGGTAATCTACCTCAACACTGCCCAATAACAGATAACAGCCGCCTCCCTGAAAGGGATACACTGCAAGGCTTCCCGTAAAATGGGCTGTATCAAACATTTCTCCCTGAGCATCAATCCAGGTCCCGAAATACATGGCCCCCATTTTGGTAGGCACATGCTTTCGTGAGATCAGATAAGCCAGCATTCGTACTTGCTTTTTATGATGTTTCAAAAGATCCTTTGCCATCACATCCCCCCTGAAACTGGTCTGAAGCAGATCAAAAGGCGAACAGGAGACAGGAAAGCTCAGAAGTTCAATTTCATCAAAAGCATCCTCGAAGAGTGAGCGTTCCAATGTGGGAAGTTTAAATTCTTTTGCCGGTTCCTGTATAAGTTTCAGGTTGCTGCCTCCAGGCTTGAAATTGACAAGCAGGAGCCTGGAGATTACCAAGAGCTGATTTTTGGTTTTACCAGTAAAATGAAAAGCCCCAATGAAAATCAGGATCTGAACACCTTCAATGCCGATTGGAATACGGTTAATGAAGTCTTCGAGCGATTTATAATCCCCATTTTTTAAACGCTCCTCTTCAATCATAAAGGCAATTTTGGATTCAAGTCCCTGCAGGTGCATAAAACCCAGATAGACATCTTTCCCGTATACGGTAGTTTCATAGCCGCTTTTATTCACGCATGGAGTGTGTATGATTCCTCCCGACATACGCGCTTCATGCACATAGACTTCGGTCCGGTAAAATCCACCCTGATTGTTGATAACGGCCACCATGAATTCGATAGGGTAATTTACTTTCAAATACAAGCTCTGGTAACTTTCCACGGCGTAAGATGCAGAGTGTGCCTTACAGAAGGAGTAACCGGCAAAGGATTCGATCTGGCGGTAGATTTCCTGACTAAGCGCCAAAGGATGTCCTTGTGCAGTACACGATTCAAAGAAATTATCCTTTACTTTCTGCAGTGCTGTCTTGGAGCGTCCTTTACCGGACATGGCACGGCGCAGGATATCCCCGTCAGCGGCAGGAAGCCCGCCGTAGTGCAGTGCGATTTTGATCACGTCTTCCTGATACACCATAATACCATAGGTTTCCCCAAGCTGCTCCTGGAACACCGGATGAAAATATTCAAATTTATCAGGTTGGTTGTGTCGGTAGATATATTCTTTCATCATTCCGGACTGTGCTACCCCTGGCCGTATAATTGAAGAAGCAGCTACGAGTGTTTTATAGTCACCGCATTTGAGACGGCGCAGAAGTCCGCGCATGGCGGGGCTTTCGATATAAAAACATCCGATAGTTTTTCCCGTAGACAAAAACTGATTGCATATTGTTTCATCTTTGGAAATTGATGTATCACGTATGTTAATGCGTATCCCGGTGTTTTTTTCAATAATTTTTACACTGTCATCGATATGGCCGATACCGCGCTGGCTCAAAATATCAAATTTCTCCAGCCCGATATCTTCGGCAGTATGCATATCAAACAGGACTATGGGAAAACCTTTAGGGGGCATTTCCAGCGGCGTGTAATTGGTAATGGGTTCTTCTGAGATCAGAATCCCGCAGGAATGCATACTTCTCTGATTGGGATACTTTTCAAGCATCATACCGTACTGCTGTACCTGTCTGACCACCTTATTGGTAAGGTGCAGGTTCATCGGATTTTTAGCCAGTGCGTCTAGTTCTTCTTTCGGAAGTCCGAAAACCTTGCCGACTTCGCGAAAAATCGAACGGTATTTAAATTTCACATTAGTACCGCAGAAAGCCACATGGTCAGTACCGTAACGCGAGAATATATATTCCAGAATTGTATCACGTTCTTTCCACGACCAGTCAATATCAAAATCAGGAGGACTTTTACGGTTCAGGTTCAGGAAGCGCTCAAAATAGAGGTCAAGTTCCAAGGGGCATATATCGGTAATGCCCAGACAGTAGGCTATAATACTGTTGGCCCCGCTGCCGCGTCCTATATGAAGAAAGCCCCTGCTGTTACTGTAGCGGATAATGTCCCAGGTAATGAGGAAATATCCACTGAACTCCAGCTGATCAATTACTTTGAGCTCTTTTATCATTCGTGCCCTGGCTTCGGTGTTATCTTTTCCATAGCGCCACTCAAGCCCTTGCTGGGCAAGGATAGTTAAAAGCTCAATGTCAGTCTGACGGCTTTGTGTATAGAATTTTTTATTTTTAGGAGTAGTAAAATCAAATTCGAAATTACACCTCTCAATGATATACTTGCTGTTGGTAATAATCTGGGGATAATGCTGATAAAAGAAAAGCAGTTTCTCCAGGGGCATCATTATCTCAGACTCCCGGCAGAAATCTTCGGGCTTAAGTTTAGAGCCCAAAACATTCAGATCTATAGCGCGGAGGATCTTATGAAGCTGATATTCAGTCTTGGTACGAAATGTTACAGGCTGGAGCACCACCATTTTTTCCTTCTTGTCTTTCCACTGGGACAATACCAGTTTCTGCAGCTGCTCGGGCTGGATACCGATATATTCATTTTCTTTTAATACTTCCGGTGTATTTTCAAGGGGGTAAATAAAGAAAGCGTCCTGAATTTCAGGAGCATTTAAAGGCAGCGGGGTTCCTTCAAAATTATGATTGGTGAGGAAACGGTTCATCTGAGCAAGACCAACTGTATTTCTAGCCAGTCCGATATAACGCAACTGATGCTCAGAGCGGAATTCCATTCCGACAATAGGTTTAATCCCAATATCTTTACATCGTTTTATGAAATCATAAATGCCTGTTACGGTATTGATATCAGTCAGTGCCATTGCAGTGACACCGCAAGCTGCAGCCTGCGAGATCAACTCTTCGAGTGGAATAGTTCCGTAGCGAAGAGAATGAAAGGAATGACAGTTGAGATACATTTAATCTGATTTACGTTTTAAAATTTCATTTTTATTGTTGGGTTTGAACGATGCCCCAGCGCATCGCATTACTGCATCAAAGCCGTAACGGCTTTTCATGCGATCCATCGCCTGATAAAGTGCGAGCATTTCCTCAGTATCCTGAAAAAGGTCTATTTGATAGGTACCACGTACAAGTCCGCTGAAACGTACCCCAATAAGGCGAAGGCGCATACGGCGCTGGTATAGTTTTTCAAATAAGTCTGTAACAGTTTTCGAAAGGATATGATCAGCTGAGGTATATTGGACCCGGCACTGTTTGGTTTCTGTATCAAAATTGGCATAACGTATTTTGATGGTTACTGTAGAGGTCAGCCATTCTTCCGAGCGTAATTGAAAAGCCAGTTTTTCTACCATACCTAAAATAATCCTTTTGAGTTTTGGAATATCGATAGTATCTTGGGTAAAAGTATGTTCGGTAGATATTGACTTTCTTTCAGTATATGGCTCAACTGGGTTATTATCTATTCCATTGGCTTTCTTCCATAGCTCAGAACCATTTTTTCCGATCATCTGCTGCAGTACTTCGCAGGGCATCTTAGAAAGGGTTTCAATTGTGCGAATGCCTATGCGTGAGAGAAGCTGAAAAGTTTTATCTCCAACCATGGGTATTTTTTGAACAGACAAGGGATTCAGAAAAGACTGAACTAAATGGTGAGGTATCTCCAGGTTCTGTTTCTGTTTTCCTTCACCAGTACCGATTTTAGAAACAGTCTTGTTAATAGACAAAGCAAAAGTAAGTGGCAGGCCAGTTTCTTTTATAATGGTCTGTGCAAGCTCATTTGTCCATCTGTAACTGCCATGAAATTTATCCATACCTGTGATGTCAAGGTAGAATTCATCAATGCTGGCTTTTTCTACAACAGGTGCTTTTTCCTGAATAATTTCGGTAATATCATGTGAGAGCCTAGAATATAATTCCATGTCGCCTTTCATGATTTTTGCCTGCGGACAAAGCTTGATTGCCATATGGATTGGCATAGCAGACCGTACACCAAAACGCCGGGCTTCATACGAACAGGAAGCGACAACACCTCTTTCTCCACCTCCGATAATTAAAGGAATTCCGTTAAGTTCAGAATTTGTAAGTCTTTCGCAGGAGACGAAAAACGTATTCATGTCAATATGTACAATGGCCCGGCTCATAATCTATATCATTTTATACAGGTCAAAATTAGTACAGATAATAACATTATTTAAATATTAATATGTTACAAATAGCAACAAAATTGAAAAAACCTTATTTTTCAAGGTGCAGCTGATTTCCAAAAAAATCTGAATTTGGTCTTTATTCAGAATTTACGGTATTGTAGATTAACTTACTTTGTTTAAAAACTTCTTTAGGTTTGCTATTTACATTAAATTAACATCGTTTTTGTCTATATTTAAAACTTTAAAGATTATTAAAAATGGGTTTATGAAAAAAGGCACTTCAGTAAATCAAAGAATTGAATTTAGTGAAATTACAAAAGATATTATAGCGAGACGTGCAGGCTTTAAATGTAGTTTTCCAGGCTGCAATAAAACGCTTGTCGGACCTGGAGTTGAAAACGATAAATATATAACAATTGGCGAGTGTGCTCACATTTTTTCAGCAGTTGCAAAAGGACCAAGGACTAATGGTGGTTTATCAGATGCTGAATTGAAGAGACCCGAAAATGGAATATATTTATGCCGAAATCATCATAAAATAGTTGATGGTAAAGCGAAAGATAGTAAATATACTTCTGATTTACTGGCAAGATATAAAAGCAGACATGAGTTTTTAATTTCTGCAGAACTTGGTGAATATACTTATCCCTTAAATTGGATCAATCATTTAAAAATAGAAGGAACAGTATTTAAAAATCCTATTGAATTAAACCTTGGTAAAGTTACGCTGTTAACAGGAAATAATGGGACAGGTAAATCGACTATTGTTGAAATTATGCATTCCATTTTCCAACAAAAAATTTATCCCAGATGGGATAAACAAAATGTAAATTTTAAAACGGAAGTAAAGTTGGATAATCCTATTCTGTCAAAATTTACAGCTGTGATAGAAGACAATCAGATATTTTTTGATGTGGCAAATACAAAACAGCCCTTTGTACCATACGATTTTTTTGTTTTATGCCTTAACGGCGAAAGTAGAAAGAGTAAAGATAATCTAAAAACAATAGCTAAAAGTCTAGGACTGGAACGATCATTTGTGAAGTCTATGCTAAATACATCAGCAACAAAACATGGATTACGGACAAAAAAAATTGAAATCGAAGAAATAAGAACAAAACCATATCCAGTGGAGAATTTGAAAGTTGATATTGGAAGTGGCTATCTGCATTCGCTCAATGCATATTCTTCTACAGAATATTCAAGTGTTGTTCTTGACATTGCCATTAGTTTTGCAAAAGAAATTTCTAAATTCAAATCAGTTTTATTTTTAATAGACTGGAGTCCGACATATTCATTCTCAGATCCAAATATTAAACAATATCTGGACTATCTCCAGAGTTCACAATGCCATTTTCAAACGGTTTTTGTTTCTCATAATGAACGGTCAGATTTAGATTGGTCGGGATGGGTAATAGCAAAAATGATTGAAGAAAATGGCGAAATAAAAGTAATTCAGGATAAAAAGTAATGCGCAATTTGAGAATTAATTCAATTATATTGGTCTGCAATTTATTTGTATAACAGGTGTTTACAAGTGTTACAAAGCTAAAGTTTATAATTATATCATCTTATGATTTTTCTGTCTGGCTATTTGGTATATTTTCTTGAGAAGATATGCGTTTCATATGCAGATAAAAATCCTTCAGGTGCCACCAGACAGGTAAACTTTCTACAGAAACATTAAAATTGCGGATTCCTATATAACAGCTGTTTAAAAAGTCCGGGAATAAAAATTTTAGCCCAAGTTTTCTAATCCACTTCTTTATGCGGAGGGTTGTTTCAAGATAGCGTTTTATATATCAGGTGTCATAGTGCAAAAATAAGCAAAATCTATACAGAGGTGAAGACGTGAAGTCTCACCAAATCTGAAAGTAAAGCATTACTTAGGCTTTAATTCTTTTCACTAAACTGAGTGTCATTAGATTGAATTTTAATTATTTTATTTTTCAGATTGTCGTTTTTTAATTACTAGATGCACTAAGCCAGGATTATGCAGGAGGCGCTCCATTTCAGAATTTACAAGTTCAGCAATATCCTCTTTGATCTGTAGATAATTTCTCTGCACTATTGTATGATTAATTGTTCGTACTGGATCAATCTGTTGGTAAGAATCTTGTTCCATTTTTAAAGATTCATGATTGTTTATGATATCACAGTGAAAGGCTTTGAGCTCAATTCTACAGTCAGGATCATCTGCTACAATACCCACAAATTCGCCTGAACTTAAAGTTGAAATCTTTGAAGCTGGTACAGCTGATTCGAGTTGTTTTGACCTGCTGATCGATGTATCTGAACTGTTGATTGAAAGACTTTCACGGTTCTGCATTATCTTCCCAAAACGTTCCGACAGCTGCTTTGCTGTATCTCCTGTAACCTGACCGCTTATAATATTTCCAGTAATGTTCAGTATTACATCTGCCTGTTCCCGTCCGTAGTCTTTTCGCAGCTGGCTGAAGTCCTGAATGCCCAGACATGTACTGACTTTGTTACTTCTAGCAGTAGCAATAAGACTGTCCATATTATTCAAATAGATCGTTGGGAATTCATCAAAAATAAGACTGCTTTTTAATTTTCCTTTCTGGTTTACCTGCTTGATAAGCCTGCTGACAAATAAGGACAATACAGCGCCATAAGTCTGCACCTTTTGTGGGTTATTGCCCATGCATACTATTTTAGGTTCCAAAGGATTATTAATATCCAGCGTAAAATCATTACCTGAAAGGACGTAGTATAATTGAGATGATGCAAGCCTTGCCATAGATATTTTTGCAGAGGCTATTTGTCCCTCCAATTGCTCCATCACGTCTGCGAGATACGCACTGATAAAAGGGTTGATAAGCACTTCTATTTCCTTCTCTGTTCTGAGCAATGTAAAGAGCCGGTCATAATCAAGCTGCATTAGTTCAATTACATGCGGCAATGTGCAGAATTCTCCATCATTGTATTTGCGTAGATACCAGATAATGGCAGTCAGGAAATTAATTGGAGATTCCACAAAAAAGTCCCCTTGCTTTTTTATCCATTCGCGGTTAAGTCCTAAAAGAATAGTGCGGGCAGATTCTGAAGCATCAGTGATGTCAGTCATAGATTTTGGATCCAGCGGGTTGCATCTGTGGGTTCGGCTCAAATCATCAAAGTTGATAATATAAAATTTTGGTTCCACAGAATAGAGATGTCTGTTTTTTAGCCAAGTATTGTAGGCTATAACTGAGAGATCATCAAACTTAAAGTCATATATAAACATACTGAACCCCTTTTTAATGTGCTGAGTAATTACATGACGAATTACAAAATATGATTTGCCTGATCCAGGTGTTCCAGAAACAAGAATTCCGCGAAAAGGATTGATGATATTAATCCAGTTGTTTCTAACTTTATCTCTTAGATAATAACGTGCAGGAAGGTTAATGGAATATGCAGTCTCTAACAATCGTTCTTCTTGGGGAAAGGTTTCGTTTTCCTTATTGAATATATCTTTATGATTTAGTTTTCTCTGGATAATCCGAGATAGGAGAGTCCCGCCAGATAGTATGGAAAGGTAGCCGATGCTGGTGAGAATAATGTAATACGCTATTTTAGCTCTAATCTCTATCTCTAATAATATAACAAAATAGCTTATGAAATAAATCAGTATTCCTGTAAGTATATATAAGTTTGCAGTGCGAAAATTTAAATTTTCATTTTTCCTGCCTTTAGCGCCTAAAAGTGATATTATTAAAAAACCAAGTGCGAAAAACTTACTTTTATAAAAATTAGTAAATAACCCGGTATGGTAAATGCTCTCTAAAACAGTATTACTGAAAGGACTAGCTAGTTTCCAAATTTTAAAAGCTTGATAACCGTAATAATAAAAATGAATTCCCAATAGCACAACGCTAATAAGCCTTGTAAGGTCCAAAATTTTTCTAAGCGCTTGTTCATTTTCACCTGTTTGCATCAGTACAATTTTAAATTTAAGATTGAATTTTAAATTTATAAGAGGAATAGCAGAACGTTAGAACGTTACTATAATTTAATTATAAAATTAAACAGTAAAATTAAACAGAAATTGTAAAGTTATTCACGTCATAATTTGGTGTGGCTTTTAAAGAATTAAATCCTATTGCCTAGGAACTAAAAGGTCTAATTTTCGAACTATTTTATGGATGAAAAAGAAATTAATAACTAAAGATTGCTGATTACCCCTTAATCTAAAAATATATATTTATGCATTATAAGCTAACGATCACGGACTTTTTTTCAGAATAAAATACTTCAAAATTATGTTCATTAAAAACATTTTCATTTTCTACATTGAAAATGCTTCTCAAAGTTTGATTGTCATGAGTAAAGTGAAAATTGTATTTTGAGTTTTTTTGGCGTTGCTTATTTCTTAAAATCCGAGCGATACATTCTTTAGATGGCAAATTATGTTTATTTTCTCCATCAACGCTAAACAAAAAATTAGTACAATCAATTAAATTATAAAGCGCATTGCTATTGTTTCCTTTACTGCCATGATGAGTAACTTTAACCCAATCACAAGCTATTTTATTATCTTGGTTAAACCCCAGTTTTTTTAATGAACTTACAATATCAGAAGGATGAGAATCTGCTAGCCAAAGTATTTTGTTATTATTAAATTCTGCAAGAACAGATATACTGCTTCCATTTTCAACGGAACTATCTTCTTTCCATCTATCCAAATCAAAATCATTGATAAGTGTTCTATAGTCATTTTGTTTTGGAGTAACTGCTTCGCTTATTTCTTCATCTTCTTCTCTTTCAAGTGATTTATTACTATCCAAAGGATATTTTGATCTTAGACTACTTAATTTGTTGGCTGTCGGGGATAAAATTGTTAATTTTAAACCATATAATTCTATTGACTCAACTGAATTAGTAATATCATAATCTAAAAGTTTATTGTTTGATTTAAGATATTCATAGAGTACATCTCCCTGACCTATACTAACAAACTCACTAATGTTTTTCGCTGATTTTTCAAAGTCATAAACCCTAGGAGGATTATATAAATATTGGTTAACAACATCTATATATTCACCATCTTTGACAGCATCTATATATTTAATTACACCTCCAATATGATCATCGTGAATATGTGAAATAATCCATAAATCGATGGCTTCATCATTGCCAACAATATTCTGAATCTCATTTTCTAATGCATGACGAAATGTTCTTTCATAACCAGAGTCAATAAAAACATTATGATATTTATTATCATTTCCTAAAAACCTGATGCATGCAGCATCTCCACATTCTGCTTGAAAAAATTTGATTTCCATATTAATCTCTGTTATAGGAATTAATGTTTCCTTTTATTTCATTTTTATCTAAATAGAAAATACCACATAATTTCTTCCAACAATTATTTCCTCTGTCATTAGATGAAAATGATAATTTTTCACCTGTTAGAGTCCAAATAATATCCAAATTGTTTTTTTCCAGATAAGATAATATTTCAGATTTCTTAATTATTAAGTTTCTGTAATTTATGTTTTTTACAATAACATCACCTTGTTTATTTTTAAATTCACCATCTACAGGTGCATAATTTAATTCCATACCTTCAAACAAAGTTTTACAAGGCATATCATAATAAGAATGGGCATCTGATTTATCATCACCCATTTCACCAACCGCGTATGTGGAAGTTTTAATTACTTTCAAATTAGTACCGCCTATTATGCACCATTTCTTTTCTTTTTCAACATCAAAATATATTGGTGACCAGAATTTTTCACGATTAATTAATTGTAAAGGATTTGTTGATTCGGGAAAATCATATTTGTATAGGTCTTGATCAGCTAATGAGTTTACAATCTTGCTTTTATCTTTTTTATTTATTAAATAAGCCTGGATAAAATATGAAACATCTTTTCTCCTGCCATCAAAATATTTATGCTGTCCCAATGGTTTGGGCTGTTTCCATTTAATACTTTTTTCTAATACCAACCATTCTGTAGAATTATCATCGAGCAAATTAATAATATTTTTCACGGGCGGTAAATCAATTAAATTCTCTATCCAATCTGCATCATTTTGGCTCCAATTATTATAATCAATTTCATCCCACCAATTTTTACTCTCTAAAACAGTGATGATTTCATCTTCATCATCAATTTCGATTGTTCTTTTTGTAAATGCTGGGTCAATATCCCGAGAGTATAATTGCCAGGGACCTTTGTAAAATGTTTGTCTTGATGACCAGTCATCATACAATTTATAATTATCGGAAATCATTGCTAATATTTCAAACAATGCAATCCATTGGTATTTTTTACCTATTCTTTCTATTTTACTGTCACTTCTATAATTGTGATTTTCAGAATTATCGTCATAAGAGCCATGTATCTTATAATCATACCCTAATTCAAAAACTCTGTTTACAATCCATCTTTTTATCGGCCCTTTTTCAATGGTACTGCTGTAGCGGTCCTTTTTTAAATGTTTATTTTCAAGAAAAGGAATAATGTTTTTTTCTAAATAAATTGTTTCCGATTCTGAGAATTCAATTTTCATATCTTCCAGAACTCTTCTTATTAAATCATCTATTTGTTCTAAAAGTTCTAAACCTGCTTTATTAAGTCGATGTTTACGTTCTGCAAAATTCGATCGTGTTTTTAAAATTGAATTATATGTACTAAGGATTTTACGTTGCTTACGATTTAATGTTTTTAAATACGATTTGTAATCTTCTTCAAATGTAAATGGGACGGAATAAAATTCACCTAAATTGAAGTCAACAATTTTATTTCCAAAATCCCAATGCAAGACAGAATGACTAATCATGTTATTCATTCTGCCATTATTATTCTTAATTTCCGGATTATCATCTTCGAGATCAAATTTCTCTACATCTTCCACTGTTGGAAAATAATCAGGCATTTTAGATTTGTAAGGCGGCCTGATTAATTCTAAATTAAATTTTAAATCAGGGTTCTTAAAGACAGCATATTCAATTGTATTTCTCGCATAATCCCTTAAGAGAATATGCTTAGGAGGATTACCCTTTTTAAATATATAATTATAGACAGCATCAGCAATTTTCATAATGCTTTCATTGCTTTCAGTTCTCAAAATGCAGCCATAAACAACAGCATATAATCTTTCCAAAATATATAAGTCGTCAATGTCTTTGAAAACTTTTAAAATAGCTAATAGTGCCACCGGTTGTTGTTCTAAAAGATTGACCAAAGCTTTTGTTACCTGGTCTCTAAATTTTCGATGAGTAGAAGATAAAAACCAAACAAGAGTTTGTCCAGTCAATCTTGCAGTCTCGGTATCTATATTAAAAGAAATTTCAGGCGTCCAGGCCCAATCAATCAGTCGTCGTATTGGTAAGGCAATATCATTATCATCATAGCTATTGTAATATCGCATATGTTGTTGCCAAAAGCTATCTCTTTTTGGCATTTTATATCTTTTTAGAATTCCAAAAAAACGATCACTGTTAAAAGGATGATCAATTATAGGAGAAAGCTCTGTTAATTTTAAAAAAAACTCATCATCACGAATTCGAAAGTTTTTACTGTTTAGCCAATCCGTTATTTTTATGTTATCAATACTTTCTATCTTTCTCCAATTCAAGCTATCAAACAAGAACTTATTAATGGACTCTTTATATTGATTTATATGGAATTTATTTTCAGATGTATCAGTAAAGACCCATTCAAAGACTTCAAAAATCTCAATGTTATATTTCTCAGGCAATAAAACCGCAAAAGCTTCAAAAAGACCATTGTATTGCCAAAATTTATAATCGATTAGTTTTCCAAACTCATTTTCTTTTTGAAAAGCTATTTTTATTTTCTCTATAGTAGTGAACTTATTTAATAATTCATCGGCTATAAAAAAGTCGCCTAATCGTTCATAGGCAAAATAGATTACATCTTCATTTTGTCTGTTTTCATAATTATATTCAATCCTTTTGATAAATACGTTTTCTTCAATTAAATCATTTATTAAATATATAAACTGAGGATGCTTTTTACCAAATAATTCAAATGCGTCATCAAGAAGTAACATTCTTCTATCTTTACCAAAACATTCATGAGCCAATAAATGAATCGCTTTTTCTACAATTTTTCTGTTCTTATACTCATGTCTTTTATTTTCAAGTTTATTATTAAGTGATTGTATATAAATTTTAAAAATATTGCTGATACCTTGAAATCCCTGTGGAAAGGTTTTTTCCGGAGTTTCTTTAACCGCTTCACAAATTAATTTCAGAAATAAAGGCTTTGTAAATTCTGGTGCCAGTATAGGAAAATGTGGCTGTTTTAGGCCATGATGTTCACAGAATAATTTAAGTGCAGCATATTCGTTTCCTTTAAATCCCTCATGGTCGATTACTGTTATATTAGGATTATTTAATACTTCTACGGGAATGACATGATCCAAATATGTGGTTCTAATAGAAAGGACAAGACTTATATAAGGATATTGTTGAAAATCATTTATAAATTCAGCTATTTTTGAAAACCATAAATCTTTGCCGCCCCCTTCATTTATAGCATCTACCAATACTAGGACTCGGGAGCCAATTTGTGTGCCAATACTATTTAATTCTGATAAAAGTTCCTTTTTTGAACACTCTAAGCCTAATTCAGAATTAATATTTTCCCAAATGTTTTTTGTACTTATTAAATTTTGTCCCAATAAAAGCAAAGTAGGCAAATTACCGTCTATTCTAGTTTTTGCAATATCACCTAGTAAGTGTGACTTACCATTTCCTGCATCTCCCTTGATAATCAAATAGGGATTGTTTGCCAGATTTATATTTATTTTTTTGCTTAAATCATGAATGAAATCATTATTATTTCTACTAATCTCACGAAGTCTGCTTATTTCAGTTTCATAAGGAGGTCTGTAACTATAATCTTTTTTAATGTCTTTTGTTAATTTTTCTTCTGCCCAACGCAATTTATAAAGCTCGTCTGATTTGGAATTTATTAAGGTTTCTAATCTCTCAAATGAGTCATATATCCATTCAACCTCAATTTTTTCCGTGACAATATTATCTAATCCTTTTATCCATTTGGTTATTTTAGATTTTAAATCTTCATTATCATTTTCAATTTGTTCAAGATGAATATTATCTTGTACTTTTTTATATCCAGGATTTATAATCGAATCATCTACTACTTTTAGAAACCTTTTAAAAAATACAGCATCCTTAGCTATGTCATTAAAATATTTAGCTATTGGAAGTTTGAAATTGAGTTCTTCTGTAAATCTTGGACCAAGACCGATAATTGAGCTATCGATATGTTTTTTAAAAAAATCTTTTGCCAGCCCATGATTGCCAAAGTAGTTGAATGAAATTTTCGGCAAAAAATTGTTACCTAATAATTCATTAATTGTTTCAATATACTGACAATAAATTACTCTTCCTTTTTCGTCAGGCCTGAACCTTGTAAAAATCCCATAAAGATAAACTTCATTTTTAGCTATTAAGAAGACCGGACTTCCTGAAAACCCTTGAGTTGAATAAGTTGAATAGGCTTCATTTAATTGAATTTGAAATCTATTATTTTCAAAATGTTGCAGCCAAGTAGGATATAGTACCGCTATTTCCTCTCCCAAAGTAGCTTTAGGAAAGCCCTTTGTTATGAAACCATTGTAAGTGCTTTTTTCTTTAACACAATATACTTTGGGAATATTTCCAATTATACTTTCAACTTCTTTTTTTGCTAAAATTAAAATAGCCACATCTTTTTTCTCAGATGTAAATAATAAATTTGAATCTACTTTAACTTTGACTGTTTCATAGTCAATGAAATTAGACCTTAATAAATCGATACAAATTTCACTTCTTTTATTTTGGAACTTGTCTCCATCTGTAAAAAGGCAGTGGGACGCTGTTAGTATATAAATTTTGTCATTAAAATTGTTTTGGTAAAAAATTACACCACTACCAATATATTGATTATTTAAGGAATCTTTTAATCTTACCGTTAATTTTGAAATAATTTTATCAATATCGATGCTTATTTGATTGGTCATATTTTTCAGGTGTAGGGTTTCAATTTTTTTTAAATATTAAGATTTATGAATGATATCAGATACTTTTCATTTTCACAAGCGATTTTATCTTGACAATAATCCAGGTTTATTTTGTTTAGCTCACTTACAAATGATGAAGGGCAATACATAATTGCGGAATCGGGAACTTGCGAATTTTTAAAAAATTTTTCAGAATAAAAGCGGATGTAAATTTTGCTATCCAAAGGCAAACTTATATAGGCAATTTCCTTAACATCAGGATTGAAATATTCATTAATTCTTTCCCGTGCTGTTCCAGCGGAAAAATCCGGAATAATGAAAAAATCGGTTTCATTTTCAGGTATAAAGATCTGAAAAACTAATTTTCCCATCGCTAAAACTATTTGTTCAGCAATTTTGGCATAACTTGTTGTATTACTATAATTCACCTCTTTTTTATACTCAAAAATTTCTTCGATTTGATTTTTCAACTCTAATGTAGCATTGGATGAAATTTCTCTTAAAACCTCTTCAATGGAATTATCGGTTTCTTTTTTAAACCTTGGGGTTCGCATGTCTCCAATAATTCCATATTTAGCAAAATAAACTAAAGCCGAGTTAACGTTTTTATTAAAGTCTTTGTTGACGATAAACTGCTTGATTATTTCAGTGTTATTTGAAAAATCTCTTTCAAAATAATCATTTAATTCTTTTTCAATAGACGAATGATCAACTTCTCCCTCTTTAAATCTCGAATTAAGTTTAGATTCACTAAATAATGTTTTTGTTGTTCTTTTAAAATAGTGCCTGCCTAAAACTTTATCATATACATAAATTTTTTGCTCTTTTCTATTAAAGAAATTTTTTATATGTACTTGGGAAACAAAGTGATGGTTGATCGGTATATTCATAAAAAAATAAGCTAAAATAAAACGAAAGCAATAAAAGATTAAATTGTTTTAAAACATAAGTTTTTACATGCGTATGTAATTAAATAATTTACCCATTTATGATATAATTCAGAGAGGAAATGGTAATTGTGTTTTAATGAATGCAAGTCCTATAGCAGGAATTTGTTTTATACTTTCAACACCAATAGTCCCAAGTTGGGATTTTGTAAAATTCCATATTTTTGATTGCAACATTATCTCTAAAGTTTTGTGCCCTTCATTAGTAAGTCTAAAATGCTTGCTACTCAACATAATTATCCCGCTATGACCAAATGTAATACCTAGGGATCGCCTGTCGTCTGGTTTATTACTTTCAATATCTATTAAATCCTGATCATAAAGGATTTTTAAATAATGATATACAATCTTGATATCATCATTTTTCTGATAGTTTAATCCTAACTGTTTGAACAGTTCGTATGTTGAAATTACAGGAGAATCATATTCCTGAAATACAATAAGATAATTTTTTAAAACGTCAATATCTATTTTCATTTTTAATTGCTTAATTATTATGATTTAATTCCAAAATAGTAAATAAGGATCGCTAATATTAGCCCTCCAACTATACCTCCAGCAGTAGTAAATAAATTTTCGGTTAAATACTCTTTGGGACTCTTTTTATTAGTTTTTTTTTCTTTAATATCTTTTAAGTATTGTTCTATAGTATCATAAAAGATACCTTCACTAGTTAAATTTAAATCATGCAAATCATTAATTCCATTTTGGCGAATATAAACCAGACCATAATTTATTAATTGTGCTTGGATTTTCCTAAAATTTAGCATCTGATTTTCATTTGGATATTTTCCCTGGATAATTGCATCTGGAACTGTTCCAACGCTCTCAGCTTTTAAATATGCCAAAACAGTATTCATTTGTTCATAGAAATCTTTTATATCTTGATCCATATTTTTTTAAGCTTAGTTATTTTATACTTATCAATTCAATATCACCATTATGTACATTATGCCATGTCATTTCAAAAAAATCCAGAGGATGTTTTTTTTCTCCTATAGTATCACCGTTGCGTAAAAGTTGTAATTTAAATGTATTATCTGTTTTTTCTATTACTTGAAATGTTTGAACATGATTTAAGGAATATGTAGCTCTGACATGAATAGGTCTTAATACAAAATTATAATCTGTTTTATTTCGTGCGATGCTTGAATAAATCATGCCATGCATTTGTTGTTCTACTTCTCCTTTAAGCAAGTTTTTCATCATACATCGTGTAACAGCAGTACTTAAATTATAGATATATTTCTCTTCTTCTGTGTCAAGAATATCTGCGTGGAATATATCATCTAATAATGTATCCAATTTGTAAAATTCAGGGTCTCTTCCAGTGAAATCATAATCTATGAACATATGTTTTAGACGATCAATTTGTGAAAGATATTGCACTCCGATTGGAACAATCCGCGAACCAAAAAATGTATTTGGATTATCAGGTCGTCTTCTTGCATGGTATATTGAAACCGATATATAATCACCCAGGGATGGTTTCACTTCTGAAATTGTAGTTTCCCAACTTGTCGAGCAATAGAGTAAGTCTTCGCCTTCATTTTGGCACCTGCCAGAAATGCAATATTCTTTGGGCGGACTCCAAAACTCACTTTCCGATTTAAATTGATTTAAGACGTTTTTCTTGTCGATATTACCTTCTAAATGATTGTGCTTTCTTGCGCGATATAGAACAGGTGCAGCGAAATTTTCCCAAATAGAAATTTGATAACCAGGAGTAGCTGTTATTTCCTCTTCAACAATTTTCAACAATTCGTCAAAAGTCTTCTCTTTACTTAGTTTTATTAATTCAACTATCTCCATAATTATTTTAAAATTTCAACCGTGAATATAGTGATTTTAGCAATAAAAGAGAATCACATTAAGGTATTAAAACCTTCTTGTTTTTCTCTTGTCTTTTTTCTTTTTCCATTCATTTGGCAGATACACTGAAGAATATTCTATGCGATTAAGCAAATCCAGTATTTTAACTAAGTAAGGAATAGTTAAGTTATCTTTTTGAGATTGAAGTTCATCAATCAAAAATTCTTTAGAAATAATCTTTTCATTAATTTGATCGTTTTTCTCTTTTTTAATCATCTTCAAACCGCATCGTTCTTCTATTGCTTTGGCGCTATATTCCTTTCCTAAACTACTTCCATTAAAAACGTTCTTTGTAGTATGATCAACAAATGTAACACCAAAAAGAAAGCCTTCATTGCTACGTCTGAAAACAGTTTGGATACCTTCTTTTTTCAATAGTTTTTCGAGATATGTTAACGGAATTGCCTGATTTTTTAATAATGCGAGATCAATGGCATTTTTCACCCTTAGCTTGTCTGACGATTTTCTTATTTGATTATTGTTAAACTTTTCTGCCAAAAAAATCAAAGTCGGTTTAAAATAAAAATCACTAGCTTTAATTGGAACGCCAATTGGATTTCCATTTTGATCAAGTATTCGGTAGATAAGTCCATTTTTCTGAAATATTTTTGATTTTTCACTACCACGGTCAGCCAAAACATTATATTGTTTCAGTACAGCATTAAGTTCAGGAAGACTGGAATACTTATAGTTATTTATAACATGATTTAAAATATTTATTAAAGCTTTTTTTGATTCAACTTTTCCATAATTAACCTCACGTATTGAAATAGGTGCTAAATTAAATTGCTCTTTTATTTTTTGCCCTTCCGCTTTTATGAGTCCAAAAGTTTTTTCAATTTCTCTTCGGGCCGGTTCCGATTTTTTAATCCCTAATAGATGAAGGTCGATTCTTTTTCCATCTCGTTGAATATTATTACTAATCAAATGGATGTGAGGATGTCCAGCATCGAAATGCTGATAAACTAGATAAGGCTGTTTTCCAAATCCGATTTTATCCATATAAACTTTTGCTATTTCGTTTAATTTATCCTTAGAATGATTTTCTGAAGGATCAAAATTCAATGAAATATGCACAGCATTTCGTTTAGCGTTTTCGTTAAGTGAAGCCAGTTTTAAAAACCTGTTGAGCTTTAAATTAAAACTAAGTTTATCCAAATCAAGAGGGAAATTAACTGCATTTATGCATTCTGCTTTTCCTTCTTTTATTTTGAATTCATTATACTTTAAAATTCGCTGTATCGAGTGACTGGTTTTTATAACTGCAACCATTGTTCTGATAACTTTTGAATGTGTAATTTAATTTCTTCGATTTTTTCAGACAGCATTTGTTTTTCAATTTCAAACACAAAAAACTGGGTTTTGAATTCAGAGATTATCTTAAAAGAATTCATTTTTTTTGCGATCTGATTAATGTTATTTCCAATTGAATTTAGCTCACTGTTAAGTGCTATTGTTTCTTCAATATAATCATCGAAGGAAGCATTTCTATATGTGGTTACAATAGGTTTATTGAATAAGTGTCTTCGTATATGATCACTTAATTTTCTGCAGGTGCTTGCTCTGAATCTTTTCTCTAATTCGGTATACTCCATTGGAGTTAATCGCAGTCCTATGATTCTTGATCTGTTTGAATTTTCTCTTTTCATCATCATTCATTTTCATTATTTCAGACTCTTTTTGTTTAAGTTTCTCCACCGCCGAGTTCCGAGGCAAATGGTGGCAAGATAGGCGGTTGTTTAACAACCGTTCATCTTGCCGATTGCAGGAACGATGCAATCTTTCAGACTTTTTGCAATGGAACGAAATTAGAAAAGCTTGAAGCGATAAACAATCGTCACTAAATTATGACTACCAAATTCTAAAGGCAACTTCTTAATTTTACTTTTCGATATTATTAATTAAAATGCTGAAATTATGATTACAAAAGATGATGTTGCCAAAGTATTTGATACGGTTTTAAGTATCCCAGGCATGAGTGAGGTGGTGAAGATTGATTTGAAAATTTCACGTAAAAATGTACTGCTTTTGAGCCATCTGATTACGATGGGAGTAGATTCAAAAAAGGAAGATTCAATGCTTCTTGAAAGCATTTCCTTAGAAAGCCAGCAGGAACTCAAGAGTCTTTCGGAAGAGTGTCTTATAAAGGCTGGATTGGTAGAGCTTAATGAAAAGCTGTCTGTTCTCAGTAATACATCCAAACTTTAAAAAGGAGTATAATTTAAATGCTTAATTGATAATGATTTTCGGTTAAGCATTTTTTGTATGAAAAATTGCCTGATTTAAAAAAACTTTGGCTTGATTCGGATAAGTGCTCAGTAAAATAAGCTGTCTAAATTTGTATAAAATATTTTTTTGAAGAGATAATAATCCCTATAAAAAATAACTAAAGTACTGGCTGTGAATTTAAGATGGAAAAATAACGTAATCGAAATTATATGTCTCTTATACATACTTTTGTTTGTGTATGCAGGATTAAGCAAATTATTAAATTATAATGACTTTAGAATCCAGCTTGGGCAATCGCCAATTTTAAGTCCATTTGCTGATTGGGTTTCGATTTTAGTTCCAATTTCAGAATTTTTAATTGCTTTTCTTTTGGTATTTAAAACAACTAGGTATTTAGCATTACTTTCTGCTTTCATTTTGATGATTTTATTTTCATTTTACATTTATATAATATTGAATTATAGTGCATTTATTCCATGTTCCTGCGGAGGAATTTTAGAAAAAATGTCATGGAGCCAGCATTTAATTTTTAATCTCATTTTCGCTGTAATGGCAGGTTATTCATTTATGTTATTTCCAAATAAGATAAATAGTAGTAATAGCACAAAACAACTCAATTTGCGAAGGGCTTTGCTTTCAACAGTATTTTTAAGCGCAGGAATTATAATGACAATACTGTTTAGTTTTTCTGAACATATCGTCCATTATAAAAATAAATTTATAAGACGATTTCCCCAGCATGTCGCTCAGGAAGTATACAAAATAGACTTAAAATTTAATTCGTATTATTTTGCAGGATTTGGTGATGGAAAAGTATACTTAGGAAATTATACTTCGCCTTTTAGGGTTGTTAGGTTTGATACTTTGTCAAAGCAGAAAAACAGTTTTCAAATTACTTTAAAAGAAAAAAGCCTTCCTTTTTCCAGACCCAAAATAAAAGTATATGAGAATAATTTTTTTCTATATGAGGGGACTGTTCCATACCTCTTCAAAGGCGATGTACATAGCTGGCATGGAAAACTTAGATTAAATGGTGGTTACTTATTTTCAAGTGCAGAGCCCATGGATTCATTAAATCTGGCGGTGAGATATTTAGTTCCAAGAACAGGGGAGAATGCTTTGGGCAATTTAAATTTAAATAATACAGAAAAAGCGAAATTTAATAAGGAGATCTTAAAGAAACAGTTTGACGGGATTTTTGATACTGACGGTATTCTGGCATACAATCACCAGCTTAATAGGATGATCTACACTTATTACTACCGCAATGAGTTCTTTGTCATTAAACCCACACTTGAACTTGATTATAAAAGCAACACAATTGATACAATCAGTCATGCAAAAGTGGAACTAATGAAGTATAAAAACAGCAGAATGAAAACTTTTGCCAAACCTCCTTTAACCGTCAATAAAGGCATTGCCACCTATGGGAAATTATTATATGTAAATTCAGCTCTTCCTGGTTTATATGAATCAGAAGTAATATGGAAGAATGCCAGCATAATTGATGTTTATGATTTATCAAATAGAACGTATCGTTCCAGTTTTTTAATATATGATTCTGCAGGAAAAAAAGTAAAGTCGATGTTGGTTTATGGACATTTTATATATGTCTTGACAGGCAGCAAACTAGTATGTTACAAACTTCGGAGCTATCTGGCTCAAGATAAGTCAGTTCGTAAATCTATCATTCAAGAATAATTAAAATATATCGGGGCCGCGATGTCAGGGATTAGATCGAAAACCTGAAATAGAGTAGATCATAACTATACAAATCTTTATTATTATGAAAAAAATCTTTTCAAAAAGATTTATGGCACCTTTAGCTGTCATGATCTTAGGAGGAGCAGGAGCATTTGTAACTACTTCGATGAGCAGTACAAAAACTCTTGCAAATGTAACAGGATACCGTTATGTTTCGCAGCAGGATCCCTGTCATGCGGACATTCAATGTACAACTGATAATAACGGTGTGATTTGTACTTCTGGAAGTTCTCAATTATTCCAAAAAGTAAATGAGAATAACTGTGACCTTCCGCTGTACAAAATTCCAAATCCTTAATTTGTATTAAACTAATTTAAACTGGCAACGCTGTTTTCTATTGAAAACAGCGTTGCTATTATATGGGTTCCATCCATTGTGATTTAGGATATCCCTTAAGATAAAAATTAAACCATTCCAATGTTTTTTGTGTAAGGTCTTTTTGATTGTCAGGTCTTCCCAACACATGGTTGTCATTTGGATAAAGGAGCATAATATGCTCTTTCTGAAGTCTTCTTAGTGCGAGATAAAATTCTTTGCTTTGTATGGGATCAACCTGCATATCCGAATTACCGCTGAAAGATAATAACGGCGTGGTAATTTTTTTGACATTTTTAAGAGGAGAATTGTTTTGATAGTTATTATAGTCACTAAATAGATCTGTACCCATTCTCATTTGGTAATACTCATACCGCCAAGATTCCGGAGTATAGATTACTTTATTGTAGGACAAATAATGGCTGTTAAAATCGGTTACTGCAGCTCCCGCAACGGCCGCAGCAAACATATTAGTCTGGGTAACAATAAAAACGACCTCATATCCTCCGAAGGAATGTCCCGTAAGACCAATTTTATGCCTGTTAACAGGGTAGTTATCTGTTACCTGATCCACTGCACTTGTAACGCAGTCAAGAGCAGAAAATCCAGGATTCCCTATCTGATAATCAATATCTGGAAGTAATACAAAATATCCGTTACTTGTATAGTTTGATACGTTAAGGGATGATCCATTTAGAAACGTAGGATTGCTGTACCGATGAAGAAGATAGGTCTGTTTTTGATAGATATTTACAACCATCGGATAGTTTTGATTGGGATCGTAATTCGCAGGAAAAAATAGAACACCATTGAGAGCTACATCTTTTGAGTTTTTGTATGATATTATTTTTGAGTGTCCCCAAAAGAAATTTTTATGCTGAGGGTTGGATTTAAAAACGGTCTTTCCATCAACTTTTATCTGTGGTGGCGAATCAAAATCTTCGCTGATATATGCAAAGTTTTTCTTGTTCTCAGCTTTGATAATCCCATGTAAATATTTTTCGTCATAAGCTATTTTTTGAAGTTTTCGCTCTGCGTCAAGGAACATGTAACCGGAATAACTGTTGTCGATTTTTGAAACTCGAATGACAGAGTTTTTACCTGGACTTATAATCTGATCTCTGGTAATAAAATTTCCATTAAAATTAGATTTCAAAACATTGAATCTATAGATATCCTGATTTTTTCTACCAAAAGTTAGCTGTCTAAATGATGCGTTTTTTGTGTCGAATTCCCAGATGTCAAACTGGTCATAAAGAAAAACGCTTTGGTCTTCTTCTGACCATCCTGCAAAACCGTAACCATGCGGAGTTTCAGCAATCTGATTCTGATTATCAGTAAATGAATATTTGAGGTTTTTTGTCAGGCATACATGACTTTCTTTTTCAAAAGAATATAGCCACCAATTACGATCTTTAAAATAAAGATAATACTTTCCATCTGGCGAGAATGAGACGCTATTTGCATTTGCTTCCTGATTGTCAAGAAACTTTTTTTTAACGCCCGTTTTTATGTTGTATAGCCAATAGTTTATATCTGGATTCTGCTTGAAACTTGGCTTGTTTTCATTTTCATTATAGAGCAGTATATTTTCTTGGTTTAGGTTGACTAGAGCCTGATTATGAATCTCATCTACAACTGGCCTAACTGTTTTTATTTCAGGATTCCACACTATTAGTTTAGGTGCCTTTTTTGAGTCACCAATTAATATTCTTCGGGGATATAAATCCTTATCTTTTGTGTTCCAAACCTGAATACCATCCTTGTTTTCGTTTTTTCCTTTGTTTGTTTCTTTGATATTAAAAAATAAATTCTCTTCGTTATCGGAGATTGCAAAAGAGTTGTCATATTTAAGATCAAGTTTAGTGTTTTGAAAATATAGATTCAAATCTGAAGCTGTGAGGTGATATAATTTTTTTTCTTGAGTCTTATAGAAGTAAAGCAATCTATATTTGTTTTCACTGGAAGAATAACCAGTGAAAGCCAGTGAATTTCCTTTGTAATGCCATTTAAGATTTGAAAATAAAATATCTTTATTACCCGCTACAGTAACCTGCAAATTATTTTTAAGATCAAGGATAGAAATTTCATTTTGATCAGATGATTGGAAGATGGCAATTTTGGAGCCATCAGGACTTATCTGGTGGTTGGCTACATTGCTTATGCTTCTGATAATTTTTCCTTCATAGGAGCAAACCTGCAAAATATACCTTCCATCTTTTATTTCTCCCTGCAAAATGACGCTATTTTTAGAAGGATTGTAGCTGCTTATATGAAGTAAATTAGTAAAAGTGCCTGTTTTTAGATTAACTATTTTTAAACTGTTTTCAGGCATCATGCAGGCCAAGAAATTGTCTTTTAAGAATTCAGCATTGTTTCCTTTTGGAATACTGATCATTTTCCTGCTTTTGATATTCTGAACAAATAATGTATCCTGATTTGATTCATAGGATAAGATGTAGCTTATCCACTTGGCATCGTCAGATATTTTTATTTCCTGTAGCGTATTCCAAAGTTTGTAATCTTCCGGAGATAAGTTCTTCAATTTTTTAATCTGCCCCATTACGGGGCAGATTATCATAAGCAAAAGGCTACTAATCCAAAATGTTTTGCTGATGGGAATTAATAATTTCATTAGTATCCGGTATTTTGAGGTTGTAGGTTTTTATTCAGGTTTAATTCTGTTTCAGGAATAGGTAGATTGCTTTCGAAACTGTCCCATTCTGATTTTGTAAGGGATAGCGTCTGATCTAAAACGCCGAATCTTTTAAGATCGAAAAAACGAGATCCTAATTCGGTGAATAATTCTATCTGTCTTTCTTTTAAAATGGCCTGCAATATTTCATTCTGTGACACCGCTTCAGTATTTAAAAGTCCCGCCGCATTTCTAATGCGATTTAAGTCTTCTTTGCTTCCTATCAGGTCTCCTGCATGAGCTCTTGCTTCAGAACGTATAAGGTAAACTTCATTCAAACGAAGCAGAATTGAATATTCGGTAGAAACTGTGGTGCTTTTACTTTTATATTTTGAAGGATAAAACCAAATGGCATTGCCATCTGAGACAGACGAAATCCAGAACTGTTTTCTTTTGTCTTCTGGTTGGAAAGAATTGATAAAATCTAAGCTTAATGCAGATAAAGGCGGAGGTCCAATAGTAAAAACAAAGGTTTGTGCTTCAAGTGTATTTGAGGCGTTTAAGGAAGGAGCAAACTGCCAAATTGTGGATTTGCTTTCCTTTAAGAAGACTTTGCTTAAATCATTCTCAAAAACATATAAATCAGTATTATTTAGTACAGCGGATGCTTCATTTGAAGATTCTGCCCACTGCTGTGTGTATAGATACACTTTTGCAAGAAGGGCATGTACAGCGAATTTATTCGGTCTTGTCCTATCTGAAGTTTTATAAGCTGACGGAAGCAGGGTCTGCGCTAACACTAAATCTTCAATGCAGTATTTATAGATTGTGTTTGGGTTTTCCTTTACGGCTACAGCATTCTTTTTATAGTCAGTTGTTTTAATATAAGGTATTTCCCCAAAAAGATTGGTCAGATAAAGGTGAATAAATGCTCTGGTAAATAGTGCTTCGCCTATTAGCTGATCGCGATCTGTATGTGCAAGCGTTTCGGAAGAGTTTACACCTTCAATCACTGCATTAGCTCCGTAGATCTGATTGTAACTCTCGTTCCATAAAGTTTTGACTGCAGAATTAGACTGTAATACAATATTGTTATAAAAAGCAGCGGTTCCATCCTGTGGATTTCCATAAAATTTAAGTTCATCGGCATAATTCCCAAGTAAATGAGAAAGTCCAGATGTATTACCGCTAAACAACCCATTGTCTCGCATCTTTGCATACACCTGCGTCATAGCAGCGTTGGCAGTCGTCTTGTCTTCAAAAACACTTTTGGAAGTAAGCTGTGAATTTGGAAGATCTACCTCTACAAAACTATCGCAGCCAACCAAAAGGATCAGAAGAACCAGATTTGAAAAATAAAATTTAAAGTACTGTTTTAAATCCGTCAAAGCTATCAGCTTCACAGATAAGTTATCAAGAGATTTCATATCGTTATTTATTAGATTAAAAATTAAACTGTAATCCAGCAGTAAATACTTTTAGGGGAGGCAGATAGCCTAAGGCAGTAAATTCTGGATCTGCACCATCAAAATTTGTAAAAGTCAGCAGATTTTGTCCTTCAAAAAATACCTTGCATTTGAAATCTTTCAGAGGAATATCATAGGAAAGCGAGATATTTTTTAACCTAACGTACGATGCATCACTAATCGCTCCGTCACTGTCAAAATAATTGTAATAAGCACTATATGCCGTGCTGTTATTCCCAGTACTATAAATCTGATATGAAGCTGTATCACCAGGCTGTTTCCAGCTATTAACCGCTGAAGCAAGCTGATTGCCTTGGGATCCTGGCATCACGAAATAAGAAGATGCGTTATAATTCTTCTGCTTTACAAATTGGAAGAGAAAGTCAAGCTGCCAGTTCTTATATTTTAAAGTATTCTGTAGTCCTCCATAATAGTCGGGTGTCAGATCCGTTATTGTTTTTTTATCTTCCAAAGGTGTAATGATGCCATCATTATTTACATCTTCAAATTTATAAACCCCAGTCTGTGTATCCACTCCCGTGTAGTGATAAACCTTTTTAATATTTAGTGGCTGGCCGATTACAAAAGTATTAGCATAAGTGGAATTTTCTAAATTTGGAAATTCCAGCAATTTTGTTTTGGCAAAAGTCAAATTTAAATTACTTGTCCAATTCCAGTTGCTGTTTTGTATGTTAACCGTGCGGAGTGTAAATTCTGTTCCTTTATTTTGAACCACTGCATTAAGATTGGACTGTATTGAAGAGAAGCCTGTAGTGCCAGGCATAGGAATCCCAGTAAGCTGATTTGAAGATCTGTTATCATAGAAACTGGCGGTTAAAAATATGCGATCACCAAATAATCCTGCTTCAATTGCGGCTTCTAACTTTTTATTGGTTTCCCAGCTGAAGTACGGGTTAAATAGTCGGCTTGGCTGAAGACCAGTTATACCTCCGTATTTTATACCTGCTGTGTACGAATCGATGTACTGATAATCTCCAATCTGGTCACTTCCAGTCGTACCATAGCTTGCACGAAGTTTACCGAAACTTACGACAGAGTTATCCTTAAATAGATTCTCTTTAGAAAAGATCCATGCGGCTCCAACGGCACCAAAATTTGCAAACTGCCTGTCAGGACCGAATCTGCTTGATCCGTCCCTTCTTCCAGTTAAATTCAAGATATACTTTTCTCTAAAATTATAATTTAAACGGGTATAAAATGCCTGATATTTATAGACCATTTCATCACTAAGAAGAGTTGATACAGATGTTGCAGAGCCTATATTTGAGATCAGGCTGTTACTCGCAAATCCAGAAGCATATTGTACAAGCTGATTTGTTTTTTGAGACTGAAAAGTGCTTCCTGCCAATATGTTTAAAGTGTGCGGACCAAATGATTTACTCCAATTTAGCTGAGGCTCAATAATCCACGACTTACGCTTTATATCACCTGAAATGAGGGATGAATATTCAGGGCCAAGACCATAAGCAGGATTATATCTGGTAGAAGGGTTGGTTGTGTTCTCATTATTATTTAAGCTTGTAAAACCAAAATTGGACTGCAAAATTAGATTGTCCGCGATCTCGTATGAAATAAGTGCATTGGCAATTAAGTCATTGGTAAGTGCTTTGTATTTTCCAGTTAAGTTTCTAAGAGGATTATTAAAAGTATTGTTTTCCCAGTTTAGCGTTCCGTCAGCGTTATACAAAGCAGGGGCATTGGGAGCAATACTAAAGGTTTCTCTCATTAGATCAATCCGAGGCTGATTGTTGTCTTGAGCAGTATAACCTGCATTTAAATTAATTTTAAATTTTCTATTTTCGGATTCGTGGTTCACATTTAAATGAAAATTTCCTTTTTTATATCTGAAATCTCCCGGAAGCACAGTTCCCTGCTTATTAAAATTCCCACTAAAAAGAAATTGGGTCTGTGCCGAACCTCCTGAAACTGAAGTGTTCATGTCTATAATGTCTGCAGTTCCTCCAAGTAACTCTTTTTGCCAGTCAGTGTAACGGTTTTGATCCCAAGTACCATTAATATCATATGCGTAGGAGGGGATAGGGTTTATTCCATCATTTGCAAAAGCCTCTCTTCGCATCGACAGATATTGATCAGTATTCATAAGGTCCATAAATCGCGTTACAGTGCCTGCGCCAGTACTTAGCTTAGCTGAGAATCTGGTTGCACCAGATTTTCCTTTCTTAGTTGTAATGAGAACAACTCCATTGGCGGCTCGTGATCCATAAATTGCAGTAGCATCTGCGTCTTTAAGCACTTCGATACTGTCGATCTGGTCAGGGTTGATACTGTTTAACGGACTTGGCTGGGTAGGAAGAACTACAGATGCTGAACCCGATCCGATCGGATCTGAAGCATAGGGCACACCGTCAATAATATATAGAGGATTGTTTGCTCCTGCTCGCAGGCTGTTTTGTCCACGGATTTTTATGTCAAAACCTCCGCCGGGAATGCCCGTTGTCTGCGTAATTACAACTCCGGGCATTCGTCCCTGCATAACAGCTAGTACGTTTGTCACAGGTTGATTTTCTATATCCTTCGCAGTTATTCGAGCGATATTTCCAGTGCGTTCTCCTTCCTTCACCGAATAGTAGCCTGCATTTACCTTTACTTCCTGCAGAGTGTTGGTATCATACTTTAAGACAATATCAATTTTGTTCATTCCATTAATTGGAATGATTGCAGTCTTAAAACCTATATAAGAGACTACAAGAGTATCATTGCCTGTGGCAGAAATAGCATACTGGCCATTGTAATCGCTAATAGCAGCTGATCCAGATCTGTTCTTAATCGTTATTGAAACGCCAGGCAAAGGACTTGAGCCGTCCGAGACGACGCCTTTAATCTGTTGCTGCTGATTATGGATTGAACTGATACTAGCCGAGGTGCTAGCATAGAGAGATGAGAAAGAGATAGTAATGCCAAATAAAAACAGGCAATAAAGTGCTTTCCCATCCTTGTAAAATGAAAAATAATTCATAATATTGGGATTGGTTAGTTAAATATGGATTTGATTAGCTATGGTCCTCTATCTAAGTTTGGTCGCTGAACTAGAGGGCCTTTTTTATGCTATAAAAGGAAAAGATATAAATGCTAATTCATAGGCACGTAATTAGTTTGTTAAACATCTTTAAACTGCGAGTTTCAACTAATAATGAGAATTGCTAAGAATTTAAGAGAGTAAAGAAAATAAAAATGGCATGGAACTCATCTTACTGCCTTTGAGGTACTGGTATACCGGGGAACAATAAGTGAGCCCACGCCAAAAGACGTGAGCATCTTACTTATCATCTCGTCCCCGTTAAAAATTACCAGTTTTCAAAAGCGAGATTCAAAGCGAATGCTTCAAATATTTTTATGAAGAATCGCAAAATTATTTAATTAATTTTTCTAATCAAATTTTCATTAATGTAAATTAGATTATTTGACAAATATAACAAAAAAAATGAATTTGTTATAAGTTCTTATAACATTTTTGTTTAAAATAATGACGCCTTTTGTTTAAAGCAAATAAACTATGGAAAAGCAAAGGGAAGAAAAACTCAAAAAATTTGGTAACCATATCAAAAAAATAAGGACCGAGCTAAATCTTAGTCAAGATGAAGTAGTTTTAAATAGTGATAAACTAATTAAGGCTACAATTAGCGATATTGAAAATGGTAAAAGAAATTTTTCTTATAGTACACTTTTGGATTTAGCAAAAGGATTGGGCAAACATCCTAAGGATTTGTTAGATTTTGATTAAATAATTTCACTAAGATAAAAAAAGATGTTTACACATCTTTTTTTTATTTAAAACGGGTAATTATACGGTCTTCTATTAGTTAATTAAAATTTAAATTGCGATAGGTATTTATTATGAAGTTTTTATAATTTTTAAATAATAATATTTAAAGCTATGAAAGTAAGTATATTTAAAAAAATTGGGTTAATTATTTATTGCTTAATACTATCTTCCTGTTCTTTTTTGGCAAATTTTGTTGATGAACAAAAAGTTGTGGAAAATGCTGAAAGTAAAAAATCGGAGTTATGGCCAACACCAAATAAAACTTATGAAGACAAGACATTGGGGAAAAATTTACAACTCCAATTTTATAAGCAATGTGAGTTTTGTGGATTTGCTTCCAAACTTGAAGCTACAAGAGATTATATTCCCTCTGATATAAAAAGTTTTACTAGACTTGATTTTGATAAGACTAAAGTTGAATCCATAGATATTAATGGAAATAGTTTGTTAAAATATTTATTTACAAAAGACCAACTCTCTATTGACTTAGATGATATTGTACCAACTCCAGATCGTATAATAGAAATTCCAAATTCTTTTTCAACTGTAAATGTTTTAAACAAATACGACTTTCCTACCTTCATTTACACGAAGAATTGTACAGGAATTATACAAGTAGCATTGGATGGGAAAGTTACTCCCCCTACAGCAGCTCTAAAAGCAGCTATAAATCAAGATAGTAAAAAAGTATCAGCGTTAATTGCATATGAAGGTTGGTTTCAATCCCCAATTTTTAAAATTATAAATGATAAAAATTCATTGACAACAGCCCTCTATTGTAACTTGTGGAATTTTTATGACATAAATGAAGATTTTGATGGCAAATCATTTTACTTAAAGCAATTTAAAGGAATTTTAATTGGTAGAACAGCTTCCGCAAGTGAATATAAATCGCTGGAATTAGAGGGTAATGTAAATGTTTCTTCTCCAATGGCAGGTGTCAATATTGATTCAAAATATGGTCTAAGTATTGCAAATGAATTTTCAGGCAAAGATTGGCAAACACTTATATATAAGATTTTTAATTCGTATTATAAGAGAGAAGATATGTTTTTATTATTGCCAAATAGTGAGGAAATCCAAAATTATTTTAAAACAATCAAGTACAACGTTACAATTAAGGATGGAAATGAATTAATGGCCGAAGGTAAAGAACATACACATTATATAGAAGTTGAAGGAATTTCAGACTATTTAATATCTGATCAACAATGGGAATTGAGTGAAATAAACTCGAATATTTATGAAAGCACACCAAATTTTAATGTCTCAGCAATTAAAGATGCAAAAGGTAATACAACTGGCTGTCGATTTGAGATAAGTGGTAAGCCAAACAAAAATTATTTTAATGGGGATATAAAATCTAAGGCAGGCAGCATTTTAGTTAAATATGCCATCAAAACCAAATCCTCGGTTAAGAATAGACAACTTGAAATTGATGTTAATAAAACTTTTAATACGAGTGTCCAACCTATCCCTTCTTTCAGTAATGAGAATAAATGGCAATTAGAAGATGCTGGCAATGGTAAATTTAAGGTTAAATGGAAAACTCCTATTTTATTTAGCGATAACGAAAACCCTGTCGATTATACAGTAGGAAAAGTAATTGCTAATAGCAATTGTTCAGTAAGGGTTGCAGACAAAAATATAAACGTCAGTGTTCTAATGACCTGCAATCAAAATAAACAATATGAATTAGAAATTGTAAACCTTGACTTGCTTTCATATTCTGAAACTGATTTATCGGTTAACCCACTAATTTCAAATTTTGAAGGTCAATTTTTAGTTCCATTAAAAGGTGGCGGGTACTCTTTAAAACCAATTTCAATGAAGTTGAGTTATCCTGCTAGTAAAATTTAAGCTAAATAATACATGAATTTTCAATCATTATGAATGTTAAAGTCATTTAGTTAATATCAGATATCTTGTATTTATACAAAGATTCAGGTTTGAATTTTTCAATTTCAGCATTAAATTTTGCGATATGTTTTTCATATCACTGATATTTTTTAATTTTCGAGAAATTCCAAAGTTATAAAACGTAACTGAAATGAAGCATCAGATGATTAATAAAGTTTCTGTTTTTTAATCTGCTCTATAAAAAAAGCTGTAGGCATTCCTGTTTTTGCCTTAAAAACATTTACAAAAAGTTGCGTGCTGCTAAAACCAGCTTCCTCAGCTAATGCTTTATTTGTAAATAACCTCGCTTTCTTATCACTTTGCAATAATTCAATTACATAATCTATTCTCAGATCGTTTATATATTCTGTAAAAACTTTATCGCGATAATGGCGAATTATATTTGACAAATATCTTGGATTAGAATTAAAAGTTGTCGATAGTTTGGAAAGGGTCATGTCTCGCTCTAGAAACTTTTTTTCTTTTTCAAATTTTTCCAGCTGTTTAAGTATGATTGTGACAGTCTCAGGATTTATATCTAAAATTGCTGGTTTTTCAGTTCTTTGACGGGGCTTGATTGTTTCTTCTGTTTTATAATTTTTCTGCATCAATTCATCATAATTTTTTTTGTATAATTTTCTATTTCGATAATATCGAAATGTCATAAAGAGAAAGCCCAAAAACAAAAGCATTGTAAATACTATAAGAACTGAATAATTACTGTTCTTCTTATCAAGTAGTTGCTGGATTTTTTCTTTTTCCAGCAGTAATTCCTGAGTTTGGTATTCCTTATTTATTTTTCCGACTAAATATTTAAAAGTTTCATTAAGCACACGGTCAGCCTTAAGGAGCTGATCTATATAATATAATTGTAGTTTTGGATTATCTTTTGTTTTATAATAGTTGATAAGTAGTTCGTACATTTCTCTTAAATCGGGACGAATATATCCTTTCGTATTAAAGAGGTGATCAACTTTTTTGAAATAGGGAATTGCCATTTCGAATTTTCCAAGCGCCCAGTAATCTTTTCCTATATAAAAATATCCTACTGATTCATTTCCAAAATCTTTTTTATGTTTTAAATCTTCTATTGAGGATTGGATTTTTTTAATAGATGAGGCATAATCTTTCTTAAAGTATTCATTTATGCCTTCCGAGTGAATAAAATACACCTCCAATTTTTGAATTCCCAGATTTTTGCATTCCTGTAAACCTAAAGTATTTATTTCAGTAACATGTCCATAATTTCCCTGGCGATTATAGCAGAGCCCCAAGGAATGCAAAGAATTCAGATAAGGTTGTGAAGCATTTTTTTTAAAGTGAGAAACACATTGCTTAAGAAGGGAAATTGCTTCGTCGTAGTAACCAAGATAATATTTGACAAGAGCAATATGGTATTTTAATTTGTAGGTTAGATACTCATTATCTGTTCTCGAGATATAATTATTGGCAATTATATAATTATCTAAAGCTTGATTATGGCGCTTTAAACTGTAGTAAACAATTCCTTTTGTCAAGTATGAAGAACCAATGATGGCATTGTCTCCAGTCTTTTTTGCTGCCAAGACTATGCTGTCTGCATATCTAGACCGATACTGTTCTGGGGCAGCATGCATTAAGTTTTGATATCCATTTACAATCTCATTCCAGTTTTTTTCATGCTTTGCTTTTTGAAGATAAACGTATAGATAAACTCGAGTTTTAGAACTATCTGTTTCAAATTCTTCAATTCTTTCATCCAAATATTTATAACTCTTAGTTTTTAGAGAGTCTGGGACTGGAAAACTGTTTCTTTGGGATATTACAAATTGAGAAAAAAAAAACAGAGATAATAGTACGTAATTTGGTTTCATGTAAATAAGAAGTTTTGGGAGTCATACTTTATCAAATTACCGTAGGAAGTAAATGTTAAGATAACGATATTCTTACGATAGCTTAACTCAAATATAATATAAAGTATTGAATTTTAGGTTCTTAATTGTTGTTTTCTATAGTATGGATTTTCGGAAAATCCATACCATATTTTCGGAAAACCCATACAGGTTAGGTTGCGCGAGATTTTTCAAGATGATAGATTTGCCATGAATTCAAAAGCAAAATGTTCAGCATCGTGCCGAATTAAAGTTCTGCTTATCCGGATGAAATGGACTGAGAAGAAATTCTCATTCACTGTTCAAACAATCTTATCATGAAAAATTTATTAATCACTTATTTATTATTATTTTTTTTGACATCTTGCTCTGATGATTCAGATCCTAATCAAACAAAGCTAAATGGTGTCTCACCTGAAAAATCAAAAAGCAGTGCTATAACTCCCGAGAATAAATTAAACCCGTTTGATAAAAAGGGACTTCTGTACTATAACGCTCTGCATGATTATCAGGCAGTAAATTCAGTTCCCAATTCAATTGGAGAAATTACTAATCAAGTAAAATTTTTATCGTGTCAGATAGCAAAAAGGAATAACACCCAAAAAGGGGTAATTACATTTAATGATTCCATTGTTGAAGCTATTATGTCTGATCCAGATAGTAATATGATCAATATAGTACAGAATAGTGCACTTTCTACTAATACTAAAAGTACTCTCATTAGTTTTCTGCAGGGCTTGATTAACCATAGGCAAGTTGATTTTGCTGTTTCTTACGCTTATATAGTCGATTATGAAGAAACCGTCATTGATGACAATCCTTTTGATGATGATGAAACTGAGACAATCTTAACTGTTACTTCTATTTCTAGATACTCTCTCTACTCAGAATCAGAAAGAAAAGATAAAGATTGGGACTTATCGGCGGGGAATAAACCTGCAAAGAAGTTTTTTTCTACTAATGAAAGTTCAATTATTTCAATAATTGCTTTACTGCGCAATATATTTTGAAAATGTCTCTCTGATTAAAATTGTTCCGCTATGAAACCACGAATTATTCTTTATGCGCTGTTGATCATTTTTAATCTTGTAAGCCTTTATTTCATCATAGCCCTTTTTGGCTATGATGAAATAGTAGGTTATCTGATTCAGGGAGGCAGGAAAATTATTGATCCGCGAAAGCTGGCTTATTTACTGTTTCTGACGTGCCTTTTAAATCTATATTTTTTATCACTAATACTAATTGAGAACTCGTTTGAAAAGAAGAGCTAACTGCTGTTTTTATCAATACAATCTAGTAAATCAAAAAAAATGATCAAAGATCTGGTAAATATAAACCTAAATGAGTCTCAGGTAGAAGGTCTGGATGTGCATATAATTAAGAAGTACATTGTCAGAACCTCTTTGAATGAATCTTTTACAACGGAAAATCTATCGATATTGCTTATAAAAACAGGAACATTTAAAGTTCAAATACAGCAGACCATAGAAGATTTAACTCCCTGGGATTTACTTGTACTACCTCAGAATTCGCTTTGTCAAATAATAGAAGTGCATGAGAAGCTTCAGTTATTCATAATTTCCTTTTCTTCTGATTTTGCTTTCAAAAATTGTCTGAAAAAGGAGCTTGTTGAATCTTTTTATTTTTTTATACGTAATACGCCTATTAAAATAGCATTAGAAGAAAGGGAGTTTTTAGTGCTCTCACTAGTTTATAAACTTATTTATTTTGTAAGTAGGGATTCTAATAGTAAAGGCATTGATTATGAATTGCAACGTATCAGTTTTAATCTATTTCTTTACGAATTAAAACTTATCTATTCAAAATACACATTGGACTCAGCATTAAATTTTTCACGAAAAGAAAGCTTAATAATACAATTTCTTACCATTTTATCTATTCATTGCAAAAAGCAGCATTACGTAAATTTTTATGCTGGTGCTTTATTTGTTACTCCCGGACACCTGAATAAAATAGTTAAACAGCTGACAGGTAAAACTGCAAAAGATTTGATAGTTGAAGCTATTATAATTGAAGCAAAGAATCTTTTGGAAGATACCCAATCTAATATAGGTAAAATAGCAGAAGAATTAGAGTTCAGTAGTATTTCAAGTTTCAGCATCTTTTTCAAAAAGCATACTGCGTTTTCACCTACCATGTATCGTTCGAATTCTATCGAGAGATTTAAACATCGTTAGTTTTCGTTGTATTAATTTTTTAAATTAAACAAACTATGATGAATAAAATATATACTCTAGAATGGTTTGACTCACTTATATCTCAGACATTGAATCCTAATAATACGATACTAGAAAGTCTGCTGCCACAAGATTTTAAAATTATATCTGAACATATTGAAAAAGAATCCAAGATTATCCAAATTTCTTTGAAAAAAGAAATCTTTCTTCTTCGCAGGAAAAGGGAGGTACGGCTTCAGGTTAGAAAGTATCATTCAAATCTTGTTTCCTTTATAGATACTGTTATTGAATATCAAAATAGAAATTCTTTAGTAAAACCTGAATTAACTGGTATTCTGGATTTGTTGCAGGACAAATTGGAAGAGTTGCTTCTGCTTGTCGAAAATCGATTTTCAGAATATTTAAGCCTCGATGAAAGAGTTCCCATTACATATCTTATGCTTTCAAGAAATGAACTGGAATCGAAATTTAAAATACTTTCAGATAAAGTGTTCAATGGACTCGAAAATAATATCATAAGAATTGTTCTTGAAAATGGGCTTGGTTTTCTCAAATCATTTTCCGGTAAAAAAATTACCTACCGTCAGTTGCTATATCAAAAGGAATTATTAAAAAGTATTAAAAATATTGACGTCAATGAACAGGCAAGTTTCTTTTCGGATATAGACAAAGTCCTTATTGGCAGGAATTTTAATAGTACGGAATATATTGAGCATATAATTGAACAAATAAGGAAAGAGGTAGAAGAGGAGGAATCACTAGCTTTACGGATAAATAGGCTGCTTTATTATCAAAAAGAATTTGACAGGATCCATTCAGATGAAAGAATATCCTTCGATCCAAGCCGTAGTAATATCAAATGTGTTTTGGAAAGCTGGTTTAAGCAGGAAATTAATTACCTCGAAAGAAATCTCGAATTAGCAATCCAAACTCATATTGAAACAGAACATAATATAAATTCTATAAGTGGTTCAGAAACTAAAATTGAGTGCAATCTATCTGCTGATCAAATTGCATTGATACTCAGAGCAGCAGATGAATCGAGGATAGTGAAAGCGAGATCAATGAATCATTTTTTTAAGATGATAGTTCCATATTTATCAACACCTTTTAAAAGAGAACTGTCTTACCAGTCAGTCAGAAGCAAATCGTACAATGCAGAAGACCGTGATAAATTTATCGCAGTCCAGACTCTGGAAAAAATTATAAAGAAAATAAATTCATATTGAAGGTAAATTACAATCTGCTCGAGCCTTTAGAAGTAGATTTTGAATTAGTACTAAGTAACAAATATTATCATTTACGACATATAATTAAACTAAATTAATCATGACTCTAATTGCTATATTTTTTCCATGTATTTCTTTTCTGTTAAGAGGAAAGATTTTTACAGCCATAATTTGTTTGATTCTGCAAATTACTTTAATAGGATGGGTGCCAGCTGCTATATGGGCAGTTTTATCGCTTCAAAACTCTAGAGCTGACAGGCGTAATAATAAATTGATTAAAGCTATGAGAAAGTAGCTAATATATACTTATTTAATTCAAAGCAGAGAGAAAATGATAAAAATCTATCATTTTCTCTCTGCTTTTTTTTGCGTGGTTGCCTGTGTTTACTGGGGGTACAAAAAGGTACAACAAAAGTTGTACTTGTAGAGGCAGTATTGTAGTTGTTCCTTTGATCTATAAAATAAATCATGTCAAACAATTTGATAATGATTTTCATAGAAGGAGATGAATGTTGAATAATAAATGTTGATGCTATGTTTACAAATATTTCATGGAGCAGTTACTTAACTGTTTTAGGTGTGGTGGTACTGATCTGGTATTTTATAATACTATTAAAGTTTTATTATAAAGATCTGTTGAAGATATTCTCAGGAGAAAAGAAATTCAAGTTTACTTCATTTAAAAATATGACCGAAAAAAAAGTACAAGATTCGGGAGCATATAAATCTTTGTCTTCATCTTTTTCAGAATCGTTCGACACTTTGGAAGATGCTGAAGAACTTTCTGCCCGAATACTTCAGGCAGTGGCAGAAAGTAATGAAAAGGAATTTTCAAAGGAACACTTTCAAAACTATCTAAGAATGGTTCTCGATGAATATCCTTATGTAAAGATCTCCTCACTTAGAGAAAACATCAATAAACTGATGGTAACCGAATCTTCAAAATATCCAAAACTGCTTTTGACTTTAAGTGAGGCTGACAGTCTGTGGGAAGGAACTGTTTTCTAAAATCCAGCGGAGGAATTATCCCTGTTCTCTCTGGTGCGGTATGGCTTTATGTGACAAGGAAAAAGAGTTGCAACGGTGATATTCCTCTGCTTTTTAATAAGCGTATTGAAAACTTTAAAAATGATGGTTATGAAAAAATGTGGATGGAAATTAAAGGAATTAGATGAGGAAAAAGTATTGTCTTACTGTATTCTTGCATTATTGTTAGTATATCAAACAAAAATTTATGCCCAAGATGGTGTAGCCGGGATTAATGAAGCAAATCAAAAAGTGAGAAGCTATTTTGATGCTGGTACAGAATTAATGTATGCTGTAGGTGCAATACTGGGCTTGATAGGAGCAGTAAAGGTTTATCAGAAATGGAATGCGGGTGATCCTGATACCGGCAAGGTTGCGGCGGCTTGGTTTGGAAGTTGTGTTTTTCTAGTTGTAGTGGCTACAGTAATTAAATCCTTCTTCGGGGTTTAAACACAGGGCCTTATGAATAACAGTGTTTACCAGATCAACAAAGGAATTAATCAAAGTATAGAATTTAAAGGCTTAAAAGCTCAGTACATATGGTATTTGGGAGGAGGTGTTGTATCACTTATGATCGTTTTTGCAATCCTTTATATCATTGGACTTCCTTCACTATTATGTGTTGGACTCGTTGGGACTGCTGGTGCTTTTTTAGTTTTTAAAATATACAAAATGAGTAATCAGTATGGAGAATTCGGCATGATGAAGGCGCTAGCCAAAAAGCAGATTCCAAAATGTATTAAAGTGTATAGTAGAGGTATTTTTTTTTAAAGATATAGCTACAGAGCGTTAATATTAAAAATGAAAAGGAGATGGAGAAGAGGATGGAAAATTTACTGCCGATTATGGCAGTCGAGCATGATTGTATTTTGTCAAAGCATGGGGATGTTACGGTAGCATTCAGAGTAGAACTACCTGAGATTTTTACCTTATCGGATCAGGAATATGAGGCTTTTCATCAGTCATGGATTAAGGCACTAAAGGTATTACCTAAGTTTTGTGTTTTTCACAAACAGGACTGGTTTTTAGAAAGGAAATATAAAGCTGATTTCACAAATGATGACTGTAGTTTTTTGACAAGAAGCAGTGAAATATTTTTTAATGAAAGACCTTTTTTGGAGCATTCCTGCTATATTATGCTTACCAAGAAACCGCAAGGTAGGAAGAATTCAAGTTCTTTATTTTCTAGTCTTATAAGAAATAAATTAGTTCCTGAGGAAACTCTGAATACACAGCTGTTGCAGGATTTTATTGACTGCACCGGACAGTTTAAGAGAATACTGGAAGACAGCGGTTTTGTAAAAGTTATCCGTTTGAAAAACAATTCGCTCAAAAGTGAAAATAGAAAAATTGGTCTTGTTGAGCAGTACTGTTTCTTATCAGAGCGGGAAGATTCATTTATTTATAAAGACATTAAATTTGATGAACGACTTGCAGTAGGAGATAAATACTGCCAGCTATTTACTCTCGGTGACGCTGCTGACCTTCCGGGCCTTTGTGGATCTAGAATTAATTTTGACCGATATTCAACTGATAAAACCAAATTCAGTATAGGATTTGCATCAACTTTAGGGCAGCTTTTGTCGTGTAATCACATTTACAATCAGTATATTTTTATTGAAGATGCGCAAAAAACTATCCAAAAACTGGAGAGTAAAAGATTAAGACTTCAATCGCTGTCGGCTTACAGTAGGGATAATATGATTGCCAGAGATGCCACTAATGATTTCCTGAATGAAGCTGTTTCTCAGCAAAGACTTCCCGTTAAGGCACATTTTAATGTGCTTGCCTGGAGTACTGATAAAGAAGAAATGAAAGATATCAAAAACAAGGTATCGTCAGCACTTGCTCAGATGGATTCTGCAGCAAAGCAGGAAACGGTAGGAGCTCCACAGATTTATTGGGCTGGAATACCAGGAAATGAAGCAGATTTTCCAATGAATGATACTTTTGACACTTTTACAGAGCAGGCAGTATGTTTTCTAAACATGGAAACAGGTTACAAGTCTTCTTTAAGTCCAACGGGTATTAGACTGGGAGACCGGTTAACTGGCAAGCCAGTTCATGTGGATATTAGCGATGAACCTGTAAAAATGGGAATATGTACTAACAGGAATAAGTTTATACTTGGACCTTCAGGAAGCGGTAAATCTTTTTTTACTAATCATATGGTAAGAAGTTACTATGAACAAGGTACACATATAGTTCTTGTAGATGTTGGACACAGCTATAAAGGACTCTGTGATATGGTCGGCGGCTATTATTTTACTTACGATGAAAAGAACCCGATCCGTTTTAATCCTTTCTATATTTCTGAAGGTGATAATTTGGATACTGAGAAAAAGGAAAGTATTAAAACGCTGCTTTTGGCTCTTTGGAAAAAAGATGATGAAACCTTTAATCGAAGTGAATATGTGGCGCTTTCCAATGCTCTTCAGCTATATTATGAAAAGCTGGATAATGACTCTAGTATTTTTCCCTGTTTTGATACCTTTTATGAATTTTTGAAAAATGATTTTGTAAAGATACTGGAAGGCGATAGAGTCAAAGAAAAGGATTTTGATGTAAACAATTTTCTATATGTACTCCGCCCATATTACAAAGGCGGTGAGTTTGACTATCTGCTTAATGCCACTGAGAATCTGGAACTTTTGAAAGAGCGTTTTATTGTATTCGAATTGGACAATATCAAAGATCATCCAATTTTATTTCCTGTAGTGACGATCATTATAATGGAAGTTTTCATAAGTAAAATGCGCAAACTGAAAGGTGTCCGCAAGATGATTTTGATCGAGGAAGCATGGAAAGCCATTGCCAAAGAAGGAATGTCCGAATATATTAAGTACTTATTTAAAACTGTTAGGAAGTTCTTTGGAGAAGCCATTGTAGTCACGCAGGAGGTAGAAGATATCATTTCTTCACCAGTAGTAAAACAAGCCATTATAAATAACAGCGACTGCAAAATCCTATTGGACCAGAGCAAATATCAAAACAAGTTCGATCAGATACAGGAACTTCTGGGGCTTACAGATAAGGAAAAAGCTCTTGTACTTTCAGTTAATAAAGCGAATGATCCCGATAAAAAGTATAAAGAAGTATTTATTTCTCTGGGTGGAAGGCTTTCGAAGGTCTATAGGACAGAAGTTTCTTTGGAGGAATATCTGGCTTACACGACTGAGGAAAGCGAGAAGGTAAAAATGAACGCCTATGCTAAAAAGTTTGACGATGACATAAAAAAAGGTATAGCTGCAATGGCGCAAGATATAAGAGATGGAATTTAAATGAAAGAGAAAATGAAAGCAAAATTAATTACCTGCATGATATGTCTGTTGCTTATCGGCAATCCCGCAAGATCTGCAAATAGTACAGCAGTGTTACCGATACTAGAGATCGTGAAAGCAGTTACAAAGAAAGTTATTAAAGCAATTGATCTAAGAATTCAAAAACTACAAAATAAAACGATTTGGCTTCAAAATGCCCAGAAAAAAGTTGAAAATGTACTCTCAAAATTAAAGTTGGATGAGATTTCGGATTTGACGAAAAAGCAGAAAGACTTATATCAAGGCTATTACGAAGAACTGACAAAAGTAAAATCTATTATAACTTATTATCAGAGGATAAAGGATATTACAAAGAAGCAGACAAAACTGGTTGAGGAATATGAAAGAGCGTGGAATCTGTTTAAGCAGGACTCTCACTTTAAACAAAGCGAAATTCAGTATATGGAACGCGTTTATTCAGGGATTCTGGAGGAGAGTGTCAAGAATATTGACCAGATATTTTTAATTCTAGATTCTTTCTCAACGCAGATGAGTGATTTAAAAAGACTGGAGATTATAAATAAAGCTGCTGATCAAATCGATACCAATTATGATGATTTGACACTTTTTAATCAACAGAATGTAATGCTTAGTCTTCAAAGAGCTAAAACTGAAGCGGAAGTAAATAAGGTCAAACAATTTTACGGAATTCCGTAATAAAAGTAAATATCATGAAAAAAGTAATCATACTGCTCTTCGCGGGATTTCTTTTAAGTCAAGGAATTTACGCACAGGCCAAGCAGAGAAAGGAACTACTACTACAGATCGCTGCACTTCAGGTTTACATGGATTATGCTAAAAAAGGATATTCAGCTGTTTCGAAAGGTCTGAATTTCATTGGTGATGTAAAGAAAGGAGAAGTTAATCTCCATGGTGATTATTTTACATCGTTATTGAAGATTAATCCGAGGGTAAGAAACTATTATAAAACAGCAAAGATTATCTCCTTGCAGTTTAAGATAGTGAAAATGTCTAAAAGCACTTATACTAAACTCAAGACTGATGATTTATTTCAGGGAAATGAGCTCGATTATATTGAGCGTTCTTTTGAAAGACTACTAGAAAGTTGCAATGAAACTTTAGACCAGCTTCTGGTTCTTACTACTGATTCAGAACTGGAGCTTAAAGATGACCAAAGGATAGAGCGTATAGATGAGCTATACAAAACGATGGTTAGTAATTACGATTTCTGTTTGTCTTTTAGCAATGAAGCAAAGTTATTGTCATTATCAAAATCTCATGAAAAAAGAAGTGCTGAATCCACACAAAGTATTTACGGACTTAAAAATTAACGCCATGAAAAGGATATTGATTTTAGTATTTCTGGTCTTTTTTGGATTTATCCCAAGCAGCATGAATGCACAGTCGGCAGAAATCCAACAGTTGATCTTAAACATTGAAAAACTCTCGCAGTTCAAAAAGATTCTCAGCGATATGAAAAAGGGTTATGAACTGCTTTCGGGAGGTTACAAAACAGTTAAAGATATGTCCGAAGGCAACTTTAGTCTTCATAAAACATTTTTAGATGCCCTTATGCAGGTAAGCCCAACAGTCAAGAATTACAAAAGGGTAGGAGATATCGTAAACTATCAGATACTGTTGGTAAAAGAAAGCAAAAAAGGATTGAACAGGTTTTTGAAAAGTGAAAGCTTCAGCCAGCAGGAGATCGACTATTTTGAGAAAGTTTATGGAAACCTTTTGAACCAGAGTTTAAGAAACCTTGATGAACTCACTATGGTAATTACAGCTGATAAGTTAAGAATGTCAGACGATGAAAGGCTTCAAGCAATTGATAATATTTATATGGAGATGCAGGATAAACTTTTGTTTTTGAGAGACTTTAATAAATCATCAAGCATACTGGTACTGCAGAGAGTAAAGGAAGAGAAAGATGTATATGCTTCCAAAGAACTTCTTGATTTAAAAAATTAAAACGATGAACATATATAAATCTTTTAAAACAGTGCTTTTATTAACTGGTGCAATGATAGTACCCTTTGCTACAAGTGCACAGGGACTCGGCGATAATATGCAGAGTATGCACTCGGTTTTAGATCAGCTTTATGATGAGATGATGCCTTTGTGCAGTAATCTTTTGGCTGTAGGGCAGGGGATAGCTGGTTTTGGGACAATTTGGTATATAGCTTCCCGAGTCTGGCGTCATATTGCAAATGCAGAACCTATTGACTTTTATCCGCTTTTCAGGCCATTTGTTATTGGATTTTGCATTATGATTTTTCCATCGGTACTGGTACTTATTAATGGGGTTATGAAACCTACCGTTACGGCCACAGCTGCGATGGTAACAGGATCTAATAACGCCGTAGCTGTTCTTTTAAAAGAAAAAGAAAAAGCTATAAAAGAAACCGATCCATGGAAAATGTATGTTGGTGCCACCGGAACGGGAGATCGTGACAAATGGTACAAATACACACATGATGAAGATTCTTCAAATGAGAGTATGCTTGCCGGTATAGGAAACGATGTAAAATTTGCCATGGAGAAGGCTTCTTATAATTTTAGAAACTCTGTGAAAGAATGGATGAGCGAGGTTCTGCGGGTCTTGTTTGAGGCTGCTGCCTTGTGTATTGACACACTTAGGACTTTTCAATTGGTAGTACTCTCAATACTTGGACCTCTTGTATTTGGAATAGCTGTTTTTGATGGGTTTCAGCATACACTTACCGTTTGGCTGGCAAGATATATCAATATTTATTTATGGCTGCCAGTTGCAAATATTTTTGGAAGTATCATCGGTAAAATACAGGAACTGATGCTGAAACTGGATTTATCACAGGTGGAGTCAACGGGAGATACTTTCTTCAGCAGGACTGATATGTCATATCTAATTTTTATGATTATTGGGATCATCGGATATTTTACTGTTCCATCAGTAGCTAACTACATCGTTCATGCAGGTGGAGGCGGAGCCTTAGGACAAAAAGTTACTGGCATGCTTAGCAGTGCTACTAATTCAGTTATTACAAAAACCTCTCAAGGCGCTGGTATGGTAATGGATTCAATGGGAAATGCTGCAGGCCAAATGTCACAAAGCATGTCTTCATCGGCTGGTAATACTCCGTATTTCAAAGAGAAAGGAAATTACATGAACGATAAGCTAAAAGGAAATTCATAGTAACCTAAAAAGATAAAAGATGTTTACTAAAATGAAAAATATAGATACTGCATTCCGATATGTTAGAGGATTTACAATGCTGGTAATTGCAGGATGTATTATCATCTGTTGTTACACACTTTATAAAAGCTTTGAGTCTGTAGCTCTGATGCAGGATAAGGTTTATATTCTTGCCAATGGGAAAGCTATGGAAGCATATGCATCAGATCGAAGGGATAATGTACCTGTGGAAGCAAGAGATCATGTAAAAACCTTTCATAAATTTTTTTTTACCCTTGATCCTGATGATAAAGTAATTAAAACCAATGTTACAAAAGCTCTTTATCTGGCTGATGACAGTGCAAAGCGAATTTATGATGATCTAAAAGAGAATGGTTTCTACTCTGGAATCATTTCAGGAAATATAAGCCAGACAATCCAGATTGACAGTATAACTATAGATATCAAAGAATACCCGTACCGCTTTCAATGCTATGCCAAACAAAGCATAATAAGAACTACCAGTATCTTGAAAAGAAGCCTTATAACCCAAGGAAGCCTTCGTAATGTATCCAGGAGCGACAACAATCCACATGGTTTTTTAATCGAACGATGGAATACCATCGAAAACAAAGATTTAACTGTTGAAAATAGAAAATAGACAGCTATGAAACCATTAATTAAAAAGCGAGAAGGTCCATTTATTTACAATAAGTATTACTTATCTGCACAAGATAAGTGGGTGCAAAAAATGGAATCTTTAACGGGTAGACTTTCTAAAAGAGCCATTATTTATCTGCTGGTTCTGTTTACTTTTTTGGAGGGAGGGTATTTTCTATATAACATTTACGCTGCGTTCTCAAAGAAAAATTCTGAAATAAATAAAAACCCGGAAACCATTTCAAAAATTAAAACAATCAATTTTAAAAAGTAATGTCATGGAGCAAAAAATAATTTCACTCAAAGAATCTAAAAGAAGAAAAATGCTTTTAGTTCTGCCTCTTATAACACTTCCTTTTATAACCATATTATTCTACATTTTAGGTGGTGGAAGCATGGAAGCAGAAACGGCCAAAAGAGAAATCAAAAAAGGATTTAACTTTAATCTTCCCATTCCTAAATTTAAAGAAGATTCATCACTCGATAAAATGAGTTACTACGACCAGGCGGCAGTAGATTCGATCAAATTGCTGGAACAAATAAAAAAAGACCCTAATTACTCAAATCAAAAAATAGTAGAAGGATCAATAGATGATTTTACGGATAATAATTTAGTAAGAGCACATAGTGAATTTAATACATCCTCTTATCAAGATGCAAACGAACAGAAAGTTTATCAAAAACTTAAAGCACTTCAAAAAGTAATCAGCCAGCCTGCTGTCCCTAATAATTATGGTCAGGATATGAGGGAGTTTGAAAACTATGGATCATCAAAAGGTGAATCAGATGCGATAAAAAACTTAGAGCAAATGATGTCACAAATGGGCACTTCGCAAGAACCTGATCCAGAACTAAAACAACTCGGCGGTATGCTTGAAAACATTTTGGATATTCAGCATCCATCACGTGTACAGGAAAAGTTAAAGCAAGCTTCAGAAATAAACAAAGGAAAAGTTTTTACTGTCAGCCCTAAAAAAGAAGTAGATAATGCTACTTCTCTACAGCAAAATACAGCACCTCCAGATCTCTTAAAATCTAACTCATTTTATTCAGTTGATGAAAACTTAAATTCGGAACAGCAGCAGAATTCAATCGAAGCAATAATACACGAGACACAAACTATTGTAAACGGGTCAATTATAAAATTAAGATTAAAAACTGACGTATTTCTCCATGGCATACTTATTCCTAAGAACACTTTTTTGTATGGCATTGCATCTTTGAAAGGAGAAAGGCTGGAGGTTAAAATTAATAATATCCAGTATCGAAATTCAATTTTTCCTGTTGAACTCTCTGTTTACGACTTGGATGGAATTGATGGAATCTATATTCCGGGAGCAATAAGCAGGGACGTAGCTAAAACTTCTGCTGACCGCTCTCTTCAAACTTTAGGATTAAATGGAGTTACCGACTCATGGGGTGCGCAGGCTGCAGAGATGGGAATTGAAGCAGCAAAAAGCCTTATGAGCAAAAAGGTAAAACTTATAAAAGTTGTGATAAAGGCTGGATATCAAGTTTTACTCTACGATGAAAAACAAAAGAATTTGAAATAATTAAATCTTGAAAAAATGAAAAATAATAATTGGATGAATTTGGTCTGCTTACTTTTAAGTGTATTTACGAGCTATGCACAATTTATAAATAGAGATGTTGATTTCATTCAGGATCAGTTTAAAAACGTGCAGATAGCTTATTCTAAAACCACAAGCATAGTGTTTCCTTATGCGATAAAAAGTATAGATAAGGGCAGTCAGGATATTTTAATGCAAAAAGCAAAAGGAGTAGAAAATATTATACTGCTGAAAGCTGCAAAGCAGAATTTTATACAGACCAATATTACTGTACTTACAGCCGACAGCAGGTTATATGTCTTTGTTATAAATTATGATGAGGTATGCCCGGATTTAAACATTAAAGCTGACAATAGTGCAATTGTAAATAATGATATTCTGTTTTCACTCGATAATGAAAATCAAAAGAAAATTGAGCAGTATTCAAAGCTTGCTTTGTTGAAAAAGAAAAAAATAGGCGGTTTAAAGAGTTCAAGATTTGATATTAATCTTACTGTGAGCGGAATATTTATTCATCAGGATGTCCTTTACTTCAGACTTGTTTTAGGTAATACTTCAAAGATAAATTACGATATAGACCAGCTTCGTTTTTTTATTCGGGATCAGAGAAAATCTAAGCGCACTGCTTCACAGGAAATAGAAATACTTCCGCTTTTTTCAACTTCCAACTCCATGCTGATTCCAGATAAATCTGAAGTGAATTTAGTCTATGCTTTATCAAAGTTTACTATCCCTGAGAAAAAATACCTCACGATTCAACTTATTGAGAAGAATGGTGGCAGACAATTAGAAATAAACATCAAGAATAATGATATAATTGATATTGATGTTCTTAATAGCTTTTAAAAGAATAATAACTTTAAAATAATTTATCATGAATCAGAAAAATTTAGAATTCCTAAAAGATCAGTTGAAATATACTGGATTTGGAGAAACGTTCGATCAGGATCTGAAAGAAAAGATGCTAAAAGGAGAGACAGAGTTTAAGATTATAAAAGAAGGTGTTTATGGAAAAGATGCAATGACTGCCGAATTGAATTTTAAAAAATCCGACCAAAGTGATCTGTACTTTTTTAATTCATATCATGTAAACCTTAAAAAAGAAGAATCAAAAGAAGGATTAGAACAGACTTTCTATATTAATAGCAACAGCAGTAATATTACTCTTAAAGAAGCCTATAATTTAATGGAAGGACGTTCTGTAAATAAAGATCTTAAAACTAAGGAAGGTGAAGTGTATAATTCCTGGATCAAAATTGACTTTAAGGAATCCGACAATAATGGAAACTTTAAAATAAATCATTACCATCAAAATTATGGATACGATTTGGAAGCAAGTTTGGCAAAGCACTCTATAAAAGAACTTGAAACACCTAAATACAAGGAAGATCTTTTAAATTCACTTAAAAAAGGTAATCTTCAGTCCGTAACTTTTGTTGTTAGTGGAGTTGAAAGCAAACAGTATATAGAGGCAAACCCACAATTTAAAACTGTAAATGTTTACGACGGTAATTTACAAAGGATTAATCATCGCGAGAGCAAGGATCAAAAGCAGACAGAATCAAAAGAAAAGTCAGTTTCGAAAGATCAATCCCAGAAGCAGGATAGTGATGATGAACCTGTTCAAAGGGAAAATAAAACTGCCGCCCATAAAAGAAAGGCTGGTAAATCCGTTTAGAAATTCTTAAACCCTAAAGTTTGAAATTATGAATAATGAGTTTCATACGAATAGATTGGAGTCAGAGATTGCTGGTTGGAATTCTAAAGAAGAACGACTGAAGAAACTTTTTAAATCAAGTTCATCGTTAGAAAATTCTCTATTAAAAGAGAAACTCAGGTTTTATGAAAGTATTTTATTGAAGTATAAGAATACAAATCAATTAGATGAACGTACTGCATTGCAGATTATAAGAAACGAACGAAATACTTTAATTAAGAAAATTTATCCGGACAGGTTTCGGCAGTATTTTTATAAACTAATGAGCAAACTTGTTGTAGAAAGAATCAATGCTAATAAAGAAAGCAGAGAGGAGTTAAAAAGCAATCAGTTGCTTACAGATAATCTGGAACGTACTGGCTTTAAAGATGCATACAACAAAATTGATAGGTATATGAGGCTGGGGCAAGATAAATTTACTGTTCCGATATCTTATTATCTTAATGAGCACGAGCAAATGAATCATTCTCTTCATTTTATAAAAAATGAGCAAGGACATTATGATTTTAAAGGTTTTAATTCCAATCTCCATTATCAGAATGGTAATAATGAGACTAGGCAATATTATTTTAATGTTGACGAGGTAAAAGCTTTTAATTCAGAGCAGGCTTACGAATTACTATCAGGTAGAGCAGTTTTAACAGCAGGGACTTGGAAACAATTAGATTTTAATCAAAAAGGAGTTGATAACAATTATCAATTAAAAGAATTTCATGAATCATATGGCTTCAACATTGAAAAAAGTGTATCTGAGCTATTAGTGAAGACTTCGGATCAATCTGAAATCAATTCTTTATTAGATTCTCTTAAAGAAGGCAGGAGAGAAGAAGTGACTTTAACCAAAGAAGGAAGGGAATGTAAGGTTTATATCGAAGCTAATCCTCAAAATAAGTGTCTAAATATTTACAATGAAAATTTAAGGAAGGTGACAATTGAAAGTTTGTTTAGAGTTAAAAGGGACGTCCCTTTGAAATTACAATCAAGTTTAAAAAGTCAAGATAACAAAGTCAAAAGTAAATGCAGAAAAATATAAAATAAAGGCTATGGAAAATCTGAAAAGCTTACTGGACTTCTTTTCTGCAATTGAAAATGATTTTCGAATTAGTTCCACCCATATTGCAATTTATGCCGCACTGCTAAAGTATAGAGTTGAAAAAGGTTTCGTAAATCCTATACAGGTGTATAGACATGAGATAACTCCTTTGGCAAAAATTTCGTCAGCTTACACTTATCATAAGTGTATTCAGGAATTGAGTACTTATGGATATATAAAGTACGAGCGGTCGTTTAAGAAAACACAAGGGAGTAAGATTTATTTTTTTGAGTAATGTATTAATAAAAAATTAAAGCCCTAACAAGGGCTTTTTTTTTATATAAAGTATTTTTAGAGATGGAAGATGAAGAGGAAAACACAAGAGGAAAAATAACCCCAGAGAAAGCTATGAATATGTTAAACTCTGAGGGTATGAATGTTACAATCGAAGAAGCAACTGAAATTTTGCTATTTTTACGAAAAATGGCACATGTAGCCGTATCTAAATTTTTGGAGTCATGAGTATTATAGCAGATTTATACATACGTGTAAGCACGGACGAACAAGCAGAGAAAGGTTATTCGCAAAGAAATCAGGAAGAAGTTTTAAGGAAATATTGCTCAATAAATTATATTGAAGTGCGTAACGTTATTTATGAGGACCATTCCGCTAAAACATTTAATAGACCACAATGGAATAAACTTTTACTGAATCTGAAAAAACAGAAAAACACAACTGATCTGGTCTTGTTTACCAAATGGGATCGTTTCAGCAGAAACGCAGGTGATGCCTATCAGATGATAAGCTTATTAAGAAAGTTAGGTGTAGAACCTCAAGCGATTGAGCAACCTCTTGATTTGGCAATTCCAGAAAATAAGATGATGCTGGCTTTTTACCTAGCGGCTCCTGAAGTTGAAAACGATCGAAGAGCTTTAAATACCTTTCATGGAATGAGGAGGGCGAAAAAAGAAGGTAGATATATGGGTATTGCACCGTTTGGATATGCTAATAAATCCAAAGAAGACGGAAGTAAATATATTGCACTTGTAGAACCTGCCGCTTCTGTTATGCGCTGGATATTTGAAGAATTGGCTAAAGGAATATTCAATACAGAGCAAATATATCATATGGCTTGCAGAAGAGGATTTAAAAGGACTAAAAATAACATGTGGGGCTTAATAAGAAATCCTGTTTATTGTGGTAAAATATTTATACCGAAATATAAGGATGAAGAAAGCAGATTTGTTACAGGGCAACATGAGCCACTTATTTCTGAAGGCCTTTTTTATAATGTACAGGATATCTTAGATGGAAAATCACGCCTTTACAGACCTAAAATTAAAACAGTCGTTGATTTCCCATTAAGAGGCTTTTTTATCTGTCCAAAGTGCCAAAAGAAGCTGCAAGGAAGTAAATGTAAAGGAAGACACAAATACTATCATTATTACCACTGTGAAGCGCAATGTAAGTTTAGAATTAACTCAGAAATCGCCAATGAACTTTTTATTGAAGATCTTAATAAGTATCAACCTATAGCTGAAGTTAAGAAATTATACAGCTCGATTTTATATGAAACGCATCGTGATCTCGCAAATAATGCCGGCGAACAGAAAAGAAGACTTGTAGAACAGATAAAAGATTATGAACTCAGATTAAGCAATGCAAGAGATCTTCTTCTAACATCAAAAATTGAAGCTGATGATTATAAGCTGATGAAAGATGACTATGGTGCACGAATTGCAAACCTTGAACGTGAGCTATCAACAGTCACTAAAGATAAGCATAGTATTGAAGAGCTACTGATAAAGGGGGTTGACAACCTTATCAAACTTAGTGATTCATATTTGAAAAGGGATTTATCAGATGCAAGAAGCCTAATTGGTTTAGTTTACCCCGAAAATTTCACAATTCACGAAAATAAAGTACAAACCGCTAGAGTGAACAAAATAGTGGAGTCTATTTACCTCATTAACAAACAGTTAAAAGCAAAAAAAAACGGGGCAAAAGATGATTTTTATCTTTTGTCCCGAGAAGTGACCGCTACGATACAAATTCCAAACCACCTATTTTTGGAAGACTTAAAACGAATTTTAAGTGTGAATATACCGAATTATAATGTATTTGAATACAGTGCTTTAAGTATAGCTGCTTAATTTATTACTTTCATTTATAAAACAAATGATATTCACAAAAATTAAGAAATTAATATGATGTAAAAAGAAATTTTTCATCTATAAAATAAATGCACGCTATGAAACCATATAAATTTGAAGATTTACCTGATATTATTGGTGAGCTACTTACAAGAATTGACAGTATTGAAAAACTTTTACAAGAAAATAAATTAAATGCGGTAGCAGCTAATGATGAATTACTTACTATTTCTGAAGCAGCAATATTGTTAAAATTGTCTGTGGCTACTATTTATACTAAAGTTTGTAAAAATGAGATTCCCGCCAATAAACAAGGTAAGCGTCTTTATTTTTATCGTGCTGAATTACTAAATTGGATAAAATTGGGTAGGATTAAAACTATTACTGAAATACAGCAGGAAACGGAATTGAAATTTAATTCGAGGAAACCATTTAAATAAATAAGAAAGACATCTTTTTGGAAGATGTCTTTCTTATTTTACAATATGCTACTTCAAGCTTATTCTAAGCGATGCTTCCCTTTTCTTTTCATCAATTATTTTCGTGTAAATCTGGGTAGTTTTCACACTTTTATGACCAAGCATTTTTGAAATAGTAAAAATGTCTGTTCCGGAGAAAATTTGTAATGTAGCATAAGTGTGCCGAAAACAATGAAAAGTTATGTGTTTTGTAATTCCGGCTTGGGCAACCCAGACTGGCAAAACTCTATCCACATCCCATTTTTTCAGACCCCCGAAGACTTGGTCATTATCTTTTGTTCTTTTACCAAGTACTTCATAAGCCTCATATGATATTGGCATAGTCTGCAAGCCTTCAGTTTTCTTTTGTTTAAACCTGATATAATGTCCATCATCTTCTCTATATTGAACTTCTGACCACGTTAATTTAGCTATATCCGAATATCTAATTCCTGTAAGGGTTGAAAACATTGAAATTTTATAGACAATATTTTTAGAACAAGGTGTTGCAAATAATTTTTTAGCTTCATTTAAAGTTAGAAAATTTCGCTGCGATTCCTGTTCTTTAATAGAATCTATTCCAGCATTAATATCAGTTCGAAGTTTTCCTTCTTTATATGCTCTTTTGAGTGTAGTTTTTAGTTTATTGTGATAGGAGAGGGCTGTATTTCGTGCCAGAGTATTCCCGGTTTCTCTTCTGTTTTTGGCCTTTAATAAATATTCTTTGTAATCTTCCATCAAAGTTACTGTTATATCTTTAAAACATACGTCTCTTCCTGAAAGAAAGTTTTCAAAATGAATTATAGCACTACACCAAATTTGATGATTCTTCCCCGCTTTTTTATCTGCCAAATTTTTAAAATAATCTAAAAATGAAGCACGTCCAATTCTCTGGATTTCCAGTTGTTCTTTCTCAAACTCGCTATAGACATCGTGCTTACGCATTTCGTTTTGTCTTCGAATTTGAATAAGCTCAGCTGTGTGCAGGTTTTCAATATTAGAAATTTTTTGAATTTGATTTTTTGGACGTTCATATAAATACAGCTTTAAGAATTCACGTCTGGTGTATTTATTAGTTTCTGTATTTAGTATTGGCGGATAAAAATCCAGGTAAAGTGATATCATTCCATTTGCCAAATTTTTTTTTCTCAATCTTACATTTCCCTTTTTCATTTTTCTCTTACATTAAATATAATATCAATATCTTTCTTCGCAACATAATTGAACTTACCTACGGAATATTTGGCTATTCCCTGACGTTGAATAAGCATATACAGAGCTCCCGGCGATATACCGAATTTCTGCTGTATCTGGGTAATAGTGTAACAGTTCTCTAATCCAGGGAATTCCTGTACTGGTCGAAGCAAAGATTGCTCTAGCGGTATGGAAAAGAAAGTATCCATATCGCATTTGCGAATAACTGTTCTGGCTCCAAATTTTGCTATATCAAGCTCTCCCCTGGAAATGATTCTGTAAATTGTCCTTCTGCTAATTCCAAACAAAAGGCTGGCCTGATTAACGCTCAGAAAATCTTTTGTTTTTACAGCTTCGAGATGTGGTTGTCGTGCAATTTCAGTCTGTCTGTTGCTTTCATCAATTTTCGACTTTCTTGTCCTTGCTTTGTAGGCTCTGCTGCTGCATTTCAGCGAGCAATACTGTGTTTTTGTTGTCTTGGCTATGAACTCATTTTGACAGAATTCACAGATGCGGGTAATCTTAATGTTTGTACTCATAGAAATGTGACTTTAAGTGTCCCACTGTGACTATGTGTGTCTAGGCGTGCCATAATTTGGCCAAAAAAAAATATTAATTGTACCTCACATTCTCGAGGTACAAATACGGTACAAATTTAATCAAAACATCACATAATATCCAAAAGAAAAGGGAATTAATAAACGAGTTAAAATATTGTTTATCAATACTTTAACTCGTTTATTTGTTGTTGTTTTGCTTTATTTTGTCCTGCTATTTTCCGATGCAGAAATTAGCAAATATATTCCCCAATAGTTCATCATTTGAGACCTGGCCTGTGATCAACCCAAATTGGTATAAAGCCTCACGAATATCTAGCGCAATCAGGTCACTTGAAAGATTGGTTTCAAGACCATATTTCACTTTTTGTATTTCATCTAAAGCTTTTAGTAAAGAATCATAATGTCTTGTATTTGTAACAATTGTTTCGTTGTTACGAAGTGCACCTGTATTTACAAAAGAAAGTAATTCATTCTTTAAATCATCAACACCAATTTTCTCTTTAGCTGAAATTAACAGCAGTTTTGCATTTAAATTTTCCAGCTTAGTTGTGATGTTTGACACTTCATCCGCAGATAATATATCTTTTTTATTTACTACAATTAATAAAGGTTTTAGCGGATATTTATTCTTGATTTGTTCAATTTCAGAAACAAATTCAGAACTTGAAACCTGAAATTTTAAACCATCAAATAAATAAATCACAACCTGTGCCTGCTCAATTTTTTCAAAAGTTTTCTTTATTCCTATGCTTTCTACAACATCTTTAGTTTCACGTATTCCGGCCGTATCGATAAATCTAAAACCAATGCCGCCAATAACCAATTCATCTTCGATAGTATCACGGGTTGTTCCGGCAATGTCAGAAACTATAGCACGTTCTTCATTTAATAAAGCATTTAGTAAAGTCGATTTTCCCACATTTGGCTCACCAACAATGGCAACAGGAATCCCATTTTTAATTACGTTTCCAACCGCAAATGAATCAATTAAACGTTTTAAGACAAATTCAATTCGGTTTAATAATTCATGAAACTGCGTTCTGTCGGCAAATTCTACGTCTTCTTCTGCAAAATCCAATTCTAATTCGATCAAAGAAGCAAAGTTTAAAAGTTCCTCACGCAATTTAGCAATTTCATTACTAAAACCACCGCGCATTTGCTGCATGGCAATTTGGTGAGAAGCTTCATTATCTGACGAAATCAAGTCAGCAACTGCTTCTGCCTGCGATAAATCAAGTTTTCCGTTCAGGAAAGCCCTTAAAGTAAATTCACCTGCATCAGCCATACGACAGCCTTTTCGTAATAATAACTGAATAATTTGCTGTTGGATATAAGTAGACCCGTGGCAGGAAATTTCGATTGTATTTTCGCCCGTATAAGAGTTTGGTCCTTTAAAAACAGAAACCAATACTTCGTCAAGTGTTTTTGAATCATCAACAATATGACCCAAGTGCAAAGTATGTGTTTTTTGTTTGGTTAAATCTTTGTTTTTGATGGATTTAAAAACCGAATTTCCGATGGCAATCGCCTCAGAACCCGAAATTCGAATTATAGCAATAGCCCCGGCTCCGGACGGAGTTGCTAATGCAACTATAGAATCTTGATTTATCATAGCGCAAAGGTATAAAAAAAGCGATAAAGTTCCGTCTTTAAGACCATACCTAAAGCATGTTCTTTTAACAATGAAAATATATTTATCAATAAATTATTAAATGTTAAAATACTGATAATTGTCAGAGTATTTTTATTATAGAATGACTAAATTTGAGAGAACAACTTCTAAATCACAATCAAAATGAAAAAAATATTATTCCCCACAGATTTTTCCGAATGTGCAACAAATGCATTTGTGCATGCTTTAGAATTTGCAAAAGTGGTCAATGCTGAACTTATTTTGTTACATACTTTTGAAATTCCAGTATATGATAGCCAGTTTTTCCCGGAAAACTATGCAGCGATTTACAGCTCAATAGAATTGGCAAAATTTGAAATGTTCAAAGACGAAATTCCAAAGTTAAGAACCATTGCAGAAGAACGAAATTTAAGCGATATTGTAATAAAACACCGTCTGATGGATGGAGACTTGATTTATAATTTAAAAAATGCTGTTGAAGAAGATAAGGTAGATTTTGTGATTATGGGATCATCAGGAGAAACAGACTGGACCAAATTTTTTCTGGGATCCAATACAAGTTCTGTAATTTCAGAAATTCAGGTTCCTGTTTTATGCATTCCTGCTGATACAAAATTTAAAAAAATAAAAACAATAGGGTTTACAACCCGTTACCGCGAAAAAGATAAGGCCGAACTCAGAAAAGTATTGGATATTGCAAAAAAAACAAATGCAAAAGTAAAAAGTTTATATGTTAAAACATCGGGTTCTGATGTTTCTGATGTCACTATTAAAGAATGGGAAAGAGAATTTGCTAATGAAAATATTGAGTTTCTCGTCTTGCCAGGTGATGAAGTAAAAGAAACTATTCTTGATTTTATATTGTATAAAGACATAGACATCCTTACCACCATAACACACAAAAGATCATTTTTTGAAGGTCTTTTCGACTCTAGTTTCACTAAAAAAATTGCCAAAGAAGTTTCTGTGCCGGTTTTAGTAATGCACGAAACCTAAAATTTTGCTTTGATAGTAAATTTGTAAGTGTAAAACCTATATTTGTATTTCATTAAATTCAAAAAATGGAATCATATCAAAATAAAGTTGAGCGCTATACTGCAATTTTCAATAAAATCAATAAAAGATACAATAGTATAAGTATCCTGCGTCTTTTAAGTGTTTTTCTTTGTTTATTTTTATTGTTCTATTACATAAAAACAAACGAAATCTTATACGCTGCTTTTGCTTTTCTATCTTTTGTTGGTTTTCTTTTTTTGATGAGAGTTCATTCAAAATTGTCTTTTAAAAGAGAGCTTACAAAAGCCATTTTAAAAATTAATAAAGATGAAATTACGTATCTAAAAAGAGAAAAAATCCCTTTTGAAAACGGAATCGAATTCAACGATTTTCATCATCCTTATGCTTACGATCTCGATGTTTTTGGAGAACATTCTTTATTTCAGAACATCAACAGAACCGCTACTTTCATCGGAAAAAAAACATTAGCCAATCAGTTATTAAACTTGTCTTCTAATGAAACTATTCTGGAAAATCAGGAAGCAATTAGTGAACTTAAAACTAAAATCGACTGGCGTCAGGATTTTTTGGCTCTGGCAATGATTAGTAATGATTCTAAAGATTCATATGAATCACTACTTTATTGGAATTCATTTAAAAATAACACGCTACCTAAAGTTATAGTTGCATTATCAGTTATCCTTCCAGTCCTGTTTTTAGGTTTTTTAGCGGCCTATTTTATAACTTCAAAAACGATTATTCTATCGTATCTTACCTATATCTTTATCGCAAACCTAATGGTTTTGGGAAGATCCTTTAAACGCATTCAATCCGAAATTGCTAAAGCAGATAACGTAGATAAAATCATCAAGCAATACAGTTTATTGGTTCAGAAAATTGAAACAGAAACTTTTCAGTCAAAAAGGTTAATTGACTTACAAAAACAGTTGATTTTTAGAGATGTAACAGCAAGTACGCATTTAAAAGATCTCTCAGAATTGTTTTCAAGAATGGATACCATTAACAATTTAGTAACCGCGATTGTATTCAACGGAACATTTTTATTCAATCTGCATGTTTTAAAAGCGCTTTTAAAATGGAAAGACAATTATTCGACCGAACTCGAAAAATGGATTACAATTATTGGCGAATTTGAAGCCCTGAACAGTTTGGCAAATCTGGCTTATAACAATCCTGATTTTGTTTTTCCCGAAATCAATTCAGAATATAAAATCGCATTTTCAGACCTAAGTCATCCGTTACTTAATCCTGCAACAAGAGTAGGTAACGACACGCATTTTTACCCGGAATCGTTCATGATTTTAACAGGCTCAAACATGTCGGGCAAAAGTACTTTTTTAAGAAGTTTAGGAATCAATATGGTTTTAGGTGGAATAGGGTCAGTGGTTTGTGCTTCAAAAGCTAACATTCATCCACTTCCAGTTTTAGTTTCAATGAGATTATCAGATTCCTTAGCCGATAGTGAATCGTATTTTTTTGCCGAAATTAAGCGTCTGAAACAAATTATGGATGCCTTAGCAGAACGTCCGGCTTTTGTATTATTAGACGAAATTTTAAGAGGAACAAATTCAGATGACAAACGTAACGGGACAATAGAAGTAGTCAAAAAAATCATTGCTAAAAACGCTATCGGAGCAATAGCAACGCACGATATCGAAGTTTGCCTGACAACCAACGAATATCCTGACATACTAACCAATCAATGTTTTGAAGTAGAGATTCAAAACAATGACCTTCATTTCGATTACAAACTCCGCAACGGAATCTGCAAAAATAGAAGCGCCACTTTCTTGATGCAGAAAATGGGAGTTATTTAGGGATTTTAGAGTTCAGATTTTAGAGTTTAGATTGTTTGGAATTTGCATTTTTTAAACTTTAGAATTTAAATTTGAATTAGGAGCTATTTCCTGCTATCCGTTCTAATCTTTGTGTCCGCCGCGACGGACACAAAAGGATTTCCGCTTCTATAAGGGCTAGGGTATTCGTTTCCAAGAAAAAATTAACCTTAAAATTTGTCACTCTGAGAGAAGTCGAAGAGAGCATAGTTTTTAGAGCCAGTTTGTCATCCCGAGGAACGAGGGATCTCCGCAAAAAACTCCTCCTGCAAAATCGCCAATCTTTGTAGAGGTGCTTGTGGAGATCCCTCGTTCCTCGGGATGACAAGATTATGTATAAATCTAAAATATTTTACTTTAACCCTTCAGTAATCGTATTCACAAAAGCCTCAACCGGCTGCGCGCCTGAAACCGCATATTTCCTGTCAAAAACAAAAAACGGAACTCCCTGTACACCAATTTCATTGGCTTCATGAATATCTGAATGAACATTATCTAAATAAAGATTTTCATTTTCAATAACTTCTTTTACTTCATTAGAATCTAAACCAGCTTTTACAGCCAACTCTATTAAAGTTTCTATATCATTTAAATCCCTTCCTTCAGTAAAATAAGCTTTAAAGAAAATTTCTTCCATTTCATCGCCTAATTTTTTGGTTTTAGCCAATTGTATAATACGATGAGAGGTTAAAGAATTTGAAATAATAGCTTTATCAAAGTGATAGTCTAAACCAACGCTTTTTGCGCGTTCTGTGACACCTTTATGCATTTCTATTGATTGCTCAACCGAAATACCTTTTCGTTCCGCCAGAAACGTAAAAACGTCTTTGCCGGCTTGCGGTGTAATAGTAGGGTCAAGTTGAAAACTTTTCCACTCAATTTCAAATTCACCATTTGGAAACTCAGCTAAAGCGGTTTCCAGTTGTCTTTTTCCGATATAACAAAACGGACACATGATGTCCGACCAAATTTCTATTTTCATAATACAAAGTTATAAAAAAAAGTTTCAGCTTTCCTGTCTTGTGTTTTTTTACCGCAAAGCACACAAAGGTTTTTCGCAAAGTTCACAAAGCTTTGATTTATAAAATAATGCAAAGTTCGCAAAGCTTTATATCGATTCAGCTTTGCGAACTTTTTTATCTTAAAAACAACCATTAAAAACTTTGCGTGCTTTGCGGTTAAAGCAGCACAAACCATAATCGCATTTCAACCTGAAACCTGAAACCTGAAACCTGAAACCTGAAACAAAAAAAAACTTTCCCTCAATAAAAAACCGCAAATCTTAAAAAAAGAATTGCGGTTTCTAGGTATAAAAAATGGTTGGTTAATAGCGATATTTTTTTTTACAATGATATGTCTTTAATTTGAAATTAAAAAAAATCCCTGTAACAAAAAGAAGTTTTGATGTTAACTATTTAACATCACAGGCATTACCAACATAGTAACAGTTTCACCTTC